>Ga0208794_1000025_pt1 | contig 303858 bp, 283 predicted proteins | sample 32_taG_FD_184106 | JGI IMG/M metagenome (GOLD analysis project Ga0208794, IMG submission 184106) | Marine viral communities from the Gulf of Mexico - 32_GoM_OMZ_CsCl metaG (SPAdes) (version 2) | ecosystem: Environmental > Aquatic > Marine > Oceanic | place: Atlantic Ocean: Gulf of Mexico... | reverse complement strand
ACAGCACCGCCGAAATCCTTCTTGATCCGCTCGGCGGTGCTGTCGCCGATCAGCAGGTTGTGATGTCGGCGGACATAGGAAACGATCGCTTCGTCCATCTTGTCGCCGCCGGTACGGACCGAGGTGGTGTAGGCGAGGCCACGCAGCGACAGCACGGCGACTTCGGTTGTGCCGCCGCCGATGTCGACGACCATGCTGCCGACCGGTTCGGTCACGGGCATGTCGGCACCGATCGCCGCGGCCATCGGTTCGAGGATGAGATAGACTTGGCTGGCACCCGCATTCGATGCGGCATCGCGGATCGCGCGGCGTTCGACCGAGGTCGACCCCGACGGCACGCAGATGGTGATTTCGGGATAGCGCATCAGGCTCTTGCGCCCGTTTACCTTGCGGATGAAGTGCTTGATCATCTCTTCGGCCACGTCGAGATCGGCGATCACGCCGTCGCGCAGCGGGCGGATGGCCTCGATGCTGTCGGGCGTCTTGCCCATCATCATCTTGGCATCGTCACCCACGGCCTTGACGCGCTTCATGCCGTTGATCGTCTCGAGCGCAACCACGCTTGGTTCATTCAGGACGATACCCTGGTCCTGAACGTAAACCAGCGTGTTGGCGGTGCCGAGGTCGATCGCCATGTTCTGCACGCCGAATTTGAAGAGATTGTTCCAGAAGCCCATTTTCGTTCGATTTTCCGTTGTGTCGCGTGATCCGGCGAAGGGGAGCGACCCGCTCGCACCTCTCCAGCAGGAAATGGTGGGCGAGCCTTAGCGAGATTATCGCGCGAATGCCAAAATTTTCCGCTATTCCCGTGGGGGATAGGTGAACGCATTGCCTCGGAATCGCGGCGCTTCACCGCTAGAACGATTTACCCATGCCGCAAATCCGCCGCCTGCCCGAGAATCTGGTCAACCGCATCGCTGCGGGCGAGGTGGTCGAACGGCCGTCTTCGGCGCTCAAGGAGCTTGTCGAAAACGCGATCGACGCCGGCGCCACGCGGATCGCGGTGAAGCTGGTCGAAGGCGGACTGACCAGTCTCGAGGTGACCGACGACGGCTGCGGGATGAGCCCCGACGAAATGGCGTTGGCGCTCGAACGGCACGCGACATCGAAGCTGCCGGACGAGGCGATCGAACAGGTCGCGACACTGGGGTTTCGCGGCGAGGCGCTGCCGAGCATCGCCAGCGTGGCCCGGTTCACGGTCGAGAGCCGTCCGGCCGGGGCCGAGCAGGGCTGGAAACGGGTGGTCGATCACGGCGAAATTGCCGCCGAAGGCCCCGCAGCGCTGCCGCCCGGCACGCGGGTGCGGGTCGAAAACCTGTTCGGCAAGATCCCCGCGCGGCGCAAGTTCCTGCGCACGGCGCGGAGCGAATACGCCGCCTGCAAGGACGTGGTCGTGCGGCTTGCCATGGCGCGGCACGACGTGGCGATCAGCTTCGATCACGGCGAGCGGCGAATCTTCGCGCTGCAGGGCGGGGAAGGGCTGACCAACCGCGTCGCGCAGCTGATCGCGCGCGAGCTCAAGGACAACGGCGTCGCGATCGACATGGACCGCGGCGGAATGCGCCTGACCGGGATCGCGGGCCTGCCGACCTACAACCGCGGCGTGGCCGACCACCAGTATCTGTTCGTCAACGGCCGCCCGGTGAAGGACCGCCTGCTCACCGGTGCAGTCCGCGGCGCCTATGCCGACATGCTCGCGCGGGATCGCCACGCGGTGCTGGCGCTGTTCCTCGACCTCCCGGCGGAAGAAGTCGACGTGAACGTCCACCCCGCCAAGACCGAGGTGCGGTTCCGCGATGCGCAGGGCGTGCGCGGATTCATCGTCTCGGGTCTGCGCCGCGCGCTGGCGACGGGCGACAAGCGCAGCGCGCAAAGCCCCGACGCGGGTGCCATGGCGCGCTGGCAGCAGGAGCCCGTGCGCGAGGAGCCGTCGCCCGCGCTGCGCTCGATCTTCGAAGGGCGTGACTGGTCCGCGCCTGCCACCGGCGTGGCCGAGCCGGGCCGGGCCTGGCACGCGGGCGAGGGTGGCACCATGGCCGAGCCGCGTGGCCGGGCCGAGGAAGCGGTACCGGCGGATACGTCCGCGGCGGACTATCCCCTGGGCATTGCCCGCGGTCAGGTCGCCAACACCTATATCGTCGCCGAAGCGCAGGACGGGCTGGTGCTGGTCGACCAGCATGCCGCGCATGAACGGCTCGTGCTCGAACGCCTGCGGGCTGCGGGCGCCGAAGAAGCGGTCGCGCGCAGCCAGGCGCTGCTGATCCCCGAAGTGGTCGAACTCGACGAAACCAGCTGCGACCGGCTCGAGGAAGCTGCACCCCGGCTTGCCGAACACGGACTTGCGATCGAACGTTTCGGGCCCGGGGCAATGCTCGTACGCAGCCTGCCGCACGCCATTGCGCGGACCGATCCGGAAAAGCTGCTGCGCGATATCGATGACGATCTGGCGCTCAATGGCGAGGCGCTGCTGCTCGGCGAAAAGCTCGACCTGGTGCTGGCGACGATGGCCTGCCACGGTTCGGTGCGCGCGGGGCGCGTGCTGCGGGTCGACGAAATGAACGCGCTGCTGCGCGAAATGGAACGCACCCCGCGTTCAGGCCAGTGCAATCACGGCCGACCGACCTGGGTCAAGCTGTCGATGGAAGACGTCGAGAAACTGTTCGGGAGGCATTGATGCGCATTACCATACCGCTCCTGTTGGCGCTGGGACTGGCGGCCTGTGCGGACGAGCCGACCGAGGAAGAGCGGGCTGCCGCCGTGGCGGAAGTGGAGGCACACCAGACGCCGCCGCCCGAACAGCTCGAACCCGGCGCGATCCGCTATCGCGAGATCGAGGAATACGACCTCTACGGCGCAGGCTGCAGCTTTGCGCCCGCGGGCGGGGGAGTGGCGGCGGTGGCGCTGGCCATGGCCGAAACCGGGCATTTCCTGCGCGATGGCGAAATGCAGACGCTGGCTGCCGACAAGGGCAGCGCCGAACTGCCCTATCTTGCGCGCAGCAAGTATGACGGGACGGCCTATTCCATGACGCTGGAGATCGACGAGGATGCGGGCGAGGAAGTGGCTGCGGAAGTCAGCGATTTTCCCGCCACGCTGACGATCTCGAATGCCAACGACCAGGTGGTCTATCGCAAGTCGGGCATCGCGCAATGCGGCGTCTGAGCTAGTCGGTCCCTTCCGGGTCGCGTGTGCGGATCAGCCCGTTCGAAACCATTTCCATGACCGGCTCGTCATTCTGGTTGAAGACGGTGAGATGGCTCTTGAAGATGCCCATTTCCGGGCGCGAGGCGCTGCGGCGTTTCTCGATCACTTCGCTTTCGCAGCGCAGCGTGTCGCCCGGATAGACCGGCTTCTTCCAGCGCAGCTTGTCGACCCCGGGTGACCCGAGCCCCGCCTGCTTGTGCTTGGTGAGATTGGCGACCAGCATCGACATGGTCATTGCACAGGTGTGCCAGCCGCTGGCGGAGATGCGGCCGAAATGGGTTTGCGCCGCCGCCTCGTCGTCGATCACCTCTTCACGCGTCACTTCATACCGGCCGAAGGCCTGCTTGTGCCCGATGGCGATGTCTTCGTAGAACTGCATTGCAAAATGCAATGGATCAATCGCGCGAGCGACGCAACATGGAAATGCAGCCGCGGCCCTGTAACGCGAAAAGGCGCGCGGGTTTAAAGCCGCGCGCCTGATGCGTTGGATGGGTGGTGGAACTACGCCCGGAACTGCGGGACCCGGCCGTCGGTACCCATGTCGGGAATGATCCGGTAGCGGGCCAGCACCAGGCTGAAGATCCCGAAGGCCAGCAGGCCGATCGCCACCAGCGTGAAGATGATGCCTTCGCCCGCAAGGCTGGCCACGGCATCGCCCAGTGTCTTGACCTGATCCGAGCCGCCCGACAGGAAACCGGCCTTGAACAGCGACCAGCCGATGACGAGGAAGACGACGGCGCGGGCGATATAGCCGATGCCGCCGACGATCCGGGTCTGCGAGGGTGCGCGGCCGCTGATCCGGTTCATGAAGCTGCCGGTCGCGCCCTTTTTGGCCTGAAAGATCGCAGTTGCGAAGAAGGCGATGCCGAGCAGGCCCAGCACCACGCCGCCGAACTCCATCGACAGGACACCCGAAGCCGCGTCCTGTGCGCCGCCACCGCTGCTGTCGCTGCCGGAACTGGCGAATTTGTAGGCCGAATAGGCAAGGGCGAGGTGGCCGATTGCGCTACCCGCATGGCCAAGCCTTACCGCCCAACCCTTGGTGTCGGTCCCGTGGTTCTCGATATCGAAGAATGTCGAGGCGAAGCGGAAAAGTGCATAGGCAAGCAATCCCACCACCATCAGCCACAGGATGGCGGTGCCGAGCGGGAAATCGCGGATCGCCTGAAAAATACCGTTGGTGCCTTCGCTGATCCGGCCTGCGCTGGTCAGCGCGATCAGGCCGAGCACCGAATAGAGGATGGCGCGGCTGAAATATCCGACGCGCACCAAAGTGCTGAATTTTTCCGACTTGTCGACCACATCTGTCTCCCCGTTGAGCTTTGATTGGCAACGGGGTGGGGGCGGTCTCGTTCCGCCCGGCACTTAATTTTGCTGGGCAAGAGCTCCGCTGACATCGGCCAGGTCGCCATCCGAGCGCGCTGCCTGCGGCAAGCCGACAAGATGGCGCAGCAGCGGCGCGACCGCGGTGTTCTGGAAGCCGTCCAGCGTCACACCGCTGCGGAAGGCCGGCCCGTGGGCAATGAACAACGATGCCATTTCCGGCGCGAAGGGATCGTATCCGTGACTGCCGCCGCTCCACTGTGCGCCCGGCGCCGTGGCCGAAATCGTCCAGCCGGTCTCGGGCAGGCACAGATAGGGCGGGATGCGATCATGCGTGCCGTACTGGAAGCGCGCCGGGATCTCGCCCTTGCGCCAGCATTCCATATGCGCGTGATCGCGCAGCAGGGCCGCCTCGAGCGCCGCAGCATTGCCTTCGGTGGGCTGGAAGGTCGCATAGGCGCCGCCTTCGACCAGCCGGTAGAGCGCCGGATCGACGATATCGGCCAGCGCAATGACCCGGTCCGAGCCTGTCGCAGCCATTCCGTGATCCGAAACGATCACCAGGTTGGCGGGCTGGCCCAGCGTCTCGAGCCCGGCGACGAGACTGGCGATGTGCCCGTCGATATCGCGCAGCGCGGCGTCGGTTTCCTCGCTAGCCGGCCCGGCGCCATGGCCCGCGCTGTCGACCGTGTCGAAATAGAGCGTGACGAAATCGGGCCGGATTTCGGCCGGCCGGCGCAGCCAGTCGAGCACCGAATTGACGCGCTGGGTGTTCGAAACCTGCATGCTGAAGGCCTGCCAGTCGCTGGCCATCGTCCCATCTGTCACCGGGCCGTAGCGCACTGCCGTTCCGCCCCAGGCCACGGCCGAGCCGGGCCAGAACATTGCCGCGCTGCGGATGCCCGCTTCCTCGGCCTCGACCCAGACCGGCTTGGCTTCGCTCCACCAATAGGGATCGACCGTGGCCATGGTGAAGGGATCGTCGGGGCGCGCGGCATCTTCCATGCGGTTGGCGGTGATGCCGTGATGATCGGGCACCAGGCCGGTCACCAGCGTCCAGTGATTGGGGAAGGTTTTCGTCGGGAAGGACGGCCGCATCGCCGCGCGCGTACCGTCGCTGGCCAACTGCGAGAGCGTCGGGGTCAGCCCGCGTTCGAGATAGTTCGGGTGGAAGCCGTCGATCGATACCAGGATCGTTACCGGTTCGCGCTGCTGGGCCACCGCCATGCTGGCGGCTGGCGCATCGGCATAAGCGGCGCAGCCGCCCAGCACGCTGGCAAGACCGAGGGCGAGGGCGGCGGCAATCCGGTTCATGGAAGTGACCTCAGACGTTGAACTTGAACAGCAGGACGTCCCCGTCCTGTACCAGATATTCCTTGCCCTCCTGGCGCAGCTTGCCCGCTTCGCGCGCACCGCTTTCGCCGCCCAGAGCAAGGTAATCATCGTAGGCAATTGTTTCAGCGCGAATAAACCCGCGCTCGAAATCAGTGTGGATCTCGCCCGCGGCCTGTGGTGCCTTGGCCCCGGTGGGGAAAGTCCAGGCGCGCGTTTCCTTCGGACCGGCGGTGAAGAAGGTCTGCAGGCCGAGCAGCTTGTAGCCGGCGCGGATCACCCGGCTTAGCCCCGATTCCTCCAGCCCCAGTTCGGCGAGGAATTCGCCGCGATCTTCGACGGGCATCGCGACCAGTTCGGCTTCGATCGCTGCCGAGACCACCACGGCCTCGGCGCCCTCGGCCTTGGCCTTGGCGAAAACCAGCTCGGACAGCGCATTGCCGCTCGCAGCGTCCTCTTCGGCGACGTTGCAGACATAGAGCACCGGCTTGGCGGTCAGCAGCTGTGCCTGCTGGAAAACGCGGGCCTCTTCCTCGTCCTTGGGTTCGGTCAACCGCGCGGGCTTGCCGTCCTTGAGCAGCTCGAGCGCCTGGCCGAGCACGCTGGCCATCAGCTTGGCTTCCTTGTCGCCGCTGGTGGCGCGCTTGGCGGCAGCGGGAACGCGCTTCTCGAGGCTTTCGAGATCGGCCAGCAGCAGTTCGGTCTCGACCACTTCGGCATCGGCCAGCGGGTCGACCTTGTTGGCGACATGCTGGATGTCGTCATCCTCGAAGCAGCGCAGCACATGCACGATCGCATCGACTTCGCGGATATTGCCGAGGAACTGGTTGCCCAGCCCTTCGCCCTGGCTGGCGCCTTTGACCAGTCCGGCGATATCGACGAAGGCCAGCTGCGTCGGCAGGATCTTGGCCGACTTGGCGATCGCGGCAATCTTGTCGAGCCGCTCGTCCGGCACCGCGACCTGGCCGACATTCGGCTCGATCGTGCAGAACGGATAGTTCGCGGCCTGGGCGGCCTGCGTCTCGGTCAATGCGTTGAACAGGGTGGACTTGCCGACATTCGGCAGGCCGACGATCCCGCAGCGGAAACCCATCAGAAACTCCGGTATATGTGTGTGGCGCGCGCCTTAGCCGCGCCGCACGCGAATAGCCAGAGCGTCAGACGTTGTGCACCGCCTTGATCAGCGGGCCGTAGCCGCTTTCGCCCAGCCAGCCGACCTGCGTCCTGGCGCTGACCTCGTTGATCGCGGTCTGCGGGATCGCTCCGCCGCTCACCGGCAGGCGTACCGGCCGGCTCCCCGGGACCATGCCCAGCACCCGCATCATCGCGCGCGGGATATCCATCGGATCAGCGCTGCGGCCCGAACCGTCCGCCGTTCCCATGCCCGCGACGATCTGCGGGTACCCCTCCAGATGCGTCTGGTCGGCGCGGTCCTTGAGCTGTTGCGAATAGCGGTTGCGGTTGACCCAGATCTGCGTCGGGTAGCCACCCGGTTCGATCACGGTCACGCCGATATTGTGCGGGACCAGTTCGTAGGCGAGCTGTTCGAACATCGCCTCGACGGCGAACTTGGTCGCCGAATAATGTCCGGTATAGGGTACCATGACCCGGCCGAGCTGGCTCGACACGGCGAAGATATGACCCTGCTTGCGCGCGCGCATTCCGGGCAGCACCGCGCGGGCCAGCCGGTGGTAGCCGAGCACATTGGTATCGAAGGCGAGCTTGGTCGCTTCCATGTCCTGGACTTCGACCGGGCCGGTGATGCCGATCCCGGCATTGTTGACCAGCACGTCGAGCCCGCGCCCGATTTCGCGCTCGGCGCTGGCGACGGCTTCGCTGACCTCGTGATCGAGCAGCACGTCGAGCCGCAGCACGCGGATGTCGAGCGATTCGTCGCGCGCCAGCTGCATCAGCTCTTCGGCCTCGGGCCGCGGCGTGTTGCGCATGGTGGCGAAGACAGTCGCTCCGGCGCGGGCGAAATGTTCGGCGGCGAGGCGCCCGAAGCCCGATGAGCAACCGGTGATGAGGATCGCCTTGCCCGTCAGGTCGGGCGCGGGGATCAGCTTGTCGTCCTGCGCCCGGACGGCAGTGGCGGCAAGCGCTCCGGTAGCGGCGGCTCCGGCAAGCAGGGTGCGGCGGGTCAAATCAGGCATGGCAGTCTCCCTTCCGCGGAAGCATGCCGTCAAATGCCCCGATTGGCCAGCGGTTCGAAGGCCGCCGCGCCGGACCGAAGCTAGCCGCCCCGCTTGCGCTTCTTGCGCCGGTAGAGCGCCACTGCGGCACCGTAGCCCGCGATACCGGTCCCCATCATCGCCAGCGCGCCCGGTTCGGGAACCGCGGTTCCGCCGCTGCCGCTTCCGCCACCCGAATCGCTGGGCGGGCGGGTCATCGCCGCCGCGGAAGTGGCCGTGACCAGCAGGCTGGCGGTGAGAAGTGCTGTCTGCAACAGGCGCATGAATGATCCCCGAATTATTCGAATGCGGCGATAATGGAACATTCGAACTTTTCGAACCGTCTTTGCACGATTGTCTCCGACCGGGACATTTCGACTCGTCGCCGGTTCAGTCCTGCAGGCGCAGCGCGATATCGTTCATGAAGCGGGCGTCGTCGCCCTTGGCCAGCCATTCGGCTTCGGCCGCCATCGCCGCCAACATGTCGGCCAGCGGGTCCATTTCGCTCTTGGCGTAATTGCCCAGTACATGGCCGTGGACGCGCTCTTTCGATCCGGGGTGGCCGATGCCGATCCGCACGCGGCGGAAATCGGGGCCAAGGTGCTGGTTGATCGACCGCAGCCCGTTATGGCCCGCCAGCCCGCCGCCCATGCGGACCTTGACCTTGAAGGCGGCAAGGTCGAGCTCGTCATGGAACACCGTCAGCGCATCGGGTTCGAGCTTGTAGAACCGCAGCGCTTCGCCCACCGCGCGGCCGCTTTCGTTCATGAAGGTCGCGGGCTTGAGCAGCAACACCTTGTGGGTGCCGATCCGGCCTTCCTGCGCCCAGCCGGAAAACTTCTTCTGGACCGGGCCGAAATCGTACATCGCCGCGATGACGTCGACCGCCATGAAGCCGACATTGTGCCGGTTCATCGCATATTTCGGTCCGGGATTTCCAAGGCCTGTCCAGATCTGCATGCGGGGTCCTCTAGCGAGGATGGGGCCAAACGCAAAACGCCGGCCCCTCGCAGGACCGGCGCTTCGTTGCGGTGAGGCAAGAGGCGATTACTCGCTCTTGTCTGCCTGTTCCTGCGCAGCGTCCTCGTCGACACCCTGTTCGGTGGCGGGGACATCCTGCGGATCGGTTTCGCCGTCCTGCGTGGTATCGCCTTCGGCCTTCTTGAGCGCCGAGGGAGCAACCAGCGTGGCGATGGTGAAGTCGCGATCGGTGATCGCGCTTTCGCTGCCGGCGGGCAGCTGCACTTCGCTGATGTGGATCGAATCGCCGACTTCCTTGCCGGTGACGTCGACTTCGATCTCGCCGGGGATCTTGTCGTTGTCGCAGACCAGTTCCAGCTCGTGACGGACCACGTTCAGCACGCCGCCCTTCTTCAGGCCGGGGCTGGCTTCCTCGTTGAGGAACACGACGGGGACCGAAACTTCGATCTTGCCGCCCTTGGCGAGGCGGAAGAAGTCGGCGTGCTCGGGACGGTCGGTGACCGGGTTGAGAGCGACGTCCTTGGGAAGCGTTTTGACCTTCTTGCCACCGATTTCGACCTCGACGATCGAGTTCATGAAGTGACCGGTCATCAGCTGTTTGACCAGTTCCTTCTCCTCGACGTGGATCATGATGGGGTCTTCCTTGCCGCCGTAGATCACGGCGGGGACACGGCCTTCACGGCGCAGCTGACGGGAGGCTCCCTTGCCAGCCCGTTCACGCGCCTCGGCCGGCAGGGTCAGAGCGTCGCTCATGGCACTTACCTTTCGAATGCTATTTGGTTGCTCGGTCCACCACGCCTCCAGGGATGACCATGGTGCCGAAGGGCGCGCGCATACGCAGGGCGGGCGTGAAAAGCAAGCGGCATCGCCTGCCGGGCGGCGCTATTCGAGGCGGCTGACGGTGTAGCCGCGGCTTTCGAGCAGGGCGGGCAGCCCGCGTTCGCCGAGCAGGTGGCCCGCGCCCACCGCGATCAGTGGGCGTTCGCTGGCGGAAAGCAGGTTCTCGATCTGCGCCGCCCAGGACCGGTTGCGGTCATACAGCAGGACCTGCGCAAGTTCGGGGTCGGCGAGGATCCCGCGCCGCGTCAGCTCGATCAGCCGGTCGGTGTCGCCGCCCAACCAGGCGTTGGCCAGCGTATCGACCTTGTCGCCATATTCGCGCGCTTCCTCGATCACGGCATTGAGGAGGTCGCGCTGTTCGGACTGGGGCAACGTATCGAAGATGGCCAGTTGCGCGCGCGCGCCCTCGAGTTCGACGACCTCGCGCTGGTCGAAGGCGGCCAGCAGCACGCGGTCGGCGCCGTTTTCCGCCTTGTTTGTCTGCGCGACCTGCGCCAGCGCCAGCGCCGCAGCCCAGCTTTCCATCGGGTCGAAATAGTTCCGGCGGACCTTGGCCTTGACCAGCAGTTCCTCGAATTCGCCGCGCAGCGCGGGATCGATCCGCTCGATCACCGGCCCCTCGCGCCGGTCGAAGGCCATCTGCTGGAACAGATTCGACAGGTCCTCGCCATTGCCGAGATCGGCCACTTCGACCACCAGCATGTCGGCATCGCCAAGCGTTTCGGTCAGCCGCGGCGATTGCCACTTGGCCCCGTCGGGCAGCGCGTGGATCGTGCCGAACAGCCATCCCTCGACTGCGCCCGCGCTATCGGTGATTTCCCACAATGCGGGGTGCGGCCCATCGGGCTTGGCGGCATCGGGCGTGCTGTCGCAAGCGGCGAGCAGCAGCGCCAGCGCAAGGCCGAGCATGCGGCCGGCCCGGGAGGATAAGCGAAACGTCACAAGGCCTGTCTGCATGGAACGCGCGGCCGCGCAAGCCGGGAAAAGCCCGCGGTCCGACGATGGGACAGCTATTGCACGCGGGTCACCGCCAGCCCGCGGCCGGTGAGATAGTCCTGCACGCTCATCGCGCCCGCCAGATGCCCCGCGCCCACGGCAACGAACACCGTGCCGGGCTCGTCAAGCCGCGTATCGATCCATTCGGCCCAGCGCTCGTTGCGATCGTAGAGCAGCGCCTTGGCGAGCACCGGATCGGTCAGCCCCTCGTTGAGCAGCGCGGCCAGCCCGTCGGCATCGCCATCGAGCCATTCTTCGACCATGCGGTCCATCATCGGGACGATGTCGTCGATATTGTCGGCCGAGACCATCAGGAAGGCGACCTGCGATTCCACCGGCAGCGTGTCGAACAGTTCGATCTGCCATTCGAGCGTTTCGAGCGCGCCGCGCGCCGCACTGGCCGGGGCGAGTTCCTCCAGCTTCATCTCGACCCCGCTCTCTGCCTTGTAGCCGGCCTGGAGCAGGGGGACGATCGACAGCGTCATGGCCGCGAACCACGGTTCGAACTGATCGAAGGCGGCGGGCGGCATGTTCATCCCGGCCAGCGCGGCTTCGAACTTCGCGCGATCATCCTCGCCCAGCAGGTCGCGCAGCGTGCGCCCGTCGGCCAGCAGCGCCTTCGTCATCACCTGCTGCTGCGCTGCAGGATCGAGCGCGGCGCCGCTGGGTATCTCGGTCACCAGTTCCTGCGTCTGCGCGAGCGCTTGCTCGATCGGCCCGCGGTACCATTCGACGCTTTCGGGCAGCGCGTGCACGGTCCCGAAGAGATAGATCGTCGTGTCTTCGTCGGCGACCTTCCACAGGCCTGGACCCGCGGGCGCCGGAGGGTTGGCGACGGGGGCGGGCGGCGGGGCGGGGCTTTCGGCCGCGGGGTAGCTGGCGCAGCCCTGCAGGACGAAGGCCAGCGGGGCGAGCGACAGCAGCGCCGGACGTAGCTTGGATATGGGCATGCGCGATGATTCCGTTCGGTTGGGCGTTGCGGGATACCGGCGCTTGGGGCTGCTTGCCAAGCCGCGCTGGCAGATTGCCCGGGGAAGCGCGCCGCGCTGCGGCATTGACCGGTGAAACACCTTGCGCCATTGCCCCGCGCCATGGACCGCAATCCGCAAAATTCCTTCCAGGACATGATCCTCGCGCTGCACGATTTCTGGAGCGCGCAGGGCTGCCTCATCCTGCAACCCTACGACATGCGCATGGGCGCAGGCACATTCCACACCGCGACGACGCTGCGCGCGCTCGGCCCCGAGCCGTGGAACGCCGCCTTCGTCCAGCCCTGCCGTCGCCCGACCGACGGGCGCTATGGCGAGAACCCCAACCGGCTGCAGCACTATTACCAGTACCAGGTGATCCTCAAGCCGAGCCCGCCCGATATTCAGGACCTCTATCTCAAGAGTCTCGAAGTGATCGGCATCGATCCGCTCAAGCACGATATCCGCTTCGTCGAAGACGATTGGGAAAGCCCGACGCTGGGCGCCTGGGGGCTGGGCTGGGAAGTCTGGTGCGACGGCATGGAAGTTACCCAGTTCACCTATTTCCAGCAGATGGGCGGGTTCGACTGCAAGCCGGTGGCTGGCGAGCTGACCTACGGGCTCGAACGCCTGGCGATGTATATCCAGGGTGTCGACAACGTCTACGACCTCGCCTTCAACGATCGCGGCGTGAGCTACGGCGACGTCTTCCTCGAGAACGAGAAGCAGATGTCGAAATGGAACTTCGAAGTCGCCGAAACGGGCGCGCTGTTCGACCTGTTCAACAAGGCCGAGGCCGAGTGCCGGAACGCACTCGCCAATGACGTGCCGATCGCCGCCTACGAACAGGCGGTGGAGGCCAGCCACATCTTCAACCTGCTGCAGGCGCGCGGCGTGATCAGCGTGCAGGAACGCGCCAGCTACATGGGCCGGGTCCGCGATCTCGCGCGCGGGTCTTGCGAAGCGCATATGGCCAAGGAAGCGCCTGCCTGGGCCGAGAAATATCCGGAGTGGTCGAAATGATCTGTTTACCCGCTCCCGTCGCTCCTGCGAAGGCAGGAGCCTATCTGCCACCTGAGGAGCTTGCTGCAGCCCTTATCTGGGCCCCTGCCTGCGCAGGGGCGACGGAGCGGGATTATGTCTGATTTTCTCCTCGAACTTCGCAGCGAAGAAATCCCCGCGCGCATGCAGGCCGGCGCGCGCGCCGAACTGGAAAAGCTGTTCCGCCGCGAACTGGACGCCGCCGGTGTCGAAGCGGGCGAAATCACCGTCTGGTCGACCCCGCGCCGCCTTGCGCTGATCGCGCGCGGCCTGCCGCTGGCGACCGAGGCTGTCAGCGAAGAACTGAAGGGTCCGCCGGTTGGCGCGCCCGATCAGGCAGTGGATGGCTTCTGCCGTAAAGCCGGTGTCGACAAGGGCGATCTGGAAACGCGCGACGTGAAGGGCAGGGCAACCTACTTCGCGGTCAAGAACGTTCCGGGCCGCGCTACGTCTGATCTGCTCGCCGAAGCGATCCCCGCGATCGTGCGGGACTTCAGCTGGCTCAAGTCGATGCGCTGGGGCGCTGCCTCAATCAGCACCGAATCCCTGCGCTGGGTTCGCCCGCTGTCGGGCGTGGTCGCGCTGCTGGGCGACGACGTGGTCGATTGCGAAGTGCATGGCGTCACCAGCGGCGCGGTCACGCTGGGCCACCGCTTCCACCATTCGGGCGACATCACGATCGGCAATGCCGGTGATTACGCGATGAAGCTGCGCGCGGCGCATGTCATCGTCGACCATGAAGAGCGGCAGGATCTGATCCGTTCGGGCGCCGCGAAGGTCGCTTCCGAAGCCGGGCTTCGTCTCGTCGAGGACGAAGGGCTGGTGGTAGAGAATGCAGGTCTCACCGAATGGCCGATCCCGCTGCTGGGTCGCTTCGAGGAGGACTTCCTCGAAGTGCCCCCTGAGACAATTCAGCTCACCGCGCGCGTGAACCAGAAGTATTTCGTCTGTGAGGACGAGGCGGGCGAACTCGCCAACGCCTTCATCTGCACTGCCAATATCGAGGCGGAAGATGGCGGCGCGCGCGTGGTCGACGGCAACCGCAAGGTGCTCGCCGCACGCCTCTCCGACGCGCGGTTTTTCTGGGACGTCGACCGCAAGAAAACGCTCGCCGAGCACGCCAAGGGCTTGGAACGCATCACCTTCCACGAGAAGCTGGGCACCGTGGCCGACAAGGTCGAGCGCGTGGCCAAGCTGGCCGATTGGCTCGTCTTCGATGCCAAGGCCCCGAACGGCGACCACAAGCTGGCACGTCAGGCGGCTGAACTCAGCAAGGCCGATCTCGTCACCGAGATGGTCGGCGAGTTTCCCGAACTGCAGGGTCTGATGGGCGGATATTACGCCAAGGCCGAGGGCTTGCCCGTCGAGGTCGCCCAGGCGATCCGCGATCATTACAAACCGGTTGGTGCGAGCGACGAGGTCCCCACAGCTCCAACAGCGGTTGCCGTGAGCCTTGCCGACAAACTCGACAATCTGCTCAGCTTCTTCAAGATCGACATCCTGCCCACCGGCTCGAAGGATCCCTTTGCCCTGCGCCGCGCAGCGCTCGGGTATCTTCGGCTCGTGCAGGTCAATGATCTAAAGCTGTCGCTCGACGAAGTGGCTCACGCGTGGGCGAGCAAGCCCATGCCCAAGCTCGCAGAGAAGCTGGCCGACTTCCTGTTGGACCGTCTAGCCGTGCAGTTGCGCGATGAGGGGGTTCGCCACGACTACGTCCAGGCTTCGCGCAGTTGGCAGGGACGCCCCGACCAACGGATCGACCGCGTCGAAGCCCGGGCGAGGGCGCTGGCTGGCTTCCTCGACAGCGAAGACGGCGCCAATCTGCTCGCGGGCTACAAGCGCGCCGCCAATATCCTCAAGAAGGAAGACTGGCACGGCGCCGAAGGCGAGATTGCGCGGACGGGCGAAGAAGACCCGCTGGCGATTGTCGACGATCCCGATCTGCGCGCAGTGGTCGAGGCCAAGATGGCCGAGCGGCATGCGAAGGAGCTTTCCTACACGCCCGAACCTGCCGAAAAGGCCCTGATGGACGCCCTGGCAAATTCGGAACCGGCCGCGAGCCGAGCCATTGCAGCGGAAGACTTTGGCGCCGCAATGGCCGCGCTTGCCGATCTGCGTGCACCGATCGACCGCTTCTTCGAGGAAGTCACGGTAAACGCCGATGAAGAAAACAAGCGGGCACACCGGCTCGACCTGCTTGCAGCCTTCCGTGCTGCAGTGCACAAAGTGGCCGACTTCTCTCGTATCGAGGGATGAAATTTTGATCTGAGGGACCGTGGTCCATGTGGTCCACGGTTCAGACAGCTAGAGGTTACAATGAACGAAACGGTCTTCACCTTCGGCGGCGACGCTCCGCATTCGAATGCACGGCAGAAGGACAAGACCGTCGCCGGCGGCAAGGGGGCGAACCTCGCCGAAATGGCGAGCATCGGCCTGCCGGTTCCCCCGGGTTTCACCATCGCGACCGAGGAATGTCTCAAATATCTCGCGGGTGGGGCGGACTTCACCGAGAAGCTGCGCAGCGATGTCGCGGCGGCGCTGAACCATGTCGAGAAGACCGTGGGCAAGGACTTCGGCGATGCCGCCGATCCGCTGCTGGTCTCGGTGCGTTCGGGCGCGGCGATCTCGATGCCCGGCATGATGGACACTGTCCTCAACCTCGGCCTCAATGACGAGACGGTGCAGGGCCTCGCCGACACTTCGGGCGATGCGCGCTTCGCCTGGGACAGCTACCGCCGCTTCATCCAGATGTATGGCGATGTCGTGCTGGGCGTCGATCACGGGCTGTTCGAGGAAGCGCTCGAGATCGCCAAGGAAGACAATGGCTATTACGCCGACACCGAACTGAGCGCCGAGGAATGGCAGGGGCTGGTCGCGGAATACAAGGCGATCGTCGAGCGTGAACTGGGCAAGCCATTCCCGCAGGACCCGATCGAGCAGCTCTGGGGCGCGATCAGCGCGGTGTTCGACAGCTGGGATACCGAGCGCGCCAAGATCTACCGCCGCCTGAACGACATCCCGCATGACATGGGCACTGCGGTCAATGTGCAGGCGATGGTGTTCGGTAACATGGGCGATACCAGCGCCACCGGCGTTGCCTTCACGCGCGATCCCTCGACCGGCGAGAAAGCCTATTACGGCGAATGGCTGGTCAACGCGCAGGGCGAGGACGTGGTCGCGGGTATCCGCACGCCGCAATACCTGACCAAGGCGCGGCGCGAACAGGCGGGCGCGGACAAGCCGAGCATGGAAGAAGCCATGCCCGACGCCTTTGCCGAGCTGGCGCGCGTGTTCGAATTGCTCGAAAAGCATTACACCGACATGCAGGATATCGAGTTCACCGTGCAGCAGGGCACGCTGTGGCTGCTACAGACGCGCAACGGCAAGCGGACTGCGAAGGCCGCGCTCAAGATGGCGGTCGACATGGTGGGCGAAGGGCTGATCGACGAGAAGACCGCGATCCTGCGCGTCGACCCGATGGCGCTCGACCAGCTGCTCCATCCGACGCTCGATCCCGAAGCGCCGCGCGATGTGCTGACCACTGGCCTGCCCGCGTCGCCCGGTGCGGCGAGCGGGAAGATAGTGCTCGATGCCGATACTGCCGAACTGTGGGCCAATCGCGGCGAGAAGGTGATCCTGGTACGCGTCGAGACCAGCCCGGAAGACATCCACGGCATGCATGCCGCCACCGGCATCCTCACCGCGCGTGGCGGGATGACCAGCCACGCCGCAGTGGTGGCGCGCGGCATGGGCCGCCCCTGCGTGTCGGGCGCGTCGCAGGTGTCGATCGCGCGCGAGGGCCGCACGCTGACAATCGGCGACCGCGAGCTCAATGAAGGCGATGTCATCACCATCGACGGTGCGAACGGGCAGGTCATGGCGGGCGAGGTCGCCACGATCGAGCCCGAGCTGGCGGGCGATTTCGGCACGCTGATGGAATGGGCCGACAAGCACCGGCGGATGCGTGTGCGCACCAATGCCGAGACCGAGACCGAATGCCGCATGGCGCGCCAGTTCGGTGCCGAGGGCATCGGTCTGTGCCGCACCGAGCACATGTTCTTTGATGCCGGCCGCATCAGTGCGGTGCGCGAAATGATTCTCGCCGATACCGAGGCCGGCCGTCGCGCCGCGCTCGAAAAGCTGCTGCCCGAACAGCGCAGCGACTTCGTGACAATTTTCGAGGTCATGGCGGGCCTGCCGTGCACGATCCGCCTGCTCGACCCGCCGCTGCACGAATTCCTGCCGCATGGCGACACCGAGTTCGAGGAACTGGCCGAGGCGACCGGCGTCGACATCGAGAAGCTGCGTCGCCGCGCAGGCGAACTGCACGAATTCAACCCCATGCTAGGCCATCGCGGCTGCCGGCTGGGGATCACCTATCCCGAAATATACGAGATGCAGGCGCGCGCGATTTTCGAGGCCGCCTGCCAGGTGGCGAAGGAGAGCGGCGAGGCGCCGGTGCCCGAGATCATGATCCCGCTGGTGGCGACCAGGCGCGAGCTCGAACTGCTCAAAGACGTGGTCGACCGTGTTGCGCAGGAGGTCTTCTCCGACATGGGCACCACGCTCGAATATCTCGTCGGGACGATGATCGAGCTGCCGCGCGCCGCGCTCATGGCGGGCGAGATCGCCGAGGTCGGCGAGTTCTTCAGCTTCGGGACTAACGACCTGACGCAGACCACGCTGGGCGTAAGCCGCGACGATGCAGGGCGTTTCCTGACGACCTATGTCGACAAGGGCATTTTCGCGCGCGATCCCTTCGTCAGCCTCGACGTCGACGGCGTCGGCCAGCTGGTCGAACTTGCCGCCGAACGCGGTCGTGCGACCCGCGATGGTCTCAAGCTGGGCATCTGCGGGGAACATGGCGGCGATCCGGCGAGCATCGCCTTCTGCGAGAAGACCGGGCTCGATTACGTCAGCGCCTCGCCCTACCGCGTGCCGATCGCGCGTCTGGCGGCGGCACAGGCCAGCCTGCGCGCAGGCTAGTCCTTCCAGCCGGTAAGGGTCAGGATCTCGAAGCTTTCGAGCACCCGGCCCTTGTCGTTGGCCGACTTCATGAAGGCCATCTCCGCGCGTTCGAGCGCGGCCTTGCCCAGCGGCGGGGCGGCGCTCGCCAGCACGCTCCCAAGCCCCTGATCGCGCAGGTCGGACACCAGCCGAGCGAGCGACCCGAAGGAGACGGTGAGCGTGTGGCTGTCGACCACCTGCCGCTTGAACAGCGCACGCTGGAGCAGCGCGGACGCGGCCTGGTTGTCGACCAGCGGATGCATCCGCGCCGCGGGTCGGTCGGGTTCGGCAGCAAGAATCGCCTTGCGTAATTGCGGCAGGCTGCCCGCGCCGACGATGCTGGCGATCATTAGTCCCTCCTCCGCCAGCGCGTTGCGCATGTGAAGCAGCGCACCAGGAAGGTCGTTGACCCGGTCGAGCGAGGCGAGGCTGACGACGAGATCGTAGGGTGCGCCATCGATCGGGCTTTCCTCGTCGAGGCTCGCCGCGTCATGCTCTTCCACCTGCGCACCCGCGCCGCGCAGCGACAGTGCCAGGGTGCCCGTCCAGTCGCCGATCACCAGCACGCGCCTGGGGGTCAAGCGGATGAATTCGAGCCGGTCGAGCACGTCTTCGACCATGTCGTCGAGGATGTAACGCGCGGCGTCGCTATGCGCCTGGCGGATCCTTGCGCGGCGCAAACCCGCAATTCGGCGGTCGCGCGAGAAGATGCGGGGCGGGGCAGTGGTGGCCATGGGGCGGTGCCCTGCCGTGCTTGCCACCCGCGTGCAAGCGATGCAGCATGCGAACATGTCGACAAGCGGCCTCTTCATGCGGAGCATCGCGCCCGTGCTCGACTTCGTCTATCCGCCGCGCTGTCCGGCCTGCGGCGGTGCCGTGGCGGAGCAGGGTGGATTGTGTGGTGCGTGCTGGGATGACCTTGTCATCCCATCCGATCCAAGCTGCGCGGCCTGCCAGCGGCCGTTCGGCGACAACGGACCGACAGAAGGGGCGATCTGCGCGGTCTGTCTTGCCGATCCACCCGATCACGACGGTATCGCCGCTGGGACGCTCTACACCGAAACCGCACGCAAGCTGGTGCTGTCGTTCAAGCACGGGCGCCGGATCGCGCTTGCGCCGCTGCTGGCGCGGATGATCTCGGCGCGCTTGCCGCCTGCGGAAGGTGAGCGGGTCATCGTTCCCGTGCCCCTGCACCGCCGGCGGTTATGGGAGCGGGGCTTCAACCAGGCCGGACTGCTCGGGCGAGAACTGGCAAAACAGGGGTACGGGACACTGTGCGTCGATGCGCTGGTGCGCAACAGGCCGACGCCGAGCCTTGGCGGGTTGGGACGCAAGGCCCGTGCACGGGTGCTTCAGGGGGCGATCGGCATCAGGAATGCCCGCCGGTCTCGCGTCGAGGGGCGCGATGTGCTGCTGGTCGATGACGTGCTGACGAGCGGTGCGACCAGTCGGGCTTGTGTCAAAGTGCTGAAGCGCGCCGGTGCGAGGCGGGTAACGATAGCCTGTTTTGCGCGGGTGCTGGACGAGGCGCTGCCGCATTCTGCCGCGAGTTCGAGTGGCCCCAAACGAAACGCCCGGGACCTTTCGGTCCCGGGCGCCACGTGACGAATATAACCGGACCTGCCTCGCGGCACGGGTGCAGCCCCCCAGCATGCACCTTGGGTCCATCCCTCATCGTTGCGGATGCGCCGCGTAAACCCTCGTTCGCGGCAGCGGATCCGTTGACCCCCTGAACCTGGCGCTCTGTTGGCACCTGCTCCGGTGGGCAGGCCTCACTTGCCTGCACGCACGTTTGTTCCCGAAACTTCGCTGTTATCAAACAGACATTTGCGCAAAATGGGAAAATAGCTCGACTTTGTGGTTATCGTGCAACAACAGGACGCCACATCGGATCAAGAAAGGCCATACAGCAGTGGGCGACACAACCGAACGCGAGACCGGATCGCGGTTCATGCCGAAGTTCGACGACAAGGGATTGCTGACTGCGGTGGTGGTGCATCACGAAACGCGTGCCGTGTTGATGGTCGGTTTCATGGACCAGGTAGCGCTCGATGCCACGCGCGAAACGGGACTGGCGCATTTCCATTCGCGGTCGCGTGGCAAGCTTTGGCAGAAGGGCGAGACATCCGGTCACGTTCTGCGCGTTCAGTCCATCCTGGTAGACTGCGATCAGGACGCGCTGGTCCTGTCCTGCATCCCTGCCGGCCCGACATGCCATACCGGCGTGCCGAGCTGTTTCTACCGCGTCCTCGATGATGGTGCTCTCCAACCCGTCAAGTCTTGACGCTTACGTAAACGTGCGATTATGTGCAGCGCATGACACAGCCGCTGCACAACGACTATCCTGCCGCAAATGGCGATCGTCGCCATGCCGGGGCGCATATCGAGCGCCCGGACGAACTCGGTCGCGAACAATATTCAATCTCTGACCTCACGAGCGAATTCGGCTGCACCGCGCGTGCGCTGCGCTTTTACGAGGATGAGGGCCTGATCGCGCCGTCACGTATCGGCCTCACGCGGATCTATTCGAAGCGTGACCGTGCGCGGCTCGCGTGGATCATGCGAGCCAAGAACGTCGGGTTCTCGCTCACCGAAATCCGCGAGATGATCGACCTCTACGATCTGGGTGACGGCCGCGTCGAACAACGCCGCGTCACGATCGAGAAATGCAAGACGCATGTCGCCAAGCTGAAAGAACAGCGTGACGATATCGACAGCTCGATCACCGAATTGACCGAGTTCATCGACCATATCGAAACCCTCGATCTCGACTGAATTGCCTCCCCGGCGAGATCCGGAACCGACCTTCAAGACCCAAGGACCCCACAATGCCCAGCTATACCGCGCCGACCCGCGACACCCGCTTCATTATCAATGAGATGCTCGATCTCGAGAGCTATGCCGAACTGCCTGGCTTCGAAGCGGCCAGCGCCGACGTGACCGATGCCGTGATCAACGAAGGCGGCAAGTTCTGCGCCGAGGTTCTCGCCCCGATCAACCAATCGGGCGACCAGGAAGGTTGTACCCGCCACGAGGACGGTTCGGTCACCGCACCCAAGGGGTTCAAGGAAGCCTTCGACCAGTTCCGCGAGGCGGGCTGGGGCACGCTTTCGCAGCCCGAGGAATTCGGCGGCCAGGGCATGCCGCACGTTCTTGGCTTCGCATTCGAGGAATTCGTGTCGAGCGCCAACCAGGCCTTCGGCATGTATCCGGGCCTGACCAACGGTGCGGTTTCCGCACTGCTCGCCAAGGGCAGCCAAGAGCAGAAGGAGAAGTATCTTCCCAAGATGATCTCCAACGAATGGACCGGCACGATGAACCTGACCGAGCCGCATTGCGGCACCGATCTGGGCATGATCCGGACCAAGGCCGAACCGCAGGCCGATGGCAGCTATGCGATCACCGGCACCAAGATCTTCATCTCGGCCGGCGAACACGACATGGCTGACAACATCATCCACCTTGTTCTCGCCAAGACTCCCGGCGCGCCCGACAGCACCAAGGGCATCTCACTGTTCGTTGTGCCCAAGTTCCTCGTCGAGGAAGATGGCTCGATCGGCGAGCGCAACGGTGTTGTCTGCGGTTCGATCGAACACAAGATGGGCATTCACGGTAATGCCACCTGCGTGCTCAATTACGATGGCGCGAAGGGCTGGCTCGTCGGCGAGGAGAACAAGGGTCTTGCCGCCATGTTCATCATGATGAACGCCGCGCGTCTCGGCGTGGGCATCCAGGGCCTCAGCCAGGCCGAAGTGGCTTACCAGAACGCAGTGGCCTATGCGCTCGATCGGCGTCAGGGGCGCGCCTTGACCGGTCCGGCAGAGCCCGAACAGCAGGCCGACCCGATCTTCGTGCATCCCGATGTTCGCCGGATGCTGATGGATGCCAAAGCCTTCACCGAAGGCATGCGCGCATTGTGCCTGTGGGGCGCGTTGCAGGTCGACCTCAGCCACAAGGCTGCAACCGAAGAGGAGCGCGAGCAGGCCGACATGCTGATCGGGCTGCTGACCCCGGTCATCAAGGGCTACGGCACCGACAAGGGCTATGAAGTCGCGACCAACATGCAGCAGGTTTTCGGCGGTCACGGCTACATCGAGGAATGGGGCATGAGCCAGTTCGTGCGCGATGCCCGTATCGCCCAGATCTACGAAGGCACCAACGGTGTGCAGGCGATGGACCTGTGCGGCCGCAAGCTTGCGCAGAAGGGCGGCGCCGCAGTGCAGGCATTCTTTAAGGTGGTGGGCGAGGACATTGCCGAAGCCAAGGGAGACGAGACGCTGGCTCCGCTGGCCGAAGCAATGGAAAAGGCACTCGGGCAGCAGCAGGCGGCCACCATGTGGTTCATGCAGAATGCCATGCAGAACCCCAACCATCTCGGTGCCGGCGCGCATCACTACATGCACATCATGGGCATCGTGACGCTGGGCTGGATGTGGCTGCGCATGGCCAAGGTCGCACAGGCAGCGCTGGCTGCAGGAACCGACGACAAGGCGTTCTACGAAGCGAAGCTTACAACCGCGCGCTATTACATGGATCGCTATCTTCCCGATGCGGGCGCGCTGCGGCGCAAGCTCGAAACGGGCAGCGACAGCATGATGGCGCTGGGCGAAGAGGCATTCGCAACCGCAGCCTGACAGGTTCGAGATCGGAACGGAAAGGGCCCGGGCGGAAACGTCCGGGCCTTTTTGCGTCAGGCGAGAACTTCGTCGAACAGGCTGTGCATGGCGGCCCAGCTCTGGCGTTCGGCACTTGCGTCATGCGCAGGATTCGCGCTGCCATCGGGTCGATGCGACATGGTGAAACCGTGTTCGACCCCGGCATAGCTGTGGAAATGCCAGTCGGCCTTCACAGCGTCCATCTCTTCCCAGAAACCGATAACCTGCTTACGGGGGACCATCGCATCGGCATCACCGTGGCATACGAGAATGCGCGGTGTGATCGGCTTTGCGGCGGGCAGCGCGGTTTCGAGCAGGCCGTGAAAACTGGCGACGGCGAGCAGGTCCTCTCCCGCGCGCGCCATTTCCAGCACCGCCATTCCCCCGAGGCAGAAGCCGATTGCCAAGTGCGGAATGCCGGGATGCCGGCTGCGCAGCAGAGTGAGTGTTGCTGCAAGCCGCCGCCGCATGGCGTGCGGTTCGGATCGCAGCCTGGCCATCGCCACGAAAGCGGCGTCGAAATCGGCCGGCGTTTCCGGACCGTAGAAATCGCCGATCAGAACCGCATAGCCGGCATCGACAAGCGCCTGTGCCTTGGCCTCGACCCCCGGCGTGGTGTTCATGAAGGTCGGATAGATCGCCACGGCTCCGCGCGGCGTGCTTTCGGGGCAAGCGGACAGAGCGGTCAGTTCAACCGCCCCATCCGCATATCCGACTTTCTCGAACGCCATCACTCAGGCAGGAAATCCGGCACTGAGAGGTAACGCTCGCCGGTGTCGTAATTGAATCCCAGTACCCGTGAACCAGAGGGCAGATCGGCCAGCTTCTGCTTGATCGCGGCGAGCGTCGCACCGCTCGATATGCCGACCAGCAGTCCCTCCTTGGCAGCGCACTGGCGCGCCATTTCCTTCGCCTCTTCGGGATCCACCTGGATTGCGCCATCGATTGCCTGCGTATGCAGATTGTCGGGGACGAAACCCGCGCCGATGCCTTGGATCGGGTGCGGACCGGGCTGGCCGCCGCTGATGACGGGCGAACCGGCCGGCTCGACAGCATAGGCCTTCATTCCGGGCCATTCGGCCTTGAGAACTTCGGCGCAACCGGTCAGGTGGCCGCCGGTCCCGACCCCGGTAATCATCACGTCGATCGGATCGTCGGTGAAGTCAGCGAGGATTTCCCTGGCCGTGGTCCGCTTGTGGACCTCGAAGTTGGACGGGTTGTCGAACTGGCTCGGCATCCAGGCCCCTTCGGTCTGTTCCACCAGTTCCTGCGCGCGCTCGATCGCGCCCTTCATGCCCTTTTCCTTGGGCGTCAGGTCGAAGGTGGCACCATAGGCGAGCATCAGGCGGCGGCGCTCGACACTCATGCTCTCGGGCATGACGAGGACGAGCTTGTAGCCCTTGACCGCAGCAGCCATCGCCAGGCCGATGCCGGTGTTGCCGCTGGTCGGTTCGACGATCGTTCCACCCGACTTGAGCTTGCCCGCGGCTTCCGCATCCTCGATCATCGCGAGCCCGATGCGGTCCTTGATCGAACCGCCCGGATTGGCGCGCTCGTTCTTCACCCAGACTTCGTGATCGGGGAACAGTCGCGAGAGGCGAATATGGGGGGTGCCGCCAATGGTGGCGAGGACGGAGTCGGCTTTCATGGCATCTGCTCCTGCAGTTTCTGCTCGGGGGGAGTGTCTAGCAATTCTTCGGGAGGGTCAAAGGTCCGCGTTGTTCGCAGGACGGGGAAAATTTTCGCCCAGAGCGCGACCGTGACGATAGCACCCACGCCACCGCCGACCACCGCCAGCACCGGGCCGACGAGAAAGGCGAGACTGCCCGAGAAGAAATCGCCAAATTCGTTCGATGCGCTGATCGTCAGCAGGCTGACGGAGGACACCCGGCCGCGCTTGTCATCGGGCGTATGCAACTGGATCAGCGACTGGCGGATATAGACGCTGAACATGTCCGCCGCGCCGACGATGAACAGCATGGCAAGGCTGAGCGGCATCGATTGCGACAGGCCGAAGATGATCGTCGCGAGCCCGAACACGGCCACCGCCAGCAGCATCTTCGGCCCGACATTGGTCTTGAGCGGCCGGAAACTGAACCACAGGGCCGTAAGTGCCGCGCCAACCGCAGGGGCCATCGCCAATTGCGCCAGGCCGGTTTCGCCTACCTCCAGGATGTCGCGGGCGTAGACCGGGAAAAGCGCGGTAGCCCCGGCGAGAAAGACCGCGAACAGGTCGAGCGTGATCGCGCCGAGCACCATCTTGTTCCGCACCACGTAACGCAGGCCCTCGACCATCTGGTGGATCGGCCGCCGGTTCGCTTCGCGCGGAGGCTGCGGCACCCTGCCGATGAAGGACAGCGCGATCAGCGAACATGCGAACAGCCCGAGCGCCACGAAATAGGGCAGGGCAGGGAAAATGGCGTAGGTGTAGCCACCGATAGCAGGGCCTACGATCATCCCCACCTGCCAGGCTATGCTCGACAGCGCGATGGCATTGGGAAGGATGCTCTTGGGCACCAGATTGGGGGCGAGTGCGGACAGGGCGGGGCCGTTGAACGCGCGGACGATGCCGAGCACCACAGCGACCGAAAACAGAGTCGGCAACGTCAGATTGTCGCTGGTGGTGAGCCAGGCCAGCGTGGCAGCGCAGCCAAGCTGGGCCAAGACGGTAAGGCGCGCGATGTTGCGCCGATCAAAATGGTCCGCCGCCCAGCCCGAGAAGGGCGTAAGCAGGAAGAGCGGCACGAATTGCAGCAGCCCGATAAGTGCCAACTGTCCCGAGGCCGCGCCGACACCCATCCCGCCATCGCGCGCAATGTTGTAGGTCTGCCAGCCGATGATCAGCATCATCGCATATTGCGCCAGCGTCATCGACAGGCGGCTGAACCAATAGGCGCGGAAATTGGCGATCCGCAGCGGCGATCGGTCGGCGTCGGGGAGGGTGGTCTCGGTCACGCCGGACGCATGACAGGCCCGCCTCCACTTGTGAAGGCGAGCCTGCTTCTCGTTCTAGTAGAAGGCGTTGCGGCTTAGCGCATCTTGCGCAAGCGCGGATTGGGCTGGAGCGTGTCGATCATCGCGAGGAAATCGTCGACGCGGATGATCCGTTCGAATTGGAAGCCCGCACGGTTGTCGCGTACCCAGATGCAATAGGCCTCGATGCGGCCGATGACCGGCAGCCGGACGATAACGCGCTCGCCGCGGCCGATCGCTTCGGCATTGTCGATCATGAACCCGTTCGCGGAAATGTTCGCGATGTGCAGGCGTACGTCGCCCTTGCCGAAATGCTCGGCAATCACCGGATGGTCGACCGGGTGCCGGGCCATCCGCCGCTGATCGGTGACGCTCAATTGTGCTCCGACAGTCATGGCTGGCGATCCTCCGCGATTGGAACTGGGTAAACGCTTTGCACCCAAAAGGCTGCGAATTGGTAAACCTCTATACGTGATTTACCGTGTCGCGTTCCTTCCGCTGCAGTTCAGCGGCGGATGATCGCGTGTTTTTTCTTGCCGAGACTGAGCTTCGCCTCGGTTCCCGCAGTCACTGTGACGAGGTGGCCGGGATCGGTGACTGCCACGCCATCGAGCTTCACGGCACCTTCTGCCAGTTTTCGTTTGGCTTCGCCGTTGGAAGCCGTGAAACCCAATGCGGTAAGCACTGCGCCGATACGCATGCCGTCCTCCCCGACTTCAAGCATCGGAAGGTCCTCGCCCGCGCCGCCGCCGGCAAAGGTATCGGCCGCAGTGCGTTCGGCGGTCGTCGCAGCCTCGCTACCCCGAACGAGCGTGGTTACCGCATTGGCGAGAACCGTTTTCGCGTGGTTGATCTCGGCGCCTTCGAGCGTTTCGAGGCGTGCGATCTCGTCGAGCGGGAGATCGGTGAACAGCCGCAGGAATCGGCCGACATCGCGATCGTCGACATTGCGCCAGTACTGCCAGAAGTCGTAATTCGGCAGCTGCGCCTCGTTGAGCCAGATAGCCCCCGAGGCAGTCTTGCCCATCTTGCCGCCATCCGCGGTGGTAAGCAGCGGCGTGGTCAACCCGAACAGATCGCTGCCATCCATGCGGCGGCCGAGTTCCATCCCGTTGACAATATTGCCCCACTGGTCGCTGCCGCCCATCTGGAGGCGCACGCCCATTTCCTGCGCCAGATGGCGGAAATCGTAGCCCTGCAGGATCATGTAATTGAACTCGAGGAAGGTCATCGGCTGCTCGCGCTCGAGCCGCAGGCGGACCGAATCGAAGGTCAACATGCGATTGACCGTGAAATGCGTGCCGACCTTCTGCAGCATCTCGATATAGCCCAACTCGCCGAGCCAGTCCTGATTATCGACCATGACCGCATCGGTCGGTCCGTCGCCGAACGTCAACAGGCGCTCGAAGACGGTGCGAATCCCGGCGATATTGTCCGCGATGGTCTCGTCGGTCAGCATCTTGCGGCTCTCGTCGCGCCCCGTGGGATCGCCGATCCGCGTCGTCCCGCCGCCCATCAGCACGATCGGCTTGTGGCCCGTCTGTTGCAGCCGGCGGAGCATCATGATCTGGACCAGGCTGCCGATATGCAGCGAGGGCGCGGTTGCGTCGAAACCGATATAGCCCGGGACGACCTGCGCCGCGGCGAGCTTGTCGAGGCCTTCGGCGTCGGTAAGCTGGTGGATGTAGCCGCGCTCATCGAGAACGCGCAGGAGATCGGAAGTGTAGTTGGTCATGACGCAGCGCCAGCTAGCAGCTAGGAGGCGGCATGCAAGTCTGTCGATTGAAACCACACCAGGCGCATCCCCCGTTGGCGGTCACCGCCATCGAGGCGCGGATCACCCATGACGATCGCAACTGGCTGGGCTTGCGTTGGCGGATCGAGACGGCGAGCGAACTTGTCCTGCCCGCGCCAGCGGGCAAGCGGCGCGAGGACGGTTTGTGGCAGACCACCTGTTTCGAACTGTTTCTTCAGCCCGATGGCGGCAGCGCCTATTGCGAATTCAATCTGTCCCCGTCCGAGCGCTGGGCCGCGTATGATTTCTCTGCGCCCCGGACGGGCATGGCGGAGCGCACCCTTCCGCGTGATCCGGTTTGCACGATGCGCGCGGGCAGTCGCTTTGCGATCTTCGACGCGGCTATTCCACGTGGGGGTCTGCCGTCGGGGCAATCCGCCATGGGCGTGACCTGCGTGATCGAAGAAACTGGGGGCCGGAAGAGCTATTGGGCACTGGCGCACGGGGGCGATGCACCCGATTTCCACGATCCGGCTTGCTTCGCTGCGCAGCTTGCGGCACCGAGCGCGGCATGAAATTCGGCATCGATCGGCTCATCACCGAAGAAGATCTGCGCAAGCGCCTCGAGGGGCGCCGTGTCGCGCTGGTGGCCCATCCGGCATCGGTCACCGCGGGGCTCGTGCACTCGCTCGACGCGCTAGTTGCCCGCGAGGTGAACGTCACTTCGGCTTTCGGGCCGCAGCACGGGCTGAAGGGCGACAAGCAGGACAATATGGTCGAGACCGGCGACGAGATCGACGCGCAATACGGCATACCCGTCTTCAGCCTTTATGGCGAAGTGCGCCGCCCGACCGAGCGGATGATGGACAGCGCCGATGTCTTCCTGTTCGATCTGCAGGACCTCGGCTGCCGCATCTACACCTTCGTGACGACGCTGCTTTACCTGCTCGAGGAAGCAGCGCGCGCGGACAAGGCTGTATGGGTCCTCGATCGGCCCAACCCCGCGGGCGGCCCGGTCGAGGGCACACTCTTGCGCGCGGGGCAGGAAAGCTTCGTCGGCGCGGCCGAGATGGTCATGCGTCACGGCATGACCATGGGCGAGATGGCGCGTTGGTTCGTCGATCATTTCAAGCTCGATGTCGAACTCGAAGTCGTCGAAATGCGCGGTTGGTCGCCAGGCAAGGCCCCCGGATACGGATGGCCCGAGGATCGCGTCTGGATCAACCCGAGCCCCAATGCCGCGAGCCTGAACATGGCGCGGGCCTATGCCGGTACTGTCATGCTCGAGGGCACCACCCTGAGCGAGGGCCGCGGCACGACGCGTCCGCTCGAAGTGCTGTTCGGCGCGCCCGATGTCGATGCCAAGGCGGTGCTGGCCGAAATGGATCGTCTCGCCCCCGTCTGGATGCGCGGCTGCGCGATCCGCGAATGCTGGTTCGAGCCGACATTCCACAAGCATGCCGGGAAGCTGTGCAACGGGCTGATGGTGCATGCCGAAGGGCAGTTCTACGACCATCACGCCTTCCGTCCGTGGCGGTTGCAGGCGCTCGCCTTCAAGGCGATCCGCAGCCTCTATCCCGACTATCCGCTGTGGCGCGACTTCGCCTACGAGTACGAATACGACCGACTCGCGATCGACGTGATCAACGGCGGCCCCGCGCTCCGCGAATGGGTCGACGACAGCGAGGCCGATCCCGACGATCTCGACACGCTCGCAAGCGCGGACGAGGCCAACTGGCGCGAGACCATCGCCCCGCATCTGATCTACGGATAATGGCGGTCGATGCCAACGCGCTGAAGACAATCTTCGCCCAACCCATCATTCGATTTTCGATCAACGCCCTTGACGTAAGAGTGCGAGTCAGAGAGCTTGGCGGAAAGTGACGGGCATACCCGCGCTTCGGGAGAGTTTTGAATGGCGACTGCGGCAGCACGGCAGACCGGCGGATCGGTCAGGGTTACCCTGTGGATCCTGCTGGTCGTCTATATCTTCAATTTCATCGACCGGCAGATCGTCAATATTCTTGCCGAACCGATCAGGCTCGAACTGGGGCTGAGCGATACTGAGATCGGCCTGATGACCGGTCTCGCCTTCGCGCTGTTCTACACCGTTCTCGGCCTGCCGATCGCGCGGTTCTCGGACCGGGCAACGACCAACCGCCCGTGGCTGATCGGCGGCGCGCTGGCGATCTGGTCGGCCATGACCGCGCTGTGCGGGCTGGCGCAGAACTTCATCCAGCTGCTGCTCGCGCGGATCGGCGTGGGGGTAGGCGAGGCGGGTTGCACACCGCCGGCGCATTCGCTGATCGCGGACATGGTCGAACCCGCCAAGCGTGCTTCGGCGCTTGCCTTCTATGCGCTCGGCATCCCGATCGGGACGCTGCTGGGCATGCTCATCGGTGGCCTGCTCGCCGACACGGTGGGGTGGCGCAACGCGTTCCTGATCGTCGGCCTTCCGGGGATCGCGCTCGCCGTCATCGTGTTCATGCTGCTCAAGGATCCGCGAAGGACCGGAATGGTGCATGCCAGCGCCGCGCAGCAGGGAACCGACCAGATGCCGATGGGCACGGCCCTCAAGGCCATGTTCAGTTCGCGCGCTTTCGTCCTGCTGCTCGTAGCCGGCTCGGCCGCTGCATTCCTTGCCTATGGCAAGATCACCTGGATAACGATCTTCTTCCAGCGCACGCATGGGCTGACTCCGGGCGAAACGGGGTTCTGGTTCGGCGTCGTCAACGGCGGTGCCGGTATCGCGGGCACGGTGCTGGGCGGATATCTTGCGGACCGCTTCGGATCGACCAACCGGCGCCATGTGCTCACCGCACCCGCGGTCGGCATGGTGGTGACCATTCCCTTCGCGCTGCTCGCTTTCTGGAGCGATAATTGGATGCTGGCGCTCGTCCTGCTGATCGTCCCGACGCTGTGCAATTCGCTCTATTACGGGCCGACCTATTCAAGCGTGCAGGGCCTCGTGCCGCTGCGCGCGCGGGCTATTGCCGCGGCGGTGTTGCTGTTCTTCCAGAACCTTGTCGGGCTCGGCCTCGGGCCGTTGTTTTTCGGTATCCTGTCGGACCTGCTCCAACCTGCCTATGGCGAAGACAGCGTGCGCTACGTGCTCTATGGTGCGACTTTCCTAGGACTGGTGCCGGCTTTCTTCTTCTGGCGCTGTTCGCTGCGTCTCAACGAAGAGCTTGACCAGAAGGACTAGCGGATCATCTTCGGAACGTCCGGGAGTTCGGGGATCGGTTTCGTTCGCCCGGTAAGCGTGACCACGAGTGGACAGCCATTCTCGTGGTACATCACCGATCGCATGAAATAGCCGGGCCTGGCGTCAGCCTCGTCTTCGATGGCAGGCTCTACCGCTTCGGTGTTCGCTGCGCGGAGCTGGTCCTCGCATTCGGGGGTTGCTTCCCGGTCATTGGGCAAGACGCGCAACGTGGCCTCGGGAACGACTGCTTCAGATAGGGCTCCGGGCGCCGGATCCACTGCCGCCGCCGGGGCAAGCGCCGACAGCGCTGCCAGTGAGGCAAGGAATTTAATCATCGCGATCCTCCATCGATTGTCCGAAGGATATCACAACAACGGCTTCACGTCTCCCCAGGCTGCCGGCAGGCCCCCTGCGGCACTACAACCGGCGTGATCAGGCGCCGTTCTTGCGGCTCAGTTCGCGCATCGCGTCATCGAGACCGTCCAGTGTGAGCGGATACATCCGGTCGTTGACCAGTTGCTTCATCACCTTGGTGGACTGCGAATAGCTCCACTGCTTCTCGGGCACGGGATTGAGCCAGACCGTGGCAGGATAGGTGTTGGTCAGCCGCTGCATCCAGGTTGCGCCGGCTTCCTCGTTCATGTGTTCCACGCTGCCGCCCGGGTGCGTAATCTCATAGGGACTCATCGCGGCATCGCCGACGAAGATCACCTTGTAGTCATGGCCATATTTGTGGAGCACATCCCAAGTTTTGGTGCGTTCCTGCCAGCGGCGGCGGTTGTCCTTCCATACGCCTTCGTAAAGGCAGTTGTGGAAGTAGAAGAATTCGAGGTTCTTGAATTCGGCGGTTGCTGCGCTGAACAGCTCTTCGCACAGCTTGATGAAAGGATCCATCGAACCGCCGACGTCGAGGAACAGCAGCAGCTTGACCGCATTGCGCCGCTCCGCGCGCATATGGATATCGAGCCAGCCCTGCTTGGCGGTGCCTTCGATCGTGGCGTCGAGATCAAGCTGGTCCTGCGCGCCTTCGCGGGCAAAGCGACGCAAGCGACGCAGCGCCATCTTGATGTTGCGCGTGCCCAGTTCCTTGGTGCTGTCGAGATTCTTGAACTCGCGTTTGTCCCACACCTTGACCGCACGCTTGTGTCGGCTTTCGCCGCCGATCCGCACGCCTTCGGGATTGTAGCCCGAATTGCCGAAGGGCGAGGTGCCGCCGGTTCCGATCCATTTGTTGCCGCCCTGGTGACGCTTTTCCTGTTCCTCGAGCCGCTTCTTCAGCGTCTCCATGATCTCGTCCCAGTCACCCAGCGACTTGATCTTTTCCATCTCTTCTTCGGAAAGGAATTTCTCCGCCACCGCCTTGAGCCAGTCTTCGGGGACATCGACGGGGTTCTGCCCGTAATCGCTCAGGATTCCCTTGAAGACCTTCTGGAAAACCTGGTCGAACCGATCGAGCAGGCCCTCATCCTTCACGAACGTCGCGCGGCTGAGGTAGTAGAACGCCTCGGGCGACTGCTCGATCACGTCGCGATCGAGCGCTTCGATCAGCGTAAGGTGTTCCTTGAAGCTCGCGGGAATGCCCGCCGAGCGTAGCTCGTCGACGAAATTGAAGAACATGGACAGGGGTCTAGCGCGTGCGGGCGGGCTGCACCAGTGCGTGAATCGAAACCTTTTTTACCTCGCGCTAACCATCGGCGGGTAAGGGTGTGTGGTCAGAATATACAGGGGGTCTAGCAACTTATGGAAATGGGCAGCATCGATGCTCGAGGCGCGTCGGCCCTCGACCAGATTCCGGAGGCCTGCGGCAAGGTAACCGTGGGCTGTTCGGACGTGGCCGGGATCGTTCAGGGGGTAATCGATTCCTTCGGGCACCTGCGCAGCGAATATGTCGAATTGCAGGGCACGGTGACCGCGCTGGACGAAGACCAGCGCAAGGTGCTGGAGGCGAGCGACGAGGCACGCCTGCTGTCCGAACGGGCAATCGAACGGCTCAACCACGGTTCGACGATGATCAGCAATTCGCTGAACGAGATCGGCAATCTCCTCAGTCTGGTCGAGACGCTGACCGGGCATGTCACCGGTTTTGCCGCGGCGATGGACCAGGTGCGCCGGTCGAGCCAGGAAATCGACCAGATCGCGGAGACGACCAATATCCTCGCGCTCAATGCCACGATCGAAGCCATGCGCGCAGGCGAGCAGGGGCGGACCTTCGCGGTCGTCGCAAATGAAGTGAAGTCGCTCGCCAGCGAGACACGCAAGGCGACCGAGGAAATCGGCCGGACGATCGATACCCTCGGCAACGAAGCCAATCTGGTGATCGAGAAGATCGAGAGCGGCGCCGCGGCAAGCAGCCAGGCGAAGAACTCGGTCGGTTCGATCGAAGACACGATGCGCAGCGTCACCGAACTGCTGACCGAAGTTGATGGTCAACAGGACCTCATCGCGCGCAACACCGCCACGATTTCGGACCATGTCCACCGGGTGCAGGACGTGCTCGGCGATTTCGACGGCGCGGTAAGCGAGAATGAGAGCAAGCTCGCCACCGCGCATGATCGGATGGAAGATCTCGAACTGATCGCCAGCGACATGTTCGACAAGCTGGTCAAGGCCGGGCTGTCACCGCAGGACAGCGCGATGGTCGAAAAGGCGCAGCAACACGCCGCGCAGGTCGTCGCCGCGGCGGAGGAGGCGATCGCTTCGGGCGAGCTTTCGATGGAGGCCCTGTTCGATCGCGAATACCGGCAGGTTCCGGGGACCAACCCGCCGCTGTTCCGTACCGGGTTGAGCGACTGGGCCGATGCGCACTGGCGTCCGCTCAACGATGCGGTCAGCAATTCGGGCCGCCCGGTGATCATGTGCTCGCAATCGGACACCAACGGCTTCCTGCCCACGCATGTCACCGAACATTCGCGCGCACCAACAGGCGATCTGACGCATGACACAAAGCACTGCCGCAACGGCCGCATCATGCTCTACACGATCGACAAGAAGGCCAAGAAGCAGACCGACCCCTATATGATGGCGGTCTACCGCCAGGAAGGCGACGGTCGCAATTACCTCGTCGTGCGCAACGTCTATGTGCCGCTGTTCATCAACGGCCGCCGCTGGGGCGATTTCGAGCTCGCCTACAGTCTCGACTGATCAAGCCGCTGAAACGAAAAAGGGGCGCATGCCGGTTCTGGCACGCGCCCCTTTTTCGGTCGGGCTCCAGCGGATCAGCTTTGCCGGCGAGCCATGAAGGCAAGGCGTTCGAACATCATGATGTCCTGCTCGTTCTTGAGCAGCGCACCGTGCAGCGGCGGGATTGCGGCGTTGGGATTGGCGTCCTGCAGCACTTCAAGCGGCATGTCTTCGTTGAGCAGCAGCTTGAGCCAGTCGAGCAATTCGCTGGTCGAAGGCTTCTTCTTCAGACCCGGAACGTCGCGGATTTCGTAGAACACTTCCATCGCCTTGGTGACGAGCGTCTTCTGGATGCCGGGGAAGTGCACCTCGATGATGTCGCGCATCGTCTCGGTGTCGGGAAACTTGATATAGTGGAAGAAGCAGCGGCGCAGGAAAGCGTCGGGCAATTCCTTCTCGTTGTTCGAGGTGATGACCACGATCGGGCGTTCCTTGGCCTCGATCCGCTGCTGCGTCTCATAAACGTCGAAGCTCATGCGATCGAGTTCCTGCAGCAGGTCGTTGGGAAACTCGATATCGGCCTTGTCGATTTCGTCGATCAGCAGGACGGGGAGCTTCTCGGAGGTGAAGGCTTCCCACAGCTTGCCCTTCTTGATGTAGTTCGAAATGTCGTGGACGCGCTCGTCGCCCAGCTGGCCATCGCGTAGGCGGGCCACGGCGTCATATTCATACAGGCCCTGCTGCGCCTTGGTGGTCGATTTCACGTTCCATTCGATCAGCGGCGCATCGAGCGCTTTCGAAATCTCATGCGCCAGCACGGTCTTGCCGGTGCCCGGCTCGCCCTTGACGAGCAGCGGGCGGCGCAGCGTCACCGCCGCGTTGACCGCGACCTTGAGGTCGTTGGTGGCAATGTAGGATTTCGTACCTTCGAAACGGGTGGGTTCGGTCATCGGTTTTCCCTTGCAACTTGACGCAAGCGTTAGGGACCGGGCACCGCTCGTGCAAGGGGCCGTTGAGCGAAGACCTACCGAGGGAGCTTTCATGCCGACCGAATCGATTTCCATCATCACCGATGCGGGCCATACGCTGACCGGATCGCTCGAGTTGCCTACCGGACTGGTGCGCGGCGCGGCGCTGTTTGCGCATTGCTTCACCTGCACCAAGCAGAGCCGGGCTGCGGTCAGCGTGGCGAGGGCATTGGCGGGTGAGGGTATCGCCTGCCTGCGGTTCGATTTCACCGGGCTCGGCGACAGCGAGGGCGAATTCGGCCGGGCCGGCTTTGCCACCGATGTAGCCGACCTCGTGGCTGCAGCCGAGGCGCTGCTCGAACGGTTCATGCAACCGATCCTGCTGGTCGGCCACAGTCTCGGCGGGGCGGCGGTATTGGCTGCGGCCGACGATCTCGGCTTCGACAAGGTCGCCGCGATCGCCACGATCGGCGCCCCCAGCGATGTCCCGCATGTGTTGCAACGGATCGAGGGCGATATCGAGGCCATCCATCGCGACGGCGAGGGCACCGTGACCATCGGTGGCCGCGATTTCGCGCTGAGCCGCGACTTTCTCGAGAAAGTCGAGAATATCGACCTGCTCGAGGAAGTCGGGCGGCTGAAGCGCCCGTTGCTGTTCCTGCATTCGCCAACCGATGCGGTGGTCGGAATCGAGAATGCCAGCGCGCTGTTCGGCGCGGCGCGCCATCCGAAGAGCTTTGTCAGCCTCGACGGGGCGGATCATCTGCTGCTGGATGATGCCGATGCGCGTTTCGCTGCGGGAGTGATCGCTGCCTGGGCCAGTCGCTACCTGCCCATGCGCGACGACTGGCCGCTGCCCGCCGAAGGCGTGGTCGCCAAGACGGGCCACGGCAAGTTCGGAACCGAGGTGCATACCACCAACCACCGTTTCATAGCCGATGAACCGCGCAGCTATGGTGGCGACGATACCGGGCCTACGCCCTACGACCTGCTCAATGCCGCGCTGGGTACCTGCACTGCGATGACGATGAAAATGTATGCCGATCGCAAGGGCTGGCCGCTCGAAGGCGTAACCGTCGAGGTCACGCACGAACGCGAGCACGCGACGCATTGCGACCATGCGGAGGCGATGGCGGAAGGCAAGCAGATGCAGGCGCTGCATCGCAGGATTACGGTTCATGGCGAAGCGCTCGACGCCGAGCAGCGCGAGCGGATCATCGCGATCGCCGACAAATGTCCCGTACATCGCACGCTCGAAGGCGAGCTGCATGTACATACCGAAAGCGCCGACTAGGCGTCGATCATATCGCGATCCATGTCACCGGCATTGTTCTGGATGAAATTGAACCGGTGTTCGGGGTTGCGCCCCATCAACTGGTCGACCAGTTCCTTCACCACCGCGCGCTGTTCGAACTCCTGCGGCAGGGTGATGCGGACCAGGCTGCGCGTGTCCGGGTTCATCGTGGTTTCGCGCAATTGCGCGGGATTCATTTCGCCCAGGCCCTTGAAGCGGCCGACATCGACCTTCTTGCCCTTGAACACCGTGGCTTCGAGTTCGGCGCGGTGTGCGTCGTCGCGGGCGTAGCGGCTCTCCTTGCCCGCGGTCAGGCGATAGAGCGGGGGCTGGGCGAGATAGAGGTGCCCGCCGCGTACGACTTCGGCCATTTCCTGGAAGAAGAACGTCATCAGCAACGTAGCGATATGCGCGCCATCGACATCGGCGTCGGTCATGATGATGATCCGGTCGTAGCGCAGGTTTTCGGGGTCGCAATCCTTGCGCGTCCCGCACCCCATGGCGAGCGTCAGGTCGGCGATCTCGCTGTTTGCACGGATCTTGTCGGCAGTGGCGCTGGCGACATTCAGGATCTTGCCGCGGATCGGCAGGATCGCCTGTGTCTTGCGATTGCGCGCTTGCTTGGCACTGCCGCCTGCGCTGTCCCCTTCGACGATGAAAAGCTCGGTTTCACCTTCGCCTTCACCCGAACAATCGGTGAGTTTCCCCGGCAGACGAAGCTTCTTGGCATTGGTCGCGGTCTTGCGCTTGATCTCGCGTTCCTGCTTGCGCCGGAGCCGCTCGTCCATCCGCTCCATCACCTGCCCGAGCAGTGCCTTGCCGCGGTCCATGTTATCGGCGAGGAAGTGGTCGAAATGGTCGCGCACCGCATTCTCGACGAGCCGGGCGGCCTCGGGCGATGTCAGGCGGTCTTTGGTCTGGCTCTGGAACTGCGGATCGCGGATGAACACGCTCAGCATGACTTCCGCGCCGGTCATCACGTCGTCGGCGGTCAGGTCCTTCGCTTTCTTGACCCCGGTCAGATCGCCGAATGCGCGCAGGCCCTTGACCAGTGCGGCGCGCAGGCCCTGTTCGTGCGTCCCGCCATCGGGGGTGGGCACGGTGTTGCAGTACCAGCTTGTCGAACCGTCCGAATAGAGCGGCCAGGCGATCGCCCATTCCACGCGGCCCGCTTCCTCGGGGAAGTCCTGATTGCCGGCGAAGGGCTGGGCGGTCACGCATTCGCGCCCGCCGAGCTGTTCGGCCAGATGGTCCGCAAGACCGCCGGGAAATTTGAACACCGCTTCGGCGGGCACATCGTCGCCCGCGAGGCTTTCGGCGCATTTCCAGCGGATCTCGACCCCGGCGAAGAGATAGGCCTTCGACCGCGCTAGTTTGAACAGCCGCTTGGCACTGAACTGGCGCTCGCCGAAGATCTCGGTGTCGGGAACGAAGCTGACCGTGGTGCCGCGGCGATTGGGAGTGGGACCGAGCTGTTCGATCGGTCCAAGCGTCTGCCCTTTCGAAAAACTTTGTGCGTAGAGCTGCTTGTCGCGCGCGACTTCGACCCGTGTATCGCTCGACAAGGCATTGACCACCGAAACGCCGACGCCGTGCAGTCCGCCGCTGGTGGCATAGGCCTTGCCCGAGAACTTGCCGCCCGAATGGAGCGTGGAGAGGATGACCTCGAGCGTCGACTTGCCCGGATATTTCGGATGCTCGTCCACCGGAATCCCGCGGCCGTTGTCCGCAACGGTTATCCGATTGCCTTCTTCCACACGGAGTTCGATCCGCGTGGCATGACCCGCGACGGCTTCGTCCATCGCATTGTCGAGCACTTCGGCAACAAGGTGGTGCAGCGCGCGATCGTCGGTCCCGCCGATATACATCCCCGGGCGGCGGCGCACGGGCTCGAGCCCCTCGAGAACCTCAATCGAGGAGGCATCGTAATCGCCGCTGGAGGTGGGCGTGTTTTCGAACAGATCGTCGGACATGGTCGCAGCTATATCGTGCGCTCCCCGTCGGTCACAAGCGCGCCCGACGGGTTATCCGCGCCGCTCAGAACCGTGCCGGCGCGTTCTCGATGACCACCACCGATCCATCGCGCACTTCGCGCACCTCGAAAGCGCGTTCGACCAGACCGTTGCGGTGGAAGCGAAACGCGCCGTCGAGACCGAGGAAACCGTCTTCGTTGCGCAGCGCTCCGTCGGGGAAATCGCGACCGACCCGCCAATCGCGCGCCACGCGCAGCGTCAGCAGCACCGCGTCGTATCCCAGCGTCGCGATCCGGTAGGGCTGGCTGCCGAAGCGGGCTTCATAGCTGTCCACGAACCGCTTGTAGCGATTGTCCGACACGGCGGAGAACCAGGCGCCGCGCAGCGCCGAAGCGCGGGTTACCGACCCTTCGCCGCTCCACAGTTCGGTGCCGAGCAATTGCGTCGCGCCGTTTCCGCCGGACTTGAGCACGCGGGCTGCCTGCGCCGCGAGGCGCGCGCCGTCGGCAATCAGTACCGTGTCAAAGCCGCCATGCGCCTTGAGCCGTTCGGCTGCGCTTACGATCGAGGTGTTTCCGCGCGCGAAACGTTCGGTCCAGACCAGGTTACCACCATAGGCCGCGACCGCGCTGCGCGCGGCCTGCTCGGCGCGGGCACCGTATTCGCCGTCGGGTGCGATGATGGCGAAGTTCTGGGAGCCCTGCGTACGCGCATACTGGATCGTGCGCGCGATCGACTGCTCGGGAACATGGCCCATGATGAACACATCGGGTCCCGCTGCACCGGTATCGTTCGAGAAGGATATCACCGGGACGTCCGCCGCACGCGCCGGGGCGGTCACCGAAGCGATATTCGAACCCAGCAGCGGGCCGAGGATCAGCTTGTTGCCCTCGGCGATCGCCTGTCGCGTCGCCGCTTCGGGGCCCTTCGCCGTGTCGTAGGTGGTGATCCGCAGGTTGTCGGCATTGGTATCGAGCAGCGCCATGGTCGTCGCGTTCGCGATCGACTGCCCGACCGCGCCGTTGCGGCCCGACATGGGCACCAGCAGAGCGATGCGATGACGGGTCTCGTCGCTCGGCAGGCTCTGCGTCGGTTCGGGGGTGGGAGTGTCCACCGGTCCGGGACGCTCCGCGCCCTTTGGAATGACCGAACAGGCGCCCAGCAGGGCCGCGAGGCCCACGGTTACCATTGCCCGACGGTCGAAAGTCCAGCGCTTCATCTTGCCGCGTCCCTCTCTCATGGTTCATGGGGTGAGGGTGACCGATGCGACCCTACCCGAAACTGCCCTAACTCCCGGGCTCTATATCGTTGCCACGCCGATCGGCAACCTTGGGGACATCACGTTGCGCGCAATCGACATTCTTGAGCGCTGCGACGGCGTGGCGTGCGAGGATACCCGCGTGACGGGCAAGCTGCTCAAGCACCTGGGGATATCGAAACCGCTGTGGCGTTACGACGACCATAGCGAGCATCGCGATCGCGGCAGGCTGGTCGAATCGATGCGCGATCGCGCGGTCGCACTCGTCAGCGACGCGGGTACCCCGATGGTTTCCGATCCCGGTTATCGCCTCGTCAACGATTGCCGGGCCGAGGGTATTCCCGTCACCGTGCTGCCAGGGGCTTGCGCCGCAGTAGCCGGATTGGCGCTGAGCGGGCTGCCCAACGACCGTTTCCTGTTTGCGGGTTTCCTGCCGAGCAAGGACAAGGCACGGCGCGAGGTGCTGGCGGAATTGGCCGACATCGACACCACGCTGGTCTTCTACGAGACCGCGCCACGCCTGACGAAGGCACTGGCCGCGATCGGCGACGTACTCCCCAACCGCGATGTTGCCATCGCGCGCGAACTGACCAAGCTGCACGAGGAATTGCGGCGCGGCCTGCCGCACGGCCTGATCGCCTATTACGAAGCGCATCCACCCAGGGGCGAGATCGTCCTGCTTATCGGGCCGCCACCCGAACTGATCGCGAGCGAGGCCGATGCCGATGCACTGCTGGCCGAAGCGCTGACGACGCTTAAGCCCTCGCAGGCAGCGGCGCAGGTTGCGAAGGTCACCGGGGTCGATCGCAAGACCTTGTACGCCCGGGCCATGGAACTGCGCGCGGGATGAAGCGGCAGCGTGCCGAGCGCAGCGGCCGCGAAGGCGAAACCCGCGCTGCGCTGTGGCTTCGCGCGAAAGGCTGGCAAATTCTCGATCGCAGGGTCAGAACATCCGCAGGCGAGATCGATCTGGTGGCCAAACGTGGCAGCATAATCGCTTTTACCGAAGTGAAGTGGCGGCGAAGGGCCGCCGATCTCGATCATGCGATCGACGAGTATCGACTGTCGCGCGTGGCCGCGGCGGTCGAGGCCATCGGGCACCGTTATGCCACCGCCGGGGAAGACATCCGCATCGACGTGATCCTGCTTGCACCGGGCAGCTTCCCTCGCCACATCGCCAATGCGTGGCAGCCCTAGGCAAGGATTCAGCATGGTTCTCAAAGTCGCCGTCCAGATGGACCCGCTCGAAAGCATCAACATCGCGGGAGACAGCTCTTTCGCGCTGATGATGGCCGCGCAGGCGCGGGGGCATGAAATCTGGCATTACGATGTCGCCAGCCTCGCTTACGAAAGCGATGGCACCCCGCGGGGCCGGATTACCGCGCATGCCGCGCCGGTCACCGTCCAGCGCGTGCAAGGCGAGCATTTCACTGCGGGAGAGCGCCGGCGGATCGATCTGGCGCACGACATCGACGTGGTGCTGATGCGGCAGGACCCGCCATTCCACCTCGGCTATATCAGCGCCGCGCTGCTGCTCGACCGGTTGAAGGGCACGACGCTGGTGGTCAACGACCCGCGCGAAGTGGTGAATGCACCCGAGAAGATGTTCGTGCTCGATTACGCCCGCTTCATGCCGCCCACCCTCGTCGCGCGACATCTCGATGACCTGCGCGATTTCCAGCGCCGACATGGCTCGGTCGTGGTCAAGCCGCTGCATGGCAATGGCGGCAAGGCGATCTTCCGGATCGACGAGAATGGCACCAATCTTTCGGCGCTCTCGGAGGTTTTCGACCAGACCTGGCCCGAGCCGCACATGGTCCAGCCTTTCCTTCCCGAAGTCAGCGAAGGCGACAAGCGGATCGTGCTGGTGGATGGAGAGTTCGCGGGCGCAATCAATCGGTTCCCGGGCGAAGGTGAGTTCCGTTCGAATCTTGCGCAGGGCGGTCATGCCGAAGCGACCACGCTTACCGAGTGGGAAGAGGAAATCTGCGCCGCAATGGGCCCCGAGCTCAAGCGCCGCGGCCTGGTGTTCGTCGGCATCGACGTGATCGGAGGCAAGTGGCTGACAGAGATCAATGTCACCTCGCCGACGGGTATCGTCGCGATCGACAAGTTCAACGGCAGCGACACCGCCGGGCTCATCTGGGATGCGATCGAACGACGGCACGCGGCAATGTAAGGACCGGGACCGGTCTGGTTCCTCGCACGTTACGCGGCCATGCACGAACTGATCCTCCGCATCATCGAGCAGGGCGGCCTGCTGGGCATCTTCGTGCTCATGGCATTGGAGAATATCTTCCCGCCGATCCCCTCTGAAGTCATCATGGGGCTGGGCGGGGTCGCCGTTTCGCGTGGGACAATGGATTTCTGGCCGTTGATGCTGGTGGGTACCGTGGGCTGCACCGCGGGCAATTACATGTGGTACTGGCTGGGCGACCACTGGGGCCGAACGCGGCTCGAACCCTTCGTCGATCGGTGGGGCCGCTGGCTGACAATGGAATGGGAAGACGTCGAGAAGGCACGCGGGTTCTTCCAGCGGCATGGCCCCTGGGTGGTCTTCGTCTTCCGCTTCACCCCGGTATTTCGCACCATGATCTCTCTGCCCGCCGGGCTTGCGCATATGGGTGTGGGGCGGTTTCTCGTCTTCACCTTCGCAGGCGCTTTCATCTGGAACCTGCTGCTGGTCGAGGGCGGACGCAGGCTGGCGCTGTGGCTAGCCGATTCGCAGGAAGTCCTCGGCTGGATTATCCTTGGATCGCTCGGGGTCGGGCTGCTGGTTTATATCTGGCGGGTGATCACCTGGAAGCCGCGCGCCGAACGCTAGTCGCGCTCACGCGGATGCGCATTGCGATAGGTGTCGAGCAGGTTCGCGGCATCGACTTGCGTATAGATCTGAGTCGAACCGAGGCTGGCATGGCCCAGCAATTCCTGCAGGCTGCGCAGATCGGTGCCCGCGCCGAGCAGATGCGTCGCAAAACTGTGCCGCAAGGCATGCGGCGTTGCACTGTCGGGCAGGCCGAGCGCGCGACGTGCGCGCGCGGTCGCCTTCTGCACCATGCCCTGCGCCAGCGGTCCGCCCTTCGCGCCGCGAAACAGCGCTTCGTCGCGCGGCAACGGCCAAGGGCAGCGCGCTGCATAATCCGCGACCGCCTCGCGTACGATCGGTAGCAAAGGCACCACGCGCTGCTTGCCTCCCTTGCCTGTTACCGTGAGCCGGTCGCCCAACGGCAGGGCATCCGCCTTGAGCGATAGCGCCTCGGCGATCCGCAGTCCTGCCCCATAAAGCAGCAGCAGCACGGCCCGGTCGCGTGCGCCCACCCAGTCCTCGACGGCGAGCGCATCGACCGTCTCGGCCAGTCCGATAGCGTCGTCGGGCGTGACGGGGCGGGGCAGACCCTTGGCGATCCGTGGTCCACGCATCCGCGGCGCGTCCGACACCTCGCGTCCTGCCTGCGTGCGCGCGAAGGCGATGAAACTCTTGAGCGCTGAAAGTTCGCGCGCGGCGGAAGCGTTGGACAATCCCTGCTCGCGGCGTGCTGCGAGATGGGTGCGCAAATGCCCTGCCGAGAGATCGGCCACAGCGTCCCAGTCGGCAAGCCTCTGTCCGACGAGCAGGCGCTGTGCGGTACGCATATAGGCTCGCACAGTATGCTCCGAGCGACGCAGCCCCAGCGCAAGGTGGTCGTGCCAAGCCTCGAGCAGCGCCGCCTGCGTCACGACGCGACAAGGTCGGACGCGACCAGCTCGCCGAGCAGGGCATCGAGGAGCGGCATGCCCTGCTCGGTTACACCGAAGCGATCACCGTCAGACCACACCATGCCGAGATCGTGATAAAGCTGCGCCTTCGCCTGGTCGATAAGCGCAGCAGGATTGCCCCCGAAGCGCCGCGCCATATCGGCAAGATCCACACCCTCTGCCAGACGCAAACCCATCAACAGCGCTTCGCTTGCCTGTTCGTCCCGGTCGAGCGCGCGGGCCTCGGCGATCCCGTGCCGCTGTGCGGCTACCGCGGCGAGATAGTTTTCGGGCTTGCGGTGGCGCACGGTTGCCGTCTCGCACCTGCGACCGTGGGCTCCGGGGCCGACGCCGAGATAGTCTTGGTAGCGCCAGTAGGTGAGGTTGTGGCGGCTTTCCTGCCCGGGTGCGGCGTGGTTGCTGATCTCGTAGGCGGGCAGGCCGGCGGCCGCGGTCATCGCGCGGGTCAGCGCGAAGAGATCGGCGGCATTATCATCATCGAGCGGCTCGAACACGCCTTGGCGGAAATCGGTCGCAAACCGGGTCGAGGGCTCGATGGTGAGTTGGTAGAGCGACATATGCGTCGTCCCCAGCGATAGCGCACGGGCGAGTTCGGCGTGCCAATCGGCCTCGGACTGGCCGGGGCGTGCATAGATGAGGTCGATCGATACCCTTTCGAAAAGGTCCTGCGCCACAGCGACCGCTTGCAAGGCCTCGTCCACGCCATGCAACCGACCGAGGAAACGCAACGCCTCGTCGTGCAGGCTTTGAACCCCCAGCGACACGCGATTGACCCCCGCCGCTGCAAGATCGGCGAAATTCGCGGCTTCGACGCTGCTGGGATTGGCTTCGAGAGTGATTTCGATGTCATGTGCGAAGCCCCACAAATGCTCCGCCTCCTCCAGCAGACCGGCGACGAGGGCAGGGGGCATGAGCGAAGGTGTTCCTCCGCCGAAAAAGATACTTGTGAGCGGTTCTTCAGAATCTGCCTGAAGATGTTCGTGGTGCATGTCGGCCAGCAGGGCATCGCGCCATTGCTCCGTGTCGGCCGTTTTGCGGACATGGCTGTTGAAATCGCAATAGGGGCATTTGGCGATGCAGAAGGGCCAATGGATATAGAGCGCGCGGGCCAAAAGAGCGTTTACCCATTCTTAACTGTTGGTCTGCTTTCCGGAACTTCATGAACGGTCCGACGAAACGGAAAGCACCCATATTCGGTACGGTTGCGCTGCTTTGTGCCATGGCGGCAGGGTTCGCGGCAAGCGGATCCTCGACGCCCGCAGCGGCCGACCGTGGTTCGGTCCGTCACGATGTCCAGCGTGGTTCGGCTGATACGCATCTCGCAGCGCGTATCCTGCGCACGCACAATGACGAGCGTAGGCGGCTTGCGCTGCGCCCGCTCAAGTGGAACGTTCATCTCGAACGCGAAGCGCGCGAATGGGCGCACCACCTTTCGCGTCGTGGCATGCTGCAGCATGCCAGCCAGCAGGGACGAAACCGCACCGGCGAGAACCTCTGGATGGGCACCTCCGGGCACTGGCCGGTCGAAAACATGGTCGGCATGTTCATCGAAGAGAAGAAGCACTACCGCCACGCCCGTTTTCCCGACATTTCGCATACCGGGAACTGGGCGGATGTCGGCCATTACACACAGGTGGTGTGGCGCGACACGCAGGAGGTCGGTTGCGCGGTCGCCACCGCTCGCGGGAATGACGTGCTGGTTTGCCGTTACTGGCCCGCCGGCAATGTCTGGGGCCAGAAAGCGTACTAGGGCTTAGCCGAACTGTTCGGCGACAAGCTTGGCGAAGGCATCGGCGCGATGGCTTATCGCGTGCTTTTCCGAAGGATCGATTTCCGCGAAGGTCTGTTGACGGCCCTGCGGCACGAACACCGGATCGTAACCGAAACCCATTTCCCCGCGGGGCGGCCAAGTGAGACTGCCGGGTGCCGTGCCTTCATAGACCGCATGCTCGCCATCGGGCCACGCGATTGCGAGGACGCAATGGAACGCGCATGAACGGTCGACCGATGCGCCCTTCTCCTGCAGCATCCCTTCGACCTTGCCCATCGCCATATACCAGTCGCGCCCCGGCTCACCCTCGAACCACTGCAGTTCGGCCCAGTCCGCGGTGTAGACCCCGGGACGACCGTCGAGCGCATCGACCGACAGGCCGCTGTCGTCGGCCAGAGCAACCAGCCCCGAAGCTTCAGCCGCAGCGCGCGCCTTGATCAGCGCGTTCTGCACGAAAGTGGTGCCGGTCTCCGCCGGCTCGGGAAGTCCGAGCGACCCGGCGGAGATGCACTTCAGGCCATGGGGTTCGAGCAGCGCGGAAATCTCCTTCAGTTTCCCCGCGTTGTGCGTGGCAATCACCAGCGATCCCGAACCCAGGCGGCGCGTCATTTGCGAGTTGCCTCGTCCTGCGCCTTGAAGATCTGCGCGCAACCCATCTGGGCGAGGCGCAGCAGCCGCAGGAACGCCTCTTCATCGTAGGGTGCGCCTTCGGCGGTGGCCTGTGCCTCGGCGATCTTGCCACCCTCGATCAGCACGAAGTTCGCATCCGCATCGGCATTGCTGTCTTCGGGATAGTCGAGGTCGAGCACCGGCGTGCCCTGATAGACGCCGCAGGATACCGCGGCGACCTTGGCCGTGATCGGGTCCTGCGTGATGTCGCCCGATTTCATCAGTCCATCGACCGCAAGCCGCAAGGCCACCCAGGCGCCGCTGATCGATGCGGTGCGAGTCCCGCCATCCGCCTGGATCACGTCGCAATCGAGCGTGATCTGCCGTTCGCCGAGCTTCTTGTGATCGACCACAGCGCGCAAGCTTCGCCCGATAAGGCGCTGGATTTCCTGCGTGCGCCCGCTCTGCTTGCCCTTGGCCGCCTCGCGCTGGCCGCGCGTGTGCGTGGCGCGCGGGAGCATCGAATATTCGCCGGTGACCCAGCCTTCACCCTTGCCACGCAGCCACGGCGGGATGCGTTCTTCGACGCTGGCGGTGCACAACACGCGCGTTTCGCCGAAGCTGACGAGGCAGCTGCCTTCGGCGTGCTTGGTGTAACCGGTTTCGATGGTGATGGCGCGCATTTCGTCGGGCGCACGGCCGGAAGGTCGCATGGGGTACTCCATTGCAGTCGAATCTCAGGCGGTGCCTGTGGCGCATGGGTCTTGAGGCCGCAAGGGGAGTGGCTAGATAGGAAGAATGAATTCGCCTCCGCTCACCGATTTGTCCGACCGTGCTCGCGAGATTTTCCGGCTTGTCGTCGAAGGCTATCTCGACAGCGGCGCGCCGGTGGGTTCGAAAGCGCTGTCGGGCGACGCGCGTGTGAATTTGTCGCCCGCGTCGATCCGGAACGTCCTCGCCGATCTCGAGGCGCGCGGACTGCTCGCGGCGCCACACACCAGCGCAGGGCGCATGCCCACGGAAACCGGCCTGCGCCTGTTCGTCGACGCGATGATGCAGGTTGCCGAACCGACCCGCGAAGAACGCGAGGCGATCGAACAACGGCTTGGCGAACCGGGCCCGATAGAACGCGCGCTTGAGGAAACCAGTGCCCTGTTGTCCGACCTTTCCGGGGCAGCGGGCATGGTCATGGTGCCGACACGCGAGCCGCGATTGGCGCAGGTATCGCTGACCGCGCTCGACGCGCAGCGCGTCCTCGCGGTTCTGGTGGGCGAGGACGGCCATATCGAAAACCGCATCCTTGCCATGCCGCCCGACGCGCTGGGAACGTCGCTCGAACAGGCGAGCAATTACCTTACCGCCCGCAGTTCGGGCCGGACGCTGGCAGAAGCCGCGGGGGCGATGGAGAAGGAGATCGCCAGCGGGCGTTCGGCGCTGGACGAAGCAAGCCGCGACCTCGTGCAGCGCGGCATCGCCACGTGGAGCGAGGACGCGACCAATCGCCCGGTGCTGATCGTGCGCGGTCAGTCCAACCTGCTCGATGAAACCGCTCTGGGCGACATCGAGCGTGTCCGCTCGCTGCTCGACGACCTCGAGAGCAAGCAATCGGTCGCCACATTGCTCGAACGCGCACGCCAGGCCGATGCGATGCGGATTTTCATCGGCAGCGAGAACCGGCTGTTCTCGCTCTCGGGCTCTTCGGTGATTGCTTCGCCCTATCGCGATCGCGAGGGCAGGGTGGTCGGCGTACTGGGCGTGATCGGCCCCACGCGGTTGAATTACGCACGGGTCGTCCCCATGGTGGATTTCACCGCCCGATCACTGGGCAAGAGATTTGGCTGACAGGGTTTATACGTGAACGACGAGAACAAGAACGAACCGCAGGACAAGGCGGTCGATGCCGAAGTGGCGCGCGAAATGGAAGGCGTGCCCGGACACCTTCGCGATGATGGCGATGCTGGCGAAGGCGATGGGCCCGAAACCCCGGTCGACGATGCGCTCGCCAAGCTCAAAGGCGATCTCGAAGCGGCGATGCAGGACGTGCTCTACGCGCGCGCTGAAACGCAGAATGTGCGCCGTCGGCTCGAGAAGGATGTGCAGGATGCGCGCAATTACGGCGCGACCAATTTCGCCCGCGACATCCTCAGTGTGGCGGACAACCTTTCGCGCGCGCTCGATCATGTTCCCGAAGAACTGCGCGAAAGCGACAAGGCCAAGAATTTTCTGGCCGGAATCGAAGCGACGCAGCGCGAACTCGACAAGGTGTTCAACAGCAATGGCATCACGCGCATCGCAGCCAAGGGAATGCCGCTCGACCCCAACCAGCACCAGGCGATGATGGAAATCCCGACCGACGAGGCCGAGCCCGGCACCATCGTCCAGGAAATGCAGGCGGGTTACATGATCAAGGACCGCCTGCTGCGTCCGGCCATGGTCGGCGTGGCGAAAAAGCCCGACTGAATTCCATAACCCCGGGGAGCAAGCATGAGAACTGCCATATACGGAGCGGCGGTTCTCGTCGCTGCTGCTTTCGCCGCACCGCTTTCGGCTCAGTCGTCGGCCGATGAGCGGCTGGGCGAGCTGGCCGATGCTTTCTACGATTACAGGCTCGAACAGTTCGGGCTGACCGAGACCGCGAATGGTGCGACCGAGCAAGGGGCGCACCTTCCATCGGTCACGGCGGCGGCGCATCGCGAACGGGCCAAGCGTTACGCCGATTTTCTCGCCCGGCTCGACGCGATCGATCGTGCCGAGCTGACCGAAAACGCGCGTACCAATGCGCTGGTCCTACGCACGCTGCTCGAGGCCGAGATCGGCGATGCGCGCTTCGCCGAATGGGAAATGCCCTTCGACAGCGACAGCAATTTCTGGTCCTACCTCGCACCGCGCGGCGGGTTCACCAGCGTCGGGCAGTACGAGAACTACATCGGGCGGATGCGCGATATCCCGCGCTATTTCGCCGAGCATACCGCCAATTCGCGCGCCGGGCTTGCTCGAGGCTTCTCGGTTCCGCGGGTGACGCTCGAAGGGCGCGATGTCTCGATCGCTTCTTACCTCGTCGACGATCCCGAGCGGAGCCCTTTCTGGGCGCCCTTTGCCGACATGCCACGCAGCATTCCCGCCGACGAGCAGGAGCGCCTGCGCAAAGCCGGTCGCGCGGCCATCGAGCAGCACGTGACCCCGGCCTATGCCAAATGGCTGACCTTCTTCCGCGAGGAGTACCTCCCCAATACGCGCACCAGCTTCGGCGCGAGCGAGTTTCCCGAAGGCGCCGCCTATTACGCGCAGCAGATCCGCCAATACACGACACTCGACCTGACCGCCGAACAGATCCACGAGATCGGACTGGCGGAAGTCGCGCGCATCACTGCCGAGATGGAAAAGGTGAAGGCCGAGGCGGGCTTCGCCGGCACGCTGGCGGAATTCGTCAGCTTCCTGCGCACCGATCCGCAATTCGTGGCGCGCAGCGGCGATGAGTTGATGGGCGTTTCTGCCTATGTCGCCAAGCGTGTCGACGGCAAGCTGGCCGATTACTTCGGCTTCCTGCCGCGCCATCGTTATACGATCCGTCCAGTCGATCCGGCAATCGCGCCCTTCTATACCGCAGGGCGTGGCGGGCTCGATGCCTGCCAGATGAACACTTACGACCTGCCGTCACGGCCGCTGTACAATATTCCCGCACTGACGCTGCACGAATGCGCGCCCGGGCACAGTTTCCAGGCAGCAGTGGCGCTCGAACAGGAAGAGGCGCCACGCTTTCGCCGGCGGACCTACTTCTCTGGCTTCGGCGAAGGCTGGGGACTCTACGTCGAGTATCTCGGCGAAGAGATGGGGATCTATCGCACACCCTATGAGAAATTCGGTCGGCTGTCCTACGAGATGTGGCGCGCGGCGCGGTTGGTGATCGACTCGGGCATTCACCATTACGGGTGGAGCCGCGAACGCGCGGTCGATTACCTTGCCAGCCATACCGCACTGTCCGAACGCGAGGTCGGCACCGAGATCGACCGCTATATCAGTTGGCCGGGGCAGGCGCTCGCCTACAAGCTCGGCGAAATGACCATGCGCCGTGTGCGCGCCAAGGCGGAAGCCGAACTCGGCCCGCGCTTCGACATTCGCAAGTTTCACGATGTCGTGCTGTCGCTGGGCTCGGTCCCGCTGACCGCGCTCGAAGCGCGGATCGATGCTTTCATCGCCGATGGGGGTGAGGGCCTCCCTGGCGTGACCTACGACTGAGGAACATGCGCGGTGTTCGTCCGTAGGCCTACCGACAGGGAAGCCAACGGAGAGACATGATGAATACCAAGCTGTTACTCGCCCCCGCGCTGGTCGCCTCGAGCTTCGGTCTGGGTGCCTGCGCACAGAATTACGCGGTCGAGGGCGCAGCTGCCGGGGCGGCTGCCGGTGCCGGGCTGAGCGCCTTGCTGGGCGAAGACCTCGAAACCTACGCCCTGGCCGGTGCGGCGATCGGCGGGGTGATCGGTTATGTCAACGACAAGGACGACGATTGTGACGGCTATTACGGTGATGGTCGTTATGTCGACGATGACTGCCGCGACGACGATCGGTATGCCCGCTACTGGCGCTGATGAGCGAAGCGATGCGACAAGAAGCCGTCCTCACGGGGACGGCTTTTTCGCATCAGGAATGGTCTAGGCTAGGCATCGGCCCCGGGGAAACGGACCAGCAGGTCATAGGCCGCGGGATCGGCCACGCCTGCGATTCTGACGCCGTTGCGTAGCCAGAAGGCGTGTTTCACGATCTCCGCCTGCTGCTCGATTCCGTATTTTTCGAGTGGCCAACCCGGCCTGAGCGCGTAATCGTAGCGCGCCCACGGCATGCGGCGCGTGACGAGGAACCATTTCCCGCGTGTCTGGACCTGCCAGACATGCACGAGTTCATGGATGAACAGTCCCTGCCGCAGCACATGCGTGGCGGCGAAATCGTCGCAATAGGCTTCGCTGCGTGGATGAAAATGCAGGTGCCCGCGCGGCGCCATGGTGATCCGGCGCGGCTGGAAGGGGAACCATTTGCGCCGGCGGATCCGCACGCTGTCGTAATCGATCGCATGTCCGAAAACGCTGCGCGCAAGGGCTACCTCTCCCGGTGTCAGGCAGCGTTCGCCGCCCGCGGGGCATGTGGGCGCGGCTGCCGGTTCGCGATTGTCGGTCACAGGCAAGCCGCGCCCCTCGCTCAGCGTTCGTCGCCCGCGGCGCGGATTTCGACGGGGAAGCTCTTCTTCTTGCCGCCGACCACGGTCAGCGTCATTTCGGTCGAGCCGCCCGCTTCAAGCGCAGGGTCGAGGTCGAATACCATCACGTGAAAGCCGCCGGGCGCAAAGCTCTCGCTCTCGCCGGCATTGACCAGCACCTGGCCAACGCTGTCCATCATCATCTGGCCGTCCATTTCCATCGACCCGTGCAGTTCGGCATTGCCCGCACCTTCGACATCGGCCCGGCGGATCGCGTAATTGCGATCGCCCGTGTTGGCCACCTCGAAATAGATCGCGCCGGGGCGACCTTCGACCGCCGGCAGCATCAGGCGGGCATCGCTCACTTCGAGTGCGACTTCATCGACCGCCGGAGCCGTCGTTTCCTCGGCTCCCCCCGAACAACCCGCGAGCGCAACCGTCGCCAGGCCCAGCGCCAGCGGCGCGAAACGTGTGATTTTCATTGGTTTGATCCCCTCTTCTTGGTGCGGAAAAACTAGCGCGCCGCCTCCCTTGTGCCAAGAAAAACCGCACCTATATCGCTCGTGTAATACACCACCGGATAGAGCCGCCAACCGGTTCCGCCTCGCTAAGGGGGGCCGATCGCGCGGTGTCCAACGACTTGAAACAGATGGGGAAACCATGAGCAAAGTTATCGGTATCGACCTTGGCACCACCAACAGCTGTGTCGCCGTTATGGACGGCGGCAAGCCCAAGGTCGTGGAAAATTCGGAAGGCGCCCGCACCACGCCTTCGATCGTCGCCTTCACCAAGGACAGCGAACGCCTGATCGGCCAGCCGGCAAAGCGCCAGGCCGTGACCAACCCGGACAATACGCTGTTTGCGATCAAGCGCCTGATCGGCCGCCGGTTCGACGATCCGCTGACCAAGAAGGACATGGAGCTGGTCCCCTATGACATCGTCAAGGGCAAGAACGGCGACGCATGGGTCGAAGCGGGCGGCGAAGACTATTCGCCCAGCCAGGTTTCCGCCTTTATCCTGCAGAAGATGAAGGAAACCGCCGAGAGCTATCTTGGCGAAACCGTCACGCAGGCGGTGATCACCGTTCCCGCATACTTCAACGACGCGCAGCGCCAGGCGACCAAGGACGCCGGCCAGATCGCGGGTCTCGAAGTCCTGCGGATCATCAACGAACCCACGGCCGCGGCGCTCGCCTATGGCATGGACAAGGAAGACGGCAAGACCATCGCGGTCTACGACCTCGGTGGCGGCACCTTCGACGTCTCGATCCTCGAGATCGGTGACGGCGTGTTCGAGGTGAAGTCGACCAATGGCGACACCTTCCTTGGCGGCGAGGATTTCGACAGCGCGATTGTCGAGTACCTCGCGGACGAGTTCAAGAAGAAGGAAAACATGGACCTGCGCAGCGACAAGCTCGCGCTGCAGCGTCTCAAGGAAGCCGCGGAAAAGGCTAAGATCGAGCTTTCGAGCTCGGCCCAGACCGAGGTGAACCTGCCCTTCATCACCGCGCGCATGGAAGGCGGCAGCTCGACCCCGCTGCACCTCGTCGAAACAATCAGCCGCTCGAAGCTCGAACAGCTTGTCGGCGATTTGATCAAGCGCACGCTTGAGCCCTGCAAGAAGGCGCTGGCCGATGCCGGCGTCTCGAAGGACGAGATCGACGAAGTGATCCTGGTCGGCGGCATGACCCGCATGCCCAAGGTGCGCGAAGTCGTCGAAGAGTTCTTCGGTTCGAAGCCGCACACCGGTGTGAACCCCGATGAAGTCGTGGCCATGGGTGCTGCCATCCAGGCCGGTGTCCTCCAGGGCGACGTCAAGGATGTGCTGCTGCTCGACGTTACTCCGCTTTCGCTGGGTATCGAAACGCTGGGCGGCATCATGACCAAGATGATCGACCGCAACACGACGATCCCGACCAAGAAGACGCAGACCTATTCGACCGCCGAGGATAACCAGAACGCGGTGACGATCCGCGTTTTCCAGGGCGAACGCGAAATGGCGGCGGACAACAAGATGCTCGGCCAGTTCGACCTCGTCGGCATTCCGGCCGCGCCGCGCGGGGTCCCGCAGATCGAGGTAACCTTCGACATCGACGCCAACGGCATCGTCAACGTCTCGGCCAAGGACAAGGGCACCGGTAAGGAACAGCAGATCCGCATCCAGGCATCGGGTGGTCTGTCCGACGACGACATCGAGAAGATGGTGCAGGACGCCGAGAAGTTCGCCGACGAGGACAAGAAGCGCAAGGAAAGCGCCGAAGCGCGCAACCAGGCCGACAGCCTCGTCCATGCGACCGAGAAGCAGTTGGAAGAGCATGGCGACAAGATCGACGCCGCGCTCAAGAGCGAAGTCGAGGAAAAGCTCGGCGCGCTCAAGACGGCGCTTGAAGCCGACGATGCGGCGGATATCAATACCAAGGCGCAGGACCTGTCGCAGAGTGCGATGAAGATGGGCCAGGCCATCTACGAGCAGGAACAGGCGAACGCCTCGACCGACGCTCCGGAAGGTGACGCGGCGTCCGATGCCGGCGCGGAGGAAGAGGTGGTCGACGCCGAATTCTCCGAAGTCGACGAAGACGCGAAGAACTGATCCGAAGATGAGAAACCAGTCGCCACCGGTGCCCCCGCGCACCGGTGGCGATTAGTCATTGGGAAGCCATGTCGACGACCGAAACCGATCTCTACGAACTGCTCGGGGTGAGCCGCGATGCCGACGGCGCGACGATCAAGTCCGCCTATCGCAAGCTCGCAATGAAGCACCACCCCGACCGCAATCCCGGCTGCACCGAAAGCGAGGGCAAGTTCAAGGCGGTGAGTGCCGCCTATGAAGTGCTCAAGGATCCGCAGAAGCGTGCGGCCTACGATCGCTACGGCCACGCCGCCTTCCAGCAGGGCGGACCTGGCGGCGGAGGCCATCCCGGGGCCGATTTCGGCGATATCGGCGATATCTTCGAGACCATCTTCGGCAGCGCCTTCGGTGGTGGCGGGCGGGCGCGTCCGCGCCGCGGTGCCGATCTGCGCTATGACATGCAGATCGAGCTCGAGGATGCCTTCAACGGCAAATCGACCGAGATCGAAATCGAAGTGTCGCAGAATTGCGAGACCTGCCATGGCACCGGCGCCACGCCGGGCACGCGCGCACGCACCTGCAACCTCTGCCACGGTCAGGGCCAGGTTCGCGCCAAGCAGGGGTTCTTCGTGGTCGAGCGCCCATGCCCCAACTGCCATGGCAGCGGCGAGGTCATCACCTCGCCCTGTCGCGATTGCCGCGGCGAGGGACGGATCGACAAGGCACAGGCGCTCGCGGTCGAGATTCCGCCGGGTGTCGATACGGGCACGCGCATCCGTCTGTCGGGCAAGGGCGAAGCGGGGCCGCGCGGCGCACCGCCGGGCGATCTTTATATCTTCCTCCATGTGAAGCCGCATGCGATCTTCGAGCGCGAGGGCACCACGCTCGCCACGCGGGTCCCGATCAGCTTCACGCAGGCCGCGCTGGGCGGATCGATCACCATTCCCAACATCGATGGCGAAGAGGTCACGGTCGAGATTCCCGCCGGGATCCAGTCGGGCAAGCAATTGCGCCAGCGCGGTGCGGGCATGCCGGTGCTGCAGGGGCGCGGGCGCGGCGATCTGGTCATCGAGATCGCGGTCGAAACACCCACCCGGCTGAGCAAGGAACAGCGCGCGCTGCTCGAACAGTTCCGCGAACTGGAGACCGGCGACGAATGCCCCGAGAGCCGGGGTTTCTTCAACAAGCTCAAGGATGCGCTGGGCGGGTGATTGCCAAGCGGCACGGCGCCCGCGATAAGCGCGTCCCATGCTGCCTTCGCTGATGATTATCGATGATTTCCTGTCGGACCCATGGGCGGCCCGGCGGACTGCCTTAGCGCTCGACTATGCGCCGCCGGGTGCGCGCGGCAATTATCCCGGTCGCGATTCGACCAAGCCCTTGCCAATGGATGGGATCAACCAGGCCGTATCGCGCCGGCTCGGGGTCGATCTCGTCGCCGCACCCGATACCGAGCACGGCCATTGCCGAATCACGCACAAGGCGGACAAGGGCCGCAGCGGGGTGCATGTCGATCCCGCCTATTATTCGGGTATCCTCTACCTCTCCCGCCCCGAGGATTGCGCAAAGCCCGGCTCGGGCGGTACCGATTTCTTCCGTCACAAGCGCACCGGGCTCGAACGCGTGCCCGCCAATGGCGCGGAACTCGCCGCCTCGGCCTACGACACGCTCGACGCGCTGGTGGAAGACGTGGTCAATCGCGACACGACGCAGCCCGCCAAATGGGAGCGTGTCATGCGCGTGCCGATGCGGTTCAACCGGCTCGTGCTATTCTCGCCCTGGCAATTCCACACCTCCGCTCCCGGTTTCGGGACCGATGATGAGAATGCGCGGCTGGTGATGCTGCTCTTCTTCGGTCGCGCTGCGGGCTAGGGCAGGCGTTCGACCACTTCGCGGCGGATCTCGTCGATCATGCGCTGGTTGCAGCGTTCGGCGCGCTGCTCCTCGTCGAGAATGGCGTGGAACGCTTCGCGCTTGAAGTGGCGGCATGTCTCGACCGAAAACGGCCGGTCGAGCGTCGAACATACCAGATCGACCATGCGCTCGGCACCGTGCAACCGCCCCCACAGGTAGTCGTTCTCGCGATAGGCACGGCTGAAGAACGCGCCGAAATTGTAGAACTCGATCCCGCGTAGTGTGGCGCGCGTTCCCCCCTCGCGAATGCTGCGCGCATCGTCGGGACTGATGCGATCGACCTTCACCGGGTCGAATTCGGTCAGGCTCTCGTTGCGCAGCAGCGGCAGTGTGGCGACGTCGTAATAGGGGAAGCCGAGATAAGTCAGCAGCATCCGCCGCTTCAGGTTCTTGGGCATCGTTTCCAGCGCCTCGGCAAGCATCTCCTCCGCTCGCTCGTCGAGATCGGGCAGCAGGCGCTGCGCCTCGATCATGTCGAGCAAGGTACCCGGATCGCGCAACACATTCTCCGCCAGCGGTTCGAACCCGGGCCCGAGCGCCGCGGCACCCTCTTTTTCGAAATAGAGCGCAAGGATCCGGTAAACCGCGTCGCGCCCCTGCTCGAGCGCGGCGTCGGAGATGTCCGGATCGGCTTCCCAGTCACGCGCCAGGCGGCGCGCCAGCAGCCGCAACCTTCGGATGCGGAACCCGATATCGTGCTCGCGGAAGAAGGCGATTGCTTGCGGCGCCGCACCCCCGGACGGGGCGGATAGCGTGTCGAGCCCGCGGCGAACCAGTTCCTCGCGCAGTACGGCCTCGATCGGGGCAGGATCGTCAATCCCCAACTTGGGCGCCGCGGTCATTGCGAGCCGGGCGAGGCGTCCGACGATGCCCGTAAACTTGGCCTGCGCGTAGGCGTGAAAGGCATAGCCCGCGCTTTCGGCGGCCGATTGCTGCGCCTTCTGGCGCCAGTTCTTGAGCCGCGCGGGCGTCGGCCTATCGAAGAACAGCGTGCGCCCGAACAGCTTCTCCACCGCGCCGTCCACTTCGGGTCGCAGCGCGGCGACCATCCGGCTCAACCGCTCGGCCTCGCGGCTCTGTTCCTCGAGCTGTTCGAGATTGTCGCGGATGGGCTGTTCGCGGGGCAGCGTCGAAAGCGATCCGAAAATGGCCGAAAAGAAACCGACCGGTTCGCCCCGGTCCTCCAGTTCCTCACCATAACGGTCGGGGCGCGGGTCGACATAGAGGAAGCGTCGGTCGACCTCGCGCTGCGCGGGGCGCCCCTGCAATGCGGCAATGGCCCCGGCGAAGGGCTTGTTCACCAGCACCGACCCGTCGATGAGCGACACATTGCCAAGCGTTTCGCGCGCGGCATGGACGGGCATCACGCGTTCGAGAAAAGCCTCGCGCTCGGGCCAGGTGCGCTCGGTCAGATCGGACAGGCGATCGATTTCCTCGATCCGCAGCGGCGGAAACGCCCCCGGGAAGCTGGCCGTGGCCCGAGCGGCGAAGACAAGCTCGAGCGGATTGGCGAGATCTTTCCCGCCCTGCATCAGCGTGCGCGAACGGAAGGAAATCGGCATACGGTGTTCGGTATCTTCGACCACCGGTGGACTGTGAAGCCGCAGCAATTCCTGATAACCATGGAAATCGGTGGCAGTGACATAGAGATCGAGCGGGTGACCCGGCGGCAGCAGCGGTTCCTCGATCGGGCTCCTTGCCATGGCCGAGAAGGCGCGTTCGAGCAGGCGCGAAAAGCCGATCCCGGAGAAGGGCGGTTCGAACCAGCGTCCGCGGATGAGGTGCGAAACCTTGCGTTCGACCTCGACCCGCGTTTCCGGTGCCACCGCGTGGGCGATGTCGCTGCCCGGACGACTCAGCAGCCAGTTCGCGAAGGGCTGGGCCCATAACTTGGAGAAACGCCATTTCAGTCGCGCAGCCGGATCCACCAGTTCGTCGACATCCGCGACCTCCAGCCACAGGTCGGTCAGCGGCTCGAGCGACTGGCCCGAATGGACCGCCTGCGCGAGGAATACGGCATTGATCCCGCCCGCGCTGGCGCCGCTCATGATGTCGGGCAGCACGCGGAGCCGCAGGTCCTGCTCTTCTGCAATGCGTTCTATAAGCGCGCGATAGACCGCCTCCACGCCATCGTGTGCGGGCTTGCCTGCATGGAAATCGCGGCTCGCGCGCGCCAGCTGCCACAGCTCGCGCGTGACGCCGTGCATGTAGATTGCCAGGCTGACCCCGCCGTAGCAAACCAGCGCTATCCGCAGTTCTTTTTGCCGCATGTGGCGCTCATGACGGGATAAAGCGCCAATGGCAATTGCGTTCGTGAAATGTTCCGTTTAGCGAAGACGCATGGCGAAACCCAAGAAACGCTATATCTGCCAGGCCTGTGGCAGCGTGTCGCACCGCTGGCAGGGACAGTGTCCCGATTGTGCGGAATGGAACACGCTGGTCGAGGACGCGCCGGCCACGGTCTTTTCGATGAAACACGATCTGTCGAGCGGGGGGCGCGCGGTCCAGTTCGTCGATCTCGACAAGCCCGGCCCGCTGCCGACACGCCAGCCCACGGGACTTGCAGAATTCGATCGCGCGCTGGGCGGCGGGCTGGTCCCCGGCTCTGCGATCCTGCTGGGCGGCGATCCGGGTATCGGCAAGTCGACCCTGCTGCTGCAGGCTGCCGCGAAAATCGCGCGCGAAGGGCGCGGAGTGGTCTATGTCAGCGGCGAAGAGGCCTCGGGGCAGGTGCGTATGCGCGCGGCCCGGCTTGGCCTGTCCGATGCACCGGTGAAGCTCGCCTCGGCAACGGGCGTGCGCGACATCCTCACCACGCTGGGCACGACGGATGCGCCGGGCCTGCTGGTGATCGATTCGATCCAGACAATGCATTCGGACACGATCGAAGGTGCCCCCGGGACGGTCAGCCAGGTCCGCGGCTGCGCCTTCGAATTGATCCGCTATGCGAAAGAGAACGGTGTCGCGCTGGTGCTGGTCGGTCATGTCACCAAGGACGGCAACATCGCTGGCCCGCGCGTGCTCGAGCACATGGTCGATGTGGTCATGAGCTTCGAGGGCGAGCGCAGCCACCAGTATCGCATCCTGCGCGCGCTCAAGAACCGTTTCGGCGCAGTCGATGAAATCGGCGTGTTCGCAATGGCGGGCGAGGGGCTGGAGGAAGTCGACAACCCATCCATGCTGTTTCTGTCGGGCCGCGACGAGCCGATGGCCGGCAGCGCGGTGTTTCCCGCGATCGAGGGCACGCGCCCGGTTCTGGTGGAAATCCAGGCGCTGATCGTGCGGCTGCAATCGGGCGCCACCCCGCGCCGCGCGGTGGTCGGGTGGGATAACGGCCGCCTCGCCATGTTGCTCGCAGTGCTCGAATCGCGCTGCGGGCTCAATTTCTCGTCGGCCGAGGTCTATCTCAACGTCGCGGGGGGCTATCGCCTGGGGGACCCCGCCGCCGATCTGGCGGTTGCGGCCGCACTCGTCAGCGCGATGGCCGACCGGCCGCTTCCCCCGCGCAGCGTCTGGCTGGGCGAAGTTTCGCTCGCGGGCGAAATCCGGCCCGTCGCGCATGGCGGGCTACGGCTGCGCGAAGCCGCCAAGCTCGGTTTCGATCGCGGTTTCGGCCCGGCGGACGTGAAGGGCGGGGGCTACGCGCTCGCCTATGATGGCTTGGGACAACTGGCCAATCTCGTTGACCGGATAATCGGGAATTCATAAGTCGGAGCCCAAGGAAGGTTCATGACAGCTTTCGATTATCTCGTTCTGCTGATTGTCGGTGTCGCCGCCGTGGGCGGTTTCATGCGCGGTTTCCTGCAGGAAGTGCTGTCGCTCGCTGCGTGGGTGCTCGCCGCCTTCGCGATCCGAGCCCTGCATACGCCGCTGACGCTCGCGCTGCAGGACCACATCGGTACCGACATCACCACCGCGCTGCTGGCCTTCACACTGCTGCTGCTGATTCCCTATGCGGCGATGAAGGTCATCGCCAACAATGTCGGCAGCGTGTCGCGCAACTCGATGCTCGGCCCGGTCGATCGCGTGCTGGGTTTCGGTTTTGGCGCGCTCAAGGGCACATTGATCGTGGTGATCGCCTTTTCGCTGCTGGTGCTCGGCTACGACAGCGTGTGGAGCTACAAGGGGCGTCCCAACTGGATCACCACCGCGCGCAGCTACGAACTGGTCGATTCCAGTTCGCGCGCGCTGGTCGAGGAACTGGCGGAGCGCCGGGCACGGCTACGCGCGCAGGCCGCCGACGAAAGCTGATGCCTACCTCGCGCACGGCCGCGCTCTACTCGCCCGAATTGCTTGCGCTCGCGATCGAGCTGGCCGATTTCCCTTTCGACCCGCAGGCACCCGTGACCGGCGAAGCCCGTTCGCGTTCGTGCGGGAGCACCATCGCTTTGTCCTCGGCGCGTCCGGACCGTATCGAACGGCTTGGCCTGCGCGTCAGCGCCTGTGCGGTGGGGCAGGCGAGCGCGGCGATCTTCGCCCGCGAGGCTGCGGACATGACCGGCGAGACGCTGGCGGCGACGCTCGAGGAACTGCGTCTCTGGCTGGCGGACGATCGCGACAGCACGCTTCTGCCGCGCCTCAAATTGCTCGAGCCGGCCCGCCCGCATGCCGGCCGCCACGAAGCCATCCTCCTGCCGTGGAAGGCCGCGCTCGACGCGCTTTCCAACCCTCGCAGCGCAGGCTAGACCTTCGAACGAGACACGAACAATCGCGATGCAGGGGGAGCGCGAAATGGCCACGGGTGCCGTCACACCACAGAGGGAACCGACCGAAAAAGAGATACGTCTCGTCATCGCCGCGAGCAGCGCGGGGACGATCTTCGAATGGTACGATTTCTTCATTTACGGGACGTTGGCCGGACTGATCGGCGCGGCCTTCTTCCCCAGCGATAACGAAACGCTGGAGATCCTGCTGGTGTGGGCGGGCTTCGCGGTCGGGTTCGGCTTCCGTCCGCTGGGTGCGATCCTGTTCGGTTTCCTGGGCGACCGGCTCGGTCGCAAATACACCTTCCTCGTGACCGTCACGCTCATGGGCATCGCCACTGCTGGCGTTGGTCTCATACCCAGCGCGGCCAGTATCGGACTTGCGGCACCCTTGATCGTGATTTGCCTGCGTATTCTCCAGGGACTCGCGCTGGGCGGCGAATATGGCGGCGCGGCGATCTATGTCGCCGAGCATGCGCCGCCTGAAAAGCGCGGGTTCTACACCAGCTTCATCCAAGCCAGCGTGGTCGGCGGCTTCGTGCTCTCGATCCTCGTTGTCATCGCCTGCCGCGCGCTGATCCCGGCCGACGACTTCGCCGAGTGGGGATGGCGCATTCCCTTCCTGCTCTCGATCGTGCTGCTGTTCATCTCGCTGTGGATGCGGTTGAAGCTGTCCGAAAGTCCGGTTTTCCAGGCCATGAAGGCGGCGGGCGAAACCAGCGCCAACCCGTTCAAGGAAAGCCTGACCTATCCCGGCAATCCGAAGCGGATCTTCGTGGCGTTGTTCGGCATAACCGGCGTGCTGACGACGATCTGGTACACCGCCTTCTTCTCGGGCCTGTCTTTCCTGCGCGGGCCGATGCGCGTCGACGAGGGCGTGGTCGAATGGATGCTGCTGATCGCCGGGACGATCTCGATGAGCTTCTACGTCGTGGTTGGTCGCTGGTCCGATCGCGTCGGGCGGAAGAAGCCGATCATCATCGGCGCGCTGGCATCGCTGGCTTTGCTGTTCCCGGTTTTCTGGGGAATCGGTTCGCTTGCCAATCCCGGTCTGCAGGACAGCGCCAATGCCGCGCCGGTCACCGTGAACGGACCGGCTTGCGAATACGATCCTTTCGCCGAAGTGCAGGCTAGCGCCTGCGGCCGCGCGCTGCAGGACCTGACCGCGCTGGGCGTGCCCTATGCGATCGGCGACGGACCCGAAGCCGAGCTGTCGATCGGTGGCGCCCGCCACAGTTATGTCGACCTTCCCGACGATACGCGGCGCGCGATCATTCAGGGCTGGCTCGAGACCAGCGGCTATTCCTTCGAACGCCAGACCCCGCCTCTCGCCAGCATACTCGGCATCATCGGCCTGCTGCTGGTGCTGGGCATGCTCTCGGCGCTGACCTACGGCTCGGTCGCGGCGTTGCTGTCGGAAATGTTTCCCGCCAAGATCCGCTACAGTTCGATGTCGATTCCCTATCACATCGGCGCGGGCTATCTGGGTGGCTTCCTGCCGCTGATCGCGGGCTATATCGTGGCGATGACAGGCAATGCCTATGCCGGCCTGTGGTACACTATGGCGGTGGTCGGTTTCGGCCTGATCGTGGCGTGGTGGGGCCTGCCGGACGGTCCGCCGCGCGATTTCGAGGACAGCGGGCAGGACCCGCCGGTTTCCCCCGCCCTTCCATGAGCCTTGCATGACCCAACTTCCGCTGCCCAGCCTGCTGCTGATCATCGACAACCAGGCGCTGGCGGATAACTGGCTGGCGCTCGATCGGATGTCGGGCACGGCGCGCGCCGGGGCGGCGGTCAAGGCGGATTGCTACGGCCTCGGCGTGGACCGCTGTGTCCCGGTGCTGTGGCAGGCCGGGTGCCGCGACTTCTTCGTCGCGCACTGGAGCGAGGTCCCCGGCGTCATCGCCCATGTGCCCGCAAACCGTGTCGCGGTGCTTCACGGCCCGCAAACCCCCGAGGACGCCGCCTTCGCGCGCGAGACCGGGGTCCGTCCGGTGATCGACAGCCTGCGACAGGCGCGGCTGTGGGGCGAGGCGGGGGGCGGTCCCTGCGACCTGATGATCGACAGCGGCATTAACCGCCTCGGCATCGCGCCCGAGGAACTGGCCGATCCTGCCGTACAGGCGCTCGACGTGCATACCCTGCTCAGTCACCTTGCCTGCGCGGACGAGGATGTCTCGATGAACGCGCGGCAGCTCGCCGTCTTTCGCGAATGCCTGCCCGCTATTGCGCATCGGCAGGCAAGCCTTGCGAACAGCGCGGGAATCGCCCTCGGCAGCGATTATGCGTTCGACCTTACCCGTCCGGGACTGGCGCTTTATGGCGGGGTTCCGCGGCCGGAGCTGGCAGGCCGGATCGCGCAGGTCGCCTTCCCGAAGGCCGCGCTGATCCAGACGCGTACGATCGGGGCAGGGGCGAGTGTCGGATACAATGCGACCTTCACCGCGCCTGCCGACATGCGCATCGGTGTCGTGTCGCTCGGCTATGCCGACGGCATATTGCGCAGCTGGGCGGGCGCGCATTTCCTGCATGGGGAACGCAAGCTGCCGATCCTCGGCAAGGTGTCGATGGACATGATCGTCATCGATCTGGCGGCCGCGCCCGAACTTAGCGATGGCGACTGGGTCGAGCTGCCCTATCACTTGCCCGATGCTGCGCAGCAAACCACTCTTTCGCAATATGAATTGCTCACGATACTGGGTAATCGCTTCGGTTGACCCTTACGTCATGTTGCGCCGCACTTTCCGCACGTGCTAATCGTCTTGCAACGCACAATTGGGAGCAGGTGAGTATGGCGAGAAAGACTGCCGAGGGCGAACCGATAATCATCAAGAAATACGCCAACCGGCGGCTCTACAATACCGATACCAGCAGCTACATCACGCTCGACGATCTGGCGAAGATGGTCCGCGAGAATATCGACTTCAACGTGCTCGACGCGAAGAGCGGCGACGACATCACCCATACGATCCTGACGCAGATCATCGTCGAGGAAGAAAGCCATGGTTCGCAGATGCTGCCGGTCAGCTTCCTGCGCGACCTGATCGGCATGTATGGCAATTCGATGCAGGCGATGATGCCCAGCTATCTCGAAGCCAGCATGGCGAACCTGCGCAAGAACCGCGAACAGATCCAGTCGGCTTTCACCAAGGGCATGGAAGCCAACCCTCTGGCCGCGATGGCGGAAGCCAATTTCAAGATGATGCAGAACGCTGCGGAAGCCTTCATCCCGGCGACCCGCAAGGCCGACCCGGCCGAAAAGGCGGGGCAGCAAGACGATTTGGCCGAAATGCGCGCACAGATGGCGGCGATGCAGAAGAAGCTGGACGAAATGAGCAAATGACGGCATCGGCCCGCGCGCCGATCCGACCAGCAACAACGGGAATATCTACATGGCCCAGATCCGCCATGCGCTGACCGCGCGCCGCGAAGACGATTTCGCCGCCTGGTATCAGGAAGTCATCAGCGCTGCCGAAATGGCCGAGGAATCGGGCGTGCGCGGCTGCATGGTCATCCGCCCGTGGGGCTTCGGCATCTGGGAGCGGATGCAGCGCCTGCTCGACGACCGGATCAAGGCGACGGGCCATGAAAACGCCTATTTCCCGATCTTCATCCCGCTGTCGAATTTCGAGCGCGAGGCCGAGCATGTCGAAGGCTTCGCCAAGGAAATGGCGGTAGTCACGCATCACCGGCTAATCGCGGGCAAGGATGCCGGCTTGATCCCCGACCCCGAAGCCAAGCTGGAAGAGCCGCTGGTCGTGCGTCCGACGTCGGAAACGATCATCGGCGATGCCATGGCGCGCTGGGTGCAGAGCTGGCGTGACCTGCCGCTCAAGCTCAACCAATGGGCCAATGTCGTGCGGTGGGAAATGCGCACCCGCATGTTCCTCCGCACCAGCGAATTCCTGTGGCAGGAAGGCCATACGGCGCATGCCAACGAGGCCGAGGCAAAGGACCACACGCTCACTATGCTCGAGGTCTATCGCGCCTTTGCGGACGAAGACCTCGCGCTGGCGGTGGTTCCCGGTGAAAAGCCTGAAAACGAGCGCTTCCCGGGCGCGGTCGAAACCTGGTCGATCGAAGCCATGATGCAGGACGGCAAGGCGCTGCAGGCGGGCACCAGCCATTATCTCGGCACCAATTTCGCGCAGGCTAGCGGCATCAAGTACCAGAACCGCGACGGCGGCGAGAGCCTGGCGCATACCACCAGTTGGGGCGTTTCGACGCGGATGGTCGGCGGTGTCATCATGACGCATGGCGATGACGATGGCCTGCGCCTGCCGCCGAAGATCGCGCCGCAGCAGGTGGTGATCCTGCCGATGCTGCGCGACAAGCCCGAAGACGAGGCGTTGATCGACTATTGCGAGGCGCTGCGCGCGACGCTGGCCAGCCAGACCGTGCTGGGCGAACCGCTGCGCGTCCTTCTCGACACACGCCCCGGCAAGGCAGCGCAGAAGCGCTGGGATTACGTTCGCAAGGGCGCGCCGGTAATCGTCGAGGTCGGTGGGCGCGACATGGACAACGGCGTTGTCAGCCTGCTGCGCCGTGACCGCCTGTGGGATGCGGAAACGGGCAAGCCCGCGTTCCAGAACCCGACGCGCGAAGTGGCCGGGCAGACGATCCCCGACGTTCTCGCCGACATGCAAAGCGTGCTGCTGACCCAAGCCGCCGAGCGGCGCGACGCCAACATCACGCGCGGCGTCACCGACTTCGCGGATGTCGAAAAGCATTTCGCCGCCTCGCGCTATCCGGGCTGGGTCGAGGTCCAGTGGTCGAAACCTACGGGCGCGGCGCTGGATAAGGTCGTCGAGCGGCTGAAGGAGCACAAGCTCACCATCCGCAACGTGCCGATGGATGCGGCGCCGGTGGATGGAGCATGCATCTTCACCGGCGAAGCAGCGGTCGAGCGCGTGCTGCTGGCAAAGGCGTATTAGGCACCCCGTGACATGGGGGCCTGGCGTCCCCATATGATGGCCATGACAAAACAGAACAAATTCCGGAAGCCGCAGGGGCTTCCGTCGAAACAGCAAATACTCGAATTCATCCAGACTTCCGATACCCCCGCCGGCAAGCGCGAAATCGCCAAGGCCTTCGGGCTCAAGGGGCAGGAAAAGATCGCGCTCAAGAAGCGCCTCAAGGACATGGCCGAGGAAGGCCTGATCGATGGCAAGCGCACCGCCTATCACCGCATGGGCGGCGTGCCCAAGGTGACCGTGCTCAAGGTCGTCGCGATCGAGGATGGCGAAGCGATCGCCGAGCCCGAGAACTGGGCGCCCGACAGCAAGGAAAAGCCGCCGCGGCTGGTGGTGAAGGACAGCAAGAAGATCGCCGCGGTCAAGCGCGGCGACCGCATCCTCGCGCGTAACGAGGAAACCGCGCGCGGCTGGATCGCTCATCCGATGAAGAAGCTGCCCGGACGCACCGAAGGCCTGATGGGCGTTGTCGAGATTGACGGCGCGGGCAAGCCGTGGCTTGCCCCGGTCGACAAACGGGTGCGCGACAGCGCGCCGATCGGCGAGTTGGGCGAGGCCGAGGCAGGCGACCTCGTGCTGGCCGAACGCATGGGCAAGTCCGCGCGTTCGAAGGTCAAGGTGGTCGAGGTCATCGGCGATCCGCTGGCGCCCAAGGCCTTCAGCCTGATCGCCATCGCCAAGCACGGCATTCCGCATGTCTTCCCGCAGGAAACCATCGCCGAGGCCGAGCGCGCGGTCGACCTGCCATTGTCGAGCGAGCACCGCGAAGACCTGCGCGACGTCCCCATCGTCGCCATCGACCCCGCCGATGCACGCGACCATGACGACGCGATCTGGGCCGAACCCGACGGGAAGGGCGGTTACCGCGCGATCATCGCGATTGCCGACGTCAGCTATTACGTCCGCCCCGGCGGCGATCTCGACCGCGAAGCGCGCAAGCGCGGCAATTCGGTCTATTTCCCCGACCGCGTCGTGCCGATGCTGCCCGAAGTGCTCAGCGCGGATGTCTGCAGCCTCAAGCAGGATGTCGACCGGGCGGCGATGGCCTGCCACATCCGCATCGACAAGGACGGCAAGGTCAGCGACTGGCGCTTCACCCGCGCCATCGTGCGCTTGGCGAAGAACATCGCCTACGAGGACGCGCAGGCGGCGATTGATGCCGGCGACGCGCCCGAATACCTCCAGAACCTGTGGGGCGCGTGGAAGCTGCTGTTCAAGGCACGGCAGGCCCGCGACCCGCTCGATCTCGAACTGCCCGAACGGCAGGTCCGCCTCAACGACGCGGGCGCGATCGAGGAAATCGCGGTCCGCGAACGGCTCGATGCGCATCGCGTGGTCGAAGATTTCATGATCGCTGCCAATGTCGCGGCGGCCAAGGCGCTCGAGGCCAAGGCCGCGCCGGTGGTCTATCGCGTGCACGAACAGCCGAGCCGCGAGAAGCTGCTCGCCTTCCGCGAATATCTGGCCACGCAGGGCAAGAAATTCGCACTGGGGCAGGTGATCACGCCGGGGCTGTTCAACCGCATGCTCAAGGACATTTCGGACCCGGCCGAAAAGGCGCTGATCATGGAAGCGGTGCTGCGCAGCCAGACGCAGGCGTTCTACGGTCCGCAGAACGCGGGGCATTTCGGCCTGTCGCTCGGCAGCTATGCCCATTTCACCTCGCCGATCCGGCGCTATGCCGACCTGCTGGTGCACCGTGCTTTGGTCGATGCCTACAAGCTCGAACAGCCCAAGCCCAAGCCCGCGCTCGACATGCCCGAGGCCTCGGGCCTGTCCGATCGCGACAAGACCGCGTTGCACCAGATTACCGACGCGATCAGCCAGACCGAACGCCGCGCGATGGAGGCTGAACGCGACACGATCGACCGCTATGTCGCGGCCTGGCTGTCGGGCCGCGTGGGCGAAACCTTCGACACGCGCATCACCGGCGTGCAGGGCTTCGGATTCTTCGCCACGATCGAGAAACTCGGCGGCGACGGGCTGGTCCCCGTAAGCACGCTGGGGCGCGAATATTTCACCTATGACGAAGCCGCGCAAAAGCTCGTCGGCGAACGCAGCGGCACCGAATATGCCGTGGGCGACCGGCTCAAGCTCAAGCTGGCCGAAGCCAACGCACTGACCGGTGCGCTCAAGTTCGAAGTGCTCGACACCGATGGGGCGGGGATCGAGCCGCGCGGCAATCGCGCGCCCTCGAAGAAGCGCACCCACCAGAAGAAAGGACCGCGCAAGGGTCCTGCCGGGGGCAAGGGTAAGGGCGCACCGCGACAGTCGCACGCGCAGGGCCAGCGCGGCCGCCCCGGGAACATCCGCCACCAGGGGCGCAAGAAGAAGTAGGGGAACACAGGCGGGCTCTCGCCCATTGGCCGGGTAAAGGAGACACCATGACCCAGCTCGTACCCGGCCAAGCCGTTCCCGATCTCGACCTGCCGTTAACCATCGACGCGCGCTTCGAACTGTCGCAGCAGCATCCTGATACCTTCACCATGCTGGTGTTCTATCGCGGGAAGCATTGCCCGATCTGCAAGAAATACCTCACCGAGCTCGGCAGCAAGCTGGGCAAGTTCACCGACAAGGGCATCAACGTCTTCGCCGTGTCGATGGACAGCCCCGAGCGTGCGGCGGTGAGCCATGAGGAATGGGAAACCGGCGACCTTCCGATCGCGCATTCCCTGAGCGAGGAGAAGGCCCGCGAATGGGGCCTCTACATCAGCCAGAAGCGCGAGGGCAGCGAAGAGCCGGACGTGTTCTCCGAGCCCGGCCTGTTCCTGGTCAAGCCCGATGGCACATTGCATTTCGCGGTTGTCCAGAACGCGCCCTTCACCCGGCCCGATCTCGACGATCTGCTGAGCGGTTTGAGCTTCACGCTCGAGAACGATTATCCAACCCGCGGGACGCTGAGCTGACCCCAGCCGGGTTCGCTGCGCTAATCCAGCATTCATGCCCCGTCCGGTTCTTCCGGGCGGGGCTCTTTAACATCAGGCGAGCGCGTCGATCTGGTCGCGGCTGAGCCCGCCGGGCACGAGGTAGAGCGGGCAGGGCAATTGCCCTGCATGGCCCGCGAAATGCGTCACCAGCGGCCCCGAACCGCCCTCGGCACTGGTCGCCAGCACCAATGCGGCGATATTGCCGTGTTCCTCGATATACTTGCGGATGACATCGGCGGGCGGACCGGGCCGCACCGCGATGGTCGGCATTTTGCCCATTTCGCCGAAGATATTGCCCGCCGCGCTATTGGCCATCACCTCGGCCCGCTCGCGCGCTTCCTGCTCGATCGTGGCCTGCACGCCGCCGAAGGCGTTGAAGGTCTGCTGCGGCACCAGCGCGAGGATATGCACCGACCCGCCGGTCTTGTGCGCGCGCAGCGACGCGAAGCGCAGCGCCTGTTTGGCCTCTTCGGTCTCGTCCATGACGACAAGGTAAGTACGCATAAGTGCTCCCGGCTCCCTTACGCGCGGACTATCCGGTAATTCGTATTCTGCGCAAGGACCTTGCTTGCGCTGTGCATCTTCGGCAGAGGTCGCGGCACAACTCTCTCCCCAGCGAGGACGTAACGTCACACCATGCCCACGCCGATCAAGATGCCCGCCCTGTCGCCCACCATGGAGGAAGGCACGCTCGCCAAATGGCTGGTCAAGCCGGGGGACAAGGTCGAGGCCGGCGACATCATGGCCGAGATCGAGACCGACAAGGCGACGATGGAATTCGAAGCCGTCGATGAAGGCACGATCGCCAGCATCGCGGTGGAAGAGGGCACCGAAGGCGTGAAGGTCGGCACCGTGATCGCGATGCTCGCCGAAGAGGGCGAGAATCTGGACGAGGCAGCCGCTGCGGCACCGTCGGATGCGGCGGAAGCCGGAGATGACGAGGCAGCAGATACGGCAGAAGCCGACACCGGGGCCAAGGATGAACCGGCCAAGGCGGCGCCCCGTGCAAGCGCCGAACCCGCCCGTGCCGCAATCGAAACCGACACCAAGGCGCCCGCTGCCCCCAAGGACGACAGCGGCGGGCGCATCATCGCGTCCCCGCTCGCCCGCCGGATCGCCGAGCAGAAGGGCGTGGACCTTGCGGGCGTAACAGGCTCCGGCCCGCGCGGCCGGATCATTAAGGCCGATGTCGAAGGCCTCGAAACCGGGGCAGCCCCTGCCAAAGCCGAAGCGTCTTCGCCCGCGCCCAGCGCGCCGCCCAAGCCCGCCACGCTCGGCGGCGATCTCGATGCGCCTTACGAAGCGCAAAAGCTCAACAACGTCCGCAAGGTCATCGCGCGCCGCCTCACCGAGGCCAAGCAGACCATCCCGCACATTTATCTCACCGTGGACGTGCGGCTCGATGCGCTGCTCGACCTGCGCAAGCAGCTCAATTCCAGCCTCGAAGCGGACGGGGTCAAGCTCTCGGTCAACGACCTGCTGATCAAGGCGATCGCCCGCGCGCTCCAGCGTGTCCCGGCGTGCAATGTCAGCTTCCAGGGTGACGAGCTGTTCCAGTATACCCGCGAGGATATCTCGGTCGCGGTCGCCGCGCCCTCTGGCCTGATCACCCCGATCATCCGCGATGCGGGCAAGAAGGGCCTCGCGCAAATCAGCACCGAGATGAAGGAACTGGCGGCCAAGGCGAAGGACAACAAGCTGCAGCCGCAGGAATACCAGGGCGGCACCGCCAGCCTGTCCAATCTCGGCATGTTCGGGACCAAGCAGTTCGACGCGGTGATCAACCCGCCGCAGGCGATGATCCTCGCGGTCGGCGCGGGCGAGCAGCGCCCGCATGTCATCGACGGCGCACTCGGCGTCGCCACCGTGATGAGCGCCACCGGCAGCTTCGACCACCGCGCGATCGACGGCGCCGATGGCGCGCAGCTGATGGAAGCGTTCAAGCAGCTGTGCGAGAACCCGATGGGGCTGGTGGTTTGAAAATCAGGGGTGGCAGCCCGATGAAGATCGTAAACTGCACGTTGGGAGCGCTTGTTCTTGCCGCATGTTCGCAAGGCTCCGAAGAACCGATAACCCCCGATAACGAGGTGGCGGAAACTGCGCCCCCATCGGCGTCTCCCGTCGACCCTCGTATGGCCAAGGACGATTATTCCGGACCGATCCCCCTGCCGATCAAGATTGGCGGCGACGGTCCGGAGTTGGATGCGTGCGGCACCTACGCGCAAGTCGTGGATTTCGACGCGAGTGGCGAAGATGTACCCTATGTCCATGACGCTCCAAGCGCAGCCACCAAGGCCCGCGACAAGCTGACCAGCGGGCAGGGCGTGAAGGTGTGCGAAACCCAAAATGACTTCAGCGGCATCGTGTACGCGGGAGAAAGGGAGACCGATGTCGACTGCAAGACCGACAGTCCGGTAGCGACCGAACAGAATTACACCGGCCCGTGCCGAAGCGGATGGGTCGACAATCGCTTTCTACAGATGACTGCGGGCTGAGAATAATGAGCATTCGCCAACCCCAAATCCGCGTCACAGCGATGCCGACCGACCTCAACCCCTATGGCGGCGTGTTCGGCGGCTGGCTGATGGCACAGATGGCGCTTGGCGCCGGTTCGCTCGCAAGCCGCGAGGGGAAGGGCAAGGCGGTGGTCGTCTCGGCAACCGATTTCGCCTTCCCCGGCGTCATGCAGGTGGGCGACGAACTCTCGGTCTATTGCGACATCGCCGCCACCGGCACCACCTCGCTCACCATCACCGCCGAGGCGATCGGGCGCGAACGCAATGGCGAGGCCGAGACCAAGGTCGCGCAAGGGACCTTCAAATTCGTCCTGCTCGACGACAACGACCGCCCTCGCGCGGTGGCGGAGCGGTGGGCTTGATAGCGCGCGCCGATCCCCCTCTCCCCAACCCCTCTCCCGCTGGGGAGGAGGGGCTGTGAGCGCTGTCCTACAGGCCCGGGCCCATGCGATACGCAGCCGCATGAGCCGCACTCATTCCCTGCTCCGGACCGCCGCAATTCGCGGTCCCGCGCGACCCAGATTTTCTTCGCTTGGACCGTGTAACACCCGGTCCATGTCTGCGACCAAACGAGAGACTACAGAGACGAATCATGGCTGACAGCAATTACGACGTCATCGTGCTCGGAAGCGGCCCCGGCGGCTATGTCGCGGCGATCCGCTGCGCGCAGTTGGGCCTCAAGACCGCCATCGTCGAACGCGAACTGCTCGGCGGTATCTGCCTCAACTGGGGCTGCATCCCGACGAAGGCGCTGCTGCGCTCGGCCGAGATCCTCCACTACGCCCAGCACGCCGAGGATTACGGCCTCAAGATCGCCGACAAGATCGAGGCCGATCTCGAAGCGGTGGTGAAACGCAGCCGCGGTGTCGCCAAGCAGCTCAACCAGGGCGTCACGCACCTGATGAAGAAGAACAAGATCACGGTGCATATGGGCGAGGGCACGCTGACCGGCCCGACCAGCCTCACCGTGAAAGGCGAGAAGGGCGAAGAAAAGCTCACCGCCAAGCATGTCATCGTCGCCACCGGCGCGCGCGCGCGCGACCTGCCTTTCGCCCCTGCCGACGGTAAGCGCGTGTGGACCTATCGGCACGCGATGACGCCCAAGGAAATGCCGAAGAAGCTGCTGGTGATCGGCAGCGGCGCGATCGGGATCGAGTTCGCCAGCTTCTACAACGACATGGGCTGTGATGTGACCGTGGTCGAAATGCTCGACCGCGTCGTACCGGTAGAAGACAAGGACGTCTCCGCCTTCCTCGAAAAGAGCCTCACAAAACAGGGCATGACCATCATGACCGGTGCGGGTGTCGAGGATCTCAAGGTCACCGACAAGGGCGTGAGAGCCAAGATCAAGGACAGCAAGGGCAAGGTAAGCGAGACCGAGTTCAGCCATTGCATCACCGCCATCGGCATCGTGCCCAACACCGAGAATGTGGGCCTCGAAAAGCTGGTCGAGATGGACCGTGGCTTCATCCAGATCGACGATTACGGCCGCACCAAGTCCAAAGGCCTGTGGGCGATCGGCGATTGCACGCCGGGCCCGTGGCTGGCGCATAAAGCGAGCCATGAAGGCGTCACCACCGCCGAGGCCATCGCGAAGGAACTGGGCAATAAAGAGGTGCACCCGCACCCGCTCGACCGCGCCAACATCCCGGGCTGCACCTATTGCCACCCGCAGATCGCCAGCGTCGGCCTGACCGAGGCGAAGGCGAAGGAAGCGGGTTACGAGGTCAAGGCGGGCACCTTCCCCTTCATCGGCAATGGCAAGGCGATCGCGCTGGGCGAGGCCGAGGGCTTCGTGAAGACCGTGTTCGACGCCAAGACCGGCGAGCTGCTCGGCGCACATATGGCCGGCGCCGAAGTGACCGAGATGATCCAGGGCTTCGTCGTCGGCAAGACGCTCGAGACGACCGAAGCCGAGCTGATGCAGACGGTGTTCCCGCATCCGACAATCAGCGAATCAATGCATGAAAGCGTGCTGGCGAGCTATGGGCGCGCGCTCCATATCTGAGGTATGATACGCGCCGCAGCGCGAGGGGGATGACAGTGTGACCGGTTTCCTGATCCTGGCCTTCCTGATCCTCGTGGCCGGGGTCCTCGCGGTCCCGCTGGCCACGCGCCTCGGGCTCGGTTCGGTGCTCGGCTACCTGCTTGCCGGCATGGCGATATCGCCGCTGCTCGCCGCACTCTCGGTCGATGTCGAGGCGCTGCAGGTCTTCGCCGAGTTCGGCGTGGTGATGATGCTGTTCATCATCGGGCTCGAGATGGAGCCCAAGCGCCTGTGGGAGATGCGCGGCAAGCTTGCCGGGCTCGGCGGCGGACAGGTCGTGCTGACCACGCTCGTGCTTACCGGGATCGCGCTGCTCGCCGATCAGCCATGGCAGACCGCGCTGGCAGTCGGCATGGTCCTCGCGCTCAGCTCGACCGCGATCATCGTCCAGACGCTCACCGAGAAAGGGCTGATGCGCACGCAGGGGGGCGAAGCCAGCTTCTCGGTGCTGCTGGTGCAGGATGTCGCGGTGATCCCGATCCTCGCGCTGGTCCCGCTGCTGGCGCTGCCCGAGCTCGCATCGCTTGCCGCGGGCCATGGCGAGGGCGGGGCGCATGGCGGGATCGACCTCACCGCGCATATGTCGATCTGGCTGGCCGCGGCGACTCGTATCGCGGCAGTGGCAGCGGTGATCGCCATCGGCATTTTCGCGATCCGGCCGCTGTTCCGCTACATTGCGCGCGCCAATTTGCGCGAACTGTTCACCGCCGCCGCGCTGCTGGTGGTCATCGGGATCGCGCTGCTGATGTCGCTGGTCGGCCTCTCGCCCGCGCTCGGTGCGTTCATTGCAGGCGTGGTGCTTGCCACCAGCGAATACCGGCACGAGCTCGAAAGCGACATCAACCCGTTCAAGGGTCTGCTGCTCGGGCTGTTCTTCATCACGGTGGGCGCAGGGATCGATTTCGGCCTCGCCGCGACGATCTGGGACTCGGTGCTGTTCTGGGCCGCGGTTACCATCGCCGCCAAGATCGCCGTGCTGCTCGTCGTCGGGTGGCTCTACGGTCTGCGCAAACAGGCACTCTGGCTGTTCTGCCTCAGCCTACCGCAAGCGGGCGAATTCGCCTTCGTCCTCATCGCCTTCGGCGTCGCCAATGCGGTTTTCGACCCGCAGTTTGCTGCGCAGCTGCTGCTCATCGTGGCGCTGACCATGCTGGTGACGCCGCTGCTGTTCATCCTCTACGACAAGCTGATCGCGCATGCCTATTGCGCGGGGCAGGGCGGGCGCGAAGCCGATGCGATCGAGGAGGAGAATCCGATCATCATCGCCGGTCGCGGCCGTGTGGGCGGGATCGTCGATCGCATGCTCGACGCATCGGGTCACCGCGCAACGGTGATCGACTACAACAGCGACCATCTCGAAGTTCTCAAGAAGTTCGGCGTCTCCACCTATTACGGCGATGCCACCCGGCCGGACCTGCTCGCCAGCGCGGGGATCGAGCGCGCGCGCATCCTCGTAGTGGCGCTCGATGAGCGCGAGCAGATCGACAAGCTCGTGCGCTATGCCTGCGCCAACTTCCCCGATCTGCATGTCGTAGCTCGCGCCAAGGACCGCGATCACGTGTACCATCTGTGGGCGATGGGCTGCCGCGACATCGTGCGCGAAACCTACGACAGCAGCCTGCGCATGGGCCGCTCGGTCTACGAAGCGCTCGGCTACGATCGCCAGGCAGCGATAGCGATGGTCGAGGCATTCGAGACGATGGACCGCACTTCGATGCGCGAAGTCGCGGACACCTACCGGCTCGACATCCCCGCCTATGAGAACGAGGAACTCCTCGCCAAGATCAGGGAACTGAAGGCCGAATGGGATCCCAAGCTGCGCGAGGCGATGGACGAGATCGCCGCGCGCGGTCGCTGATCGCAACCAGTCTGCATGCCGTGCGTTGAGGGGGAAAGGAGATCGACATGATTATTCCCGAACGCGATACGCCGCAGGCGCAGGACCACGCCGCGCAGGACGACGAGGACAGCGAAGTGATCAAGAAGCACAAGGCGCTGCGTCACCAGTCCTCGATCGATCCGCAGGATTACCCCAAATCGGATCGCAAGGATCAGTCGCTGGTCCGCAAAGCCGGAGACGACGACGGCTGATGCGCAATGTGGCGGAGAGGGTGGGATTCGAACCCACGAAGGGCTTGCACCCTTGCCGGTTTTCAAGACCGGTGCATTCAACCGCTCTGCCACCTCTCCGCGAGCGCGGGGCTAGCTAGTCAAAACCTGCATACTTGTCACGCATTTCCGCGAAGGAGGGTGGGCCGTGCCCCGCAAACGCCAAATGACACTTGCCGTTAAGCTACGCTCTGCAACAATCGCAGCATGATATCCCGCTCGTTCTTCGCCGCCCTAGGCGCACTCGCCCTTGCTCTCCCCGCCGTGCCTGCCCAGGCACAAACCGATCTGAGCTTCGATTCCTATGTCCAATTGCTCATGGCGCGGGCGCGCGCCGAGGGCGTCAGCGAAGGCACCTTGCAGCGCATGACTGCAGGGCTTGAACCCAACTCGCGAGTCATCAGTCTCGACCGGGCCCAGCCCGGCACGCCCACCAGCACCGGCTATCCCCCGCTAGCCCCTTACATATCGCGCCACGTCGATGCCGCGCGGATACGCGGTGGCCGCGATGCGCGCGCCAGCTGGTCCGGGACGCTGCGCGCCATTGAGCAGGAATACGGCGTTCCCGCGGAGATCCTGGTGGCGATTTGGGGGCACGAGACGGCCTATGGCGCGGTGAAGGGCGGGTTCGACCTGTCGCAAGCGCTTGCTACGCTGGCCTGGGAAGGGCGTCGGCGCGAGCTCTTCGCGAGCGAATGGGTTGCGCTGATGAAGGTGGCCGACAAGGGCTATTCGCGAAGTGAACTCAAGGGCAGCTGGGCAGGTGCCTTCGGCAACCCGCAGTTCCTGCCCTCGGTTTATCTTCGGCTGGCGACCGACGGCAATGGCGACGGCCGTGCAGACATCATGAACAACGGCGCCGACGCGCTGGCGTCGATCGCGAACTACTTCCGCGACGCGGGCTGGCGGGTCGGACAACCTTGGGGCGTGGCCGCCTATGTCCCGTCGGGCTTCGATGTCGGCGCCTATCGCACCCCGATCGATGCGCCCGTATGCTCGCGCGTGCATGAGCGGCATAGCGTGTACAAGCCGGTCAGCGAATGGCGCGCCCTGGGTATCCAGCCCCAGCGCAATATCGCCGACGACACGCTGGTCACGCTGTTCCAGCCCGATGGACCGGGGACGTCCGCATGGCTGTTAACCTCGAATTATCGGGTTATCCTCGAATACAATTGCTCGAACTATTACGCCATGAGTGTGGGGCTGCTTGCCGATGAGATCGCCAATTAGGGCCTGTTTTTCGCTGGGAACCGCCGCGACGGCGCTTGCGCTTGGAGCCTGCACCGGCATTGCGCAGGCTGCGCCGGAGCCGGCTTCGCGCAGCATCGCCAACGATCCCTCGGCGGATTACCCGGTGGTCATCGGGGAGCCCTTTACCATCGACGGTGTGACTTACACGCCCGAAGATACACTCAATTACGACCGCGTGGGCTATGCGACAATCGATGAAAATGCGGGCGAGGGCGTGACGGGTGCGCATCGTACGCTGCCCTTGCCGAGTTATGTCGAGGTGACATCGCTCGATAGCGGGCGCACGATCCTCGTCCGGATCGAAAACCGTGGCCCGATGAGCAATGATCGGCTGCTCGCACTATCGCCTGCGGCGTTGAGTCAACTGAACGTCGAAGAAGGCGCACCTGTTCGCATGCGGCGCGTCAATCCGCCCGAAGACCAGCGCGCGGAACTGCGCGCGGGACGTACGGCGCCGCTGCGCATGGCAACGCCCGAAGGCTTGCTCGAAGTGCTCAAACGGCGTTTGCCGGCACGCGGCTCGGCTCCGCTGGGTGATCCGCGGCAAGCCACGGTAAGTGGTAGCGTGCCGACACCGGGAGCCATTGCCTCGCTCGATCCCGACCAGGAGGCCGCGATGGCCGAGACCCCGGCTCAGCCGAAAGCTCCCCAGACTGCACCAGCACCGGAAGCCGATACGTCCCCACCGCCCGTATTGCGTCCTGAACTACCGGCAGCGGTGCAGGGCGGGCCAGCACGCGCGCCATTAATGGTGCCGACCGAGGCGACCGGAAAGTTCACGGTCCAGCTCGGCGCCTTCTCGGTTCGTTCGAATGCCGATCGGCTGGCGCGCGAGGTGCAGGGCAATGTCGCGATGCAAGGCAATCTGGCACTGGTTCGGGTTGGGCCCTTCGCTACCCGTGGACAGGCGGAGCAGGCGCTCGCCAAGCTCCGCGCGCGCGGTTATAGCGACGCTCTGATACGTCCACTCGACTGATAAGCCGTGGCGCTTGCCCGGCACGGGAGCGCAATTGCCCAATCGCATGATTTCGCTGGCCGTCCTCGCAACGGCTCTGCTTACGGCCCCGCTCGGCGCACAGCGTCCTGCGACTGTCACGCCTGCGATCCCGAGCGAATACGCAGCGCCGATCGCCTATCTGCTCGATGCGGGCAGCGGTCAGGTCCTGTATCAGCGAGAAATCGACCGGCGCTTCATGCCGGCCTCGATAACCAAGGTCATGACGACGTTCCTCGCCTTCGAATGGATGGAGGAAGGGCGGCTGTTCCCGCAGCAGGTCTACTCGGTACGGCCAGAGACCTTCCGCACATGGCATCGCAAGGGTTCGACCATGTTCCTGCCCGCCGATGCGCGCGTCACCGTCGACGATCTGCTGCATGGCGTGACGACCGTCTCCGCCAATGACGGCGCCATCGTACTCGCCGAAGGCGCGGCAGGTTCGGTGGAGGACTGGGTGGCGGCAATGAACGCCAAGGCACGCGAAATCGGCATGGCGGACAGCCACTTCGGCAATCCGAACGGGTGGATGGACGACGGCAAGACCTTCGTTACCGCGCGCGATCTTGGCACGCTGGCGCAGGCCATGGTCACGCGCCATCCATCGAAATACCGGCATTTCGTCGGCGTGAAGGAACTGAGTTACAACGGGATATCGCAGCGCAATCACGATCCGATATCGGGGACCGTGCGTGGTGCTGACGGAATCAAGACGGGTTACACCAATCAGGCGGGCTTCGGCTTTCTCGGTTCGGCACAGCGTGACGGACAACGGCTGGTCATGGTTATTGGTGGAAGCCCGGGCGGTCGCGAACGGCGGGATGCATCGCGGCAGTTCATCGAATGGGGCTTTGCGAATTTCGAGAGCCGCCTGCTGTTTCCCGGGAGCGCGCGGATCGGCTCGGCCCGCGTCCAGCAGGGCGGGGCGGATGCAGTCGGACTCGTCGCTCGTGGTCCGCTGCGCATCGCGGTGCCGCGCGGCGAAAATCCCGACATCACGCTTGCCCTATCTTATGAAGGACCGCTTCAGGCGCCGATCGCCAAGGGTGAAGAGGTTGCCGAACTGGTGGTATCGATTGCTGGCATGCCCGAGCATCGGGTGCCGCTCTACGCCAGCGAGGAAGTGCTCGAAGCAACACTGGTGCAGCGCGTGTTCAATGCGCTCGGGAGCTGGGTGGCATGACGCGGGGGCGGTTCATCGCCTTCGAAGGCGGCGAGGGCATGGGCAAATCGACCCAGGCACGGATGCTCGCCGAGTCCCTGCGTGAAAGCGGGCTGACGGTCACACTGACCCGGGAACCGGGCGGAACACCGGGCGCAGAAGCCATTCGCGAGCTGTTGCTGGCTCCCCCCGGTTCAGGCTGGATCATGGAAGCCGAGGCACTGCTGTTCGCCGCTGCGAGGGCAGACCATGTTGCGCACAGCATCCGCCCGGCGCTCGATAGTGGCGGGTGGGTGATCTGCGACCGCTTCATCGATTCGAGCCGAGCCTATCAAGGCGTTGCAGGGGAAATGGGCGACGACGCGATCATGGGGCTGCATGCCTTCGGCAGTGCCGGGCTGATGCCCGACCTCACAATCATGATCGAGGCGCCGCAGGACATCGTGTCAGCGCGCTTGGCGGAACGTGACGGTGACAATAGCGACGCGATCGGTGGCCGCACTTCGGCCTATCATGCCGCCGTCAACGAGGCGTTTCGCGATCTCGCGTCCCGCGAACCCGCGCGCTTCGCCATCGTCGATGGTGCCGGATCGATCGAGGACGTGCACCGCCGCGTCCTTTCCGAAGTCGCACGGCGGCTGGGGGCGTCCGAGTGACGCTGCTGGGGCATGACGAGCCATGGCGCGAATGGCGCAAGGCCATGGGCGGCGAGCGGATGCATCACGCTTGGCTATTGGCCGGCCGGCGCGGTGTAGGGAAGGGAAGTTTCGCGCTGGCAGCGGCACGCGAGCTGATCGGTGCTGCTCCGGGTGAGGGGGGCAGCCATCCCGACATCATCACGCTGACCTACGGGCCGAAGGACGAAAAGGAAGAACGCAAGCGCGCAGATGGCAAGCCTTACGAGCAGGTGCGCAGCATCCGTATCGCACAGATCCGCGCGATGCAGGCGCGGCTGGGGACGCGACCCACGCTCGGCGACAAGCGGGCAATCATCATCGATCCGGCCGACGATCTTGAACGGAACGCCGCCAACGCACTGCTCAAGAGTCTCGAGGAACCTCCGGTCGGGACCTACTTCCTGCTGGTTGCGCACAGCCCCGCACGCCTGCTCCCGACGATCCGGTCGCGCTGCCGCGTGCTGCGTTTTCCGACGATCGCCGATGCCGAGATGGATCGGCTATTGCGCGAGCTGTCGCCCGGCGCGGACGATCCCACCCGTGCGGCCGCAATCGCCGCAGCAGCCGGGTCGCCCGGGGCCGCGTTTCAATTCGTCGAGCTCGAACTGGGCAAGGTCGCGCGGGCAATGACCGATATCCTCGATCGCGGCGATCCGGGGTTCCAGTTGCGCGGAACGCTCGCGGGGCTGATCGGCGCGCGGCCCGACCGCGAACGCATTCGCGCGGTGCTCGAACTGGCGCGTTCGGTCGTGGCGCAGCGGCTCGACGGCGGGCTTGCCGACCCGCGCCCGATCATCGACACGCATAGCGAGCTTGTCAGGCTGACCGGCGAACAACCCACCTACAATTTCGACGCCGGATTGCTGGCGATGGAAATCGGCACCTTGCTCGCACGCGCGGCGGGCGCTAGCGAGCGGGCCAATGGCTGAACCCTACTACCTTACCACCGCGATCCACTATCCCAATGGCAAGCCGCATATCGGCCATGCTTATGAAACGATCGCGGCCGATGTCGTCGCCCGCTTCCAGCGCTTGCGTGGACGCGAAGTGCGGTTCCAGACAGGGACCGACGAGCATGGCCTGAAGATGGCTCAGAAGGCGCGCGACCTGGGCAAGACCCCGCGCGAACTGGCGGACGAGATGTCAGGACACTTCAAGGATTTGTTCGATGCACTGAACATCTCTTACGACCGCTTCATCCGCACGACAGACGCCGATCATCATCGCGCCAGCCAGGCGATCTGGCAGGCAATGGAGGCCAAGGGCGATCTCTACCTCGATCGCTACGAAGGCTGGTACTCGGTCCGCGACGAAGCCTACTACGACGAAAAAGAATTGGTCGAAGGCGAGGGGGGCGAAAAGCTGTCGCCGCAGGGGACGCCGGTCGAATGGACCGAGGAGGAAACCTGGTTCTTCCGCCTGTCTCGCTATGCCGAGCCGCTGCTCGAACTGCTGAACACACCGGGCTTCCTCGAACCCGTCAGCCGCCGCAATGAAATGGTGGCCTTCATCGAGCGCGGGTTGCAGGATCTGTCGGTAAGCCGGACCAGCTTCGACTGGGGCGTGAAAGTGCCCGGCAGCGACGGCCACGTCATGTATGTCTGGGTCGATGCGCTGACCAATTACATCACCGGCCTCGGCTATCCCGATGGCGGTCGGATGTGGGACAAGTTCTGGCCCGCCGACCTTCATCTTATCGGCAAGGACATCGTCCGCTTCCACACGATCTACTGGCCGGCCTTCCTGCTGAGCGCGGACCTCCCGCTGCCCAAGAAGGTGTTCGGGCACGGTTTCCTGCTTAACCGCGGCGTCAAGGAATCTAAATCGGCGGGCAATGTCACCGATCCGATGGAACTGGCGGAGCGGTTCGGGGTCGATGCGCTGCGGTACTTCCTCATGGCCGAGGTTACCTTCGGGCAGGATGGGAGCTATTCCGCCGAAGCGCTTGTAAACAAGGTCAATGCCGAGCTTGCGAACAGCTTTGGTAACCTTGCGCAGCGCACCCTGTCGATGATCGCGAAGAACATGGAGGGGAAGCTCGAGCGCTTCACCAGCGAGGGCGCCGACAAGGCGCTGCTCGATACGGTAACCGAAGCCTGCACGGTGACACTGCCGCGCGAATTCGAGAACCTCAACTTCTCGGTCGGGATCGAAGCATGGCTGCGGGCCGTTTACGCCTGCAATGCCTATGTCGACGAACAGGCGCCCTGGACGCTCAAGAAAACCGATCCCGAACGGATGAAAGCGGTACTGCAAACGCTGTTCATCGCCATTCGCGACCTCGCAATCGCGATCCAGCCCGTCGTTCCCGAAAAGGCCGCCGCCGTGCTCGATCAGCTGGGTGTTGCGGACGCAAACCGTTTTTACGCCGACCTAGGCGAGGCGGAGTGGTTCGACGCACTGGTCGCCGCGGGCCATGCGATCGACAAGCCGACCCCGGTCTTTCCGCGTCTCGAGCTGCCCGAAGCGGAGCCTGCCTGATGCTGGTCGACAGCCATTGCCACCTCGAATACGAAGGTCTCGTCGAAGACCAGGCGGGCGCACTTGATCGCGCGCGCGAAGCCGGTGTGGAGCGTTTTCTCAATATATCGACCAAGCAGGCTGAATGGGCGCAAGTCGTTGGCACGGCGCACGCCACGCCCGATGTGTATGCCAGCGTGGGAATTCACCCGCACAATGCGGACGACCATGTCGATCTGACCCGGGAAGAGCTTCGCGCCGCGACCGACGAACCGAAGGTCATCGGCATCGGCGAAACCGGGCTCGACTATTATTACGACCATTCGGATCGCGAAGCACAACAGCGCCTGTTCCGTCTGCATATCGATGTCGCGCGCGAAGTGCAGCTTCCGGTCATCATTCATACGCGAGATGCCGAGGACGATACGCTGGCGATCCTCCAGGACGAGATGGGGAAGGGCGCCTTTCCGGCGCTGATTCACTGTTTCACCGCTTCGGCCGACTTTGGGCGCGCCGTTCTCGATCTGGGCCTCTCGGTCTCGATCTCGGGGATCGTAACCTTCAAGAGTGCCAGAGATCTTCAGGAATTTGTGCGGGAGATCCCGCGCGACCGTTTGCTGGTCGAAACCGACAGTCCGTTCCTCGCTCCGGTCCCGCATCGCGGCAAGCCGTGCGAACCTGGCTACGTACGCGACACGGCACGGTTCCTCGCCGACTTGCGCGGCGAGAGTCTCGAAGAACTTGCAGATTATACCACGCGCAATTTCCATTCCTTGTTTGCGAAAGCTTCCGCGTGAAATTCCGGATGCTCGGCTCGGGTACTTCGACCGGGGTGCCGCGGATCGGCAATGACTGGGGCGAATGCGACCCGCTCGAGCCGCGCAACCGCCGCTCGCGCGTGTCGATCATAGTCGAAAACGATGCGGGACAGCGCATACTCGTCGACACCTCCACCGATCTGCGCGCGCAACTGCTCGCCAACGACATCGGCAAGGTCGACGCGGTTTTCTGGACGCATGACCATGCAGACCACTGCCACGGGATCGATGACCTGCGGGTGATGCGCTACGATCGCAGTAATCCGCTGCCCGGTTTCGCCAGCAGCAAGACCTGTGCGAATCTCAGGCGGCGTTTCGATTACATCTTCGAAGGGCAGCATGGTTATCCGACCTTGATGTCATTGAAAAATATCGAGGAAACCCGGTTGGTTGCCGGGTTTTCCTTCGATCATGTCGAGATGCCGCACGGGCCGGTCACCAGCACCGGGTTCCGGTTCGAGGCCGATGGCAAGTCGATCGTCTATGCGACGGATTTCAGCGAAATCACGCCAGCCATGCTCAAGTGTTTTGATCGAGCCGACATCCTCGTGGTCGATTGCCTGCGCCGTAGGCCGCACCCGACACATGCACATCTCGATATGGCGATCGATCTCGCACGGAGGGCGAAGGTCAGGCACGCGGTACTGACGCATATGGACAAGAGCATGGACTATCGCAGCCTGTGTGCCGAGGTTCCCGATCATGTCACCGTTGGTTTTGACGGGCTGGAGATGGCAGCATGAACGAATATCAGATCGTATCGCTGATTTCGCTCTTCGGCTTCCTCATTCTGGTTGGCTCGGCGTTCGGCGCGCGCGATGTTAGCTGGAAGAAGGGTTTGTATATGGCGGCGTCATGGGCCGGGATTTTCGCAATCGTCATCCTATTCATCGACATGGTCCGCTGACCCCCTCGACGGTCGCCGCCTTCAATTTAACATAATATATATTATCATACTGTCGTTAGACGAACGACCTTTCGCTGAGGCTTACCCTCCCGATCCGTCGTGCTAAAGCATCGACATGAGTGATCAAACCGACAGACTGCTGCGCATCATGGCACGGCTTCGTGATCCCGAGCATGGATGCGAGTGGGGCACGGCCCAGACCTTCGAAACGATTGCACCTTACACGATCGAAGAAGCCTACGAAGTCGCAGACGCGATCGAACGCGCAGACATGAACGACCTGCGCGGTGAACTTGGCGATCTGCTGTTCCAGGTCGTATTCCATTCACAAATGGCCGAGGAAGCCGGCGATTTCGCCTTCGAAGACGTCGCACGCGCCATCTCGGACAAGATGGAAGCCCGCCATCCGCATATCTTCGGTGACGAAGGTGGTGTGATGGAGGACAACCGCTGGGAGGACATCAAGGCGGCCGAACGCACTGCGGCAGGCCAGGCAAGCACGATGGATGGCGTCGCAACTGCGCTCCCGGCGCTGCTGCGCTCGCACAAGCTTCAGAAGCGCGCTGCGCGGGTCGGCTTCGAATGGCCCGACGTCGACGGGCCGATCGCGAAATTGCACGAAGAACTGGCCGAACTGGACAGTGCCGAGACGCTCGAGGACCGTATTCTCGAGGCCGGAGACGTTCTGTTCGCCGCCGTCAACATTATCCGCCGCTACGGTGTAGAACCGGAGCAGGCGCTGCGGGCATCGAACGCCAAGTTCGAACGCCGTTTCAGGAAGATGGAGGAACTGTCCGACAAGGACGGTGAAACGTTCGGCGACCTCGATCTGGATACACAGGAACGTTACTGGCAACGCGCCAAGCGCGAGTTGGGTTAGGCCAGAGCCTCGTACTGGCCCAGTTCCTTCGGGTTCAGACGGACCGTGATGAGGCGCGTCGAGCCCCCCTCTTCCGCTTCGATATCCTCGATGACTTCGCCGTGCGCGTGCAGCCACGCAATTCGCCGGCCGTCACCGGCAGCCACTTCGAAGGTGCGCAGCGCGGCATTTCGGGTGAGCATTTCACCCAGCCTGTCGAGCAACACATCGACCCCCTCGCCGGTCACTGCCGAGGTCGCCACGATGTCATCATTCGCCTCGACCTGTGCCGCCAGATCATCGGCATCTTCGTGATCGAGCTGGTCCCACTTGTTCCAGATTTCCAGGATCGGGATCGACGCCTCCCCTTCCCCGTCGATCACGCCAAGATCACGCAGGACATGGAGGACCTGCGCTTTCTGCGCGGCGCTCGACGGGTTGGAAATGTCGCGAACATGGCAGATAACGTCCGCTGCAGTGACTTCCTCCAGCGTCGCACGGAATGCCGCGACCAGCTGGGTCGGGAGGTCCGAGATGAAGCCCACAGTATCCGACAGAATCGCCTTCTCGACACCCGGCAGTGCGATTGCACGCATGGTCGGATCAAGCGTGGCGAACAGCAGGTCCTCCGCCATTACGCCGGCGCCGGTCAGTCGATTGAACAAGGTCGATTTTCCGGCATTGGTATAGCCGACGAGCGCGACCACCGGCCACGGTGCGCGTTCCCGCCGCTCGCGATGCAGGCCGCGCGTCTTGCGAATTTGCTCGAGCTCCTTGCGTAGCCGCCCCATCCGCTGGCGTATCATCCGGCGGTCGGCCTCGATCTGAGTTTCGCCCGGACCACCGAGGAAGCCGAAGCCGCCGCGCTGGCGTTCGAGGTGGGTCCAGCTGCGTACCAGCCGGCTCTGCTGGTAATCCAGATGCGCCAGTTCGACCTGCAACCGGCCCTCGGCAGTTGCTGCCCGTTCGCCGAAAATCTCCAGGATCAACCCGGTACGGTCGATCACCTTTCGCGCCAGCTTGTCTTCGAGGTTGCGCTGCTGGATCGGGGTCAGCGCACCGTCGACAACGACCAGTTCGGCCTCGTTCTGATCGCAGGCAATCCGGATGTTGTCGACCTGGCCTGCGCCGAACAGCAGGTTCGGTCGTACATCGCGCACTGGCAGCACGAAGCTATCGGCGATGACCACGCCGATTGCCAATGCGAGCCCTTCCGCTTCGGACAGGCGCGATTCCGCATCGAGATCATAGGCCATACCGCGGATGTCCGGGCACACGACGAGCGCCCGGGCACCGCGAGTGACCTCGCCCATCAAATCATCGTCGAAGCTCAGTTGTCGTCCTCTTCCCACTCTTCGGTCAGGTCGACCGGGGTGGCGGGCTGGATCGTCGAAACGGCGTGCTTGTAGGCGAGTTGCACGTAACCGTCGCGCTCGAGCAGCATGCAGAAGAGATCATACGCCGCGATACGGCCCTGCAGCATCACGCCGTTGACGAGGAACATCGTCACCTGCGCTTCGGCCTGACGCACACGGCTCAGGAAGACGTCCTGCAACAGGCGCTGCTTGGCGTTCGATCCCTGGCTCGAAAACTGTTCCGTATCGACCGGTTGGGCAGGCATGATTGTGCTGATCGCGTGTTTGTAGACAAGCTGCGACTGGCCGTCACGGCGCAAGAGGATCGAGAAATTGTCGAACCAGGTCACGATCCCCTGAAGCTTGACGCCCTTCACCAGGAACATGGTCACGGGCGACTTGTTCTTGCGCAGAAGATTGAGGAAGGCGTCCTGCAGGTTGACGGGACGGCTCCCCGCCGCGGGTTCGGGCGGCTTGGGTCGTGGTCGTGCCGAAAGTGTTCTTTCACCGGACATTGCTGTTTTCCTGTTTCTTGGCGACACCGCTAAGTGCCGCAATCTGGGCGCCCACCGCGCCCGAATGCATCCGCATCGCTGTACGGATACCATTAATGTGGGACATTATTTCATTCGACGCAATCCATTCCTTGTTTTGTCAGGAAATGCGCAACTTTCGTGATCCTGCCCTGGCCTATTTCTTGCCATCGCCCGGTTTGCGTTCGACCATGCCAAGCAGTTTCAGCTTCCGATGCAATGCAGAGCGTTCCATGCCGATGAACGTCGCGGTCTTCGAAATGTTGCCCGAGAAACGACGGATCTGGACGGTGAGATACTCGCGTTCGAAATTCTCGCGGGCCTCGCGCAGCGGCGCGCCCATCATGGCGCCGACACCCCCATTGCCACCGTGCTTGCCTCCCAGAACCTCCTCCGGGAGCATTTCGACCTCGATCTTCTCGAGCTTGTCGCGCGGCGTGAGGATGATCGTGCGTTCGACGACATTGCGCAGCTGGCGGACGTTGCCGGGCCAGTCATATGCCTGCAGCGCGGCCATGGCTTCATCGGTGATGGTCGGCGGACGCAGGCCCTGCTCGGTCGCATAACGCGCGAAGAAACCGTCCGCGAGCGTGGGAATGTCGTCGCGCCGCTCTGCCAACGACGGCACCTCCACCGGGACGACGTTGAGCCGATAGAAGAGATCCTCGCGGAAGCGCTTCTCTTCCATCTCATTGGCCAGATCGCGCGAGGTGGAGGAAACCACGCGCACGTCGACGCCGATGTTGCGCGTTCCTCCGACGCGCACGAAGCTCTGTTCGGTCAGGACGCGCAAGATCCGCGCTTGGGTCGACAACGGCATGTCGGCGACTTCGTCGAGATAAAGCGTGCCCCCGTCGGCGGTTTCGAGCAATCCGGGGCGGATCAGCTTGCCGTCCGACTCCTCGCCGAAAAGTTCTTCTTCGAACCGCTCGGGCGTGATGCGCGCTGAATTGACGATCACGAACGCCTTGTCGGCGCGAGAGCTCCAGCTGTGCAGCAGCCGCGCGGCGACTTCCTTCCCCGCCCCTGCCGGTCCGGTCACGAGCACGCGGCTGCCAGTGCCCGCAACGCGCTTCAACGTCGCGCGCACTGCATTGATCACGGCCGAATTGCCGGTGAACTCATCCCCCTGCACCTGATTTTCGCGGAGCCGGGTGTTCTCACGCCGCAAACGCTCGGTCTCGGTCGCACGCTCGACCAGATGCAGCAGGCGCTCCGCCTCGAACGGCTTTTCGATGAAGTCGACCGCCCCGCGGCTGACCGCGCTGACCGCGGTATCGATATTCCCATGGCCCGAGAAGATGATCACCGGCAGGTCGGGCTCGCGCACCTTGATGGCATCGAGCACTTCGAGTCCGTCCATCGCGCTTCCGTGCAGCCAAACGTCGAGCAGGACCAAGCTCGGCCGCTTCTCGTCGACCGCCGCCAGCGCGGCATCGCTATCCGCCGCAGTCCGGCAATCATAGCCCTCGTCGCTCAAGACGCCGGCGACCAGTTCGCGAATGTCGCGCTCGTCGTCGACGATCAGAATATCCAGCGCCATGCGTCCCTATCCTTCGTTCTTCAAGCTTGGTTGCGCGTCGCCATCTGCGGCGAGCGGATCGCGCGCAAACCGCATGGTCACGCGCGTGCCCCCAGTTTTAACCGAGGTGAAAGTCATTTCGCCGCCGTGTTCCTCGACGATCTTGTTCACGATCGCGAGCCCCAGTCCGGTGCCCTTTTCGCGGGTCGTGACATAGGGCTCGAGGATGTTCACGCGGTCCTGCGGCAGGCCGATGCCGTTGTCCTCGACCGAAACCGACACATTGTCGTCGGCTTCCTCGATCCGGACGGTGATCCGCCCGCGATAATCTTCGCCGCCGGACTGGGCCTTCGCCTCGATCGCCTCATAGGCATTCTTGAGCGTATTGGTGAGCGCCTGTCCCAATTGGTGCCGGTCGCATTGCAAGCGCAGCGGGCCACCTTCCGGCGCGATCAATCGATATTCGACCGCTGGATGCGCGACTTCCTGGAGGAAAAGCGACTGGCGCACGAGGTCGAGCGCGTTCTCGGGACGGAAGGTCGGCTTGGGCAGGCGTGCAAAGCTCGAAAACTCGTCGACCATCTTGCGCAGGTCGCCGACCTGCCGGACGATAGTGCTGGTGAGTTCGTCGAACAGCTCTCCGTCCTGTTCGATCTGCTTGCGATAGCGTCGCTTGAGCCGCTCGGTTGCCAGCTGGATCGGGGTCAGCGGGTTCTTGATTTCATGCGCGATACGACGCGCAACATCCGACCACGCCGCCTGCCGCTGGTCGAGCAACTGGCGCGTGATATCCTCGAAGGTGATCACATGGCCATCGCTTTCGGGACCGATCTTGACCGCGAAGGTCAGCAATTCTCCGTTGCGACTGTGCGAGATCACGCCCTGCGACAAGCCGGCACGCACCATGGCACCGATCTGCGGGGCCAGGTCGTCGAGGGTCACCGGCGCTTCCACGGGATTCGCACCGCTGCCGAGCATTGATTGTGCGGGCGCGTTCATCAGCAGGACGTTCAGATCGGCATCGACCGAGATGATCCCCGCGCTAACCGATTCCAGCACCGCTTCGATGAAACTCCGGCGCTCCTCGAGTTCGGTATTGGCCGATAACAGTGCATCGGTCTGTTTCTCGAGCTGCGCGGTCATGCGGTTGAAGGCGCGATTGAGCAGGCCGATCTCATCCGCTCCCGTGCGCCCCTCCACACGCAGGGCGAAATTGCCCGCCCCAACCTTGCGCGCGGCGGCCACCAGATCGGTCAATGGCTCGACCTGCCGGTCGGCGAACCGCAATGCGAACCACACCGCCACCCCGACGAGCGCCAGCGACACGAAGAACAGCGCGAGGTTGAACCGCAATTGCAACGCGCGTGCACGCTTGGTCAGTTCGTCATAGGCGGTAGAGATCGACCGGGCAGATTGCCAGCTTCGGAAGGTCGCTGCCTCGGCATTGCGCGCGGTATACAGATAGATTCCCGCAGTCCGGTCGATCGGTGCGACCGCTTCGATCCGCTCGGGACTGCCGCGTACCGCCACCTGTTCGCCCTGCGATAGCCGTTCGAGCGAAGCTTGCGCGAAGGCGCGCGGATCGCTCGCCTCGCTCAATCCGTAGACTACCGCAGTGCGCATGCTTTCATCGGGCATCGCCTGCAGGATGGCGCTTTCGATCACGTCGCGTGGTTCGGCCTGATATTGATAGACCAGCGCGAAATTGGGATCGGTGACCTCGACCCGCGCGAGTATCGCGCGCATGTCCATCGCCATCGAGATCGTCTCATTGGCGAGATCGAGCTGGTTTTCCTCGTAATAGCCCTCGGCAAGCCGATTGGCATTTTCCATCAACCCGCGCGAATTGTCCGAGAACCAGAAGTCGACACCCGACTGGAACAGGAAAGCAGCAAAGCCGGCCACCAGCAGCGTGGGTACCGCGGCGATCATCGAGAAGAAGAACACGAGTCGAACGTGCAGGCGCGCGGTGCTGCCCGCAGCACGTCTGAGCGCTATGCGGCGACCCGCGAGCACCAGCAGGGCCATTGCGGGGATCAGGGTGCCGATCAGCAGCGCGGCAACCTGGCGAGACGGCAGCAACGCGCCGTCCGGGGGTGCATTGGTAAAGGTAGCCCACGTGCTTGCCACCATGACAAGGAAGGCAATCGCGGCGAATACCTCGATATAACCGACGATGTTCTCTCGTCGCGAAGTCACGATGAAGCGGCGCCACCACCGCGGCGCCTGTCGCCGTGCTTCTGCTATACCTGTCGCCATCGTGACATGCTTACAACGCCACTGTTGCAGATATGCAAGAGGAAATTCGACCAGCGGAGCCACATGACCGCCAGTGCGATAGCCTATCCGCGCCGACTGAACGCCTCGGGCGCGATGTCCAACTCGGACAAACGCTTGCGCAAGGTGTTGCGATTTATACCCAGCAGGCGAGCCGCACGCAACTGATTGCCTTCGGTCCGGTCGAGCGCGAGCTCGAACAACGGCTTCTCGAAAGCAGCCAGCGCCGCGTGGTAGACTGCGCCATCGGCCGGTCGTGCCTCCGCAATCCAGGTTTCGACAGCGGTTTCGAAGCCATTCCCCGTCCGTTCGGCGCCAGTCTCGCGTATCGGCGGCAGGATGTCCTCTACCGCTACGCGATCGATCACGTCCTCGCGTGCCATCAACGCAAGCCGGAAAACCGCATTGCGCAATTCGCGCACGTTACCTCGCCAGTCGCGCGTCTCGAGTGCGGCGATTCCATCGCGATTGGCCTGGCGCGCGGGCAAACCCTCGTTGGCGGCCTGTCCCAGAAAATGACGCACCAGCGCGCCAATATCCTCGTGTCGCTCGCGCAAAGGCGGGAGATGGATCGGCACGACATTGAGGCGGTAATAGAGGTCTTCGCGGAACCGGCCCTCGGCGATCATCGGGGCGAGATCCTTGTTGGTCGCCGCAACGATCCGCACGTCGACGCCGATTTCCTGCCGCCCCCCGACCCGCCGGATGCGCCCGGACTGAAGCGCGCGCAACAGCCTGGTCTGCGCTTCGGCCGGCATGTCGCCGATTTCGTCGAGAAACAGTGTCCCGCCATTCGCCTGCTCGAACTTGCCGATTTGCTGGCCGACCGCGCCCGTGAAAGCACCACGCTCATGGCCAAAGAGCTCGCTTTCGAGCAAGTCGTGCGGGATCGCCGCCATATTCACCGCGACGAAGGGGCCGGTCTTGCGCGAACCGAGCTGGTGGATCGCCTCGGCGACCAGTTCCTTGCCGGTGCCGCTTTCACCGGTAATCAGCACGGTTAGGTCGTTGCGCAGCACCCGTGTGATCATCCGGAACACGCCCTGCATGGCAGGACTGCGTCCGATCAGCGGCAAGGCACTGTCTTCGTTATCCCCCGCGCCTTCGACCTGCGGACGACTGGCCACGGCTTGCGAGACTGCCTGCGTCAGTTCGTCGAGATCGAACGGCTTGGGGAAATATTCGAAAGCTTCGCTGTCGCTAGCGCGCACCGCCGTGTCGAGCGTATTCTGAGCCGACAGCACGATTACCGGCATGTCGGGAGCCATTCGTCGGACCGCGTCGATCGACGCCAAACCGTCGCCATCGGCAAGCATGACGTCGGTCAGCATCACATCGAAAACGCCATCGCCGAGAAGAGCGTCGCGCCGCGCGATCGTGTCGCAGGAAACGACTTCGAACCCTTCTTCGCGCAACGCCTCGGTGATAACCGTCGCGATGCTCCGGTCGTCTTCGACCAGTAATACCGATTGTGCCATTCTGAGCCCCCTACCCTGCGACCGGCAGGTTGATACGGAAATGGGTTTCGCCCGCGCGTTCATCGCGCTCGTGCGAGATGCGTCCGCCCATGTCGCGCACAAGCTTGCGCACCAGCGCCAGTCCAAGCCCCTGTCCATGCGGTTTGCTCGAAACGAAGGGTTCGAACACGTGATCGCGCAATGCCGGGTCGATCCCGGGCCCGCGATCGGTCACCGTGATCTCGATCGGCAGCCGCGTCGCCTTGCCCAGTCTGATCGTGTTGAAGACCAAGCCGCTGACGAAACGCGTCCGCACGGTCACACGGGCGTGTTCCTGCGCCATGCCGGCATCGCAGGCGTTCGCGATGAGATTGATCAGAACCTGCTCGAGGGCGCCCTGCTCCGCCGCCACCGCTGGCAATGACGGATCGAATTCCTCGACCAGTTCGCAGGCATCCTCGCGCCCGGCACGAACCGTGGCCATCGCGTTGCGGATCGCTTCGTGAAGGTTGCACGGCCCGGTGATCTCGATCGGCTTGGCACCCAATTGCTGCATGCGATCGATCAATTGCGCGATCCGGTCGACCTCGGCGGAAATCATGCGCGCGAGCGGCTTGTCTTTTCCCGCTACCCGCCGTGTCAGCAGTTGGCTGGCCCCGCGGATAGCGGAGAGGGGGTTCTTGATCTCATGCGCCAGCACCGCGGGTGCGCGCAATTCGACGCGCTGGTCGTCATCGTCGTCATTCTCAGACTGGCCGGCGTCGGAGAGCGTGACCACGCGCCAGCCCGGATTGCCATGCATGGGCGAACTGCTGATGTTCACGCGCCTGTCGCCGATAGCGGTGGCAATCGTAACACCCCGCGCGATCACTTGCGCGTCGGATAGCGACAGCCGGTCGCCCAATCGATGGTCGGCGATACCGACAACGTCCCAGAAACGCTTCTCTGCAAGTTTGCGAGCGCTGCGCCCGAGCATTTCCTCTGCCGCGTGATTGGCCTCGACGATCCGATCGTCCTCGTCGAGCAGCAGAACGGCGAAAATCAGCGCCGCGAGTTGCGCACGCGCATCGGGTGCGCCGGCGATCGTGTTCACGCGGCCCGACGCCGCAGGAACGGTTCGTAGAAACGCTCGATCTCTTCAAGCACCTTGCGCGGATCGTCGATGAAGTTGACGAAATTGCGGAAGTCTGCCGATCCGTGAAGGCCCTTGGTGTACCAGCCCAGATGCTTGCGCGCGATCTTGGTCCCGACCCCTTCGCCGTAATGGTCGAGCATCGCCATATAGTGTTCGACCAGCACGTCATATTGCTCGTCGAAGCTGGGCGTATCGAGGACCTCGCCAGTGCGCCACCAATGCATGATTTGGCCGAGCAGCCACGGCTTGCCATAGGCACCGCGCCCGATCATGATGCCATCTGCGCCCGATTGCTCCAGCGCCTTCGCCGCATCGTCGACCGTACAGATGTCACCATTGGCGATGACCGGGATCGACACCGCATCCTTTACCTTGCGGATGAAGGCCCAGTCCGCGCTACCCTTGTACATCTGGTTGCGCGTGCGCCCATGGACGGTGACCATCTTGATCCCGAGATCTTCGGCGATCCGCGCCAATTCGGGTGCGTTGAGATCGGCATGATCCCAGCCCATGCGCATCTTGACCGTCACGGGGACGTCGACCGCCTTGACCGTGGCTTCCATCAGCTTGGTCGCCAAGGGCACTTCACGCATCAACGCGGAGCCGGCCAACTGCCCGACGACCTTGCGCACCGGGCAGCCGAAATTGATATCGATGATCGCCGCGCCATTGTCCTGCTGCAGCTTGGCAGCATCGGCCATGCTTTGCGGATCGCAGCCGACCAATTGCATCGATACCGGTTCTTCGATGGCGTCCCAGGCGGCCTTCTGTACGCTCTGTCGCGTCTCGCGAATTGCTGCCTCGCTGGCGATCATTTCGGTGACGTTGAGACCCGAGCCATAGCGGCGCACCAACTTGCGGAACGGAAGGTCCGTTACCCCGGTCATCGGCGCAAGCACGACCGGCGTATCGATCGACACATCGCCGACCTGGATCGGCTGCGGCGCAACCGGAGGGAGAGGAGGGTTCGTCATGCTGATATCAATGCCTAAATATTGGGCAGCCACATAGTGCGTTGCAGCGTGATCGGCAAGCCGCTAGCGCGCTGCACGCCATGTCGACCGCCCCTCCCCTTCCCGCATTCGCTGCAGTGGTCGTGGCCGCGGGCAAGGGTCTGCGCGCCGGGCAGCCGTTACCGAAGCAATTTGCGATGTGGCGCGGCAAGCCGGTGCTGCGTCATTCGGTAGAGGCATTGCTCGCGTCCGGTGCAGACCCTCTGGTCGTGGCGATTCCCGAAAATGGCGAAGCAGCGGCAAAGCAAGCGCTCGAAGGTCTTACCGGCTACGAACTGGTAACCGGCGGGGCGACCCGGCAGCAATCGGTCGCGCGCGCCCTTTCTGCCATCGGATCGGCCGACCGCGTGCTCATCCACGATGCCGCGCGGCCCGACCTGCCCGAAACCGTGATCGCCCGGCTCCTGGACGCGCTTGACGATGCACCCGGCGCAATTCCGGTCCTTCCCGTCGTCGACAGTCTCTCGCGCGACGAGAACGGCTTGATGGTCGGCACCGCCAGGCGAGAGGAACTGCGACGGGTCCAAACCCCGCAAGCCTTCCGCTTCGCCGATATTCGCGGCGCGCATGCGGCATGGGAGGGCGAGCCGGTGGCGGGAGACGATGCACAGGTGCTGCGCGCAGCCGGAGGCGACGTAGCGCATATTGCGGGTGACGAACGTCTCGCCAAACTGACTTTCGCGGAGGATTTCATGACTGCCTTGCCCCCCATGCGTGTCGGGATGGGATATGACGTCCATCGCCTCGCTGAAGGCGAAGAACTGTGGCTCGGCGGAATTCGGATCGAACACGATCGCGGCCTTGCAGGTCACAGCGATGCCGATGTCGCGTTGCACGCGATCGTCGACGCTCTGCTCGGCGCGATCGCTAATGGCGATATCGGCAGCCACTTCCCGCCCAGCGACCCGCAGTGGAAAGGAGCGAGCAGCGATCGTTTCCTAACCCATGCCGCCAGGCTGGTAACCGATGCCGGATATGCGGTCGGCAATATCGATCTCACGATCATCTGCGAAGCCCCCAAGATCGGTCCGCACCGGCAAGCCATGCGCGAACGCATCGCCGCCCTGCTCGGCGTTGACATCAACGCGATATCGGTAAAGGCCACCACTACCGAACGGCTCGGCTTTACCGGCCGCGGCGAAGGCATTGCTGCACAGGCGATCGCCTCGGTCATCAGGGAGTAAACGTATGGGCACGAAACTGCACCACAAGTTGAGTACGGCACTGGTGGCCGCAATTGCGCTGTGCCAGGCGCAGGTCGCCCAGGCACAGGCGTGTCTCGCTCCCGACGACGTGACCGATGCCGGGATCTATGCGATCCCCGTCGTGGCCGACGGCTTCCGCGCATCATGCGCGCCGCATCTTGCCGCAGACGGTTTCTTCGCGACGCGAGGCGCGGACTTTGTCGCTCCCTACAGCGCCATGCAGAACGAACGCTGGCCGGGCACGCTGCGCGTCTTCTTGGCATTGGCCGCCGGCGGCGGGGCCGATGAGCAAGCCGACGCGCTGGGCGAGCTACCCGGCGACGCGCTCCGACCGATCGTCGACGCGTTCTTTGCGCAGAAGATCGGCGAGGAAATCAAGCCGCAGGACTGTTCGAAAATCGAGCGGGCGATGGAACTCCTCGCTCCCTTGCCGCCCGAAAACCTCGGCGGCCTGCTGACCTTCATCCTCGACGTTACCGACGTCAAGGAACCGGCGATCTGCGAAACGGAAAAGCAATGAGCGACGCCCTCCTGCCGCCCGAGATCGAAGACCTTGCAAAACGCGTGGTCGACGCGAACCGCGCAGCGGGCCGCAAGGTGACGGTGGCGGAAAGCTGCACCGGCGGTCTGGTTGCCGCCGCACTGACCGAGGTTCCCGGGTCCTCCGCCGTGCTCGATCGGGGTTTCGTGACCTATTCGAACGAGTCGAAGATGGAGTGTCTCGATGTTTCGCTCGAGATCATCGAGACATTTGGTGCCGTTTCGATCGCCTGCGCTTGGGCAATGGCGAAGGGTGCGCTTGAAAAAAGCCACGCCGATGTCGCGGTCGCGATCAGCGGTGTCGCCGGTCCCGGCGGGGGCACAGATCTCAAGCCCGTGGGAACCGTGGTGTTTGCCAGGGTGACTCGTGGTGACGGCACCGAACCCGAGGGCGAACTGAAGCGCTTCGAGCCGACATCGCGCGCGGATATCCGCCGCGAGGCGACCATCTGCGCGCTCGAACTGCTGCTGCCCTAGAGATTTGCGGCGGCGTTCTCGCGGCCGTAAAGTTCGTCCGCACGGTCTTCGAAGGCCTGCACCATCTTGCGGAATGCGCGGTCGAAATACTGGCCCGCCAGCGCTTCGAAGACGGCATTGCGGAACGTGAATTCCACGCAGAAATCGACCTCGCACCCGCCATCCTCGGTGGGCGTGAAGGTCCAGTTGTTGTCGAGGTCCTTCAATGGGCCGTCGACATAGAACACTTCGAGATGTTCGGGTCGTTGCTTCACCACGCGCGAAGTGAACTTTTCGCGGATGGCCTTGAACCCGACAAGCATGTCCGCGACCATTTCGGTTTCGCTATCGCTACGCACACGCGTCGCGACGACCCACGGCAGGAACTTGGGATAATTGGCAACGTCTGCCACCAGATCGAACATCTGCTGCTGGCTATAGGGCAGCCGCCGTTTCTCGCGAATGCCGGGCATCAGGCGCCTTGCTTGGCGAGCTTCGCTTCGCGCGCGGCGCGCATCTCGGCGAAATCGTCTCCGGCGTGATAGCTCGAACGGGTCAGCGGGCTGGACGCGACCTGCAGGAACCCCTTGGCCCGCGCGATCGAGCCATAGGCCGCAAACTGCTTGGGCGTCACGAATTCTTCGACCTTCGCGTGCTTCGGCGTCGGCTGCAGATACTGGCCCATGGTGATGAAATCGATGTCCGCGCTGCGCATGTCGTCCATCACCTGATGCACTTCGAGGCGCCCTTCGCCCAGTCCGAGCATGATGCCGGATTTGGTGAAGATCAGCGGGTTGTGCACTTTCACCTCTTCGAGCAGCCGCAGCGATGCATAGTAGCGCGCGCCCGGGCGGATCGTCGGATACAGGCGCGGCACCGTCTCGAGATTGTGATTGAAGACATCGGGACCGGCTTCGCAGATCTCGGCGATGGACTGCTTCATCCGTCCCTTGAAGTCGGGCGTGAGGATCTCGATCGTGGTATTGGGCGTCTCGCGCCGCAAAGCATTGATTACCTTGACGAACTGCCCGGCGCCGCGATCGGGAAGATCGTCGCGGTCGACGCTGGTGATCACGATATGCTCCAGCCCCATCGCCGCCGCAGCGGTCGCCGTATGCTCGGGTTCGAGCGGATCGACGGGCATCGGCATCCCCGTCTTGATGTTGCAGAACCGGCAGGCGCGGGTGCAAGTATCGCCTAGGATCATCACCGTCGCGTGCTTCTTGGTCCAGCACTCGCCGATGTTGGGGCAGGCAGCCTCTTCGCACACCGTATGGAGGTTGAGCTCGCGCATCAATTTGCGCGTTTCCTGATAACCCTGGCTTACAGGTGCCTTGACCCGGATCCAATCGGGCTTGCGCTGCATCTTGGGGCGTTCGCCCTCGGGGCGGGGTGCGGAAGAGAGGTCGTTCATGTCGCCGCCCATCTAGGCTCCCTGCCCCGCCGCGGCAACCCGCATAGCAATGCGCGCGGGCACTTGCATCGCTGCGCAATTCGGGGCAGCGGATTTGTCATGAAGACATTCGAACAGATGATCGAAGGCTACTCCCGCTTCCGCCGGGGGGACTGGCAGAAACAGCACGACCGCTGGGAACAGCTGAAGGAAGGGCAGTCACCGCAGGTCATGGTGATCGCGTGCTCGGACAGTCGCGTCGATCCGGCGCAGATTTTCGACGTCGACCCGGGTGAGATCTTCGTCGTGCGCAATGTCGCGGCACTGGTGCCGCCGTTCGAGACCACGCCCGGCCAGCACGGGGTTTCTGCGGCTCTCGAATTCGCCGTGCAATTCCTCAAGGTCCGCGAAGTCGTGGTGATGGGGCATGGCATGTGCGGCGGGTGCAAGGCCGCGCTCACGCAGGACCTGCACGGCAATGCGTTGGGCGAAGGCGGGTTCGTCGCCCACTGGATCGACATGCTCGACGAGGTGCGCGAACCGATCGCGGCGCAGCAGGGAACGAGCGGTCGCGAGGCAGAACGCGCGATGGAACTCGCCGCGGTGAAAGTAAGCCTCGCCAACTTGCGGACCTTCCCCTGCGTGCAGGAGAAGGAAGGCGATGGCAGCCTGAAACTGCGTGGCGCCTATTTCGCTATCTCCGACGGCGTGCTCCACCTGCTCGACGAAAGCAGTGGCGAATTCGGCCCGGCTTCCTAACTTGCGGAGGCGGCCTCGGGCCGCCATGTCTTGCGTATGTCGATCAACGAACAGCGCAACATCGCCCTCCTCATCGATTCGGATAACGCCAGCCCGGCGGGGATCGACCCGGTGCTGACCGTGCTGGCGGAACTCGGCCAGGTGAACATCCGCCGGGCCTATGGAAATTGGCGCAAGGCCAGCCTCAAGGGTTGGGTCGATCTGATGCACCGGTACGGGATCGAGCCGCAGCAGCAGTTCGACATCACCAAGGGCAAGAATGCCACCGACATGAAGATGACCATCGATGCGATGGATCTGCTCTACCGCGGCCGCGTCCACGGCTTCGGGATCATGAGTTCGGACAGCGATTTCATGCCGCTCGCCATGCGCATTCGTCAGGATGGCTTTCCCGTCTACGGTTTCGGCGGCGCGAAAACGCCCGAGGCCTTCCGGCAGGCGTGCACGCGGTTCATCGACGTCAATGCCCTGATCAAGGCAGAGAAGGACACCCGCAAGGAAGGCGGGCCAAGCAAGGAATCGAATGTCCTCGACGAGTCGCTGCTCGACTTGCTGTTCGATGCCTATGCCGCCAGCAAGCGCGACGAAAATGGCTACGCCAAGCTCTCCGAAGTGGGCCAGCGCGCGGGCAACAGGTCGAGCTTCGATACGCGCAATTACGGTTTCGCAAGGCTCACCGACCTGATCGAGACCATCCCGAACTTCGCGATTGAACGCCGCGCCAACGGTCAGATCTTCGTCAAACGCCTTCGCTGAGCAATTGCGCGCGTATTGGGCACCCAAAAGAAAAGGGCGCGAACCCTTGGTCCGCGCCCCTTCCTGAGTTTGCTGTAAGCCGGAACGCTTACATCGCGGCGCTGCCGTCCTGCTGGGTTGCATAGATCGCCCAGAGATTGGCGATCGGTGCGCGCGGCCCTTCGACCTTTTCGAAGGTCGCTTCGGCCTCGGCGAATTTGCCCTGATCGAATTGTGCAATACCGAGGCGGGTAAGCGCCATCTGCGCTTCCGCTCCGCCCATGCTGGCAGCCTTTACGTAGAATTCCTCTGCGTCTGCCGGCCGGCCGAGGCTCAGCAAAGCATCGCCCGCAGCCATAACCGTACGAACATTCGCTCCCGCAGCGCGGGCATCGGCGGTTAGATTGTCCATGTCCGCGCGATCGGCAGCGACGCGGTCCGCGGCCTGGTTGCGGGTATCGTTCACGTACGGATCATCAGCGGGCAGCAGCCCGCTTGCCTTGCCCTCGTCGATCACCGAGACCACTTCGGCCGGCAGACGACGATAATCGGCTGCATCGACATATTCCATGTACAGGCGGCCATCGTTAAGGGTTCCTGCGCGGCGGCCAAGCCGCAGCAGGTCGAGAATTTCGGGGTTCTCGTAGCCGCCCGTATTGAGCAGGATAGCGATTGCATCGCGCCAACTCGTCTCGCTCGGATAATCCGCAACATACCAGTTCGCGAACTTCTGCGCCTGTTCTTTCATCGAGGCACGATAGGCGACTGCGATGCCGCGCTGCAGCCAGGATTCGTCGACCGGTTGACCGGCCTGTTTGCGCGCGTCGATTACGCCTTCGAGATAGGCAAGTCCTTCCGCGTCGCGTTCTTCAGCGAAATAGCTTTCGGCAATGACGCCTTCCGGATTATTCTCGGTATACCCGGCGTCCAGCGCCGCGCGCAGATACTGCCGGGCCTTCTCGTACTGCTTCTGGTTGTAGGCAATCTGGCCAGCCTGCAAATTGACCACGCCGATCTGTTCGGGTGCAACCTGACCGCTCTGCAGCATGAGTTCGAGGCCTTGGAGCGCGAGACCCATGTCGTTGAGTTTCTGACTCGCATTGACGATAGCCCCGCCGGCCGCAAACCGATCTGACTCGTTCTCGATGGCCGACACTACGCTCGGGATCAGCGTCTTTACGGCCGCCCCATCAACCGCTTCGGCGCTCAACGCTTCCTGGAGCGGACCGTAGGCTGCGATGAAGCCCTTCGAATATTTCGGCTTCTTCTGAGCGACCGCGGGCGCTTCGATAGCCGCTGCGCCGATCATGCCGCCGGTCGCAAGGGCGATCGCGAGAGCGAAGGTGGATGCCGCGCCGTTCTTGCGTGCGAGACGAGTGAAAATCATGTGTAGAACTCCCAAGAGTGAAAAAGGGGTTGAGCGCTACGGGCGCTGTTGAACAGGGCTGCGCGGCACATGCCGCGTGTGGGCACTCATTGCAAATTCTTCTACCGGACGCGGGCTGAACAGGCATTGAATGCCACACCGAGGTGGCGGTTTGTGGTTACCTTCGCGATCCAGCGTAGCCATATGTGGAAAAGCGCGCCAAACGGCGCATTGGTTCCCGCGACCGAGTGGCGCTTTGGCGCCCCATGTCCTAGGGTTTCCAATCAGCAGAATATAAGCTTTTCGCAGCACGGAATTACACGTTTTGTCCGACGATATCGACATTCTGGATACCCCCGCCCCCGGCGGTGACGATTACGCGCGCATCGACATCGTCGATGAGATGAAAACGAGCTATCTCGATTACGCCATGAGCGTAATCGTCAGCCGCGCGCTGCCCGATGTACGCGATGGTTTGAAGCCCGTACACCGGCGCATCCTGTTCTCCAGCCAGGAAGGCGGTTTCGTCGCCGGACGCCCCTATCGCAAGAGCGCCAAGATCGTCGGCGACGTGATGGGCAACTACCACCCGCATGGCGATGCCGCGATCTACGATGCGCTGGCGCGCATGACCCAGGACTGGTCGCTGCGCGTCCCGCTGGTCGACGGTCAGGGCAACTTCGGTTCGATGGACCCCGATCCACCCGCCAGCATGCGCTACACCGAGGCACGTCTGGCCCGCGTCGCGAATGCGCTGCTCGACGATCTCGATAAGGATACGGTCGATTTCAGCGACAATTACGACGGTTCGCGGCAGGAACCGACCGTTCTGCCTGCGCGCTTCCCCAATCTGTTGGTCAACGGCGCGGGCGGCATCGCCGTAGGCATGGCGACGAACATTCCGCCACACAATCTGGGCGAGGTCATCGACGGGTGTCTCGCTTACATCGAGAACCCGGCTATCACCTCGGAAGAGCTGTTCGAGATTATCCCGGGTCCGGACTTCCCCACTGCCCCCCTGATCCTCGGCAAGTCGGGCGCCCGTGCTGCCTACACTACGGGACGCGGATCGGTGCTGATGCGCGCGCGGCACGAGGTGGAGACCAAGGGCAATCGCCAGTCGATCGTACTGACGGCCATTCCCTATCAGGTCGGCAAAAGCGGGCTGGTCGAGAAGATTGCCGAAGCGGCCAAGGAAAAGCGGATCGAGGGTGTCTCAGATATTCGCGACGAGTCGAGCCGCGAAGGGGTTCGCGTCGTCATCGACCTGAAGCGCGATGCCTCCCCGGAAGTCGTGCTCAACCAGATCTGGCGCTACAGTCCGGCGCAGGCGAGCTTCCCTGCAAACATGCTCGCCATCCGAGGCGGCCGGCCCGAGGTCCTCACGCTGCGCGATTTCGTGCAGGCTTTCATTTCATTCCGCGAAGAAGTGATCACGCGTCGCACCAAGTTCGAACTGAACAAGGCGCGCGAACGGGCGCACATCTTGCTCGGCCTCGTCGTCGCCGTGTCGAACCTCGATGAGGTCGTGGCGATGATCCGCGGATCGTCCAATCCCGCCGATGCGCGCGCCAAGCTGCTCGCGAAGGAATGGCCGATCGGCGACATCGCGCAATATATTGCTCTGGTCGAAGCGATCGAACCGACCGACGAGCAATCGGGCGGAACCTATCGCCTGTCCGAACGGCAGGTGAAGGCGATCCTCGACCTCCGCCTCCATCGTCTCACCGCTCTGGGGCGGGACGAAATCGGCGACGAGCTCAAGGAACTGAGCATCGCGATCGAGGAGTATCTCTCGATCCTTGCCGATCGCGTGAAGCTGTATGGCGTCATGCGCGAGGAGCTCGAGGACATCCGCAATACCTATGCGACGCCGCGCATTACCGAGATTGCGCCCGCCTGGGACGGGATCGAGGACGAGGACCTGATCGAGCGCGAGGAGATGGTCGTTACCGTCACCCATAGCGGCTACATCAAGCGGACCCCGCTCGACGCGTTCAGGGCGCAGGCGCGCGGGGGCAAGGGCCGCAGCGGCATGGCGACCAAGGACGAGGACGCCGTAGTCGAGATGTTCGTCACCTCGACGCACAACCCGGTGCTGTTCTTCACCAACACCGGCCGCGTCTATCGCCTGAAGGTCTGGAAGCTGCCCGAAGGCGGTCCGCAGACCAAGGGGCGTCCGATGGTCAATCTGCTGCCGCTGGGCGACGACGAACGCGTCACCAATGTTCTGCCGCTTCCCGAAGACGAAAACGAGTGGAGCGCACTCAACATCGTTTTCGCCACCGAGCAAGGCATGGTCCGCCGCAACTCGATGGATTCCTTCACCAATGTTCCCAGCAACGGCAAATATGCCATGGGTTTTGTGGAAGGCAGCGGCGACCGCCTGATCGGCGTGCGGTTGCTCAAGGAAGACCAGGAAATCTTCCTTGCCTCGGATGCGGGCAAGGCGATCCGCTTTTCCGCCACCGATGCGCGCGAAACCAAGAGCCGTACGGGCATCGGGGTGCGCGGCATGAAGCTCAAGGACGGCGAGAAGGTCGTCTCGATGGCGGTGCTGGAAACGGGGGAGCGCGACACCGAAGTGCGCGATGCCTATCTGCGTGCCGCGGAATGGAAGAATAACGAAAATTCCGCGACGCTCGACCAGGCGAAGGTCGACGAGATGGCGGAAGCCGAGGAATTCATCCTCACGCTGACCGCAAATGGCTATGGCAAGATCTCGTCAGCCTATGAATACCGCACCACCGGTCGCGGGGGCCAGGGCCTCACCAATATCGGCGAACCGACCAGCAATCCGGATCGCAACGGTCCGGTGGTCGCCAGCTTCCCCGTTCGTCACGGCATGCAACTGATGCTGGTGACCGACCGTGCCAAGCTGATCCGCCTGCCGCTCCAGTTCCGCCACCTGGTCGAGAACGGCTTCGAGACGCATGAAGGCTATTCGATCTCGGGACGCGGGTCCTCGGGCGTGCGTATCTTCAATGTTTCCAAGGGTGAGCAGATCGTCGGCGCCGCGCGGATCGACGAAACCGAGGAACCCGAAAACCTCGCCGAAGAAGCAGTGGCCGATGAAATCGCCGAGCGTGGCGGTCTCGACAAGACCGAGCCTTATACGACTCCGCATTCCGACAAGAACATCGACGGCGAAGCCGGCGGCTGACCGACTGGCCGCACATGCCCGGACTCAAGGTCCGGGCATGTGCGCGCCTGTCGTTCTAATTGCCTGTCGTTCTAATTGACAGTCAGACCGCGGTCACTGCGGAGCGTCTGCACGACGCCCGTGGCGATGAGGAACTGCCCCCCGTAATAGAGCGGCCAGATGAGCCAGTCGCCGACCAGATCGGGCACGGCCCCGCTTTCCCGGCCGAATATGATGAGATCGCTGACGACGAACAGCACCGCGCCCGATCCCACTTGGTAACGAGGGAAGCGGCTGGTCCATGCCGCGGCGGCCATGGCCCCCACCACGCCGGAATAGACTGCCGCGACTTGCCAATTCTCGACCGGATAGGTGAGCAAGGCCGCGATCAGCGGGGTAAGCAGCAACAGACTTGCCCCGGCAAATTTCTGGCTGCCCGTGCTGCCTGCGCGCCGGTTGCGCAGGTAAAGCGCGATTGCCAGTGCATGCCCCGCTGCGAAGAACCCACCGCCGATCAGGAAGCTGATTTCGAGCGTCACGTCCCCCAGCGCGCACAGCGTCAGAGCCAGTGCGATGAGCAGCCCGTCGAACCCGCGCGTCCGGAATGCGGCGTAAATGGCGAGAAAGCCGACCCCCGCCCCCTTCCAGAGCATCAGCCACGCCCCGCCGATGGGCGCGTCGGACACGAAGAAATAGCTTATCCCCGCGACGAGGCTCGCGAGCAACCAGGGGCGGTGCTTGATGAGGGCGCGATGAGGCATCGGAAGACGCTAGGCCTTGTCGAAGCCCCTATGCAAGCACTAGGGCGCGCGCGATGACCCACGATATCCATATCATCGGCGGCGGCCTCGCTGGCAGCGAAGCCGCCTGGCAACTCGCGCAGCGCGGCTTCCGCGTGAAACTGTCGGAAATGCGCGGCAGCGGCGAGATGACGCCGGCACACCAGACCGATGGCCTCGCCGAACTGGTCTGCTCGAACAGCTTCCGTTCGGACGACGACACCAAGAACGCGGTGGGCTTGCTTCACCATGAAATGCGGCGGCTGGACAGCATCGTCATGCGCGCCGGTGAGGTCGCACGCGTGCCTGCAGGTTCGGCGATGGCGGTCGATCGCGACGTCTTCTCGGCCGAAGTGCAGCGCACTCTGGACGAGCATCCCAACGTCACCGTGGTACGCGAGCGCGTCGACACGCTGCCCGCCGATGGTCCTGCCATCGTCGCCACGGGGCCACTGACCGCGCAATCGCTAGCCGAAAGCATCGTCGGCGCGACCGGACAGGACCGGCTCGCCTTCTTCGATGCCATCGCGCCCATCGTGCATCGCGACAGCATCGACATGAGCAAGTGCTGGATCCAGTCGCGCTGGAACAAGCGCACCGAGGCCAGCAATGAGGATGGCGATTACATCAACTGCCCGATGACCAAGGAGCAGTATCTCGCCTTCCACCAAGGCCTGATCGAAGGTGACAAGACCGAGTTCAAGGAGTGGGAAGCCGACACGCCCTATTTCGATGGCTGCATGCCGATCGAGGTAATGGCCGCGCGCGGTGTCGAGACGCTTCGCTACGGGCCAATGAAGGGCGTCGGGCTCGATAATCCCTACGACACCAGCGAGGAACACCCGCAGGGGCGCTGGCCCTATGCGGTGGTGCAACTGCGACAGGATAACAAGCTGGGCACTCTGTGGAACATGGTCGGGTTCCAGACCAAGCTGAAATATGGCGCGCAGGTCGAACTGTTCCGCACCATACCCGGTCTAGAGAATGCCGAGTTCGCGCGACTGGGCGGCTTGCATCGCAACACGTTCATCAATTCGCCGCTGGTGCTCGACCGCCAGCTGCGGCTCAAGAATGGCGAGCATATCCGTTTCGCCGGGCAAATTACCGGCTGCGAGGGCTATGTCGAAAGCTCGGCAGTGGGGCTGATGGCCGGGCTGATGGCGGCGGCAGAGCTCGGTGGGCGAAAATGGACGGCGCCGCCGCGCACGACCGCTTTCGGCGCGCTCCTGGCGCATATCACCGGCGATGCCGAAGCTTCGACATTCCAGCCCATGAACGTGAATTTCGGGCTCTTTCCGCCGTTGCATGACGTCGGCAAGAAGGTTCGCAAAGAGGCCTATACCAATCGCGCGAAGGAGGATTTCGGCGAATGGCTCGGGGCAATGGAAGCAGTGCCCGCCTAGCAGGCGCAGCGCGATTTGCGGCGGGGCTTGGGCGCGGTCGTTGCGAATTCCGCTGGTGTCAGCCGGTTGTCGCCATCGGCGTCCGCACCTTCGAACTTCGTGACCGTGGCCACGGCCCATTCCTCGAAATCGAGCAGATTGTTGCCGTCCTTGTCGAGCTTGCGGAAAGCATCGGTCCGGCTCGACAGCATTTCAGTACGCGTAATGCGCCAATCACGGTTCCGATCGTAGCGAAAGAAGCGCCGTTGCTCCCTGGTCAGCTCGCTGGCTTCGGGTGGTGCGGGACCGACCATGTCGCCGGGCTCCGATGGCGGAAGTTCGGGCAGTACCTCGGTCGTTGCCAGCGGTTCGGGTGGCGGGGCCGCGCGTTCGACCTGCGCCCGGCCTTCCCACCAAAAGGTGCCGAGACCGGCCAGCGCCAGCGCGACGAGTGCTCCGAGTACGATCCGGTTCATGGCCCACGCTCCCCCGAGTGCAGGCTTGCAGTCTAACGCCCGAACAGTCCCAATCGCAAGGCCACCAGCGGACTGAACCGGTCACCCACCATTGGCACCCCTTCCCGGCGCAGTGATCGCCCAGCAAGACCGCCCACGACCGACAGGGGACGCAGCGCGCGTGGAAGGCGCGGCAATGACGCAGTTGCGGAAAGCGCGTGCTCGCGCTCGGAAGCGTCCCCGGCATAGGCGGCGAGATCCGCCCTCGCCCAAAGACGCGACGCCTCCGCAGCCGGTTGGGCGCTTTCGGGTTGCAGCAGGCGTTGGGCCACCCCGGACCCAAGTGCCCCTCTTCCGTCGAGGAACCTCTGCATCGCCGGTTCGGACAACGGGCGTTCGCCCAGCAGCGCCTCCCAACCGTCGACAAGGTCGCTCAAGGCGCGCTCGTGCCCGGCCCATTCGGCCCCGATCAGGTCGAGCAGTGGATCGCCCTGGGGGCGTGCCGATCCCGGCACTGCAAGCTGGTCGCGCCACCAGGCGAGCCGCATCTGGCCGAGCAAAGGCTCGCTCGCGCCGAGCACCATCCGGCCGATACGACCATCGAGTGCGAAGGCAGCCAGCCATACTGCACGGTTGCACCCCGCGCTGGCCAGTGCGATGCGGGCCACCTCGGTGCATTCCTCGAGCAGGTCCTCCGCAGGCGCGGGAGCCGAAGCCATGTCAGTCGCGATAGCAGACCTTCTTCGCCGCCGCGACGATGCGCGGCGTGTCGATCAGCGCCAGCTTCTCGAGATTTGCGGCATAGGGCAGTGGAACGTCCTCGTTGCACACGCGCGTGACCGGTGCGTCGAGATGGTCGAACCCTTCTTCCATGCAGATCGCTGTCACTTCGGAGGCGATCGAGCAGGTCGGCCAGCCTTCTTCGGCGATGACGAGGCGATTGGTCTTGGCCAGCGAGGTCAGGATCGCTTCCTTGTCGAGCGGGCGCAACGTACGCAGATCGATGACCTCGGCGTCGATGCCCTCGCCTGCCAGTTCCTCGGCTGCCTCGAGCGCGAGCCCGACGGCGATCGAATAGGCAACGATCGTGACATCCGAACCTTCGCGCATGATCCGCGCCTTGCCGATCGGCAGGACGTAATCGTCGAGATCAGGGACGTCGAAGCTGCGGCCATAGACCAGTTCGTTCTCGAGGAAGACCACCGGGTCCTCGCAGCGGATGGCGGCCTTCATCAGCCCCTTGGCATCCGCCGCATCATAGGGCGCGATCACCACCAGGCCGGGCACGCTCGCGTACCACGGGCCATAATTCTGGCTGTGCTGCGCACCGACGCGGCTGGCCGCGCCGTTGGGGCCGCGGAAGACCACCGGACAGCGCATCTGGCCGCCCGACATGTAATTGGTCTTCGCTGCCGAGTTGATGATGTGGTCGATCGCCTGCATGGCGAAATTGAAGGTCATGAATTCGACAATCGGACGCAGGCCGCCCATCGCGGCCCCCGTCCCGATCCCGGCGAAACCGTATTCGGTAATCGGGGTGTCGATAACGCGCTTGGGACCGAATTCGTCGAGCAGTCCCTGCGTGACCTTGTAGGCACCTTGGTATTCGGCGACTTCCTCGCCCATGACGAATACGCGGTCATCGGCGCGCATTTCCTCGGCCATGCCATCGCGCAGCGCTTCACGTACGCTGGTGGAGATGAAACCGGTGCCTTCGGGAACCTCGGGGTCCTTCACATCGGTCTTGCGCGCGGGCTTGGTGATTTCCGCTTCGCTCGTCGCGTCGCTATCCCGCCGTCCGACATCCTTGCCCTCGCCGGGCACGTCCTCGACCGTTCCACTGCCGGCAGGCGCCTCGATATCGGACGCATCCTCGCCTTCACCGGCGAGCATGGCGATCACGGTGCCGACCTTCACGCCCTCGGTGCCCTCCTCGATCAGGATCTTGCCAAGCGTGCCCTCGTCGACCGCTTCGAATTCCATGGTCGCCTTGTCGGTCTCGATCTCTGCGATGATGTCGCCGGCGACGATCTCGTCACCCTCGGACTTGAGCCACTTGGCGAGCGTGCCTTCTTCCATGGTGGGCGAAAGCGCGGGCATTTTGAGTTCGATAGCCATGGCTCAATACTCCTCCACCAGCACGTCGGTGTAGAGTTCAGACGCCTCGGGCTCTGGCGAATTTTCCGCGAAATCAGCAGCTTCGGTCACGGTCTTGCGAATGTCCTTGTCAATCGCCTTGAGCTCGTCCTCGGTCGATCCGTTTTCGAGCAGCACCTTCTTGATCCCTTCGATCGGATCCTTGTGTTCGCGAATGTCCTGCACTTCCTCGCGCGTGCGATACTTCGCCGGGTCCGACATCGAGTGGCCGCGATAGCGATAAGTGTTGCATTCCATCAGCACCGGCCCCTTGCCGTCGCGCACGTGCTTGAACGCGATTTCGGCTGCCTGCCGCACTTCGAGCACATCCATGCCGTTCACATCCATGCCGGGGATGCGGAAGGCGGTGCCGCGCCGATGGAACTCGGTTTCGGCCGAACTGCGACCGACCGCGGTGCCCATCGCATACTGATTGTTTTCGACCACGAACACGATCGGCAGCTTCCACAGCGCCGCCATGTTCATGGTTTCGTAGACCTGTCCCTGGTTGGCCGCGCCGTCGCCGAAATAGGCGAGGCACAGTCCGCCGTCGTCGTTGTACTGGTGTGCAAGCGCGAGCCCGCCGCCCAGAGCCACCTGCGCGCCGACGATACCATGGCCGCCGTAGAACTTATGTTCGGTCGAGAACATGTGCATCGAGCCGCCCTTGCCCTTGGATATCCCCGCCTCGCGACCGGTGAGCTCGGCCATGATGACCTTGGGATCGATGCCATAGGCGAGCATGTGGCCATGGTCGCGGTAGCCGGTGATCACGCTGTCCTTGTCGCCGTCCAGCGCCGACTGCAGGCCGATCGCGACCGCTTCCTGCCCGATGTAAAGGTGGCAGAAGCCGCCAATAAGGCCGAGCCCGTAGAGCTGGCCGGCGCGCTCCTCGAAACGGCGGATTAGGAGCATCTGCTCGTAGAAATGGAGCAATTGCTCCTTCCTGGCGTCGTAACGCCGATCCTTCTCGAGCGCGTCCTGCAGCGAGTGAAGGATGAAATCGCTATCCTCGGCGGGCGACTTCGTGGGGGCTTTCTTGCTCCGGGGGGCTTTGGCCAAGACTTCGGATCCTTGTTCTTCCGGGGAGGAATGATGGTTGCGCCTATAGGCACAGCCGCACTCGTGGCGCAACGCCGGAGCGCCTGTGCATACGAAAACCCTTACGGAACACAGCGGTTTCCGCGAGAGGTCAGTCTTCGAGCTTGATCACCACCTCATCGGGGTGGACGACATTCAGCTGACTGCGCAGCAGCTCGCCGACCATATCCGGATCGGCATGGTTCGGGTCCAGCAGGGCCACGCGGTTCTCGAGCGCTTCGCGTTCCGCCTCAAGCGTGGCGAGCTGTGCTTCGCGCTGATCCAGCAGGCGCAGGTTCTCGCTCCAGGCGAGCAGGCCCGAAGGCCCCGCAATGGCGAGCCCACCCATCACGAGCAGAGCCGCAAGCGCCGCATGCTGCGTCACTTTCGCCCGCTGAATCGCCGTGGTGGGAGCCCTCATTCGCATCGTGGTACAGAATCACAGTTAACCCCCTCGCGCAAGGCAATTCTTCGCGGCTCACGACCGATCGCACAGGCGCCACGGCACATGGATTGACGCGCCCGATTTCTTGACATGCCTTGCGCAAAGGCGTAATTAGTTTCCATTGAAACCATTCGCAAAATCCTGAGGACTGCCATGCCCGATCTCTTTGAAAATCCCATCGGCCTCGACGGCTTCGAATTCGTCGAATTCTGCGCTCCCGAAAAGGGCGTTGTCGAACCGGTCTTCAAGGCGATGGGCTTCACCCATGTGGCATCGCATCGCTCAAAGGACGTCGACCTGTGGCGGCAGGGCCAGATCAATCTGATCCTCAACTACGAACCGCGCAGTGCCGCATGGTTTTTCGCCCGCGAACACGGGCCCTCCGCATGCGGCATGGGTTTTCGCGTTCGCGACGCGCGCAAGGCGTATGACGAACTGATCGAACGCGGCGCGGAGCCTGTCGCGGTCGAGACCGGTCCTATGGAACTGCGCATACCCGCCATCCGTGGGATCGGCGGTGCGATCGTCTATCTGATCGATCGCTATGCCGACGAGAACGGCGACGGCCTGTCGATCTACGACATCGATTTCGAATATCTCGACGGGGTCGAGCACTGGCCCAAGGGCGCGGGCTTCGACGTTATCGATCACCTGACCCACAACGTCTACAACGGCCGGATGAAGTACTGGGCGGACTATTACGAGACGCTGTTCAACTTCCGCGAGATCCGCTTCTTCGATATCAAGGGCGAGTACACCGGCCTGACCTCGAAGGCGCTGACCGCGCCCGACGGCAAGATCCGCATCCCGCTCAACGAAGAAGGCGAAGGCGGCAAGGGCCAGATCGAAGAGTTCCTGCGCGAATTCAACGGCGAAGGCATCCAGCATATCGCGCTGATCTGTGACGACCTGGTGAAGTGCTGGGACAACCTGAAGCAGCTCGGCGTGCCCTTCATGACCGCCCCCCCCGAGACCTATTACGAAATGCTGGCAGAACGCCTGCCGGGCCATGGCGAGGACGTGAACGAACTCAAGATGCGCGGCATCCTGCTCGACGGCACCACCGAGGGCGGACATCCGCGCCTGCTGCTGCAGATCTTCGCCGAGGCGCAGGTTGGTCCGGTGTTCTTCGAATTCATCCAGCGCAAGGGCGATGAAGGCTTCGGAGAGGGCAATTTCAAGGCGCTGTTCGAAAGCATGGAGCGCGACCAGATCAAGCGCGGCGTGCTGAGCGTGGAAGACGCGCAGACCGTCGAGACGGAGCCTGCGGAATGAGCGCGACCACCGATCATCCCGTCAAGCTGGGCGGCGTCCACCACGCCGCTTACCGCTGCAAGGATGCCAAGGAGACCGTCGAATGGTACGGCAAGGTCCTCGGCATGGACTACACCACCGCCTTCGCCGAGGATCACGTGCCCTCGACCGGGGATTACGATCCCTACATGCACGTCTTCCTCGACGCGGGTAACGGCAATATCCTCGCATTCTTCGAACTGCCCAACCAGAAGGACATGGGCCGCGACGAAAACACGCCGGCATGGGTGCAGCACCTCGCTTTCAAAGTGGACAGTGAAGAAGAGCTGCTCGCCGCGAAGGACCATGTCGAGAGCCTCGGCATCGACGTGCTGGGTCCCACTCACCACGGTATCTTCAAGTCGATCTATTTCTTCGATCCCAATGGCCACCGCGTCGAACTGGCGACCGATATCGGCACGGACGAACAATATGCCGAGTTGAAGCGGGTCGCGCCGATCATGCTCGAAGAGTGGAGCAAGACCAAGACGGCCCCGCGCCACGCGGACTGGCTGCACGAGATCGCGCGCAAGGAACACGGCGCCGCATAAGCGTTGCACAGTGGAACTTCGGCCTTTGTGTTGCGTTGCAGCGCAAAGGAGTTCCACAAGCGTGAATTATATCGAGACGCTGCGCGATCAGTTGCAGGACATGGGTGAGGGTTTCATTGAAAGCCTCCCCAGCCTCGCCATCGCGATCTTCATTGTCTTCCTGACCTGGATCGTCGCCCGTTTCGGCGCGCGTATCTCGGACATGATCGTCGGGCGTACCGAACTGCGCGCCAGCCTCAAGACGCTGATCGATACGCTGGTAAAACTCGGGGTCTGGCTCGCTGGCCTGTTCATCGCCGCGATCGTCGTCATGCCCGGACTGACCGCCGCCAGCCTGCTGGCTGGCCTCGGCATCGGCGCGGTCGCAATCGGCTTCGCCTTCCAGGACATCTTCGAGAACTTCCTTGCAGGCGTACTGATTATGTTGCGCGAGAAGATGCGGATCGGTGACGTCATCGAATGCGAAGGGATCACCGGCAAGGTGGAGCACATCACCCTGCGCGAGACGCATGTCCGCAAACTGTCCGGCGAGTTGACCGTGGTGCCCAATTCGATCCTGTTCAAGAACCCGGTCGAAATCCTCACCGATGACAGTCAGCGCCGCCACGAGGTCGTGGTTGGCGTGTCCTACGATACGCAGCTCGATCGCGCGGCGGAAGTGATCCGCCAGGCGGTCGAGGATGTCGAGGACGTACTCGCCAGCAAGGGCATCGACATCTTCGCGCAGGAGTTCAATTCGAGCTCGGTCGACTTCCTTGTTCGCTGGTGGGCGGGTTCGACCCCGCGCGACGGTTGGGAAAGCAAGGACAAGGTCGTGCGCGCGGTCAAGGCAGCGCTGGACGAAGCCGGGATCGAAATTCCGTTCCCCTATGTCACGCATACCTTCAAGGAAACGGTACCGGTCAGCCACTTGGGTGACACCAGTCGCTCGACGCCTTAAGGTTTCGAATCAGGACCGGAAATATCGGTCGTCTGAGAGGAGAGACCGATGCAGATCCTGCGTACACCGGCCGAACGGTTCGCCGACATTCCCGACTATCCCTTCGCCGAGAACTGGTTCGAGACCGATCTCGGCGATGGGCTCATCGCACGCATGCACTATATCGACGAAGGCCCACGCGATGCGCCCCCCGTGCTGTTGTTCCACGGCGAACCGAGCTGGTCGTTTCTCTATCGCAAGATGATCCCGCTGCTGGTCGATGCCGGGTTTCGAGTGCTGGCGCCCGATTTGATCGGATTCGGCAAAAGCGACAAACCCGACGATATCGACTTCTACACCTACGCGCGCCATGTCGATTGGCTGCAGCAATGGCGCCGCGCAGTCGAGCCGCGGCCTGCCGCGTTGTTCTGCCAGGACTGGGGCGGCCTGCTTGGCCTGCGCATGGTCGCGCTCGACCCCGACCTTTTCTCCTGTATCGTGGCAAGCAACACGTTCCTGCCTGCCGGCGGGAAGCCGAGCGAGGCATTCCTCGCCTGGCGCGAGTTCGCGCGCAGCTCTCCCGAATTCCGTATCGGTCCGCTGCTCGACCGCTCGACCTCCACCCCGCTCAGCGAGGCCGAGATCGCGGCCTATGACGCCCCCTTTCCCGACGAAGCCTCGAAAGCGGGCGCGCGCGCATTCCCCGCGCTGGTACCGATCGAGGACGGCATGCCCGGGGTCGAGGAAAACAAGCGCGCCTGGCCCGCGCTCGCGGCCTTCGACAGGCCTTTCCTCACACTGTTCGGCGAAGACGATCCGATTACGAGGGGAAGCGAGAAATTCCTGATCGAGCGGATAGCGGGCGCCAAAGGCCTGCCGCATGCGACGCTGCCGACCTGTGGGCATTTCTCACAGGAAGACCAGCCCCAAACGCTCGCACAGGGCGTTATAGACATGGCGCGCAAGGCAGGCCTGCTCGCTTGAACCCTGCCCGAAGACTGACCCCGGCGCAGGAGAACTCGCTCGCCATCGCCGCTGCGGTGGTGACCGCCAATGCCTATTATATCCATCCGATCATCGCGCTGGTGGCGGATCACTTCGGGGTCAGCCATGCACGCATCGGGCTGGTACCCGCGCTCAACCAGCTTGCGCTCGCGGTCGGCATTTTCCTGCTGCTGCCACTCGGCGATCGTTATTCGAACCGTCGCCTCACTATCCTGTTCGCCAGCGGACAGACGGTCTCGCTCGCGCTCATGACGCTGGCCTCGGGCTTCGGCGCCTTCGTGCTGGGTTCTACGCTGCTCGGATTTTTTACCATCGCGCCCTATCTGCTGCCTGCCTATGCGTCGAAACGCGTCGCCCCCGAGCGCCTGGGGCAGGTCACTGCGAAGCTGACCGCCGGGGTCATCCTCGGCATTCTGGTCGCGCGCGTCGGCGCGGGCGTCATCGCGGAGCATTTCGGTTGGCGCGCTGTCTACTGGCTCGCTACGGGCCTCATGGTCGCCGTCACCCTGGGCCTGCCGTGGCTTATGGAAGGCGGCGAGCGCTCGACAAGCGGGCGCCAATCCTACCTGCGGCTGATCGGGTCGGTCTTCCCGCTGATCGGACAGTACCGCGAAATCCTGCTCGCGGGCGCGATCCAGGCGCTCAACTTCGCGCAGTTCATCGCGCTCTGGCTCGGGCTGGCCCTTTACCTCACCGCCCCGCCAATGGGCTATGGCACCGACACGGTCGGCTATCTCGCGGGTCTTGCAGCGGTTAGCATCGCTTCGACGCCCTGGCTGGGCCGCTGGTCCGACACCGTAGGCCCCCGCACCGCACGGACGGTCTTCGCTTTCATCCAGTTGGCCGGAATTCTGTTGCTGTGGCCGCTGGGGGGCACACTTTGGGGGCTGCTGATCCCGTTGTTCATCGCCAATCTGGTCGGCCCCGGCATCGATGTCACGGGGCGCATGACCTTCCTCGCGCTCGATCCCTCGGTGCGAACGCGCCTGACTACGGTCTACGTCGTGCTGATGTTCATCGGGGGCGGACTGGGGAGCTATGCCGGGACGCTAGCCTACGATGGCTGGGGCTGGGCCGGCACCTGCCTGCTGCTGGCCGGTTGCTCGATCACCCTGACCGGCCTCGCCTGGCTGGCACGCAGATATGGCAGCTAGATGGTGCGCCCGACAGGATTCGAACCTGTGGCCCCCAGATTAGGAATCTGGTGCTCTATCCGACTGAGCTACGGGCGCCCGCCGGTGCGTTTAGCAGAGGATCGCGCGCAGGCAATCAGTTGAGTTCGTCGGGCGGCGCGACGGGCACGAGCAAGGGCGCGACCGCGATGCCCTCGGCGACCATCTCTTCCGCCTCGTCGCGGGTCGCCCGACCATGGATCGGGGTCTCGTCGGCTTCGCCATAATGCATTTCGCGCGCCTTCTCGGCGAATTTGTCGCCAACCCAGGTACTGCTTTCGAGAGCCTTCGCCTGCGCCTTGGCGAGTGTCGCCAACGCCTGCTTGACCGCCTTGGGCATTTCGCCTGTTGTCATCTGCGTTGTCGGCGCGGGCGTCTGCCCGCCTCCATTCTCGCGCTTGGAGGGGACCGCGGGCGCCATCGGTGCCTTGCCGATCGCATCGCATCCGCAAGTCGGGCATTCGAGCAGGCCCTGCTCCTTCTGACGCGCGAAATCGTTGGACGAACCGAACCAGCCTTCGAAACGGTGGCCCTCGCTGCAGGAAAGGTCGAATACGATCATGTCGCGCGCCTAATTGGCGATTTGGCGACGGTTGGCAAGGCTGGGAACCTGCGCACGCACCTCCGCAATGCGCGCTAGGTCGATATCGCAGAATGCGAGGCCGGCAGCGTCACCGCCCATATCGAGCAGGACCTCGCCCCACGGATCGACCACGAGGCTGTGGCCATAAGTGCGGCGGCCATCGTCATGTTCGCCGACCTGCGCTGCCGCGACCACGAAGGCGCTCGCCTCGATCGCCCGCGCGCGTTGCAGCACGTGCCAGTGCGCCTTGCCGGTCGGGACGGTGAAGGCAGCGGGAATGGCGATGACATCGCAACTTTCGCGGCCCAGCGCATCGAAGAGAGCCGGAAAGCGGATGTCGTAGCAGATCGTCAACCCCAGCCTGCGCAGCGGCGTATCGGGGACGCTCACCGCTCCTCCCCCTGCCTTGTAAGCATTCGATTCGCGCCAGCTTTCGCCGCTATCGAGATCGACATCGAACATGTGAATCTTGTCATAGCGCGCACGGATCGCGCCCTCACCGTCGATGGCGAAGCCACGATTTGCCCAGCGCCCTTCGCCCGTGTCGAGCGCCAGCGATCCGAGCGAGACCCAGATATTGCGCGCCTGTGCAGCCTCGCGCACTGCGGCTAGAACGGGGGAACGCGCCTCGGTCGTGACCTTCGCTGCCGCGCGCTTGCGGTCGCGATCCAGCAAGCCCGACATCTCAGGCGTGAACAGCATCGTGGCACCCTGTTCGGCCGCCTGTCCGATCGCCTCGACCAGCGTTCGGGTATTGGCATCGGGATCGATACCCGATGTCATTTGCAACAGCGCAATCTTCGGCATCAGCCCGTCAGCAGTGCGTCGAGCTTGCCTTCGCGTTCGAGCGCCGCCAGTTCGTCCGAGCCCCCGACATGGGTTGCGCCGATGAAGATCTGCGGCACGGTGCGCGCGGTCGGAGCCCGCTCGAGCATTTCCTCGCGCTTCGGTCCGCCCATGGTGATATCGTGCTCGGCGTAATCGACGCCCTTCTCATCCAGCAGGCGCTTGGCCCGATAACAATATCCGCATCCGAACTTGGTGTAGATGTCGACTTGGGGTTGGCTCATCGATTTTCCCTTGTTCTCAGTGCGGAAGCTAACTCGCATGGGGGAGACTTGAAAGCCCCCGCAGCATGCCTATTTCAAACTTGTCGCCACGATGGGTGTGGCGGCGACGGGGTGCCGAAAGCGGGCCCCGCCACCATAGAATCGCTCACAAGAGGATTTGTTTCGATGAACCGTATGGACCTTACCCCCTTCCGTCGCTCCACCGTTGGCTTCGACCGCGTGTTCGACCTGATGGAACGCCAGGCGCGCAACGCCGGCGGCGACAATTACCCCCCCTTCAACATCGAACGTCGCGGCGATGACGACTATCGCATCACGCTCGCAGTCGCGGGTTTCCGCAAGGGCGATCTCGATATCGTCGCGCAGCAGAACCTGCTCGTGGTCACCGGCAAGAAGCGCGATGAACTCAATGATGGCGAGATGCTGCATGTCGGCATCGCCAATCGCGGTTTCGAACGCCGTTTCGAACTGGCCGATTATGTCCGCGTGGCCAATGCCGATCTCGCCGACGGCCTGCTGGTAATCGATCTGGTCCGCGAAGTGCCTGATGCGATGAAGCCCAAGAAGATCGCGATCGGCGCGCAGCAGCCGCTCGAGGTCGTAAAGGACGACGAAGCCGACGCCAGCGACCGTAGCGCCGCCTGATCGCGGCATCCGCAAAAAACCGGACTAAAAAGAATAGGGGGCGGAACTTGGGTTCCGCCCCCGCGACGTCTGACGCCGCCTAGCCCCGACATCGGTCGTCCGGGTCGCAGAAGACAACCGTCATCGAGGCAAGCCCCTCACCCCCATTTTCAGGTGAAGCTATCTCTCGAAATCTGCACCGTTCGGCGCAGCGGATGCACATTCTGGCCCAGATATAACAAAAGATAAACCCGCCGGGCGCGGACGCGGGAATTTTGTCGCGTGCTTACAAATGTGAGCGCGAAAAATACGTTTTAATTGAAGCGCTTGGCGCGCGAACTGTGAAAAGTACTTAGACCAGTCGCGCCTGTTCGAGCGCTGCGCCGACGAAGCCCGCGAACAGCGGATGCGGATCGAACGGCTTGGACTTGAGCTCGGGATGGAACTGGACGCCGACGAACCATGGGTGGTCGGGTCGCTCGACGATTTCTGGCAGCAGTCCATCGGGCGACATGCCCGAGAAGATCAGGCCCTGCTTTTCGAGCGGTTCGATATAGGCGCCATTGACCTCGTAACGATGCCGGTGGCGCTCGGAGATACCGGTGGTCCCGCCATAGATCTGCGAGACATGGCTGTTGGCGGCCAGTTTCGCTTCGTAGGCACCGAGCCGCATCGTTCCGCCGAGATCACCGCCGGCTTCACGCTTCTGCAGCCCCTCTTCGGTCATCCATTCGGTGATGATGCCGACCACCGGCTCATCGGTTTCACCGAACTCGGTGGAGGACGCCTGCGCATAACCGGCTTCGCGCGCGGCTTCGATGCAGGCCATCTGCATACCCAGGCAGATGCCGAGGAACGGCACCTTGCGCTCGCGTGCGAAACGCACCGCGGCGATCTTGCCCTCGCTCCCGCGCTCGCCGAAGCCACCGGGCACGAGAATCGCGTGCATCGGTTCGAGCTTGGCGGCGATGTCGGAATCCTCGCTCTCGAAGATCTCGGCATCGATCCACTTCACATTGACCTTGACGCGGTGCGCCATCCCGCCGTGAACCAGCGCTTCGTTGAGCGACTTGTAGGCATCCTGCAGGCCGACATATTTGCCGACGACACCGATGGTAACCTCGCCTTCGGGATTGGCGTGGCGATCAGCCACGTCGTACCAGCGCGACAGGTCGGGATCGGGGGCATCGGTGATGCCGAAAGCGCGCAGCACTTCGGTGTCGAGGCCTTCGCCGTGATATTGTAGCGGCACCGCATAGATCGAGGGCGCGTCCAGCGCGGGAATGACCGCTTCCTGCCGGACGTTGCAGAACTGCGCGATCTTGCGCCGTTCGCTGTCGGGGATTGGATGTTCCGCGCGGCACAGCAGCACGTCGGGCTTGATCCCGAGGCTCGCCAGTTCGCGCACCGAGTGCTGCGTGGGCTTGGTCTTGAGCTCGCCCGCAGCCGCAATATAGGGCACGAGCGTGACGTGGACGCTGAGCGTCTGCCACGGCTCGAGTTCGTTGCGCAGCTGGCGGATCGCCTCCATGAACGGCAAGCCTTCGATATCGCCCACCGTGCCGCCGATCTCGCACAGGATGAAATCGTGATCGTCCTGCCCTGCAAGCGCGAAGGCCTTGATCTCGTCGGTGACATGCGGAACCACCTGAACCGTCGCGCCGAGATAGTCGCCGCGCCGCTCCTTGGCGATGATATCCTGATATATCCGGCCAGAAGTGATGTTGTCGCCCTGATGCGCCGAAACGCCGGTAAAGCGTTCGTAATGGCCGAGGTCGAGATCGGTCTCGGCCCCGTCATCGGTCACATAGACCTCACCGTGCTGATAAGGGGACATCGTCCCCGGATCGACGTTGAGATAGGGGTCGAATTTCCGGATACGGACCTTGTAGCCACGCGCTTGGAGGAGGGCAGCAAGCGATGCTGCCATGAGACCTTTGCCAAGCGAGGAGACCACGCCGCCGGTGATAAAGATATACCGCGCCATGGGGGTCGGGCCTTAAGCTGAAGGGTTGAGTCGGGGCAAGCGCAAACACGCGCAAATCGCGCCGCCGGAGCAGCGCAATCCACAGGCCTGCGTCGAATGGGTGGTGTTATTCGGTCGCGCCGGACAGCGGATCGGCGTCGGCCGGCGCGCTCGCGGGTGCCGCCTCGCCGGTGGTTGCCGGGCCGAGCGGATCGGCCGGAGCCGCCGGGGCGACCGTACGGTCGAGCGTTGATTCGATCGCATCGCTGCCCGTGGTTTCGACCGCGACCGCAGCCAGCGCGATCGACAGGACAACGAAAAGCACCGCCAGCCACTTGGTCGAACGGGTGAGGAAGTCCGCTGCCCCGCGCGCGCTCAGCATGCCCGACGGGCTGCCGCCGATACCCAGGCCACCGCCTTCGGAACGCTGCATCAGAATGACGCCGACAAGCGCGGCTGCGACGATCGCCTGGACGACGGTGAGAAACAGGAACATGCGGTTACTCTTGGATTGGCTGTAGCGGGCTCACGCGCATCTAGGCGCGCAGGCGGCAAACGGCAAGGTCGGGTACGATCAGGACTCGTCGGATTCGGAAGCGCCGACCACGATACCCAAGAAACTTTCCGCCGACAGGCTGGCACCGCCCACGAGCGCCCCGCCCACTTCGGGTGTGGCAAGGATTTCGCGGGCGTTCTCGGGCTTGACCGAACCGCCGTAAAGAATCCGGACCATGGCAGAGGCTTCTTCGCCATAGGTATCGACCAGCAATTGGCGGATCGCGCCATGCATGGCGGCGATATCGTCAGCGGTCGCCGTACGACCGGTGCCGATCGCCCAGATCGGCTCGTATGCCACGGTCAGGCGCTCGGCAGGGTCCTCGAACTTCGGCAGCGCAGCCTTGAGCTGGCCCAGCACGAACTCCTCGGCCTTGCCCGCATCGCGCGTTTCAAGCGTTTCACCGCAACAAAGGATGACGCGCAGACCCGCATCGATAGCCGATTCGATCTTCGCGTTGATGCACTCATTGGTCTCGGCATGGTCCTGCCGCCGCTCGCTATGACCGAGGATCACGAACTTGGCACCGGCATCGGCAACCATGGGTGCATTGATGTCGCCAGTGTGCGCGCCTTCGGGTCCGGCATGGCAATCCTGCGCGCCGACGCCGATCTGTTCGGCCTCCTTATGCACCGCGTGGATCAGCGTGTAAGGCGGAGCAACGGCGACTTCGACCTTCATGTAGCGTTGCGCTGCACGGTCGATGGCGCGTGCTTCGGAAAGCATGGCGCGCGTGCCGTTCATTTTCCAGTTTCCGACGATGTAGGGCCGTTCGGCCATGTCTAGGTCCTGCGAATTATTGGAATGTGTGGCCCGATATATGGGGCGGGGGATGCGCTCCGCTAGAGAAGGTTTCTTCGCACGTCAAAACCCTTTCCAACCTGTTGCCGCGAGGTCGCAGGGCGGATAAAGCGCCCCAACCCATCCCGGTCGGTTTCGACCGACCACTGCCATCCAACCGGAATTTCCGTCTATCATGTTCCAGTTCTTCCGTAATTTCTTCAAGACCAAGCTCGGGCTCGCGATCGCACTCGCATTCCTCGGGCTGATCGCGCTTGCCTTCGCCAGCGCGGATGTTTCGAGCACGGGGACGTTCGGCGGGATCGCCGGGGGAGATCGCGTGGCAGTCGTGGGCGATGAAAAGATATCCACGGCTGATCTGGTACGCGGGGCGAACAACGGCATCGACCGGATTCGCGAAGAGCAGCCGACCATCACCATGCAAAGCTTCTTGCGCCAGGGTGGGCTGGAATCGGCGCTCGATGCGCTGATCAACCGTGCAGCGCTGAAGGGCTATGCCGACAGGCTGGGGCTGCGGGCCGGCGATAATCTGGTGAATAGCGAGATCCGCATGATCCCTGCCTTCCGCGGACCCGACGGCAATTTCAGTGAGGACACCTATCGCCAGGCGCTTTCGCTTCAGCGTCTGACCGATGCCCAGGTTCGCGAAGATCTGGGTATCGGGCTGTTGTCGCAGCAATTGCTGATCCCTGCCGGTTTCGGCGCGACGGTCCCCGACAAGCTCGCTTATCGCTATGCACAATTGTTCAAGGAACGCCGGAAGGGCTCGATCGCGCTGTTGCCCGCGGCGACGTTCGCCCCCAGCGGTGAGCCCGATGCCAAGGCACTGCGCGCCTATTACGACAAGAATCGCGACTTCTTCGTCCGCCCTGAACGTCGTACGCTTCGCTACGCGACCTTCGATGCGGCGGCGCTGGGCGATCGGGCCGAACCGACCGATGCGGAAATCGCTGCGCGCTACGAACGTGACGCCGAACAATATGCCGCTGCCGAAACGCGCGACTTTACCCAGTTGATCGTCCCGACCGAGGCGGCCGCCAAATCCATTCGCGACCGCGTTGCAGGCGGTGCCTCTTTCGAACAGGTCGCGCGCGAGGCCGGCCTGCGCGCCGCACCGGTCGTCGATGTGGTCCGTGAAGGTCTCGCCAGCCAGGCGTCACCCGCAGTCGCCGCAGCCTATTTCTCGGCCGATCGCGGTGAGATGACTACGCCTGCGCGCAGCCCGCTCGGTTGGCATGTCGCGCGGATCGATGCCGTCGATGCCACTCCTGCCCGCAGCCTTGCCCAGGTTCGCGGCGAGATTGCCGACACGATCCGCCAGGAAAAGCGGGTGCGCGGCCTCGCCGATCTGGCGAGCGAAATCGAGGAACAGCTCGGCAATGGCGCGACGCTCGCCGAAGTTTCCGAAGATCTGGGTCTGGAACTTGAAACCGTCGGTCCCGCACTGGCCGACGGCCGCCTATTCGACAACCCGCAGGCCCAGCTTCCCGAGGTACTCCAGCCTGCTCTGGCGACCGCATTCCAGATGCAGGAAGAAGAACCCGAGATTGCGGCGATCGAAAGCGGTCAGACCTATCTGGTCTATGAAGTTGCCGACATCACGCAGGCAGCTGCCGCACCTTTCGCCGAAATCGAGGACGTGGTCGCCGCTCGCTGGCGTGCCACCGAAGGCATGAAGGCCGCACAGGCCGCTGCCGACCGTGTGATGAAGCGGATCGCGGATGGGCAGTCGATTGCGCAGGCGCTGTCCGCCGAGGAACGCCGCGTGCCGCCCGCGCAGTCGATCGATATGACGCGCGAGGATCTTGCCCGTCAGCGCGAACGCCGGATCCCGCCGCCGATCGCGCTGCTGTTCAGCATGGCCGAAGGTACGGCCAAAAAGCTTGAAGCGGGGGGCAATGCGGGGTTCTTCGTCGTCAAGGTCGACGATATCGCGATGGACGACATCGCCGAAGACGACCCCCTGATTGCGCAGGCGCGGCGCCAGATGGGTCCGCTGCTGGGCGATGAATACGCCGAACAATTGGGCGTGGCCATGCGCGAGGAACTTGGCGTGTCGCGCAATGCCGCGGCGATCGAAGCCGTGCGTAAGCAGCTCGCCGGAAGCTGAGGCGCGATTGTCTACCGGTCTGAACGGCGTCAATAGCGCGCGCGCAGCACTGGCGCAGGGCAAGCCTGCGTTGGTCTGGCGCAAGGTCGTCGCCGATACCGAGACCCCCGTCGGGGCGGCGCTCAAGCTGTTCGAGGACGGGCGCGGCGATTTCCTGCTCGAGTCGGTCGAAGGCGGTGAAGTGCGCGGGCGCTACAGCTTGATCGGGCTTGATCCCGACCTCGTCTTTCGCGCCACCGGCAATGACGCCGCGATCAACGCGCAGTGGCAATTCGCCCGCGACGCTTTCGAGCCTTGCGCGGCGGACACGCTGGAAAGCCTGCGATCGCTGGTCGAGAGCTGCCGCTGCGAGGTTCCCGAGGAACTGCCCCCCGCCCTTGCCTGCCTCGTCGGCCATTTCGGCTATGAGACCATCGGGCTGGTTGAGAAACTACCGCGCCCAGAGCAAGGCGAGGTTGACGTTCCGGACATGCTGTTCGTGCGGCCGACGGTGCTGCTGGTGTTCGACCGGTTGAGCGATGCGCTGTTCTGCATCTCGCCGGTATGGCCCGACGGTTCGATCGACCGCGCCGAAGAACGCATCGACGACGTGCTGCGCAAGCTTGCTAGCCCGGTCGCAGCAATCGAGTATGCGGCGCCCGACCATCCCGATCCTGCTTTGACACCGACCATGGCGGCCGCCGATTACGAAGCCATGGTTCTTCGGGCAAAGGATTACATCGCGGCAGGCGACATCTTCCAGGTCGTCCTCTCGCAGCGGTTCGCGACGCCCTTCACCCTGCCGCCGATGGCACTGTACCGTGCGCTGCGGCGGGTGAACCCTTCGCCTTTCCTGTACTTTCTCGACATGCCCGGTTTCGCGATCGTCGGCTCGAGCCCTGAGATCCTCGTCCGCGTGCGCGAGGGTGAAGTTACCATCCGCCCGATCGCAGGCACCCGCCCGCGCGGCGCGAATGCCGCAGCCGACCGCGCCGCCGAACAGTCTCTGCTGGCCGATCCTAAGGAGCGCGCGGAGCATCTCATGCTGCTCGATCTGGGACGCAATGACGTCGGCCGCGTGGCGCGCGCCGGCAGCGTGACCGTCACCGAGAGCTTCACCGTCGAGCGCTACAGCCATGTCATGCATATCGTCAGCAACGTGACCGGCGAACTCGATCCGCACAAGGACGCGATCGATGCATTGTTCGCAGGTTTCCCCGCGGGCACAGTCAGCGGTGCGCCCAAAGTCCGCGCATGCGAGATCATCGCCGAACTCGAACCCGCCACGCGCGGTCCCTATGCCGGCGGCGTCGGCTATTTTGCACCCGACGGCTCGGTCGACAGCTGCATTGTTCTGCGCACCGCCGTGGTGAAGGACGGCACGATGCATGTGCAGGCGGGAGCGGGGATAGTCGCGGACAGCGATCCCGCTTATGAACAGAGAGAATGCGAAGCGAAGGCGGGCGCCCTGCTCGCTGCGGCGAAGGAAGCCGTTCGCCTCGCCAAGGAGCCCGGATTCGGTCAATGAAAACGACACTCGCCGCGCTGGCCCTGCTTGCGCTGACGGCCTGCGAAGCTCAGCCCGAGGGCGAACCCGTCGCCCGCGCGCGGATCGACGGCAAGACCGGCCCCTCTTCGGGCACCCCGACCCCGGCTGCGACGCTAGCCAGCCAGGTCGAGAGCGCCTGTCGCTCGATCATTTTCGAGGATACGCCGATCACGCATTGCCTTGCGGTCCCGGATCGTCACAGCATCGAGACCGCGCTCGCCAATGGCGATACGCGCTATCGCAGCCTGAAAGACTATGCCGCCGCGCATGATGGCGAGACCGTGGCCTTCGCGATGAATGCGGGGATTGCCGATGAAGACGGTACGCCGGTCGGCTATTTCGTCGAGGACGCCAAGCGACTGCACGAATTGCAGACCGGTTCGGGTTCGGGCAATTTCTACATGAAGCCCAATGGCGTGTTTTACGGCACCGGCGGTAAATGGCACGTGCGCGATACCGATTGGTTTCTCGCCAACGTCACCGATCGACCGCAGTTCGGAACGCAATCGGGACCGATGTTGATCATCGATGGCAAGATCCATCCCGAAATCGTGCATGACGGACCCTCGCGGAAGGTCCGCAATGCGGTCGGCATCGACGGCGAAGGACGGGCGCATTTCGTCATCACCAACGCGCCGATATCGTTCGGCAAGCTCGCGCGGTTCTACAAGAACGAACTCGAAGTGAAGAACGCGCTGTTCCTCGACGACACCGTCTCGCTGTTGTGGAATCCTGCCACCGAGCGCCTCGATACGGGCAAGCCGATCGGGCCGATCCTCGTCGTCAAGAAGAAAGCCAGCGAATGACCGAGACCCGCCGCACGCTCTATCCCGCGATCGAACCTTACGAAACCGGCATGCTCGATGTCGGCGAAGGACATTCGCTCTATTACGAGCGTGTCGGAACGCCCGGCGCGAAGCCTGCGGTATTCCTGCACGGCGGCCCGGGCGGCGGGATGGCTCCCGACCACCGCCGACAGTGGGACCCCGAACTCTACGACGTGCTGCTGTTCGACCAGCGTGGCTGCGGCAAGTCGCAGCCCTTTGCCGAAATCGAATACAACGACACCTGGCGGATCGTCGAGGATATCGAGCGGCTACGCGATATGTGCGGACACGAGAAATGGCAGGCTTTCGGCGGTAGCTGGGGTTCGACGCTCGCGCTCGCTTACGCCCAGAAATATCCCGAGCGGGTCAGCGAGCTGGTGCTGCGCGGCGTTTTCCTTGCACGCCAGCAGGAGAAATCCTGGCTCTATGGTTACGGCGCCAGCGAAATCATGGCCGAGCAATGGGACCAGTTCACCGGCATCATTCCCGAAGCCGAGCGCGGCGATCTCGTGCGCGCCTATTACGAACGCCTGACCAGCGACAGCGAGACGACGCGGCTGGAAGCGGCCCGCGAATGGTCGCTGTGGGAAGGCCATGTCGCGACGCTTCTGCCCAATGAAGAACTGCTCGACAGTTTTGGCGATCCGGCCAAGGCAGTGCCCTTCGCGCGCATTTGCGCCAAGTTCTTCCTCGAGAACTTTTTCCTCGAAGAGAACGAACTGCTGAACAATGTCGACAAATTGGCCGGGATCCCCGGGATCATCGTCCAGGGCCGCCACGATATCTGTACCCCGCCCGGCGCTGCCTGGGCACTGAAGAAAGCTTGGCCCGAGGCCGAGTTCTGGATCGTCCACGACGCAGGTCACAGTGCCGGCGAATCGGGGATCATCGATGGCCTCGTTCGTGCGACCGATAGCTTGGCGGGCAAGGAAGGCTGACTCCGGCGCAGCGCATAGGCGGATCACCGCGCTGCCCGGAAAACCTTTCCTTGCTTGAAAGCGAGCCGCCGCGCCGCCATTGACGCCAGCAATGACCGATCGCCGATCCATTCTCGTAATCGACAATTACGACAGCTTCACCTTCAACCTCGTCCATTACCTGATGGAACTGGGCGCGGAAGTTGAGGTCGTCCGCAATGACGCCATCACTGCAGAAGAGGCGCTGGACCGGAACCATGGCGGCTATCTCATCTCGCCCGGCCCATGCACCCCCAATGAAGCAGGCGTGAGCCTCGAGCTGGTCGCCGCATGTGCAGAGGCGGCGAGGCCCCTGCTCGGCGTATGTCTCGGGCATCAGGCCATCGGCCAGCACTTCGGCGGTCGCGTGGTGCGTGGCGGATTGATGCACGGGAAAACCTCCGCGGTAACGCATGACGGCAGCGGCGTTTTCGCAGGCCTCCCCTCGCCCTATACCGCGACGCGCTATCACTCGCTGGTGGTCGAGGACATTCCCGATTGCCTTGTTGTCAATGCGACGAGCGAGACCCCCGGCCTCGACGGGTCGAGCGTGATGGGCTTCCGCCATCGCGAGTTGCCGATCCACGGGGTCCAGTTCCACCCCGAGAGCATCGCGACCGAGAACGGTCACGCGCTGCTCGCGAATTTCCTCGAACTGTGCGGCATTGCCGCGAAGGTGCCCGCATGAAGCCACTACCCGACGCAACGCAGCATCTGGGTGAAGCCGAGGCGGAGGAAGTCTTCGGCTGGATTCTCGATGGCGAAACCAGCGAGCAAGAGATCGCCCGCTTCCTCGTCGACATGTCGGCCCGGAGCGAAACCTCTGACGAGATCGCGGGGGCCGCACGTGCCCTGCGCGCCCGTCTGATCCCGATTGCCGCGCCCGAGGGGACGGTCGATTGCTGCGGAACGGGCGGCGATGGCCATCACACTCTCAATGTCTCTACCGCGGTCAGTCTGGTCGTGGCGGCGTGTGGCGTACCGGTCGCCAAGCATGGCAATCGCGCGGCAAGCAGCAAGGCCGGCGCGGCGGATACGCTCGAAGCGCTGGGCCTCGATATGGAAGCCGCCGGAAGAAGCGCCGAGAAGACATTGGCAGAGCTTGGTATTTGCTTCCTGTTCGCCAAGAACCACCATCCCGCGATGGGGCGCATCCAACCGATCCGCCAGCAGCTTGGCGTGCGGACCATTTTCAATCTCATGGGCCCGCTCTCCAACCCGGCCGGGGTGACCCGCCAGCTGATCGGGATTGCGCGCCCCGCTTATGTCCCGATCTATGCCGCGGCAAAGGCAAAGCTCGGGACCGAGCGCAGCTTCATCGCGTCGGGCGATGAGGGCCTTGATGAACTCAGTCTCGCAGGCGGCAACGAACTGGCCGATGTGACCGGCAATGATTTCGAGATGCGCCGCGTGTTCGCGGTACAGGCCAATCTTCCGCATGCCCCGGTCGAAGCCATCCGCGGGGGCGACCCGCAGCACAATGCCAAGGCATTGCAGGCCCTGCTCGAGGGAACCCCCTGTCCCTATCGCGACGCCGTGCTGTTCAATGCTGCCGCCACTCTGATCGTTGCCGGGCGGACCGGGGATTGGGCCGATGGCGCAGACATGGCCGCCGAGGCGCTCGATTCGGGCAAGGCCAAGAACCTGCTCGAAAACTGGATCGCGATGGCCGCCTGAAATGAACAAGCTCGAAGAAATCTGCGCGACCAAGCGCAAGGAAGTCGCTGCACGCAAACAGCAGCAGTCGTTGAGCGATCTCGAGGCTGCGGCAAGCGCTCAATCCGCCCCGCGCGGCTTCCAAGCCGCGCTTGCGCGCGCGCAGGAGAGCGGTTTCGGCCTGATCGCCGAGATCAAGAAGGCTTCGCCCTCCAAGGGACTGATCCGCGAGGACTTTCACCCTGCCGAGCATGCCCGCGCCTATGCTGCGGGTGGCGCATCCTGCCTCTCGGTCCTGACCGATAACCCCTACTTCCAGGGACACGAGGATTACCTAATCGCCGCGCGCGGGGCGTGCGAACTGCCTGTCCTGCGCAAGGATTTCATGGTCGACCCCTGGCAGGTGACCGAAGCGCGCGCCCTGGGGGCCGATGCGATCCTGATCATCGTCGCGGCGCTCGACGACGCGGTCATGCAGGAAATCGAAGCGGAGGCAATCGTCCAGGGCATGGACGTACTCGTCGAAGTTCATGACGAAGTCGAGTTGGAGCGCGCGCTCGCGTTGCAATCCCGCCTGATCGGCGTGAACAACCGCGATCTGCGGACTTTTACTACTGATCTGTCGACCACCGAAAGGCTAGCGGCACTCGCGCCCAAGGACACCTTGCTGGTCGGCGAAAGCGGCATTGCCGTTCATGCGGACTGTACCCGCCTAGCGCGATCGGGCGTATGCAGTTTTCTCGTCGGCGAAAGCCTGATGCGCAAGCGAGATGTCGCTGGGGCGACCCGTACCTTGCTTCAAGGCTAGCCCATCGCCGAGACCAAAGCAGGAACAGGCGTTCTCCAGCAGCGGTCGCCAAACGGCTGAAATGCTTGACTTCGCGAATCGGGTTGCTTACTTGTTCCGCATTCGTTCACAGCTTTGTGAACAGGCGATACGGGAGTTCGCACAATGCTGACCGCCAAGCAGCACGAATTGATCCGCTTCATCCAGCAACGTCTGGAAGAAACCGGCATTTCCCCCAGTTTCGAGGAAATGAAGGAGGCGCTCGACCTCAAGAGCAAATCGGGTGTTCATCGACTGATCTCGGCATTGGAGGAACGCGGCTTCATCCGCCGATTGCCCAACCGTGCGCGCGCGCTTGAAATCGTGAAGCTTCCCGAAAGCGCGGTCAGCAGTGCGTCCGCGGCGCCGAGCGCGGCAAACGATGCGGTCAGTGCCGCCATGCCGGCGAAGGCGCCCGCCCCTGCCGCGCCTGCCAACGATATCATCGATGTTCCCTTGCATGGTCGGATTGCTGCCGGGGCCCCGATCGAGGCGATCGAAGGGCAATCGAGTATGCCGGTTCCCGCGGCTCTCCTTGGTCCGGGTGAACATTACGCGCTCGAAGTGTCAGGCGATTCGATGATCGAGGCAGGTATTTTCGATGGCGATTTCGCACTGGTGAAGCGCACCGAAAGCGCGCGGGACGGCGAGATCGTCGTTGCTCTGGTCGACAATGAAGAGGCCACGCTCAAATATCTGCGCAAGGATGGAGGCCGCGTTATTCTCGATCCCGCGAACGGGGCCTACGATCCACAGGTCTACGAAGCGCATCGCGTGCAGGTCCAGGGCAAGCTGGCCGGGCTTTTGCGCCGCTACCATTAAGGCGATCGCGGTGGTGCGGTCAGTTCCGTCACCAGCCATGTTCACCCTGATCCGCGGCGACAGTGTCGACGCGTGACTCGTCTAGGTGGATTGCCAGGCCACCTTCCCGTGCAAGGAAGCCGCGATCGGCTTTGAGCCAGCGGGGTCGGCAACTGCGGGGCAGGTAGCGCGCGGCGATCACGATATCCACGCGTGCGCAAGCGGCCGCCAAGGCGCGCTCGGCTACCTGGTCGCGATTTCTCGCGACCAGAACTTCCCAATTCCGCTCCAAGCCATCCAGCGAAAACCTACAGAATTCTCTACTGCAGTGGCTTCGCGGCCATTCCGCAAGCTCAAGCGGCGCCTGATCGGTACCGGCAAGTTCGAGCAGGTTTTGTTGCGCGTATCCGCCCTCGCTCTGCCGCAGGACCAACAGGCGATCTGCCTGGTTGGCAATGCCGATATCGCGGCCATCACGCGTGACCAGCAAATCGGGAACCGGCGCGATAACGATCAGACCAGCAGATAGGACAAGCGGCGCGAGCCCCCACATCCGCGCCCTTCCCTGCCACAGTGCCAACCACAATGCGCCACCGAGGTAGAGTAGCATCGTTCCCATTCCGATACGCGGTGCCAGTTTCACCGATCCGGGCTGCTCAGCAAAGAAATGTGCAATCCCGAGCAACAGATCGAGCGATAGCCCCACCAACCACCAGACGGGCGCCCCAACTCCGGCAAGGTCGAGAAACAGCGCCAGCGCGACCAGCGGCATGGTGACGAAGGTCACCAGCGGAATTGCGAAGAGGTTTGCTGCGGCACCATAGAGACCCGCCCGATGGAAGTGAAACAGGACGATCGGCATCAGCGCAAGTTCGATAACCAGCCCGGTCAGGAAAAGGATTGCCGCCCGCCTGCCGAAGCGGCGTAACCAGCCTTCCTCTCGAGGCGCGAGGAACTCGCGAATGCGCTGGACATTGTGCAGCGAGACGATCGCAATGACCGCTGCGAAACTCATCTGGAAGCTCGGTCCTATGAGGGCTTCGGGCCACAGGGCCAGCACTGCACACGCCGCCACGGCGACCATGCGCAGTGAGAGCGGCTCGCGTCCCAGCGCGAGAGCGATCAGCACCAGCAGCGCACCGATGCAACTGCGCACCGTCGGCACCTGCGCACCGGTCAGCAGCGTGTAGGCGATCCCGGCAACTGCGGCCGCTGCAGCGGCGACCAGCGGGAGACGGACCCGAAGTGCAAGCCATGGCCAAAGCGCCAACAGCCTGATCGCCAGCAGATAGGTCGCGGCGATGATCGCGCTGACGTGGAGACCGCTGATCGACAGCAGGTGGGTAAGACCCGCATCGCGCATTGCCTCCTCATCGTGCTCGGGAATGGCGCCTCGATCGCCGCTGGCGAGCGTCGCCGCGATGGCGCCGGGGGTGTCGTCCAGCCTATCGCGGACATGAGCGGACAATTTGCGCTGGATCGCGGAGATGGTGAAAGCGGCGTCGGGAGCGGCCTCGACGAGTTCGACCTCGCCGACGACTGAACCTGTCGCCGCGAGACCATCGAACCACGCGCGGCGCGCAAAATTGTACGCACCCGGCACGATCGGTGGTGATGGCGGCATGAGCCGGGCGGCGAGCCGGATGCGCGCTCCTTCGCGCAGATCGGTATGGTCCTGCTCTGCAGGCAGGCTCACCCGATAAGCTATCGGCGACCCGCTCTCGCGCTCGCGTGCGGCCAACACGAGCCTGGTACGCCCCTCCGCAGGCTGCTCCTCGCGCTCGAGTATTCTCGCGTCGATCCGTTCGAAGCGTGGGTGCGGGATCGGTTCGGCCCCGACCATGGCCGATCGCGCCCAGACCAGTGCCAGTCCAGCGACGAGCGCCAGCGACACTGCAATCACACTGGCTCTCAGGTAATCGCGCCCGTCCCGATTGTGCCAGCGCAGTACCGCCAGCCCGCCAGCTGCGAGCGAGGCGAAGATGGTGGCGGTCCAGTAGTCTGGCGACGGCAGGTAAAACCATAACCCGATGCCCAGCGCGAACGCCACTGCAAGCCACGGTCCGCGATCGAATTCCGCACCTGCGAGAAATGCCTCGCAACGGTCGGCGAAACTGGACATCGCGCCGCGCATGCGCCAAGGGCGCGACACTGTTTCGCGGGCGTTTTCGCCCGCCTCCCCCATCGGTACCGAAGGCGTCCCCCGTGTCGCCATGCACATGTTTGAAAGGAAGCGAGAGACAATGGCAAGCGATAGTGGCAGCGAGACCCCGCCGGTCGTCACCCGCTTTGCTCCCTCGCCCACCGGATATCTGCATATCGGCGGTGCGCGGACGGCGCTGTTCAACTGGCTTTACGCTCGCCATCACGGTGGTCGCGCGCTGCTTCGCATCGAGGATACCGACAAGAAACGCAGCACCCAGGACGCGATCGACAAGATCATCGAAGGCCTCGACTGGCTTGGCCTCGATTTCGACGACGCCCCCGTATTTCAATCCGACCGCGCCGAACGACACGCCGAAGTGGCGAAGAAGCTGCTCGAGGCGGGGCATGCCTACAAGTGCTTCGCCACCCCCGAGGAACTCGAGGAAATGCGCGCCCAGCAGCGCGCCAACAAGCAGCCGATGCGTTACGATCGGCGCTGGCGCGACCACGATGAGAGCGAAGCGCCTGCGGGTGCCCCCTATGTGATCCGCCTCAAGGTCCCGACCGAGGGCGAAACCACCATCCACGACAAGGTGCAGGGCAAGGTCACGGTCAAGAATGCCGAGATCGACGATTACGTCCTGCTGCGCGCAGACGGCACGCCGACCTATATGCTCGCTGTGGTGGTCGACGATCACGACATGGGCGTGACGCATATCATCCGCGGTGACGACCACCTCAACAATGCCTTCCGCCAGCTTCCCGTGGTTCGGGCAATGGATGCGATCGAAGGCGGCTGGCCCGATCCGGTCTACGCGCATGTTCCGCTGATTCACGGCCCTGACGGGGCCAAGATGTCCAAGCGCCACGGTGCGGTGGGTGTCGAAGGCTATCGCGACGAAGAAGGCGTGCTTCCGGAAGCACTGTTCAACTATCTGCTGCGGCTCGGCTGGGGTCATGGCGACCGCGAGGAAATTTCGCGCGAGGAGGCTGTCGAGCTGTTCGACCTCGATGGCGTGGGCAAGGGTCCGGCGCGTTTCGACATCAAGAAGCTGCAGAACATCAACGGCCATTACATCCGCGAAGCGGACGACGCACGGCTGGCCGGGATCGTTGCCGAGCGCATCGGGCCCGACGCCGATCGGACGGTGCTGACCGAAGCAATGCCCGTACTCAAAACGCGTGCGAGGTCCATCAATGAACTTGTTGACGGTGCAGGATTTCTATTCGCCAAGCGCCCTCTTTCGATGACCGACAAGGCGGCGGGACTTCTCGACGAAGAGGCACGCGAGCGGTTGGCCGGTTTGTCCAAAATGCTGCACGTGCAAAATGACTGGACAATCGAAGCGCTGGAAGCCACTACGAAGGCCTATGCTGAGCAGCTCGAACTGGGTCTCGGCAAGCTCGCGCAGCCCATGCGCGCGGCGCTGACGGGGACGACAACGTCGCCCGGCATTTTCGATGTGCTGGTCCTGTTGGGCAAGGAAGAGTCGCTCTTGCGTATCGATGCGCAGGCCTCGCCCACAGGCACCGATGAGAACGAGTGAGGAGACACGCGTGGCCGACAAGCAGGCAACCCTCGATCTGGGCGGACAGACCCAGGAATTCCCCGTGCTAGAAGGCAGCGTTGGCCCCGATGTGGTCGACATCCGCAAGCTGTACGGCACCACCGGCAAGTTCACCTACGACCCGGGTTACAAGTCGACCGCGAGCTGCGAAAGCGCGCTGACCTATATCGACGGCGAAGCCGGCGTTCTGCTGCACCGCGGCTATCCGATCGGTCAGCTGGCGGAAAACTCCTCTTTCATGGAAGTGAGCTACCTGCTGCTGAACGGCGAATTGCCGACGCAGGAAGATCTCGACGATTTCACCTACACGATCACCCGCCACACCATGGTCCACGACCAGTTGCGCCAGTTCTATCAGGGTTTCCGCCGTGATGCGCACCCCATGGCAATCATGTGCGGCGTGGTTGGCGCATTGTCGGCTTTCTATCACGACAGCACCGACATCTCGGATCCTGAACAGCGCAAGATCGCCAGCCATCGCCTGATCGCGAAAATGCCGACAATTGCCGCGATGGCCTATAAATATTCGGTCGGTCAGCCGTTCATGCAGCCCAAGAACGAGCTCAGCTACACGGGCAATTTCCTGCGCATGACCTTCGGCGTCCCGGCTGAGGAATACGAAATCCACCCCGCCATCGAAAAGGCGATGGACCGGATCTTCATCCTTCACGCCGACCACGAACAGAACGCCTCGACCTCCACCGTACGCCTCGCAGGCTCCTCGGGCGCCAACCCCTTCGCCTGCATGGCGGCCGGCATCGCCTGCCTGTGGGGACCGGCGCATGGCGGCGCCAACGAGGCCGCGCTCAACATGCTGCAGGAAATCGGCTCGCCCGACAAAATCCCGCACTATATCGAGCGCGCCAAGGACAAGAACGACCCGTTCCGCCTGATGGGCTTCGGCCACCGCGTCTACAAGAACTACGATCCGCGGGCGACCGTGATGCAGCAGACGCTGCGCGAAGTGTTCGAAGCGCTCAACGTCAACGACCCGGTGTTCGAAACCGCGCTGAAGCTCGAAGAGCTTGCGCTGAACGACGACTACTTCAAGGAAAAGAAGCTTTTCCCGAACGTCGACTTCTACTCGGGCATCATCCTCAATGCGATCGGCTTCCCGACCACCATGTTCACCGCGCTGTTCGCGCTGGCACGTACGGTCGGCTGGGTCGCACAGTGGAACGAGATGATCTCGGACCCCGCTCAGGTCATCGGTCGCCCGCGTCAGCTCTACACTGGCCCGACCGAGCGCGATTACGTTCCCATCGGCCAGCGCTGATCCGCAACCCGATCAAGCGGGTCCTGCGCACCGGTTTCGGCCGGTCGCAGGGCCCGTTTTTCGTTGGGGCAAGATGAAACGGCGGGAGGCCGCTAGTCTCCTAGCGCGGCACCTGGCGCAGGTCGTCCGCCGCAGGAACCGAAAGCGTGAAACGGGCACCCTGCCCTGGCGCGCTCTCGACCGTGAGATCGCCGTCCATCGCCCGCGCAATACGCCGCGAGATGTAGAGGCCGAGCCCCGAACCGCCATCGCCACTACGCCCGAGCCGTTCGAATTTCTCGAACACGCGTTCCTGTTGTTCTTCGCCCAACCCGTGCCCTTGGTCGGCAACCGTGATGAGCGCACGGCTGCCGATCCGGTCGAGCCGAATCCACACCTGGCTCTCGTCGGGCGAATAGCGGATCGCATTGCCGACCAGATTGAGCAGGATCTGCAGCACGCGGCGGAACTCGGCGATCGCAAGCTGGCTCTCGCCCTCGGGAGGAGCGACGAGCGTGATACCCTTTTCGCGAGCGCGCACCCCGAGAATACCGCAGGCCCGCCGCGCGACGTCGGCCAGTTCTATCCGGTCGGGAGCGGTCGCGAAATCTTCCGATTCGACCACTTCGAGGTCGGATAGGTCGTCGATCAACGCGAGCAGGTGCTGCGCTGCCGTCGCGATATCGGCGGCATAGGAACTGTATTCATCTGCCAGCGGGCCGGCGAGCTTGGTGCGGATCGTCTCCGCATTGGCAATGATCCGGTTGATCGGCTGGCGGAGCACCGGCGTCAGATCGCGGCCGAATGACGGCCCCTCGGCCCCATCCCCCTCCGCATCCTCACCAGCGGTGGCGAGAGGCCGCTCAGCGGTAAGATAGAGGACGAAACCTGCACTACCGGGCTGCGGTTGCCCCAACGGTTCGAGATGCGCCGTCCAGCGCCGGTTCGATCCGGCGATCTCGCAGGTCGCACCATCGAGCAGGCGCCAATGCATCGGCTGCTGGTGCGCAGTGCCGGGAAGATCGACGAAATCGGTCCACCGCTTGCCGACATTGGCCAGCGCGCGTTCGGAAAACTCGGCGAGGTCGGGCGCTTCGGTCTCAAGAGAGAGCAGGCGCTGGTTCGAGTCCAGCCGCGCAGAGCAATCGGCGAGGTGCCGGTTGATCTCGACCCTCCGCCGTGCGGAATCGATGTCGTTTTCGGGAGGAAGCTCTTCGGTCTGCCAGCTCACCACGTCGATGGTGCAGCCCTCGGTCTTTCCGTCGGCATCGGTGAGAGGCGCGATTTCGACCCAGGCCGTGATCCGGTTCTCGCCGTCTACCGCCTCGAACTGGCGGGCAAGCCGCAGACCGAAGCGCAGCGATTTGTCGACCAGCGCCAGCAGTTCGGGGATCGCGATGCGGGTACCTATCGCCCCGCCGCAGGCACGCTGCAGCCGGGCGACGAGGTCATCGGCCTCGACCAGCATGCCATCGGCATCAGCGCGCGCATGGGCAAGATAGCGGGTTCCAACCGAAGCCATGGTCAGCTGTTCTCCTGCAGGGGTAGATCGGCCAGCAGACGCCGCGCCTCTTCCGGAGCCAGTTCGGACATTCCGGTCGGCGGATCGGCTTGCGGATTGATCCGGAGAATCTGCCTCTCGACATCCGCGCTGTCGAGCCCCGCTGCGCGCAGCCCCAATGCAAGCCGAACGGTCTGGCGGGGATGCGTCGACAAGACGGTGGCAATGCGCGTTTGCCCCGATCGTGCAGCCAGCGCTGAAAGGAAGAGTGCTGCGCCGGCGCGGTCGATATCGAGCGCGCGCAGTCCCCCCTGCCCCATTCCTGCAACTACGCGGGCCATCAGCGACAGCCTGCCGGCGCCCTCGTCGAAATTGTTGCGCAACTTGGCCTCGGCGCGGATCATCGCGTCCGAGCGCAATTGGTCGCTGTATTCGCGCCACGCCAGAAGCAGCTCGTGAAACAGATCTCCGGGCAATTCGCTGAGCGGCAGTTCCATCCGCCGTTGTGTTTGGGCGAAACGCGCCTGGGCGGTCAGCGAGGCCATTGCCGCCGAAGCAAGTGCGTTGTCGTTTGCGGCGATAAGATCCTGAACCTGCGGGGCTAGGACGGGGTCGATGCCGTATCGCGCTTCGAGCGTTTCGGCCAATTGCCACTCGAGCGCCAGCGCGTGACAGTGCGACAGGAGAGCCGGGCTCGAGACGAAATGCTCTGCCAGAGCCTCCCCATGGCGATCGGCGAAGGTCTCGCGTTCCGATTGTCCCGCAGCCTCGGCCTGCGCCCGCAGCACCTGCCACGCGAGATGGTGGCACATACCGCGAATGCGCGCGACGATCTCGTCGCTGAACAGCGAATGATCGGGTGTTGCGAGCAGGTGCAGCAGGATCGGCCCGATCCGGGCGAGCGCGGAATTGTCCTGCGCCAGCGTATCGCGCAGCGAATCGCGATCGGCTGCGACCGGGGAGGATGCGGAATCAGGCATCGGCATGGGCTCGGCTTAGCATCGCCATGGTTAAATGCCCGTTAGTCGCGCGGCTGCGAAGTCAGGAAAAGCGTAATCATTACGACTAGCGCGATAAAGGCTACGAAAGGCTGGATCACGCCGAACAGGGCAGCGGGCACTAACAACACGCTGAGTAGCACGCGATCCTGATAGCTCCGACGCCAGCGGGGCACGGCCAACCGTTCTCCGAGGTGCAACAGGCCGATAAGCACGACTGGCACGAACAGACGTAGCCATTGTGTGTCCTCGGGCGAGGCAACCGCAACCATCAGGACGAATATCGGGTCCATCAGCACGGTGAGCGCCTGCACGAGCAGCGAAACCCGCGGCCGGACCTGGCCGGCAGTCGAAACGCGCCGTACCACCGCCTCCATCGCGAGCAGCAATGCTGCCAGCACCGCGAAACCGAAACCCGGCGCTATCCATCCAGCCAGTGTCAGGCCCAGCCCGAGGACCCCTGCGACTCCAGATCCGATCGCCAGCGCGCGAGACAGGCCGCTACCCAGCGTATCGCGCGCCAGGCGCGCGCCCATCCGTTCGGCAACAGCCAGCCCCGGAGCCGTGAACGGGGCGACGTCGGCATGGCCCGCCACCCAGCTGCGCTCGCGTGCGGAGATCTGTTCGGGGGAGGGATCGCGCAGCCAAATATCGTCATCGAGCAGACGCGTTTCCAGCGGGTGGGGACGCGCGCCGCACTGCAAGGCGATGCGCAGCAAGGCCGAAGGTGTGTCGACGTCGGCTGGCAATTGCGCGAGCTGTTCCAGCGCAATGCCGCGTACCAGCAGCACGCCCGCCCACGCAAAATTCGCGTCGATCCGTTCATACCCCCGCTGGACGGCCGGGTCCTCGGGAAAAGTGAGCACGCCCGGGCGCGCAAGGTGCCGTAGGACCGCATCTTCCTCGGGCAGGATGCCTGGCGCCATGACCAGCAATTCGTCTTGTGCGGTTACCATGCCCGACAGCTTGCGCGGTTCGCGAATGACGATGAACCGCGCTCCCGCCGCTTCTGCGCGATGCTGCAACTCGATCACTTCACGGCCCACCGTCAGCGCGAGGCAGGCAATCGTCTCGCAACCGGCTGCCAGCGCGATATCGAGCTGGCGCTCGACCAGTCGCGCACCGGCCACCACCCGAAACGGCGCAGGCAGGGTGCGCGGCCGGGACTGATTGTCGAGCACGGATAGCAAAGCGACGCGCACCGAAGGTCTCCGAATTCGAATTGGACCGCCTCGCCAACGTCTAGGGCGACCCGGCGGCCGAGGCCAAGCCTTGCTGGGCGGTTTCCCTCAAGGAATAACGCTTCGGTTCAGGGTGATCGCAAGAGAGCAGCCTGCAATCATGCTTTGACGCGGGTGACACGCGCAGGCCACAGCCCGCCGAAAATGGTTAATATCGGTTTGAGTGCCGAGGCTTTGGTGATAGTTTTCTCGGTTATGAGAAAGCGTCCCGTAATCCAGGCCGTCGAACACGAGAACGACGAAGCTTCGCTGGAATCACCGATTTCCGAGGAACTTGGCGGGGACACCTCGACCTCGGTCGAGGAGGATACTGCCCTGGAATGGGAAGCCGAACCGCTTCCTGCCCGTAACTTCGAATGGTTATGGCCGTCTCTGGCCGTCAGCGTCATCCTAGGTTGGACCGCGTTCTTCGGTTGGGCGCATTGGCCGCAGGATGGCGCTTTGCCCTCCGCGCGCGACTGGACCGCACTGATCGCTCAATGGGCGATCCCCGTGCTGTTAGTGGTCGGTCTGTGGCTGCTCGCGATGCGCAATTCGACCCGCGAAGCACGCCGCTTTTCGGACGTTGCACAAGACCTCTCGGCACATTCGGCCGAACTCGAGGCGCGCCTGGCAACGGTCAATCGCGAGTTGAGCCTCGCGCGCGAATTCCTGTCGAGCCAGACACGGGATCTCGACTATCTCGGTCGCAGCGCAAGCGAGCGCATATCGGAGCATGCCGAACGCCTCCAATCCCTGGTCCAGACGAACGGTGAACAGGTAGATTCCATCGCACGCGTCAGCGTTACCGCGCTGGAAAACATGGATAAGTTGCGCGACAGCCTGCCCGTAATCGCGACCTCGGCCAAAGATGTCTCGAACCAGATCGGCGGGGTCGGTCGCGAAGCGCAAGGCCAGCTCGACGCACTCGTCGAAGGGTTCGAGAGGCTCAACGAATTTGGCGGCGCCAGTGAGCGGCAAGTTGCATCCTTGCGCGAGCGCGTCGACGAGGCGCTTACCGCGTTCACCGCTCAGGCGGACCAGTTGAAGACGATTGCCGACCGAAGGTTCGCCGAATTGCGCCAACAGAGCGAAGGCTTCCGCAGCGAATTGGATACGCGCGAAGTTGATGCGCTAGCCGCGATCCGGACGCGATTCGACAGCCTGCGCAACGAGTTGGCCGAAACCGATGCCGTCGCCGCCAGCGAACGCGAAGCCGCAATGGACAGTCTGCGCGAACATCTGGCTGCGCTGCGCGAGGAAAGCTCAGATACCGCGCAGCGGATTCGCGAAGGAGAAGCGAATGCGCTGACGGCTTGGCGTGTCCAGATCGATGCGATGCAAAAACGTCTCGCCAATGCAGTGGCGGAAATTGCCCGGATGGACGACAAGGCGGTCGCCGATGCAAACGCCAAGTTGACGCAACTGGCAGGCGAGGCCGAACTGCTCGACACGCAGATCGCCGAGCGCAACCAATTGTTCGCGAAGCAGACAGCGGACCGGCAACGGGAGATGGACGAGGCAGAAGAGACTGCACATGCACGCCTGACCGAACGACTCGCCGTGCTGGACGAAGCGATCGCCGATCGTCGTGCCGCGCAGGCCGAGCAACTCGCCCTGTTGGCCGCCGAGGGCGACGAACTGGGTGACCGTATTGCGGCGCTGGGAACGGTCTTCGAGACTGTGGTGCAGCAAGGGCGTGAAGCGCGTACCGAGCTGACCGACGGAATTGCCGCGCTTTCGGGCAAGCTGGCCGAAAGCCGAACTGCTCTCGACGGGACCGGCGAAGCGGTGGGCGAACTGACCGACGCGAGCGTCCGCCTGCTCGAACTGATCCAGGCGAGCGCCAAGCACAGTCGAGACGACCTGCCCGTCGCCATGGAAGCCAGCGAGCAACGCCTCGTCCAGATCGAACAGCGCGCCGAGGAGGTCAAAGCGCTGCTCGACCGTGCGCGAACCGCGGGCGAAGCGTTGACGGCGAGCATGGACAGCGCCGAGCAACGAAGCCATGCAGCCATCGACGCGGTCGAGACTTTCCAGGCGCGCTTTGGCACGACCAGCGAACACCATGCCGGCGAAATCGACCGGCTGCGCGCTAGCGTCGCCGCATTGGGCGCGGAAGGCGAGAATGTCTCCGAACGCGCACAGGGAGAATTGCGCGATGCCATAGCCGCGCTCGAAACCAGCGCGCGCGAGGCACTTGCCGCGATCGAGACCGAACAGGCCGAACGGATCGCGCAAATCGCCGATAGGGTGGGCGAACAGAGCGCAGAGGCGATCGACCGGGCATTGCGGAACAATACGGCCGAAGCCATCGGCGCGCTCGACCAGGCGACCGAGCGCTCGGCCGCCGCGGGGCGCGAGATGATGCGCCAGCTGCGCGACCAGCTGGCCAAGGTCAACGAGCTTACCGGCAATCTGGAGAACCGCATCGCACACGCCCGCGATCGCGCGACAGAGGATGTCGACAGCGATTTCTCGCGCCGCGTGGCACTGATCAGCGAAAGCCTGAATTCGAACGCGATCGACATCGCCAAGGCGCTTTCGACCGAAGTCACCGACACGGCCTGGGCCAGCTACCTGCGGGGTGATCGCGGAATTTTCACGCGCCGCGCCGTGCGGCTGCTCGACAATACCGAGGCCCGCGAGATCGCAGAGCTATATGATGGCGATACCGAGTTCCGCGAACACGTCAGCCGCTACATTCATGATTTCGAGGCGATGTTGCGCACGATGCTGTCGACGCGCGATGGGCACGCGGTGAGCGTGACCTTGCTCAGCAGCGACATGGGCAAGCTGTATGTCGTGCTGGCGCAGGCGCTCGAACGGCTGCGGCAGTAATCACTCGGCGCCGGTCGAAGGTCCCCACAAGATCAAATCCTCGACCGTGATCCAGCCATTAATGTAATTCGCCACATACAGCGCGGTCACCACCAGCGCGAGGATCGCCGCACGCAGCAGCAACCGCCCCGCCCGGAACTCGACCGGCGCGCTGTCCGCCTGTCCGGGAATTTTCTCTACTCCCGCCTCGTCATGCGTGCGCACGCCAAAGGGTAGAAGCACAAAGGCGCTGAACACGAAGAACAGGAAATAGATCGCGAGCATGCTGGTCCACTGCATCGCTCTGGCTCCTACAGGTTCGGGACGATGACACGCACTTGCGGACGCTTGCCCGACCAGCGCTGGGCCGCGCGTCTTGCCGCAAGCCGCGCTGCTTCGTGCACACTCGCTTCGTCGCGGCGATCTCTGCCGCGCAGTTTCCCGATCGCCGCCCGGATGTCCGCCGTCGCCTCGGCAACGAAGTCCTCGTAATCCTCGTCGAGCGGCAGCCCCAAGCTTTCAATCCGCGGATTGAGATCGCCATCAAGCGCCACGATCACGACGCCTTCGCGCATGATCCGGCGGCGCATGGCAATCGCTTCGCCATCGGCGGGGATGATTAGATCGCCATCGAGAACGAGCCTACCCGCGCGAACCTCCCCGATCTTGCCCGGCTTGCCCGGTGCAAGACGGACCATGTCGCCATTCTGCTGGACGACCTGGTCGGGGATACCGCTGGCCTTACCCAGCCTTCCCTGCTCCTGCATGTGACGCATTTCACCGTGCACGGGCACGAGGATTTCCGGCCGCAACCAGCCATAAAGCGCTTCGAGTTCGGGACGCCCGGGGTGGCCAGAGACATGGATCATGCTTTGGCGATCGGTGACCATCGTGATGCCGCGCGCCGCGAGCCGGTTCTGGACCACGCCGATCGACAATTCATTGCCGGGGATCTGCCTTGTGGAGAACAGCACGACGTCGCCGCTGACGAGTTCGAGCGGATGATTCTCTTCGGCGATCCGCGAGAGCGCCGCGCGTGGTTCGCCCTGCCCTCCGGTCGCGAGGATCAGCAGTTCACCGCGCGGGAGGCCCATCGCCGTGTCGAAGTCCACCGGCTCGGGAAAATCGAGCAGGTAGCCATTGTCCTGCGAAACCTCGATAATGCGATCGAGCGAGCGCCCGGCAACGCAAATCTGCCGGCCGGTCTCGCGCGCCACATCACCGAGCGTCTGCAAACGGGCGACATTGCTGGCGAATGTGGTCACCAGCACGCGCTTGCCCGCATGGCGCTGCACTTCTTCGAGCAGCCCTTTGTGGACCGCGCCTTCGGATCCGCTGGGTGCCGGGTTGAACACGTTGGTGCTGTCACAGACCAGCGCAAGCACGCCTTCGTCGCCGATCTCGGTGAGTTCCTGTTCGGTGGTCGGCTCGCCGATGATCGGGTCCTCATCGAGCTTCCAGTCGCCGGTATGGAATATCCGTCCATGCGGCGTATCGATCAGCAGCGCATTGCCCTCGGCAATCGAGTGCGCAAGCGGGAGATAGGTGATTTCGAACGGGCCGACCGCGAAGCTGCCATGGTCGTCCGAGATCACATTCACCTCGACCTGATCGAGCAGGCCGGCCTCGTCGAGCTTGCGCCGGACGAGGTCCGCGGTGAACGGCGTGGCGTAGATCGGCACGCCGAGATCGGCTGCGAAATAGGGGACTGCGCCGATATGGTCCTCATGCGCATGTGTCAGCACGATGGCCTCAAGCTGGTCGCTGCGCTCCTCGATGAATTCGAGATCGGCGAACACCAGGTCGACGCCGGGATATTGGTCGCCCGAGAAGGTCATCCCGAGATCGACCATCAGCCAGCGTCCCTGACACCCGTACAGATTGACGTTCATGCCGATCTCGCCCGATCCCCCCAGGGCGAGGAACAGCAATTCGTCTTCAGGGGTCATGTCCTTCTTCACGCCGAACGCCCCGCCAGTATGCCGAGACCGTTCAGCGTCAGATCGGAGTCCACCTGATCGAACAGGTCGGTATGTTCATCGAACAGGACGGCGAGACCACCGGTGGCGACTACCGTGGCGGGACGTCCGATTTCCTTTTTCATCCGTGCGATCAATCCTTCGATCAGCGAAACGTAGCCCCAGAACACGCCGATCAGCATCTGGTCTTCGGTGTTGCGACCGATCACGCTGTCGCTCCCGGGCTTCTCGATCGCGATGCGCGGCAGCTTCGCCGTGTTGCCTACCAGCGCATCGAGCGAAAGATTGATCCCGGGCGCGATGATCCCGCCCTTGTAGGCGCCGTTGAAATCGACCACGTCGAATGTCGTTGCGGTGCCGAAATCGATCACGATGAGGTCGCCCTCATATTTCTCATGTGCCGCGATGGTGTTCAGCGCGCGATCCGCACCAAGCGAGCTGGGTTGCTCGATATCGAGTTCGAAACCCCATTCCGCAGCGCCCTGCCCCGCAATCAGCGGAGTGATGCCGAGATATTTTTCCGACAGGACGGTGAGATTGTGGATCGCGCGCGGCACCACCGAACCGATGATGACCTGGTCGATGTCCCCGCTGTCGAACCCCTGGAACTCGGCGAGTTGCAGCAGCCAAACGGCATATTCGTCGCCCGTCCGGCGCGGATCCGAGGCGATCCGCCAGCGCGCCTTTATCTCGCCCTGGTCGATCAGCGCAAAGACGACATTGGTATTTCCGACATCGGCGGCCAGCAGCATGGCTTAGCTCTCCTGGTTCACGAGCATCACATCGCCCGCGTGGATGGCACGTGTCGATCCATCCGCCAAGCGTAGCGAGAGCGCCCCGTCGGCACCCAGCCCGTCGAAAGTGCCGTCGATCCGGTCTTCGCCGGGCGGCTGCACGGTCAGCGGCGTGCCGAACGCGTGGGCAACGCTTTCCCAGCGCCGCACCAAGGGTTCAAGCCCGTAGGTCCGCCAGCGTTCGACTTCCCGGTCGAAACACTCGGCGAGAGACCGCGCAAAAGTGTCGCGATCGGGCGTGACACCAATCTCCGCAAGCGCGACCGTCCGTCGATCGGGCAATTGGGGTGCAGCGGCGAGATTTACCCCGATCCCGACGATGATCGCATCACGCTCCCGTTCGAGCAGGATGCCTGCAAGCTTGGCGCCATCGAGCATCAGGTCGTTAGGCCATTTGAGACGCAAACGGTGCGGTTCGGCGATGATCGACGCCACCGCCTCATAGACCGCGACCCCCGAAACGAGCGCCAGCGTTGCCGGGCTGGGATCACGCGGGCTGACGCGAACGATCGTCGACCCCATGAAATTTCCGCTGCCATCGAACCAATCGCGCCCCTGCCGCCCGCGTCCGGCGAGCTGACGATCGGCGACCAACCAGTGACCTTCGGCCACCGCCTCGCCCGCGCGCAATTGCGCCGCGAGATCGGAATTTGTGGAGCCGGTTTCGGTAACGAGGCGGATCACATTGCCGCGACGAAAGACGCCGCTGCCTGCGCGGTCCATTCACCCAGCGGAACCGTAAGCAGGTAACCGAGCGGCGACATGATCGCGACGCAAATGCCCAGCACGACCCAGTGGCTCACCGGACTCGTCGCTTCGACTTCACGCGTCGGCTCGTCGAAGAACATCACCTTGATGAACTTGAGGTAGTAGAATGCACCGATCACACTGGCGGCGATCCCGATCGCGGCAAGCGCGACCAGATCGGCCTGAACCGCGGCCTGGAAAACCACGAACTTGCCCCAGAAACCGAACAGTGGCGGAATGCCGGCCAGGCTGAACATCAGCGCGAGAAGCGACCAGGCCAGCGCCGGACGCTTGGTCGAAAGGCCCGATATGTCGGCAAAGGTCTCGAGGTTGGTGCCGTCGGGCGCGCGCAGCATGAGCAGCGCGGTGAAGCTGCCGATCGTCATCGCGACGTAAATCGCGAGATAGGTCAGCGCACCGGCCACGCCTGCGGGCGTCGCCGCGGCAAGCCCGATCATGATGAACCCGACGTTGTTAATCGACGAATAGGCCAGCAGGCGCTTGAGGTTCTGCTGGCCGATCGCGCCCAGCGCACCGACCACGATCGAGGCGAGCGCGGCAAAGATGACAATCTGGCGCCAGGCATCGGCCTCGCCGCCGAACGGATCCATCGCCATGCGCAGCAGCATGCCCATCGCCGCGACCTTGGGCGCGCTGGCGAAGAAGGCAGTGACCGGAGTGGGCGCGCCTTCATAAACGTCGGGCGTCCACATGTGGAACGGAACCGCGCTGATCTTGAACGCCAGACCGGCGAGCACGAACACCACGCCGAAGAGCGCACCGGTCGAGAAAGAGGCCTCGAATGCCGCGCGAATACCGGCGTAATTCGTCGAACCGGTGAAGCCGTAGACGAGGCTTATACCATAGAGAATGATACCCGATGCCAGCGCACCGAGGACGAAATACTTGAGGCCCGCCTCGCTGGAGCGTTCGTCATTGCGCAGGAAGCTGGCGAGCACGTAGCTCGACAGGCTCGACATCTCGAGCCCGATGTAGAGCGTCATCAGGTCGGTGGCGGAGACCATCATCCCCATGCCGACCGCGTTAAACAGCATCAGCACGGGATATTCGGCACGATAAGCGTCGATCCGCTCGAAGAAACGTGGCGTGACGATCAGCACGGCGGCTGCCGCAACATAGATGAGCACCTTGGCAAAGCTGCCGAATGCATCGGCACGATAGAGATCGCCGAATGCCCGGCCCGCAACCTCGCCCGTGGCGCGATCGAACAGGCCGATGCTGAAGATGGCAGCACCGAACAATGCCGCGACGCTGATGATAGTGACCGTCCGCGCCGACTTGTTGCCCTGCCAGCCCGCGACGAGCAGCAAGGCGAGGCCGGCGAGCGAGAGGCCGATCTCGGTCGCGGTGAAATAGAAGGAAGTCGCGTAGTCCATCAGTGCGCTCCCTCTATGCCATGGGCTTCGCCATGCGCGCCCTCGACATAATTCGCATTATGCTCGCGCGGAGTTCCGACCACATTGTCGGCGTCGAAATCGGGAGCGGCACGCGCAACGCGGGCCTCGAGTGCGGCAATATCCTGACGCATGGGTGCAAGGAAGCTTTCGGGATAGACGCCCATCCACAGCACGGCGGCCGCAATCGGGGCGAGAATGGCCCATTCACGGGCATTGAGATCGGGCATGCGCGCAGCGTCTTCGTTGAGCTGCTCGCCGAACGCCACGCGGCGGTAGAGATAGAGCATATAGGCTGCCCCGAGGATGATGCCGGTGGTGCAAACCAGCGTCACCAGCGTCGAAACCTTGTAAATCCCTGCCAGCGCGAGGAATTCGCCCACGAAGTTGCTCGTTCCCGGCAATCCGATCGACGCCATGGTGAACAGCAGGAAAAACAGTGCGTATTTGGGCATGTTGATGCTCAATCCGCCGTAACGCGCGATCTCACGGGTATGCAGCCGGTCGTAGATTACGCCGACACACAGGAACAGCGCGCCCGACACGAGGCCATGGCCGAGCATGACCATCATCGCGCCCTCGATACCCTGCACGTTGAAGGCGAAGATGCCGACGGTGACGATCGCCATATGCGCAACCGAGGAATAGGCGATCAGCTTCTTCATGTCGTTCTGCACCAGGGCAACGAGCGAGGTGTAGATCACTGCGACCATCGACAGCACGAAAACGAGCCATGCGAATTGCGCGCTTGCCTCGGGAAACATCGGCAGGCTGAAGCGGATGAATCCGTAACCGCCGAGCTTGAGAAGCACGCCTGCAAGGATCACCGATCCGGCAGTGGGCGCCTGGACGTGCGCGTCGGGTAGCCAGGTGTGTACCGGCCACATCGGCATCTTCACCGCGAAGCTGGCGAAAAAGGCCAGCCACAGCCACGTCTGCGCCGACGGGTCGAAATCGTAGTTGAGCAGCGTCGGGATGTCGGTGGTGCCCGCTTCGTTCACCATCCACATCATCGCGATCAGCATCAGGACCGAGCCGAGCAGCGTGTAGAGGAAGAATTTGTACGAGGCGTAGATCCGGTTGTCGCCGCCCCATACGCCGATGATGAGATACATCGGGATGAGGCCGGCTTCGAAGAAGATGTAGAACAGGAACAGGTCCTGCGCGGCGAACACGCCGATCATCAGCACTTCCATCAGCAGGAAGGCGCTCATGTATTCGCCCACGCGCTTACTGACCGCTTCCCAGCTCGCAAGGATGCAGATCGGCATCAGGAAAACGCTGAGCATGATCAGCATCAGGGCAATCCCGTCGATCCCCAGCGCATAGCTGAAACCGGCGAAGATCTCGGCGCGCTCGGTAAACTGCCACTGCGCGCCGCCGATGTCGTAATTGACCCACAGCAGGATGCCCAGCACGAGGTCGACCAGCGTGGCGACCAGCGCGACCATGCGCGCACTCTGCGCCCCGAGGAACAGGCAGGCAATGGCACCTGCCAGCGGCACGGCAAGCATCAGCGAGAGGATGGGGAATTCCATCAGAACAGCACCCAGGTGATCGCGGCGACGAGCCCGAGGAGCATCACCAACGCATAGCTATAGAGATAACCGGTCTGGAACTTGCGGGCACCCACGGAGCCCTTCTCGACCACCCAGGCAATGCCATTGGGGCCGAAGCGGTCGATCGTACCGACGTCGCCGATTTTCCAGAACTGGCGGCCGAGCCAGAAGGCCGGCACCACGAAAAGATAGTGGTAGAGTTCGTCGAAATACCACTTGTTGTAGAGGAAGCGGTAGATCGGGCCGAGCTGCTCCGCCGTCTTGGCGGGGATGCTGGTGTCCTTGATATAGGCGTACCAGGCCACCACCAGGCCGATCACCATCACGATCAGCGCAGCATACTTCACCAGATATGGCACGTTGTGCATCGCGTGGATCAGCGGCTCGTTGTAGAAGATCGAGCTGCCCCAGAATGCCGCATCATCGAGGAAGGTCGGTGCGAAGACCTGCCCGGCCAGAACCGCGCCGATCGACAGGACGCCGAGCGGGATGAGCATGGTCAGCGGGCTCTCATGCGGGTGGTAGCCACCCGTCGTGTCTGCGCCAGCTTCCTCGGGTGTCTTGTGGACCGAGTGCTGGATGTGCTCGCTCTCGATCCAGCGCGGCTTGCCCCAGAAAGTCAGGAACATCAGACGCCAGCTGTAGAAGCTCGTGAGCAGCGCGGCGAAGGTGCCCATCCAGAAGGCGAAATTGCCCAGCTCGGTCCCGCGGCCATAGGCCACTTCGAGGATCGCGTCCTTCGACCAGAAGCCGGCAAAGCCTGCGCCGAGGTGGTAGATTCCCACGCCGGTGATCGCCAGCGTACCCGCCATCATGGCCCAGAAGGTCAGCGGGATGTGTTTCCGCAGTTCGCCGTAATAACGCATGTCCTGTTCGTGATGCATCGCATGGATGACCGACCCCGCACCGAGGAACAGCAGGGCCTTGAAAAAGGCATGCGTGAAGAGATGGAACATCGCCGCGCCATAAGCGCCGACGCCCGCAGCGAAAAACATGTAACCGAGCTGCGAACAGGTCGAATAGGCGATGACGCGCTTGATGTCCCACTGCGTCGTGCCGACGGTAGCGGCGAAAATGCAGGTCGCCGCACCGATGAAGGTGACGAGGCCCAGCGCAACAGGCGCGGTCTCGAACATCGGCGACAATCGGCAAACCATGAATACGCCCGCGGTGACCATGGTCGCGGCGTGGATGAGCGCCGACACCGGGGTCGGCCCTTCCATCGCGTCGGGCAGCCAGGTGTGCAGGCCAAGCTGCGCGGACTTACCCATGGCGCCGATGAACAGCAGCACGCACAGCACGTCCATCGTGTAGACATTGTAACCGAGGAAACCGATGGTCGCCCCGCTCATGCCGGGTGCGGCGGCGAGGATCTCGGTAATGGAGACGGTGTCGAACACCAAATAGGTGCCGAAGATGCCCAGCATGAAGCCGAGGTCACCCACGCGGTTGACCACGAACGCCTTGATCGCAGCGGCGCTTGCCGAAGGCTTGCGGAACCAGAAACCGATCAGCAGGTAGGATGCGAGGCCCACGCCTTCCCAACCGAAGAACATTTGAACGAGGTTGTCCGCCGTCACCAGCATCAGCATGGCGAAGGTGAACAGCGACAGATAGGCGAAGAAGCGCGGCTGGTCCGGGTCCTCGTCCATGTAACCCCAGCTGTAGAGGTGCACGAGCGCGGAGACGGTGTTGATCACCACCAGCATGATCGCGGTCAGCGTGTCGACGCGCAGCGCCCAGTCGAATGACAGTGAGCCCGACTGGACCCATTTCAGGACCGGCACGACCGTCGGTTCGTAAGTGCCCGCAACGAAGCCGAGGAAAATGGGCCAGCTCAGCGCAGCGCTGACAAACAGCGCGCCCGTGGTGATCGCCTTGGCGAACACGCTGGGAGCAGCCTTGTTGGTCAGGCCGGCAACGAGCGCCGCAAGCAGCGGCAGGAAGACGATAAGGAGTATCGGATGCACCGGAACTTATCCCTTCAGCCGGTCGACGTCGTCGACCGCGATGGTACCGCGGCCGCGGAAATAGATGACGAGAATGGCGAGCCCGACAGCGGCTTCGCCCGCTGCCACGGTCAGCACGAACATCGCGAAAACCTGGCCGACAAGATCGCCGAGAAATGCGCTGAATGCGACCAGTTGTAGATTCACGCTGAGCAGGATCAGCTCGATCGCCATGAGAATGACGATGATGTTCTTGCGGTTGAGGAAGATGCCCAGCACGCCGAGCACGAACAGGATCGCGCTGACAACGATGTAATGCTCGATCCCGATCACAGGTCGACCCCCCGGCCCACTGCGGGCTGCTTCATGACGGTTGCCTCATCGGGATTGCGGCGCACCTGCCGCGAAATGTCCTGCTGACCGCGCGCGTTTTCGGTGCGACGGTGCGTCAACACGATGGCGCCGACCATCGCGACCAGCAGGATGATGCCCGCAGCCTCGAACAGGAAGACGTAGTCGCGATAGAGCACCGCACCGATGCTGGCTGTGTTCGACGCGTCGAGCGCCGGCGCCGCAACACCGCTGGCCACGCCCAGTTCGAGCTGCCCCGCCTGATAGGCACCGATGCCGAAGATCAGTTCAGCGGCGAGCACCAGCGCGATCGCGATGCCGAGCGGGAAGTTCTTGACGAAACCGGCGCGCAGTTCGGCGAAGTCGATGTCGAGCATCATCACCACGAACAGGAACAGCACCGCGACCGCGCCGACGTAAACGATCAACAGCAGCGCAGCGATGAATTCCGCGCCGACGAGAACCATCAGGCCCGCGGCGTTGAAGAAGGCGAGGATCAGCCACAGCACCGAATGCACCGGGTTGCGCGCCATGATGACCATGACGGCGCTGGCGATAACGAGCGCAGCAAAGAGGTAGAAGGCAAGCGTCTGGATCATCGTCGCGGGCCCCTATCGATAGGGCGCATCGGCTTCAAGGTTCGCGGCAATCGCACGCTCCCACTTGTCCCCGTTCGCCAACAGTTTCGCCTTGTCGTAGAGCAGTTCCTCACGCGTTTCCGTGGCGTATTCGAAGTTCGGCCCTTCAACCACCGCATCGACCGGGCAGGCTTCCTGGCAGAAACCGCAATAGATGCATTTGGTCATGTCGATGTCGTAACGCGTGGTGCGGCGGCTGCCGTCCTCGCGCGGCTCGCTCTCGATCGTGATCGCCTGCGCCGGGCACACGGCTTCGCACAACTTGCACGCGATGCAGCGTTCCTCGCCGTTGGGATAGCGGCGCAGCGCATGCTCGCCGCGGAAGCGGGGCGAGATCGGGTTCTTCTCGAACGGGTAGTTGATCGTCACCTTGGGCTTGAAGAAGTACTTCAGCGTGAGGGCATGCGCCTTCACGAATTCCCACAGGGTAAACGCCTTGATGGTTTGCGCGATACTCATCCGAAATGTCCCGTGGCCATCAGATAGCCCGAAATGACGACAACGAAGCCAAGGCTGATGGGAAGGAAGACCTTCCAGCCAAGGCGCATCAGCTGGTCGTAGCGATAGCGCGGTACGGTCGCCATGACCCAGCTGAACATGAAGAAGAAGAAGAAGGTCTTGAGCAGCAGCCAGACGATCCCGGGTACGTAATACAGCGGCGCCCAGTCGATCGGCGGCAGCCAGCCACCCCAGAACAGCAGCGCGTTAAGAATGCACATCAGCAGGATGTTGGCATATTCACCCAGCCAGAAGAGCGCGAAGCTCATCGAGCTGTATTCGGTCTGGTAACCCGCGACGAGTTCGCTTTCCGCCTCGGTGAGGTCGAAGGGCACGCGCTGCGTTTCCGCCAGGCAGGAGATGAAGAACATCACCCACATCGGGAACAGCAGCGGATGAATGCCATAGGCATTGATCACCCCGAGACCGAAGCCTTCCTGTGCACGCACGATGTCGTTGAGATTGAACGTGCCTGCGAACAGCACGACGCACACCAGGATGAAGCCGATCGAGACTTCGTAGCTGATCATCTGCGCGGCGGCGCGCATGGCAGAGAAGAACGGGTATTTCGAGTTACTCGCCCACCCGCTCATCACCACGCCATAGACCGACAGCGAACTGATCGCGAGGATGTAGAGCAGGCCGATGTTGATATCCGCCAGCACGGCAGTAGCGCTGAACGGCACCACCGCCCAAGCGGCGAGCGCGACGGTGAAGGTCACGATCGGCGCAAGAATGAAGATGCCTTTGTTGGCAGCGGAGGGAATGATGGTTTCCTGGAGGAAAACCTTCAGACCGTCGGCGAAGCTCTGCAGCAGGCCGAAAGGGCCCACCACATTGGGACCGCGCCGCAGGTTGATCGCGGCCCAGACCTTGCGGTCGACGTAGATCACCATCGCCACGCACAGCATCAGCGGCAGTGCGATCAGCAGGATGCCCGCGATGGTCGCGAGCCCCCAGGCCCATTCGTAGGTCAGGCCGAGAGACTGGAAGAATTCGGTCATTCCGCGGCCTCCGCAAGCTCGCCGCCGCCGAGCAGTTCGCTCGAGCACTGCTGCATCACCGCGCTGGCGCGGGCGATCGGATTGGTAAGGTAGAAGTCCTTGATCGGATAGGCCGCGATCCGGCCTTCGGCCTTCGCGGCGCTGCCGCCCTTGGGCAGCGCGCCATAGGCAGCGAGACCTTCTTCGCCCAGCGCGGGGACTTCGCGGATCATCGCAGCCTGCAATTCGGCAAAGCTGTCGAAGCCGACCTCGACCTTGAGCGCATCGGCCAGTGCGCGCAGGATCGTCCAGTCCTCGCGTGCATCACCGGGCGCGAACACGGCTTTCTCGGCGAATTGCACCCGACCTTCGGTATTGACGTAGGTCCCGTCCTTTTCGGCGAAGCTGGCGGCCGGCAGGATGATGTCCGCAGCATGGGCGCCGCGATCACCGTGATGGCCGATATAAACCTTGAGCGCATCGGCGAAGGGTTCGAAATCCATTTCGTCGGCACCGAGGCTGAAGACCACCTTGGGCTTGGCAGCGACGATGTCTTTCATGCCGCCCTTCTGCGCGAAACCGAGCATCAGGCCGCCCATGCGAGCCGCGCTGAAATGGAGGACGTTGAAGCCGTTCCAGCCATCTTTCACGAGGCCGTAGCTTTCGGCGAAGGCAAGCCCGGCACCGAGAGCGCCCTTGGCTAGCGCTGCACCACCCATGATGATGGCCGGGCGTTCCGCGCCCTTGAAGGCTTCGACCACGTGCTTGGGGAGCTCACCCAGCACCGACAGATCGTCGCCGAGGAATTCGGCCGGATAGGTGGTTTCCCAATGGGGCCCGACCACGAAGACCTTGGCCCCGCGCTTGACCGCCTTGCGAATGCGTACATTCACCAGCGCCGCTTCCCAGCGGATGTTGCTGCCGACGATCAGGACCGCATCGGCGGTCTCGATCCCGCCGAAAGTCGAATTGAAGTTGACCGCGGCGAGGTTGGACACGTCGTAGTCCATGCCCGTCTGGCGGCCCTCGACCAGGGTCGAACCGCAGGCCTTGAGCAGCGCCTTGGCCGCGAACATGGTTTCGCAATCGACCATGTCGCCGGCGATGGCGGCGATGTCCTTGCCCGGCTTGGTCTTGGCGATGGCCTTGAACGCCTCGTCCCAGCTGGCCTGCTGCAGCTTGCCGCGTTTGCGCAAGAAGACCTTGTCGAGACGACGCTTGCTCAGGCCATCGACCTGGTAGCGCGCCTTGTCCGAGATCCATTCCTCGTTGACGTCGTCATTGATGCGCGGAAGCGCGCGCATCACTTCGCGACCGCGGCTGTCGAGGCGGATGTTCGAACCAACCGCATCGGAAACGTCGATAGAAAGCGTCTTCTTCAGCTCCCACGGACGCGCTTCGAAAGCGTAGGGGCGCGAGGTGAGAGCGCCGACGGGGCACAGATCGATCACATTGGCGGACAGTTCGTGTTCGGCAGCCTGCTCGAGATAGGTGGTGATCTGCATGTCCTCGCCGCGATAGAGCGCGCCGATCTCGTCCACGCCGGCGATCTCTTCCGAGAAGCGCACGCAGCGGGTGCAGTGAATGCAGCGGGTCATGACCGTCTTGATCAGTGGCCCCATGTATTTCTCGGTCACCGCGCGCTTGTTCTCTTCATAGCGCGTGGCGCCGCGGCCATAAGCAACCGACTGGTCCTGCAAATCGCATTCGCCGCCCTGATCGCAGATCGGGCAGTCGAGCGGGTGGTTGATCAGCAGGAATTCCATCACGCCTTCGCGCGCGGTCTTTACCATCTCGCTGTCGGTCCGGATTTCCTGACCCTCGGTGGCCGGCAGCGCACAGCTCGCCTGCGGCTTGGGCGGCCCGGGCTTCACTTCGACCAGGCACATGCGGCAATTGCCGGCGATCGACAGCCGCTCATGATAACAGAAACGCGGAATTTCCTTACCCGCAAGCTCACAGGCCTGAAGGACGGTCGCGCCGTCCGGAACCTCGATTTCCTGTCCGTCTACTGTGACTTTAGGCATTATTCGGCTGCCTCGGCAAACTTGGCGTTGTGTTCTTCGATCCGGCGTTCGAGCTCGGGGCGGAAGTGGCGGATGAGGCCCTGGATCGGCCATGCGGCCGCGTCGCCCAGCGCGCAGATGGTGTGGCCTTCGACCTGCTTGGTGACCTGTTGCAGCATGTCGATTTCCTCGATCGCCGCATCGCCGGTGCGCAGGCGTTCCATCATGCGCCACATCCAGCCCGTGCCTTCGCGGCAGGGCGTGCACTGGCCGCAGCTCTCGTGCTTGTAGAAATAGCTCAACCGGCTGATCGCACGGACGATGTCGGTCGACTTGTCCATCACGATGACGCCTGCCGTGCCGAGGCCCGAGCCGAGTTCCTTGAGCCCGTCGAAATCCATCGGCGCGTCCCAGATCTGTTCTGCCGGAACCAGCGGAACCGACGAACCGCCGGGGATCACGGCGAGGAGGTTGTCCTTGCCGCCGATGATGCCGCCGCAATGCTTCTCGATCAGCTCGCTGAACGGGATCGAAAGCGCTTCCTCGACCACGCAGGGCTTGTTCACATGGCCGCTGATCTGGAACAGCTTGGTGCCCTTGTTGTTTTCGCGCCCGAAGGAGCTGAACCATGCAGCACCACGTCGCAGGATGGTCGGGACGACAGCAATCGATTCCACATTATTGACCGTGGTCGGGCAGCCATAGAGGCCCGCGCCTGCCGGGAATGGCGGCTTGAGGCGCGGCTGGCCCTTCTTGCCCTCGAGGCTTTCGATCATCGCGGTTTCTTCACCGCAAATGTAGGCGCCGGCCCCGCGGTGCAGGAAGACGTCGAAATCGTAGCCCGACTTGCTGGCGTTCTTGCCGATCAGCCCGGCGTCATAAGCCTCGTCGATCGCCGCCTGCAGCGTTTCTGCCTCGCGAATGTATTCACCGCGGATGTAGATATAGGCGGCGCGCGCGCGCATTGCGTATCCGGCAACCAGCGCGCCTTCGACGAGCTTGTGCGGGTCGTGGCGGATGATCTCGCGGTCCTTGCACGAACCGGGTTCGGATTCGTCGGCATTGATGACGAGGAAGCTCGGACGACCGTCCTTCGATTCCTTCGGCATGAACGACCATTTCAGTCCGGTGGGGAAGCCTGCCCCGCCCCGACCGCGCAGGCCCGAAGCCTTCACTTCCTCGACGATGGCATCATGACCGCGCGCGATCAGCGACTTGGTATCGTCCCAGTCGCCGCGCTTCTGCGCCGCCTTGAGGCCCCAGTCCTGGAAGCCATAGAGATTGGTAAAGATGCGATCCTTGTCGGCAAGCATCAGAATGCGCCCCCTTGCGAGAGGAAATAGATTGCGGCGACCGCGATGATCGCGAGCGCGCCGAATTTCACGAGGCCGACCAGCACCTTCCAGGCGACGAAGCCTAGCACCAGCGCAATCAGGATGGTGGCGATGCTCATCACCAATCCTTCCGGTAATCGTGATTGGCGTCGACCATTTCGGGCAGCGAACTTAGTGCATTGGCGGGTTCACTGGTGTGACGCCCCGGCTCTTGCGTGCCCGTCTTGGGTTGCTCGCCCTTGGCCAGCGCATCGAGCACCGCATCGAGCCGCTCGGGCGTCAGGTCTTCGTAATTGTCGTCGTTGATCTGGACCATCGGCGCGGTGGCGCAATTGCCCATGCATTCGACTTCGGTCAGCGTCCACAGCCCGTCCTCGGAGACATGGCCCTTCTTCATGCCACGCTTCTTGCAGGTTTCGAACAGGCCGTCCGAGCCGCGGAGCATGCAGGGCGTCGTGCCGCAGACCTGCACGTGGTACTTACCCACCGGCTTCATGTTGTACATGAAGTAGAAGGTCGCGACCTCGAGCACGCGGATGACTGGCATGTCGAGATAATCGGCGACATATTCGATGACCGGCAGCGGGAGCCAGCCCTGCGTATCGGTCTCTTCACCCACCTGGCGCTGTGCAAGGTCGAGCAGCGGCATCACCGCGGAGCGCTGCCGCCCCTCGGGATAGCGCGCGATGGCCTTGTCCGCGCGGGCGCGGTAGCTTTCGTTGAATTCGAAGCCACCCCAGCGCTCGCGCAGCTCGGGGGTATCGGGTGCGGGAGAACGGTCGGCCATTAGCGGTCACACTCCCCGAACACGACGTCGATGGCGCCGAGAATGGCGGTGGCATCAGGCAGCATGTGGCCCTTCGACATGAAATCCATTGCTTGCAGGTGGCTGAAGGCGGTCGGACGGATCTTGCAGCGATAGGGTTTGTTCGACCCGTCGCTGACCAGATAGACGCCAAATTCGCCCTTGGGGCTTTCGGTCGCCACGTACACTTCGCCTGCGGGCACGTGGAAGCCCTCGGTATAAAGCTTGAAGTGGTGGATCAGCGCTTCCATCGACTGCTTCATCTCGGCACGCTTGGGCGGCGAGACCTTGCGATCATCCGAGCAGATCGGGCCGGACGGCATCTGCGCCAGGCACTGCTTGATGATCTTCGCGCTTTCGTAGACTTCCTTCACGCGCACGACGAAGCGGTCGTAACAGTCCGAATTGGTGCCGACGGGAATGTCGAATTCCATGCGTTCGTAGACATCGTAGGGCTGCGATTTGCGCAGGTCCCACGGGATGCCCGCAGCGCGGATCATCGGCCCGGAGAAGCCCCACGCAACCGCATCGTCCTTGCTGACCACGGCGATGTCGACATTGCGCTGCTTGAAGATGCGGTTGTCGAGCACGAGGCTCATCGCATCGCCGAACAGTTCCTGGAGCCGGCCATCGACCCAGTTGCCGATATCGACCAGCAGCTTCTCGGGCACGTCCTGGTGAACGCCGCCGGGGCGGAACCAGGCGCTGTGCATCCGCGCACCCGATGCCCGTTCGAAGAAATTCATGCAGTCTTCGCGCAGTTCGAACACCCACAGGTTCGGCGTCATCGCACCGACGTCCATGACGTGCGCGCCGATATTGAGCATGTGGTTGCAGATGCGCGTCAGCTCCGCGAACAGCACACGCAGATACTGCGCCCGCTCGGGCACTTCGACGTTGAGCAGCTTTTCGATCGCGAGGACGTAGCTGTATTCCTGCGCCAGCGGCGAACAGTAGTCGAGCCGGTCGAAATAAGGCAGCGCCTGCAGATAGGTCTTGTGCTCGATCAGCTTTTCGGTGCCGCGGTGGAGCAGCCCGACATGCGGATCGACGCGTTCGATGATCTCGCCGTCGAGTTCCATCACCATCCGCAGCACGCCGTGCGCCGCAGGGTGCTGAGGCCCGAAGTTGATCGTGTAATTGGTGATCACTTCATCGCCGGTCGTCGGCGACTCTTCCAGATGCATGGCGTGGCTCATGAGCAGATCCAGTTGCCGCTGTAGCTTTGCGTCTTGCCGGCGGCGTCGGTCACGGTGACGTTGGCAGGGCGGCGCTGCGCGTCGCCCGCTGCGGGAGCGACCGAGACGGTAAACCCTTCACCCGCGAAGCTGGTGCCGTTGCGAATGGCGTCGAGCCCGCCCGCGGTCGCATCGGCCAGCGTCAGGCTGTCGCCCACGCGGACCACCGCCTTACCTGGGATGGCAGCGTCATTCATCGCCCCGGCGATGATGATTTCATTCTTGCCAACCATCAGCGTGCACCCGCCGTCGCGCGGTCCGAAATCGACACCGCCGATATCGCCGAGCTTCTGCAATTGCGTGAGATCGGCATTGGCGGGCGGCGCCTTGGCAACGGTATTGGGCTTGTCCGGGTCGACCCCGGCGCCAGCGGTCGGTTCGCCATCCTGACCAATGCGGCTGGCGAAATCCTCGGCGCTTTCCTGCGGGGCCTGCTCTGACGAGCACGCTGCAAGCGCCAGCGGTATTGCGAGGAGCACGAGACGGTTCATCACTTGGCGTCTTTCGCGGCATCGGCGTCGTCATCCGACGGATCGGGTTCGGTCGCGGCAGCGGTGTCGGTGGTCTTGCCCTCGCGTTCGGGGCGCGCGGGCTGGTCTTCGGTCGGTTCCGGCGCAGGCGCGTCTTCGCCACTGTCCTCCTCGGCAGGCGCTCCGGCGCTCACTTTGTCGGCAGCGTGTTCGTCGGTTTTCTTGCCCGCCCCCGTATCGCCGGCCTTCTCGGTGGTCTTGGGCTCCTCGACTGGAGGCGTATCCGCTTTCTCATCGCCCGGCAGGACGTAGTCCGCGCCTTCCCACGGGCTCATGAAATCGAACTGACGCAGGTCCTGCGCAAGCTCGACCGGTTCGTAGACCACGCGCTTTTCGTCTTCCGAATAGCGCAGCTCGTGATAACCGGTGAGCGGGAAATCCTTACGGAAGGGGTGTCCTTCGAAGCCGTAGTCGGTGAGGATCCGGCGCAAGTCGGTATTACCTGCGAACAGCACGCCATACATGTCGAATACTTCGCGCTCGAGCCAGCCCGCATTGGGCCATAGCGTCGTCACGGTGGGAACCGGCGTGTCCTCGCTCGCGGAGCATTTCACCATGATGCGGTTGTTCGTCGTGAGCGACAGCAGCATGTAGACCACTTCGAAACGTTCGGGGCGGCTCGGATAGTCGACCCCGGCGATCTCCATCAGCTGCTGATAGCCGTGATCGTCACGCAGGATGCGCAGGGCATCCTCGATGCTGTCGCGCTTCACGGTGAACAGCAGTTCGCCATGCTCTTCATGCGCTTCGACCAGATGCGCACCCAGCGCCTTGCCGAGCACGTCGCGAAGCCCGTCGATCAGAGTGAACCGGGGGGCGGAATGCAACACTGCCATCGCGCCTTACCTTTCGATCGTACCAGCGCGGCGGATCTTCCGCTGCAATTGCATCACGCCGTAAAGCAGCGCCTCGGCTGTCGGCGGACAGCCCGGCACGTAGATGTCGACCGGCACGATGCGGTCGCAACCGCGAACCACCGAATAGCTGTAGTGATAATAGCCACCGCCATTGGCACAGCTGCCCATCGAGATGACGTATTTGGGCTCCGACATCTGGTCGTAGACCTTACGCAGCGCGGGGGCCATCTTGTTGCACAGCGTACCCGCGACGATCATCACGTCGCTCTGCCGCGGCGAAGCGCGCGGCGCGACACCGAAACGCTCCATGTCGTAGCGCGGCATGTTGACGTGAATCATCTCGACCGCGCAGCAGGCGAGACCGAAAGTCATCCACCACAGCGAGCCGGTACGCGCCCACTGAAACAACTCTTCGGTGCTGGTGACGAGGAACCCCTTGTCGTTCACCTCGGTCTGCAGCGCGTTGAAATAATCCGCATCGGGCTGACGCGTCTCGCCGCCCTGTGCGGCGGGCACGCTCTGCGGCCGAGTGATGATGGTTGAAGTGCTCATGCTATTGCCAGTCCAGTGCGCCCATCTTCCATTCGTAAGCGAGGCCGACGGCCAGGATGCCAAGGAAGATCACCATGGCGGACCATCCGGTCCAGCCCGTGTATTCGAGGCTGACTGCCCACGGAAACAGGAAGGACGCCTCGAGGTCGAACAGCAGGAAGCTGATTGCGACGAGATAGAACTTCACGTCGAACTGGCTGCGCGGGTCTTCGAACGCGGGGAAGCCGCATTCATATTCGCTCAGTTTCTCGGCGTCGGGCTTGTGCGCGCCGGTCAGCCGCGAAACGCCCATCGGCAGGAAAACGAAGAGCGCCGACAGCGCGGCAGCCACAAACAGGAAGATCAGGATAGGCAGGTATTGTTCGAGGTCGACCACGAATGATTCCTAGGCGTCGGGCTTGGTTTCGCGCCCGCCTCTAGGCCCCTCACCCAGATGGTGCAAGGGTGCAGAAATGCGAACAATTCGCAACAAATCCGCACCTTGCACCATACCCTTGCGGGCGTGGGTTACTTCATCATGGTTTTGACCGCTTTTTCGGTGGCCGGGCCATAGGGGGGCTTGAACCCGCCGAGCTTGGCGACATCGATCTTGGGCTGTGTATAGATGCTGCGCGCGTGGCTGAATTCGCGGAAGCCTTCAACGCCGTGATAGCTGCCCATCCCGCTGGGACCGACACCCCCGAAGGGCAGGTCCTCCATCGAAACGTGGAAGATCACGTCGTTGACGGTCACGCCGCCGCTGATTGTCTTGGTCAGCACCTTTTCGCGCTCGTCCGCATTCTGGCCGAAATAATAGAGCCCGAGCGGACGATCGTGTTCGTTCACGTATTCGATCGCCTCGTCGATATGGCCATAGGTCTTCACCGGCAGGACCGGACCGAAGATCTCCTCCTGCATCGCCTTCATGTCGTCGGTGACGTTCTTGAGGATCGTCAGCGGCATCTTGCGCGCATTGGTGTTGGAAAAATCCTCATTGCCCGGATTGACTTCGATCACTTCGGCGCCCTTGTCGCGCGCATCGGCGACCAGGTCCTGCAAACGATCGAAATGGCGATCGGTGACGACGCTGGCGTAGTCCTCGTTGTCGAGCAGCGTGGGATACATGTTGGCGGTACCCTGCCACACCCCGTGGATCGCCTCGTCCTGCTTGCTTTCGGGGACATAGAGATAATCGGGCGCGAGGCAGATCTGCCCCGCATTCATCATCTTGCCCAGCGCCACGCGTTCGCCGGCCTTGGCGAAATCGGCGCTCTCGCCCATGAACACGGGGCTCTTTCCGCCCAGTTCCAGCGTGACCGGGACGAGATTCTTGGCTGCCGATTCCATCACACGTCGGCCGGTGGCGGTCGAACCGGTAAAGATCAAATGGTCGAAGGGCAGCTCGCTGAACGCCGCGGCGACTTCGGGCCCACCGGTGAAGACCGCGCATTCGTCAGGGGTAAAGTACTCCTCGACGAGTTCCCTGGTCAGCAGGCTGGTCTTTTCGGTGAATTCGCTCGGCTTGATCATCGCGCGATTCCCCGCCGCGAAAATCTGCATCAGCGGGCCGAAGCTGAGATTGACGGGGAAGTTCCATGGGCTGAGAATGCCCACCACGCCCTTAGGCTCGTAACGGACCTCGGCCTTTGCCCCGAGCAGACCCAGCGGGAACTGGACATGGCGTTTTTCCGGGCGCGACCAATTATCCATGTGCTTGAGACAGTATTTGCCGAAGTTCACCGTGCCCGCGATGTCGGTGATCATCGACTGGTGCGGAGAACGATTGCCGAAATCGGCCGCCATCACCTTGCACAGATCCTCGGCGTGGTCGGTGAGCAGTTTCATCGCGCGCTGGATACGATCCTTGCGCAGCGCCATGGGTTCGGGCCGCATCTGGTTATGCGCGGCACGCTGTTTGCGCAGCACGGCTTCCATTTCGCTTTTCCGATCGTCCGCCATTGCTCTCTCCGTTTGATATTGCTGCAACGCAGCACTAGGTTGTGCGCCACCAGATAGGTCGCCAATGGCAACCGATATTCCAGAACAAAAGGACATACACAAGCATGACACAGTTCAGCGCATCCGATCCCGTCGTCATCCTGTCTTACGCGCGCACCCCGATGGGCGGCATGCAGGGCGCCCTCGCGGATGTCTCCGCTACCGATCTCGGTGCGACGGCGGTCAAGGCTGCGGTCGAGCGCTCGGGCGTGCCGGTGGACAGCTTCGATCGCACCTACATGGGCTGCGTGCTGCCAGCGGGTCTGGGCCAGGCGCCAGCGCGTCAGGCGTCGATCAAGGCGGGTCTGCCCAAATCCGTGCAGGCGACCACGGTCAACAAGGTCTGCGGCAGCGGCATGCAGACGGTCATCATGGGCGCCGAGGCGCTCGCCAGCGGAACGGTGGACTATGTCGTCGCGGGCGGGATGGAGAGCATGACTAACGCGCCCTACCTGCTCAAGAAGCACCGCAGCGGCGCGCGGCTCGGGCACGACACCACCTATGACCACATGTTCCTCGATGGGCTGGAGGATGCCTATGAGGAAGGCCGCGCGATGGGCACCTTCGCGCAGGACACCGCCAATGAGTACCAGCTCACCCGCGAGCAGATGGATGAATACTCGATCGAATCGCTGCGCCGCGCGAATGCCGCGATCGAGAGCGGTGCCTTTGCCGACGAAGTCGTCCCGGTCACCGTCTCGACCCGCAAGGGCGACGTGACGGTCGAACATGACGAGCAACCCGGCAAGGGGCGGCCCGACAAGATCCCGCAGCTGCGCCCGGCCTTCGCCAAGGACGGCACGATCACCGCGGCGACCTCGTCCTCCATTTCGGATGGTGCGGCGGCCGTCGTGCTGAGCCGCGAAAGCGTTGCCAAGGCGAACGGCCAGCAGCCGGTTGCCAAGATCGTCGCCATGGCAGCACATGCACAGGAACCCGCGCAATTCACCGTGGCACCGATCGGCGCGATCGAGAAGGTCCTCGACAAGGCCGGCTGGAGCGCGGACGAAGTCGAACTGTGGGAAGTCAATGAGGCCTTCGCCTGCGTCGCCATGTTCGCCATGCGCGACCTCGGCATTCCGCACGACAAGATCAACGTGAACGGCGGCGGGACCGCGCTGGGCCACCCCATCGGCGCCAGCGGAACGCGTATCATCGTCACGCTGCTCAACGCATTGAAGCAGCAGGGCAAGACACGCGGCGTCGCCTCACTCTGCATCGGCGGCGGCGAAGCCACTGCCGTGGCCGTCGAACTCGTCTAGACTCGAGCTGAAAATGCGGACACTTCCTTGCCACGAACGGATGGAAGTTCAGGAGGCAGGGAAGTGTCCATGAGGAAATTCGTCATCTTCGCAACCTGCGTTGCCCTCGCCGGCTGCGGTTCGAGCGAGGTCGAGGCGCCCGAAGCAGAAGCCGAGAATGCCGAAGCGCAGGAGTTCACGCTCGACAGCACTGCGATGGGCAACATCGCCGGCACCTACGAGGTCAAGCTCGCCGACGGCAGCGTGAGCATGCAGACGATCAACCCCGACGGTACCTATGTCGACACGACTCCCGATGGCACCCGCATCGGCGGCGGCACGTGGCGCACCGGCGACAAGGGCAAGATGTGCTTCGATCCGGAAGGCAACGATCCCGAGGAATGCTATATCGGCGGCGCACCGGGAGAAGACGGTGCTTTCGAAATGCGCGGCGCGGACGGCACGGTCCAGTCCTCCGTCCGCAAGGTCGAAGCCCAAGCGATGGCCGCTCCGTCGGAATGACAAACGATCAGGGCGGCGCTACGCTAGCCGCCCTGATCGTTCGCAAGGGAGGATTTCATGACGTTCAAGCTTTTGCCGATCGTTGTGCTGGGCGCGCTGGCTGCCGGATGCGGCAACGAGACCAGCACCGACACGGAAACGCCGATCGAAGGGAGCGAACGTGCCTCTCCTGCCGCCTATGTGATGGGACCGGGCAGATATGCCATCGAGGGCGGTGACGGAACGGTCTATTCGCAGACCGTCGTCAAGGCTGACGGGACCTATGCGGATCTTGATGCCGAAGGCAATGAAGTCGGACGCGGAACCTGGCGGGACGAGCGCGGCCTCGCCTGCTTCGATCCGGATGGCGACGGGCCCGATCAGCAGGAACGCTGCTGGACGAATTCTGCCCTGGCCGAGGACGGGAGTTTCACAAGCACGCGCGACGACGGAAGCGAGAGCTACACGATCCGCCCGATCGGCGGATAACCTTCAGGGTTCGCCTGCGCCCCACAGCCGGTTCTGCGCGATATAGCCCTGATAATCGTCGATGCTGAGCTCGCACCAGCCATCGTCGCAGCCGCCCAGCGCGCCGACCACGCCGGGTTCGACCCGCCATTTCAGCATCGCGTCGTGCGACGGGCCATCGCGCAGTTCGGCCAACCCTTCGCCGATGACGATAGCCCCGCGCTCGGGGCTCAACAGGCGCGCGACCACCCATCCGCGCGCGCCGTCGGGATCCTCGATCAACCGCCAGCCTTCCATCACCCGCACAACCTTCACCGGCAGGCCGGGGCGGCGGTAGACCCAGTCGATCTTGTAATCCGCGCTCGGCCCGACGCGCATGTTGAGCACGGTTGCGCGGATGCTGGCCCAATAGGGTGTATCGCGTTCTTGCGCGAGCGTTGGAACGGCAGCTGTGGCAAGCATCAGGAAGGGAATGAAAAGTCGTGCGAACATGGATGCCGATTCGGCCATTGAGGACGAACAGTCAACGTCCTTCAGGCAGGCTTCTACGCCGAATCCTTGACCACGCCCCTGCCCGCGTCCTAGCGCTGCAGTCGAAATGGAAAGCGCCGATATCCGCCCCGCCAAGCGCCTGGAGCGCACCCCGCGTGTCTTCGTGACCCGCCACCTGATGCCCTCGGTCGAAGACCGGATGCGCGAATTGTTCGACGTTCGTCTCAACGAAAGCGACACCCCCCTGGCCCGCGCGCAATTGATCGCCGCGATGCAGGATTGCGACGTGCTGGTTCCCACGGTAACCGACCGGATAGACGCCGAGATGATCGCGCAAGCTGGCGAGAATCTGGGCCTGATCGCCAATTTCGGTGCCGGGACCGAGCATCTCGATCTCGATGCCGCCGCCGCGCGCCACATCCTCGTCACCAATACGCCGGGTGTCTTCACCGATGATACGGCCGACCTTGCAATGGCGGGGATCATCGGGGTGCCGCGGCGAATTCGCGAAGGCGTCGAATTGATCCGGAGCCGCCAATGGACAGGCTGGACACCGACAGCGCTGCTCGGAACCAAGCTGGCGGGCAAGGTGCTGGGGATCGTCGGCATGGGCCGTATAGGCCAGGCCGTGGCACACCGCGCGCGCGCCTTCGGTCTCGAAATCGCCTATCACAACCGCAAGCGGCTGCCCGAGGCGGTCGAACGAATGTTTCAGGCTCGCTGGGTCGAAACTCTCGACGATCTGATGGGCGAAGCCGACATCCTCAGCCTGCACTGCCCCGCGGGACCCGGCACACACCACATGATCGATACGCGGCGGATCGGCCTGATGAAGGACGGCGCCAGCCTCATCAACACCGCCCGCGGCGATCTGGTCGAGCAGGAGGCGCTCGTCGCCGCGCTCGAGAGCGGCAAGCTCGCCGGCGCGGGCCTCGACGTTTATCCCGACGAGCCCAATGTCGATCCACGATTAATCCGCCATCCCAATGTGATGACCCTGCCGCACATCGGCAGCGCAACGCGCGAAGGCCGCGAAGAGAGCGGTCTCAAGGTCATCGCCAACATTCGCATGTGGGTCGACGGGCATCGACCGCCGGACCAGGTCCTCACTGGTCTTTAAGCCCATCCCTCACTGCTAGCGGCGCAGGCCGACGCCTAGAGATAGTCCTGCTGCGGCATGCCGAGAACGTGGAACCCGCCATCGACGCGCAACACTTCGCCCGTGGTGCAGGCTCCCGCATCCGAGCAAAGGTAGACGGCAGTGCCGCCCACGGCTTCGAGCGTGGCATTGGCGCGCAGCGGCGCATTGCTCTCGGTATGCTTGTAGGTCCGGCGCGCGCCACCGATCGCCGAACCGGCGAGCGTCTTCATCGGGCCGGGGCTGATCGCATTGACGCGGATCCTCTCGGGACCGAGGTCGTTGGCGAGATAGCGCACCGCCGCTTCGAGCGCAGCCTTGGCGACCCCCATCACATTGTAGTTCGGGGTGACGCGGGTCGAGCCCATGTAGCTCAGCGTCAGCAAGGTTCCGCCATGCTCGACCATCATCGGATGCGCACGACGCGCGACTTCGATGAAGCTGTAGGCGGAAATATCCATCGAGTTCTTGAAGTTCTCGCGCGAGGTATCGAGTATCCGTCCGGTCAGTTCCGACTTGTCCGAATAGGCGATCGCATGGACGAGGAAATCGATCCGCCCCCACCGCTCCTGCAGGGTGGCGAAGGCAGCATCGAGGGAGGCATCGTCGGTTACGTCGACATCGACCATAAGATCGGAACCCACGCTCTGCGCGAGCGGTTCGAGCCGCTTGCCGAAGGCGTCGCCCTGATAGGTGAAGGCGAGTTCGGCCCCCGCCTCTGCACACGCCTTGGCGATGCCCCACGCGATCGAGCGTTCGTTAGCCACGCCCATCACGAGCCCGCGCTTTCCTGCCAGCACACCCATCGTCACATCACCTTACCCATGGGCGCGCCGAGACGCGCCGCGCCTTATCCGTGAAACTTCGAGAGCACCATCGACCCATTGGTCCCGCCGAACCCGAAGGAATTGGTCATCACCGAATCGAGACCGGCATTCTCGACCAGCTCGGTGGCGATCTCCTCCGGCCTGAGTGCAGGATCCAGCGTCTCGACATTGATCGACGGGATGATGAAATCATGCTCCAGCGCGAGCAGGCAGTAGACCGCCTCCTGCGCACCGGTGGCTCCCTGGCTGTGCCCGGTCATCGACTTGGTCGAGCTGACCGGCGGCGTGCTGCCTTCGCCGAAGACCCGGCGCACCGCCTCGATCTCGCCCACGTCACCTACCGGCGTCGAAGTGCCGTGCGCATTGATGTAGCTGACCTTGCGATCGGCACCCAGCGTGCGCAGCGCGCCGCGCATGGCGCGTTCGCCGCCCTCGCCCGACGGTGCGACCATGTCGGCCCCGTCCGAGGTCGCGCTGAAACCGGTGACCTCGGCATAGATCTTCGCACCGCGCGCCTGCGCATGTTCGAGGCTCTCGAGCACCACGATCGCGCCGCCGCCGCCAATGACGAAGCCGTCGCGATCGGCATCGAACGCGCGCGAGGCACGCTCAGGCGTGTCGTTATACTTGCTCGACATCGCGCCCATGGCATCGAACAGGCAGGACAGCGTCCAGTCGAGTTCTTCACCGCCACCGCCGAACATCACGTCCTGGTTCCCCAGCGCGATCTGCTGCGCGGCCATACCGATGCAATGCAGCGAGGTCGAGCAGGCCGAGGTGATGGAAAAGTTCATGCCCTTGATCTGATAGGCCGTCGCGAGATTGGCGCTGACCGTGGAGGACATAGTCTTGGGCACGGCGAAAGGCCCGATACGCTTTGTGTTGCCGGTCTTGAGCACGGTCTGGTGCGCTGCCAGCATGGCCGAAGTCGAGGGGCCGCCCGAACCGGCGATGACCCCGGTCATCGGGTTGATGACGTCTTTTTCTTCGAGCCCGGCGTCGGCGATCGCCTGCGCCATCGCAATATGCGCATAGGCGGCGCCCGGTCCCATAAAGCGCAAGGTGCGCTTGTCGACATGATCCGCGACGTTCAGGTCTACCGCGCCTGCGATCTGCGAGCGGAAGCCGTGTTCGGCCATGTCTTCGTTGAAAGTGATGCCCGACTTGCCCGCTTTGAGCGAGGCAAGGACTTCGGCTGCATTGTTGCCGATCGAGGAGACGACCCCCAATCCGGTTACGACGACGCGACGCATGGCTATCCTCTCACGCCTCTGACAAGGCGACTTTCATATCTTTGACTTGGTAGATGACTTCGCCATCGGCTTCGACACGACCGTCGGCTACGCCCATGGTCAGCCGACGGGTCTGCACCGCTTTGGTGAAGTCCACGTAATAGGTCAGCATCTTGCGGTCGGGTCGGACCATGCCGGTCAGCTTGACCTCGCCGACGCCGAGCGCATAGCCGCGCCCCTGCCACCCGCGCCAACCGAGATTGAAGCCGGTAAGCTGCCACAGCCCGTCGAGGCCCAGACAGCCTGGCATGATCGGATTACCGGGGAAATGACAGTCGAAGAACCACAGGTCGGGCTTGATGTCGAACTCGGCGACGACATGGCCCTTGCCATGTTCCCCGCCGTCACCCGAAATATCGGTGATCCGGTCCATCATCAGCATGGGCGGTTCGGGCAATTGGGCATTGCCGGGGCCGAACAATTCACCGCGCGCGCATTTCAGCAGATCTTCGCGGTCGAAACGGGTTGGGAAGTCAGTCATCCCCGGCGGCACTCCTCAGTTTTTATGGCCTTGTACTTGCCGCAGCGCCTAGCATCCCGGACTGGTAAGGAAAAGGGCCGATGGCCATCGGGAGTGAAACTGCCAAAGGCTGAAGAACCGGCGATATCACAATGACTTATATCATAGATTTGCTTCAGCGGAGAATGTTCCGACCGCAATAGCTACAGACCGACCCGTCAAATATTGGGGCAAGCCTCGATGGCAGCGGGTTCCGCCCGCGCTCCGCCACGCTCGAACCGCGCAAAATAGCCGCGGAAGTCGGGCCGCTCGACGAACTCGACGAGTTTGAGCCCGACCTGGTCGAACTCGCAGAACAACAGCTTGGGCGGAATGCCATGGCGGTCTGTCGGCCGATCGACATCGACCACAATGACCTGCCCGTCTTCGCGCAGCGACGGCCACATCCGCCACAGGAACTCGTAGGGGCTTTCGATCTCGTGATACATATGGACCATGAAGATCCGGTCGAAGCTGCCGTCGGGGAGCTTGGGATCCGCCATTTCGCCAAGCCGGATCGAAACGTTCTCGAGCCGCTGACGTTCGATGCGTCGCCCAAGCCGGCTGAGCGCTTCGCGATCGATATCCTGTGCCAACACGCGGCCGTTGTCGCCCACGCGTTCGGCAAGACGCACGGTGTAATATCCATTACCGGCACCAATATCGGCAACCGTCATGCCAGGCTCGATATCGGCGAGATCCATCACCGTCTGCGCCTCGCCGCGGCTGTCGCGCTGATCTTCGGTCGAGTACTGGTTGGAGCCGATCTGCGACACCGGCCGATCGGGCGCGGGGAAACCCGCCTCGGTCGCAGCGGGCTCATCGCAGGCAATCACCGCAAGCGCGAGCAGGCCGATGGCAGCAATCCGTGTCATGATGCGCCTATGCCGATCCGTCAGGGGATGGGCAATGCCCGCATGCCGCCGATAAACACGTCGAAGGGTAGATCGCCCTGACGCCAGGGCGACTGGCGTCCCGATGTGCGCTCGTTCACCGCGACAGCAGTTTTGCGGAAAGTCTCGTCCAGCGACTGGCGGCGGCGGATCTCGCGAGCAAATTCGATCGCGAACGGACTGCCCTTGCCCGCCGTCGCCCCGTCCTCGGCAACATTGCCCGGTTCGGTCGAGAAGAACACCACCGCCGAAAGCCCGCGCAGGCTGCCGACCTGCGCCAGCCCGCGGTTCGAAAACACGATATCGTCGAGCGTCACCGTATCGAGCGCGCGCTGCGCCCCTTCGACCGCCACTATCTCCAGTTCGGTGGAGCGATCCGCCTCGATCAGCGGATTGTTGCGGCATGCGTCAACGACGAACACCACACCGCGCGCTTCGCCGGTCAACCGCCGCAGCATTGCGTCGAGCCCGATCAGCGAATGCCCATCGGCAGCAAGCAGGTAATTCGCCCCGTCGATCTGGAACCCGTGCCCCGCGAAATAGACGAAGGCTATGTCGTCGCCGCTGAGCGAGGCCGCGAAATCCTCGAAAGCCGTTCCCCAGCGCGCCGCATCGGGCTCCTCGACCAGCTCGATCTCGTCGACCGTGGTCCGGCGCAGCGCGGCTGCGATCATACGCCCGTCGGCGACCGGGTTGTCCAATTGCAACCGGCTGTCGGCCGCCTCGGCATAGTCGGTCGCAAGCAGCAGCGCTTTCACATCGGCGCGGGCCGGTGCCGCGGCCGCAAACAGCGCACAGGCCAATAGCGCGATGCGCGAAAGCAGAGCAGAAATCCGCATCATGGCAACCTCACAATCTGAGCGACACGCCGAGGTTCACCCCGTGGTTTACCCGCGAATCTCCAAAATCAAAATCGCCCGACAGCGGGAAGAACATGATCGCGCGATAACGGATGTCCAGTGCGATGCTGTCGGTGAGGATGAACTGCGCGCCGACCGCGAAATCGGGACCGATACTGGTTTCGGCTGCATCACGGCGCTCTTCCACGCGCAGGGTTTCCTCGTCGAACCCAAGGAAACGCGTCTCGAAAGTGCTTGCGGGTTGATGGCTGGCGTGGACCATGCCGTTGAAGAATGCGACGGCATGCGCGCTGAAGGGGACGAAGGCGGTAACCCCTGCCCGGCCGCTGAACGTCTCGAGCGAACGTTCGGTTGCGATCCGATCCGGACGCCCGAGTGCATCGATGTTCCGGGTCGGCGCATCCTCGCCGAGAACATCCGCGACGAACTGGCGGACTTCGTCGTTCTGCTGGATAACCAGTGTCCCCGCACCGGTCACTGCGAGCCGTTCGTAGCGTGCGCCTGCGGAAATCGCGAAGTTCTCGCTCACCCGTCGTTGCCAGGTCAGTTCCAGGTCGAGCCGGTCGACCTCCTCGGCGGTCACAGTCTGAATTATCGACAGTTCGGTGAACTGCACATCGGCGACCGACAGCGTTACATTGCGCGACGAGACCAGCTCGGTGCCCGCTTCGCCCGATCCATACATGGCAGTGACCGTAAAGCGGTCGCGGTCCCCGCCGAAATTGACCATGCCGCCAACCATGGCGAAGCCGACCTGGTCCGAATTGGAAGCCGAGCCATTGTCCTGCACTTCAACAGTCAGATCGTCGAAACCGCTTGCCTCGCGCAACTGGCCGGTGAGGTCCGCATCGATCACCTGCAGAGCGTCGCGCAGCCCGTCGAGATCCGAAGTGCGCAAATTGGAATTGTCGAAATAGTAGGACACGCGCGGACCGATGACGACATCGGCTTGCGCCGGCGTGGCAAGCGCTGTCGCCAACACGGCCCCGGCCATCACATAACTGCGTTGCAAACCAGTTTCTCCCCCGTGCGACCCGGGTCGACGGGAGCTGTAGGCCAGCACCCCGTCGGGCGCAATTAGCGAGCAGGACCGTCGCCTTCGTCGTCAGAGGCGCAACGACAGACCCAGATTGACACCGTGATTGACCCGCGCGTCGCTGAAGCTCTCCGCCCCCGACAGTGGGAAGAACAGCACCGCGCGATACCGCAGGTCGAGCGCCAAATTCTGCGAAAGGATGAACTGCGCCCCGACCGAGACGTCGGGACCGAAGCTCAATTCACCCTCGTCGCGGCTGGCGACACGGTCACTGAACACACCGGCGGGGTCGATGACCTGCGTGACCACGTCGTAGTCGGGTCGGTAGCTGGCCTGGAGCATGCCGTTGAAAAATGCCACCGCACTGTCGCCGACGGGGACGAAGGCGGTGACCCCACCCCTCGCACTGAACGTTTCGATCGTTCCATCCTGTCGCACTCCGGCGGTCACCGGAGAGATCGAGGGCACGCCTGCCGGTGGCGGGTCGCCCGCAGCGGCCGCACGCGCCAAAGCGATAACGGTAGGAATCGCGGCGGATTGGACGATCCGCAGATCGCCCGTGAAACTGCTCTCGAGCCGTTCATACCGCAGACCGCCGAGCAGTGCGAAACTTTCACTCTGCCTTCGCTGCCATGTCAATTCGACATCCAGCCTGTCGGTATTGCTTACCGCCTTGGCATCGAAATTGAGCAGGTCAACGAACTGGCTGTCCCCAAGCGTCAACGTTCGCGACACCGCTGCGGATAACGCCACATCACCCTCGCCACTGCCATACATGGCGGTCAGCGTGAACCGATCGCGATCGTCACCGAAATTTACCATCGCGCCGACCATCGGATAGCCGATCTGGTCGGCGAGAACGCCTTCACTTTCACCGATCGAAGCCAGCTCGGGTTCTACCCCGAAGGCCGTCCGCAGGACTGCGATATCGGCGGGCGCGAGCGCATCGCCTTCTTCGAGACCCGCATCGATCCCGGTCGTACGCAAATTCGAATTGTCGAAATAATAGGACACGCGCGGACCGATGACCACATCGGCGCGGGCCGGAGTTGCAGCTGCCGCGGCCAGTACCGCGAGACTGGCCAGGGCAAGCTGTTTGCGCATCCTATTCGGTATCCTCCACCTCGACCTTCTCGCCGGTCACGCGTTGCGCCAGCGCGGCCGAGATGAACGGATCGAGCGCGCCGTCGAGCACGTCGTCGGGTGTAGGCGACTGCACGCCGGTGCGCAAATCCTTCACCATCTGGTACGGCTGGAGCACGTAAGAACGGATCTGGTGGCCCCAGCCAATCTCGCTTTTTTCCTGATACTCGCCGCTCGCAGCCGCTTCGCGCTCGGCCATTTCGCGTTCGAACAGCCGCGCCTTGAGCATGTTCATCGCGGTGGCGCGGTTCTTGTGCTGGCTGCGATCGTTCTGGCTGGCGACGACGATGCCGGTGGGCTGGTGAGTGATGCGTACCGCGGAGTCGGTAGTGTTGACGTGCTGGCCGCCCGCGCCGCTGGCGCGATAGGTGTCTATCTTGAGGTCTGACGGATTGATCTCGATGTCGATATCGTCGTCGATAACCGGATAGACCCAGACCGAGCTGAAACTGGTGTGGCGGCGCGCCGAACTGTCGTAGGGACTGATCCGCACAAGCCGATGCACGCCGCTTTCGGTCTTAGCATAGCCGTAGGCGTTTTCGCCCTTGATCAGAAGGGTGGCGCTCTTGATGCCCGCCTGGTCGCCCGCGGCATATTCGACCGTTTCGACCTTGTAGCCGCGGCGTTCGGCCCAGCGTGCATACATGCGCAACAGCATGTCGGCCCAGTCCTGGCTTTCGGTGCCACCCGCACCGGCATTGATTTGCAGATAGGTATCGTAGCCATCGGCCTCGCCCGACAGGAGCGCCTGCACCTTGTCGCGATCCGCGCGATCGGCAAGTCCCGCGAGAGTATCGAGGCCTTCGCGCTCGACATCGGCATCGCCCTCGGCCTCGCCCATCTCGACGAACTCCACCGCATCGGCCATCTCGCTTTCGATCTCGCGCACGGTGTTGATCGCGGTTTCGAGACGCTTCTGTTCCTGCGTGATCGCTTGCGCCTGCTTGGGATCGTCCCACAGCGTGGGGTCCTGGACGCGCGCGTCGAGCTCGTCGAGCCGACGCAGCGCCTGTTCCCAGTCGAGCGACTGGCGCACCAGCGCAAGTGCGGCTTCGATACGGTCGATATGGGCCTGCCCTTCGGCACGCATAGGTAATTCCTTCGGATTTGCTTGGCTTCGCCCCTAATATTTGCAGGGCGATTGTAAAGGGCCGCACCACGGGCACGAACTCGAGGGAAGCGCCCGCCAGGCGCGCGCGTCAGTAAATGCCGCCCTGGTCCTCGACGAAGTCGTTGGGCTGGTCGCCACGATCGCTGTCCTGCGCCGCCTGTGCGCCCGCCCGGCCGCGACGGATCAGTTCGAGAATCTCGTTCCGCTTGGCCGCGATCTCGTCCGAGCGTGTCGCGCGCGGCGGTTCGGTATCGGGCTTGAAGGCCTCCCAGATGATCGTGGCGGTCGGCTCGTCCGAAGGCGTTCCCTCAAACACACGCTTGCCGCTGCGGCGATCGATCTTGACCATCCGTACGCCGGGCGGAGCAACGAAGTCTTCCGCTTCCCAGCGATCCTTCGTCGCGTCGATGAAGCGCTTCATGATCGTCGCGGCGGTGTTGCCGCCCTGCACCCACCCGCCGAGATTGCGCGGCTGGTCGAAGCCGACATACATGCCGGCGATGATCTCGGGCGAACCACCGACGAACCATGCATTGGTCGGACCGTTGGTCGTCCCGGTCTTGCCGAACAGCGGCAGGTCGAGGCTGCGCAAGCGGGTAGCCGTGCCGCGTGTGACCACGCCCTGAAGCATGTGGACCATCTGGAACGCCGTGCGCGGATCGATCACCTGACGGCCGGACACGTCGAACCGCGGCATCGGCTGCCCGTCCCATTCGGGCATGTTGCAACTCGAACAGTCGCGCGTGTCGGTGCGGAAGATCACCTTGCCGTCGCGGTCCTGGACGTAATCGATCACCGAGCCGGGATTCTGACGCCCCCAGTTCGCCAGCGCTGCATAGGCATTGACCATCCGCGCGACGGTGGTTTCGCCCGCACCCAGCGCGAAGGCATAGTAGGGTTCGTAGGACCCGATGCCGACGCGCTCGATCGTTTTGGTCACATTGTCCATGCCGGCATCGTCGGCAATGTGGACGGTCATCAGGTTGCGGCTCTGCTCAAGCCCCCAGCGCAGCGTGTGCACGCCGCCGCCGCCGCCGCCGAAGTTGCGGAAGCATTTCTCACCCAGGCTAGCGCCCTGCCAGACGCAGAAAGTCTGGTCGGGCACTTGCGAAGCGGGCGTCATGCCTTGCTCTAGCGCGGCGGCATAGACAAAGGGTTTGATCGTCGATCCGGGCTGGCGCATCGCCTGCGTGGCGCGATTGAAACTGCCGAGCCGGCTGTCGAATCCCCCCTGCATGGCAAGGATCCGGCCGGTCTGCGGCGCCTCGGCGAGGAAGGCGCCCGAGACTTCCGGCACACCGCGAATGGCGTAACCCTGACCCGACCGCGCGGCGGCGACGACATCGCCCGGCGCGAGCGAGGCGGGCCCGCCCGAAAGCGCGAATTCCTCGCCGTCGGAGAAACCGATACGACCCGGCGCGGTGACGACGCCGATGCGCCAGTCGCGATAGCTGATCGACAGATTCGACGAGGCGAGCTGCGCAGTCAGATCGCCATTGTCGGGATTGAGCGTGGCAAGCGGGCCGGTAAAGCCGCGATTGCCGTGGTAGCTGATCAATTGCGCTCGCAAGGCATCGCGCGCAGCTTCCTGCAGTTCTATGTCGAGCGAGGTGCGCACCCAAAGGCCGCCGGAATAGACGCTGTTGCGTCCATCGTCGGCCGTCTCGCCGAACTTGTCGATCAGTTGGCGGCGCACCTCCTCTAGGAAGTAACCGGCGTCGGCGGAGCGTGTGCTGCGCTGTTCGACCAGGCCGAGGTCCATCGCCTTCGCGGCCTCGCCCTCGGTTGCCGTGATGAAATCGTTGGCGACCATCTGGTCGAGCACGAAATTGCGCCTCGCAATGGCGAGGTCGTGGTAGCGCTCACGGCCATAGCGCTCGGGCGCCTTCGGCAGGATCGCAAGGAAGGCCATTTCGTGCAGGTCGAGGTCGCCCACATCCTTGTCGAAATAGGCCCGCGATGCCGCTTGCACACCGAAACTGCGGCGGCCCAGCGGGATTTCGTTGAGATAGAGCTCGAGAATTTCCTGCTTGGTCAGCACGCTTTCGATGCGCGTGGCGAGGATCATTTCCTTGAGCTTGCGCGTGACCGAATATTCGTCACCCAGCAGCAGGTTCTTGGCAACTTGCTGCGTGATCGTCGAGCCGCCGACCGCGCGCTCGCCCGACGCGAACTTGGTTGCATAATCGATCACCGCATTGGCAGTGCCGGTGATGTCGACCCCGCCGTGACTGAAGAAGGTCTTGTCTTCGGCCGAGAGGAAGGACTCGATCAATCGCTCGGGAAAATCGACATATTGCAGCTGGATACGCCGTTCGCGCGCATAGGTGCTGACGATTTCGCCGTCGATACCGCGCACCACCGTCGGCAACGGCGTCTCATATTCGAGCAGCGATTCGGCATCGGGCAGATTGCGACCCAGCGTCGCCCATGCAAGCAGCAGCATGACCACCGCGAACCCGCCGAAATAGCTGGCGATGCGAAGGCCGCGATTGTGCGACCAATTGTCGCTGAACCACGCGATCAGCCGCTTGGGATCGCGGCTGATGCGGTAGCGGTAATACTGGAGGGTGGGCTGGTCGGACATGATCTTGTCAGCGCCTCTAGCACGGCCATTCTGCAATTCGCCAGAACGAACAGCGCGCTTGCCTCAGCTTTCTTGCTGGCGGGCAAAATAGACGCGGATTGCGCGCGCCATCACCTCGGCGAAGCGCGCTTGACCTTCGGCGGATGCAAGCCGGGCCGCATCGTCTTCATTGGTGATGAAACCGCTCTCGAAAAGGACCGAGGGAACATCGGGCGCTCGCAGCACCTTCAAGGCGGCTGAACGGCGCGGCTGTGGATGGAAGCGGATCGCACCCTCCCCCTCGCGCCGGATCAGCCGCGCGAAGGCATCCGACTGGTCCTGCGTGCGCCGCTGCGACAACTCCACCAGAATGGTGCTCACCGCATCGCTCTGCCCGCCGACATCCACGCCGTTCAGTCGGTCGCTCGCATTCTCGCGTTCGGCAAAGCGTGCCGCGGCCTCGCTCGAAGCCTGGTTCGACAGCGTATAAATGCTCGCCCCGGTCACCTCTGCGGCGTCGCCGGCACTATCGGCATGGATCGACAGGAACAGGTCGGCATCTAGGCGGCGCGCGATATCGACTCGTTCGGCATGGACGAGATAGCGATCGTCGTCGCGGGTCAGTGCAACGCGCACCTGGCCATCATCTTCGAGCCGGTCGCGCAGTGCGCGCGCCAGTGCAAGAACGATCGCCTTTTCCTGGTAGCCCTGGCCCGAAGCACCCGGATCATGGCCGCCGTGGCCCGGGTCGATCACCACCAGCGGCAATCCCTCGCGCCCAGCGATCTCGGGCAATGCAGATGGCGCATCGACCTCGGGCAATTCGACGCGCAGCACGTAGCCCCTGCCCAGTTCAGGCACGGGGATACGCTGCGCAAACACCACCAGCAGCGCGACCAGCACAAGCGGTGCGAGCACCAGCAGCAGAATATGAGTGCGGATCGACATTGTCCGTATGGTTACGGCTTTGTTGTCGCGTGACGCAATATGGTTGCCGTGCGAAACCCACGGTGCTAGCGATCGTTCATCGGTTTCCGGTGCCTCCGATCGGCGCGAACATTCCGCGACGAAGAGGGTCATCGAGAATTTCCGTTATTTATCCGGTCGTTGCGGTATATCCGTTACGACCCAAGGCAATACAGGTTGATGCCGGACATGGCCCGTTACTCCCCGACAATCGCAGCACAGGCACCTGCCTGTGTCGCCATGTCGGGTCGGACAGCGCAGAAACAGCGCGCGGCCGCTCCCGCAGTCACGAATACCCGGCCTGCTGCAGACGCAGGACTAGGCCGGTTCGCAAAAACCGCGATGCCCGCACAGGGCCGCGGACTTTCCAACATCATATGCCGCGCGCCTGCAGGTTCACCCCTGCCCCGTCGCGGCTGGAGACATATACATGGCAACGCGCATGCTAATCGATGCGCGCCACCAGGAAGAAACCCGGGTGGCGGTGCTCAAGGGCAACCGGATTGAGGAATTCGATTTCGAATCTGCCGATCACAAGCAGATCAAGGGCAATATCTATCTCGCTAAAGTAACCCGCGTCGAACCGTCGCTGCAGGCGGCCTTCGTAGATTTCGGCGGCAATCGGCACGGTTTCCTCGCTTTCAGCGAGATCCATCCCGACTATTACCAGATTCCCAAGGAAGACCGCGAAGCGTTGCTCGAGGCGGAAGCCGAAGCCGCTGAGGAAGAAGCGCGGTTGCGCGACGAGGAAGAAGACCGCGGCGAGATGCCCGGCGACGAATACGATGCGGACGACGAGAGTTCGGAGGCGCTGGCCGAGGATCTCGCCGAAGATGGCCTTGAGGAAGTCGACACGTCCGACAAGGACGATGTCGCCACGATCGAGGAAGGCCAGCTCGATCGCGACGACGATGACGACGACGATTCCGAGGACGACGCCGAAAACGGCGACGGCGACGAGAAGTCGCGCGGTCGTGGCCGGGGCAAGCGCGGTCGTGGCCGCCGCCAGGGCAAGGGCCGCGCGCGGACCAAGGAAGTCGACGAAGCGCGCGCCAAGCGCATGGCCCTGCGTCGTCGCTACAAGATCCAGGACGTAATCCAGCGCCGACAGGTATTGCTGGTCCAGGTCGTCAAGGAAGAGCGCGGCAACAAGGGCGCAGCGCTGACCACCTATCTCAGCCTCGCCGGGCGCTACACCGTGCTGATGCCCAATTCGAGCCACGGCGGCGGCATCTCGCGCAAGATTTCCAGCGCCGCGGACCGTAAGCGTCTCAAGCAGGTCGTCAGCGACCTCAGCCTGCCGCGAACCATGGGCCTTATCGTGCGCACGGCGGGCCTTTCGCGCACCAAACCCGAGATCAAGCGCGATTTCGATTATCTCGCCCGCCTGTGGGACGAAATCCGCGAACGCACGCTGTCCTCCAGTGCGCCCGCACTGATCCATTCGGACAGCGATCTCATCAAACGCGCGATCCGCGACATCTACAATCGCGAGATCGAGGAAGTCGTGGTCGAGGGCGAGGACGGCTACAAGTCGGCCAAGCAGTTCATGAAGCTGCTGATGCCCAGCCACGCGCGGCGGGTGAAGCAGTATTCGGACCCGGTGCCGCTGTTCCAGCGCTATGGCGCGGAAGACCAGCTCAAGGCGATGTACGATCCCGTGGTCCAGCTCAAATCGGGCGGCTATCTGGTGATCAACCCGACCGAGGCGCTGGTCTCGATCGATATTAACTCGGGTCGCTCCACCAAGGAGCACAATATCGAGCAGACCGCGCTGCACACCAATCTCGAAGCCGCGCGCGAGATCGCCCGCCAGTTGCGCCTGCGCGACATGGCCGGTCTCGTGGTGATCGACTTCATCGACCAGGAGCACCACTCCAACACGCGCAAGGTCGAGAAGGCGATGAAGGAAGCGCTCAAGAACGATCGTGCGCGCATCCAGGTCGGCCGCATCTCCAGCTTCGGCCTGATGGAAATGAGCCGGCAGCGACTGCGCACCGGCGTGCTCGAGGCGACGACGCGCGAATGCCCGCATTGCGACGGCACCGGACTGGTGCGCACCGCGTCGAGCGCGGGTCTCTCGGCGCTCCGCCTGATCGAGGACGAAGCGGCCAAGGGCAAGGGCTCGGTAATCCGCCTTGCTGCCAGCACAGAAGCGGCGGTTTACCTGCTCAACGAAAAGCGTGCCGAGCTGATGGAAATCGAGCAGCGCTACCATGTGACCGTCGAAGTCGTCCCCGAAGGCGAGGACGAAGGCGCAAAGATGACGGTGTCGAGCCACGGGCCGAAGCCCAAGGACGCGCCGCGCTTCGACCCGATCGTCGATGACGAGATCGAAGACGAAGTGGTCGATGAGAGCGACGACGAGGACAGCGACGACGGGAGTGATGATCGCCCGCGCAAGAAGCGCCGCCGCCGTCGTGGTGGTCGCGGACGCAACAAGTCGCGTGATCGCAATGACGAACAGGACGGCGACGACAGCGACGATTCGGACGATGACGCAGAAGCGGATCGGGGTGAGAGCGGCGAAGGCGACGAAGATGAGGATCGCTCGAAGAAGCGCCGTCGTCGCGGCGGTCGCCGCCGCGGCGGTCGCGGACGCGGTCGCCGTTCGGACGAGGTGAACGCCGAGGACGCCGAACAGCTCGAACAGGTTTCCGAAGCGGTGGTCGAGGATATGGCGGTTGTCGCCGGTCCCGAGGATTCGCCCGAAACCGCCGAAGTGGCGGCTGACAGCGAAGAAAAGCCCAAGCCGAAGAAGCGCGCTCCGCGTAAGAAGAAAGCTGCGGCTGACGGTGAAGCTGCTACGGACACTGCGGCAGACGGCGAGACCGAAGAAAAGCCCAAACCGAAGAAGCGTGCGCCTCGCAAGAAGAAGAGCGAAGCGGAATCGGTCGGTGACAGCGATGCGCCCAGCGCAGACGCTGAGGCCGAAGCCAAGCCCGCTCCCAAGAAACGCGCGCCTCGCAAGAAGAAGGCCGATGCCGAAACGGTAAGCGACAGTCCTGCGGAACCGCAATCAGCGCGGGAAACTCCAGAAGAAACGCAGGTTGCCGCAGAACCCGCCCCCGCACCTGCGGTGGAAGAGAGCGCGGATGCGCCTGTCGAAGCGCCCAAGCCAAAGCGTGGCTGGTGGCAGCGCACTTTCGGCGACGAATAGGCGAAACTACAGCGAGGGTCGGCTGGTCCATCGGGGCCGGCCGACCCTCAGGCCTTGCGGGCCACGCCCCATTCCATCCAGCCCATAATCTTGGGAGCCTGTCTGAGATAGGCCTGCCCCAGCGGCTCGACCGCGAAGCCCGCCGCGCGCAGAGCGGCGCCGACGGGTCGGGTCAGATGGCAACCGCCCGCCAGCGGCTTCCACACCGGTTCGATCCTTTCCTGCCAGCGCGCGACTGCCTGATCGGGTGCGCGGCCATGTTCGAGAAACAGCAGGCGCCCACCCGGGGCCAGCACGCGGCGGACCTCGGCGAGTACGCGTTCGGGATCCTCGACGGAACACAGCGTGTAAGTGCAGACCACCGTGTCGAACGATCCCGTGGCGAACGGCAGATCTTCGGCCACCCCTGCCCTTATGTCCACGTCCCATCCATGCGCCGATGCGCGCGCGCGGGCGCCTTCGAGCAGTTTCTCATGCGGGTCGATCCCGGCGAAAGCGCTGATCCGGCCAGCTTCGTAGAATTGCTGGTTGAGCCCACCGCCGCAACCAAGTTCGAGCACCCTTCCCCGAGCCAGCGGTACGATTTCGCGGCGGCGCCGCTCGATCCCTTCCTGGCCGCAAGCGCAAGTAATCAGTCGCGGCATCACATGCGCATCATACCAGCGCTTCAATCCCATCGCGAACTCCCTCGCGGTCGCAGATTATGCCGAGGCTATCGCTTTTCGCCCCCACGGCAAGCACAAATTCCGTGACCGGAATACAGACCGGGCGTAAGGGCGCGCGCATGAGCGAAACCATCGATCTGTTCACGATTCCCGAGACCGATAAGGCGCGGCTGAACATTCTGTTTCTGGCCAAACATGCCGCTGCAGGCGGAGCGTTGCATGGCGAAGACGGCAATCATGCGGTCTATCACCACGAAGTGCTGACCACACTGCGCGAGATCGGTCTCAACGTCACCCCGCAAAGCGACTTCAGCGCGCTCTACGACAAGACCGATTTCGACTTCGTCTTCACCCTGCTCAACCGCGCAGGTTTCCCGATGAGCGAAATGCTCGGCCCCTTGCTCGCGCAACGGATCGGTCTGCCAGCCCTGGGTGCCTCACCGATCCTCCGCGGCCTGTCGGACGACAAGCACCTGATGAAGACCGTTGCGGTGGCGCGGGGCGTGCCCGTGGCGCCGTGGCTGATCGCGCGGCGCGGCTGCCTCTACATTCCCTATCCCGATTTCGCCTTCGAACGGCTGGTGGTCAAACCCAACGCTTCCTCGGCCAGCTGGGGCGTAACCATGCCGACCGACTGGGACCAGGCGCTGCGCGACATCGCGAAGCTGCATGCCGAAGGCCACGACGTCATCGTCGAACGCTATGAGGGCGCCTATGACGTCGTCGTGCCCGTGCTCGGCGGAGACGACCCGATCCTGCTGTCGACCATGCGCTTCGAAATGCCCGGCGACGAGGGCAATTTCCGTTCTTACGAGGAAAAGCGCGGGCTGAGCGAAGGACCCAAAGAGCGACTTGTCGCGATGCGCAATCCGGTGATGACGCGCAAGATCCGCGAATTCACGCGCGCCATGCTGCCCGAATTGTGGCCGTTCGATTATGGCCGGTTCGAATTCCGCTATACGCCCACGACCGGCGAGGTCCTGTTCATGGAAGTGAACCTGTCGTGCAACCTGTGGTCAAAAAAGACCGTCTCGGGCGCCGCGCAACTTGCCGGACTGACGCATCAGCAATTGCTCGAGCATATCGCCGCTTACAGCATGGACCGGCAGGGCGTCATCAAGGCCGAGCGAACGCCATTCGCACCGACCGTCATGCCGGAAGAAGTCGGCGGGGAAACCATCGAGGTCTGAATAGTCCTACCCCTCCGGTTGTCATGCGGGGACGGGTTCGCCTTTCCAGTCGAATACGCCGCCACTGTCGCCCGGGGTGAGGCCCTCTATCACGGCCAGCAGGTTCGCCGCAGCGTCCCGGGGCGCAGTCAATTGCCCTTCGGGAAGGTTGGACTGGAAAGGTTCGGACAATGCGCTGTCCACAGTGCCCGGATGCAATCCCGCGACCACCGCCTGCTTGTGTGTCCGGCCCAGCTCGATCGCGAAGTTCTTGAGCAGCATGTTGAGGGCGGTCTTGCTGGCGCGATAGCTGTGCCAGCCACCGAGGCGGTTGTCGGTTATCGAGCCGACGCGCGCCGACAGCGCCGCGAAGACGCAACGCCGGTCGCGCGGCAGAAGCGGGAGCATGTGCTTCGCCACCAGAGCAGGACCGATCGTGTTCAAGCGGAAGACATCGTCCATCGCTTCCGCATCGATTTGCCGGTAACTGCGTTCGGGCCCGGTCCCATCCGCCAGTGTCAGCACACCGCTGGCGACGATGACGAGATCGGGCGGCGTATCGGCCATGGCCGCTGCCGCTGCTGCGATCGTGTCCTCGCGCGCCAGATCGAAGGCAAACGCGTGACAGCGTGGATCGGGAGACAGGCCTGCGCGGCTGCCCGCCCATACTTCGACATCGCGATCGGCGAGCGCCGAGCACAGCGCGGCCCCGATTCCGCCGCTGGAACCGAACAGCGCGGCACGCCGAAAACTGTTTCCGCTATCCATCCTGCCTCATTAGACCCGCGAAGGCACTCGCAGGTTCCCCAGCAATTCCTTCGGTTTGCGAAGGTTTCGCAGCGGGACAGGTTTTCGTGCTGGCGTGGCTCGGCTGTGTTCCATCCCGTCGCAACGGCATTGCAGGATTTGCGTCACACTCGGCCTTGCGCGCATCGCGCGAACCGCTAGATGGGTTTCGCAAAGCAACAGGACCGATAGCGTAATGGCGACCTTCACCCTTCCCAAGAATTCGAAGATCACCGGCAAGAGCCGTACCCACAAGGCCAAGGGCGGTTCGCGCATCCGCAAATTCAAGATCTATCGCTACGATCCCGATAGCGGCGAGAACCCGCGTTACGATACGTTCGAGCTCGATCTCGACGATTGCGGCCCGATGGTCCTGGATGCGCTGTTCAAGATCAAGAACGAAATCGACCCCACGCTGACCTTCCGCCGTTCGTGCCGCGAAGGGATCTGCGGTTCGTGCTCGATGAATCTCAACGGCAAGAACGGTCTCGCCTGCACCACCGCGATCGAGGATCTCAAGGGTGAAATCCGCATCACTCCTCTGCCGAGCATGGACGTGATCAAGGACCTCGTGCCCGACTTCACGCATTTCTATGCGCAATACGCCAGCATCCGTCCTTGGTTGCAGACCGTCTCGACCACGCCGAGCGGCAAGGAACGGCTGCAGTCGCCCGAACAGCGCGAGCAACTCGACGGCCTCTACGAATGTATCCTGTGCGCCTGCTGCTCGACCGCCTGCCCCAGCTATTGGTGGAATTCGGACAAGTTCCTTGGCCCCGCCATCCTGCTGCAGGCCTATCGCTGGCTCGCCGACAGCCGCGACGAAATGACCGGTGAACGGCTCGACCAGTTGGAAGACCCCTTCCGCCTCTATCGCTGCCACACCATCATGAACTGTGCGAATGTCTGCCCCAAGGGCCTCAGCCCCGCCAAGGCAATCGCCGAAACCAAGAAGATGATCGCCGAACGCGCCATCTAAAGACCCTGTCCCCCGGGGCCGAATATGCCGGGACGGAGCCGATTTTGGTTCAGCGAAAGGCGCGAGGAGGGAGCCATGTCTCCACATAGTGACCGACGAGCAACGCAGCGCTGGGCCAAAATCGGCCCGCCGCTACGCGGTTGCGCTGTGAAGCCCCGTGGCTGCGTTGCACCGCTTGAGTGGGCAACCAGCCCACCCTGCGCGGCGCGCCTGTCCACGACGCTTCACAGCGCAATCACGACGTATTCGGCCCTGGGGGGCAGGGTCTAGTGGCCCTGCGCGACGAGGTCTTCGACCATGGGCCCGATCCGGATAATCCGGGCTGGCACCATTGGAATCTCAAGGACGAGACGCTGTTCAACGGCGCGGTGATGGGCAAGCTCATCACCCGCATCGACGACGACGGTAAGGCGCGGCTGCGCATGTTCCCCGAACGGCGCCACCAGAACCTGCAGGGCATCATCCACGGCGCGGTGACGCTGTCGCTGATCGACATCTCGCTGTTCACCACGATGCACAATATCGGCAGCGGCAATGCCGGCCCGTCGGTTACGGTCGAGCTGTCGACCCAGTTCGTGGGCGGCGGCAAGCCCGACATGCCGCTCGACGCGGTGTGCGAGATCGTCCGCGAAACGGGCAGCATGGTCTTCGTGCGCGGCACGGTCGTCCAGGAAGACCACGCGGTCGCCAGCTTTTCGGGCATCGTCAAGAAGATCAAGCCCCGCGCCGCCGCGTGACCGGAATGCTCGCCCGCTACGAGCGGCTCGTCTCGGCGAGCGAATTGCAGGCCGATCCCGACCAGCGCCGTGCCGCCCAGCGGCTCGACCAGCTGCAGAAGGAGCTCGAGGCGGACACCTCGGGCGGGCTGCTGGCGCAGCTGTTCAAGCCGAAGAAGGCGCGGCCCGAGGGGGTCTACATGTGGGGCGGCGTCGGGCGCGGCAAGTCGATGCTGATGGACCTGTTCGTCGAAACGCTGGGGATCGCCGAGAAACGCCGCGCGCATTTCCACGAGTTCATGCTCGAGGTTGACCGGCGCATGCGCGAGCGGCGGGAAAGCGATCCCGGCGATCCCACCGGCAAGGTCGCACGCGATATCGCGACCGATGTGCGATGCCTCGCCTTCGACGAGATGGTGGTGAACAACACCGCCGACGCGGCGATCATGGCGCGGCTGTTCACTGCGCTGATCCGTGATGAGGGCGTGACCGTGGTCACCACCAGCAACCGCCCACCGCATGATCTCTACAAGGACGGGCTCAACCGATCTCTGTTCCTGCCCTTTATCGACCTGGTCGAGGCCGAGTTGGACGTTCTCCCGCTCAACGGTCCGACCGATTACCGGCTCGACCGTCTGGGCGATATCGCGACCTGGCACGCACCGCTGGGCGACAAGGCGACAGCACAGGTGCGCGAGGCTTTCTTCCGGCTAACCGACTACGCGCCCGAGGATGCGGCGCATGTTCCCAGCGCCGAACTGGAACTGGGCGGCGGGCGGACGATCCATGTGCCCAAGAGTCTCAAGGGCGTGGGCGTGTTCAGCTTCAAGCGGCTGTGCGGCGAGAACCGCGGAGCGGCGGATTATCTGGCGATCGCGCATGCCTACCACACGGTAATCGTGGTCGGCGTACCCGCCATGTCGCCTGACAACCGGAACGAGGCGATCCGCTTCACCAAGCTCATCGACGCACTCTACGAGAACGGCGTCAAGCTGTTCGTCACCGCGGCGGCCGAACCGGAAGACCTCTACACCGCCGGCGACGGCGCGTTCGAGTTCGAGCGCACGGTCAGCCGGCTCAAGGAAATGCAGAGCGCGGACTACATGGAGCGGGGTCACGGCGCCGGATAGCTGGGCCGCAAGGCAGTTACATCGGTGTTTCTTGACGGCTTTCGTGCGGCCCCCACATCGCCCGCATACCGGCGTCAACACCCCGCCGATGTGGGACTGAACCATGATCGATATCCGACCCTTCGATACTCTGGGCCACGCCGACCACGGCTGGCTCGATGCACGGCACCATTTCAGCTTCGCCAATTACCATGACCCCGAGCGGATGGGTTGGGGCAACATCCGCGTGTGGAACGACGACACCATAGCGGCGCAGAGCGGTTTTCCGCCGCACCCGCATCGCGACATGGAAATCGTCACTTTCGTGCGCAGCGGCGCGATCACGCACCGCGACAGCCTCGGCAATGAAGGCCGCACCGCTGCGGGCGACGTTCAGGTGATGAGCGCAGGTACCGGCATCACCCATGCCGAATACAATCTCGAGGACGAGCAAACCACGCTGTTCCAGATCTGGATCATTCCTGACCGGACGGGCGACAAACCCGGATGGGGGCAGCGCGCCTTTCCCAAAGCCACGCGCGAAGGCGGTTTCGAAGTGCTCGCTAGCGGCACGCCTGATGTCGACGACGCACTGCCTATCCGCACCGACGCCAAGGTCGCGGCAACCACGCTCTCGACCGGTCAGACGGCGGTCTGGACCACTTCGCCCGACCGTCACCAATATCTCGTCGCACCGACGGGCCGCGTCCGCGTGAACGGGGTCGAGGCACAGCCGCGCGACGGGATCGCGGTGACCGGCGAAAGCGAGATCTCGGTCGAAGCTCTCGACGATGTCGAGGTCGTGCTGGTCGACGCGCGCTAGGCGCTCGGCTTCAACTGGCGCAGCGAACGGTCGAGCATCAGCAGCTGCCAAAGCACACGTCCGTGATCGCTGCGACCGGAAATGTGGTCGTCCGCAAGGCGCGCCAGGGCCTTGCGGGCGAACCATCCGCTACCCACCAGCACCTCGCTTGCGGCGACAGCGCGGGCTTCGGAAGCAAGCGGTCCGCGCAGCCATTGCGACACGGGCGTCACGAAACCCTGCTTCGAACGATAGAGGATGTCGTCGGGCAGGTATCGCTGCATCGTATGCTTGACCAGCCATTTGCCCGTGGTCCCGCGCAGACGCTGGCTATGCGAAAGCCGTGCCCCGAATTCGACGAGCCGATGGTCGAGCAACGGCTCGCGCGCCTCCAGACCAACCGCCATGCTGGTACGGTCGGTCTTGGTCAGGATGTCTCCGGGTAGCCAGAACTTCAGATCGGCATATTGCGCCCGGTCCAAGCCGCTACGCGCGGGAGCTTCGCGCATAAGTTTCTCGAACGGTTGCTCTGCCCGGTAGTCGCCCCGTTCGCGCAGCAGCGTCACACCATAGAGCCGCTGGCGCTGCTCGGGGGAGAGGATCGACAGCGCCCGCGCATAGCCTGCCTCGCCATTCTCAGCGAGCGACAGGAAGGTGGATTTCGCACGCAGCGGGCGCGGTGCCCAGTCGGCCTTCGGCCAGATTCGCCCAAGCGCGCCAAACACCGGCTGGCGCAGCGCCGCGGGCAGCACCGAACGGGCCTGTTCCTCGCGCGCATGGAACAGTTGGCGGCGATATCCGGCAAAAGCCTCGTCGGCACCGTCACCCGATAACGCCACTGTCACATGCTCGCGCGCGAGTTCGCATACCCGCAGCGTCGGCATGGCGCTGGCATCGGCAAAGGGTTCGTCGAAGATTGCCGCGATACGGTCGATCTCGCCGAACTGGTCGGCCGAGACGATACGTTCGTGATGGTCGGTGTCGAACAGTCCGGCAACCTGCCGCGCGTATTGCGTTTCATCGACGCTCGCGACATCGAAACCGATCGAGCAGCTGGTCACCGGCGCTGTGCTGGCCTCGCTCATCAGCGCAACGACCGAAGAACTGTCGACGCCGCCCGAGAGAAAGGCACCGAGCGGCACGTCGGCGACCATCCTGCTGGTCACGCCTTCGCGCATCAGGTGCAGGAGCTGCGCGGATAGGTCCTCCGTTCTTCCCTTTTCGCGCCCCTCGAAACTGATGTCCCACCATTGCTGTGGCGGACCCGGTTGGCGTCCGTGTTCGAGCAGCATGAAATGCCCGGCGGGGAGTTTCTCGACGCCCTGCAGGATTGAGCGATGATCGGGAACATATCCCCATGTCATGTAGTCTTCGATCGCGAGTGGATCGATCGTCCGGCGCAGCAGGGGATTGGCAAGCAGGCCTTTCAATTCGCTGGCGAAGGCCAGTGCCCCGCCCTCGATCCGCGCGAGGTAGAGCGGTTTTACGCCGAACCGATCGCGCGCGAGGAAAAGCCGGCGTGCGGTGCAGTCGTAGAGCGCAAAGGCGAACATGCCGTCGAACCGGCGCAGGCAATCGGGTCCCCATTTCTGCCAGGCTGCAAGGATGACCTCTGTATCCCCATCGGTGCGGAACACCGCCCCGCCCTGCTCGAGTTCGCGCCGCAATTCGCGATAGTTGTAGATCTCGCCGTTGAAGACGATGACCGCGCGTTCGTCGGCAGAGTGCATCGGCTGCGGCGAACCCGCCAGATCGATGATCGACAACCGCCGGTGCCCCAACCCGATGCCCGGGGCGGTCCAGACGCCGCTGCCGTCAGGCCCGCGATGCGCGATGGCTTCGGTCATCCGTTCGACCCGCTTCGGGACGACCGGCTTCACCGTCTCATAATGAAAAATCCCGGCGATCCCGCACATGAGCCGTTGCCTAGACCAACTGCGCAAACACGGCAAAGGAACCCGCAGCCAGCAGCGTCGCTATCCCGATAGTTGCCGGGGCAGGTGAACGTCCTTCCCATTGTTCCACCCAGCGCATTGCCGCAATCTCGTCCGCGCTCCAGCCGGCCTCCTCGGGCTCGCGCTCGAACCACCGCCAGGCCACCCCCAGAACCAGTGCCAGCACCAGCGCGAAGAAGAACCAGCCATAGACGATATGGTCGAACCCGCCCGCGGCTTCGGCGCCGACATATTGGGCGATGAAGATCGTCGCCCAGGCGCGGATGCCATTAGCGATGACCGGAACGACGACGCAGGCGAAGAGAAACCACGCCCGGCGATGCCAACTCGAAAAACAGGTATGCGCGACGAGGATGCCGAGCGCGACCATGGCGATCAGGAATTTCACCCCCGAGCATTCCTCCGCAACGATGAACAGTCCTGCGGGTGTATCGATAAGGATACCGTCGGCGACCATCTCGATCCCGCTCCACCGGGTCATCGCGGTGGCAATTTCGGCAGTGATCATCTGCAGCGGGGGAATGATCTCGTCGCCGAACGGAACGAGCATGAAGGCATAGGCAAGCGGAAACGCCAAGACGATCCCCGCGCGTAGGCCCAGCAGAGCGAGCACGGCGCCTTGCAGCGCGACCACCGCCCCGCCCTGCGCGATGGTATTGATCTCCAGCGCCCGACCCAGCGCCCAGCACGACAGGCCGAGCAATGTCCAGGCCACACCGGGCCACCAGCCGCGCAGCCCCGCACGCGCGATTTCCTCTCGCCGGATCCATGCGACCCAACCGATGATCGGCGGGACCAGCAGGATGTGACTGTAGGTGTCGATATTCCACCACTGGTGCGCCATCGCGCGCCATTCGGTAAATGTCAGCGCGAACAGCGCGATCGCGGCCACGCCCAGCCACAACAGGGGCGCAGGACGTCTTTCTACCGGGTTCTCAGGCGGCATCGCAGGCGTCCCGTGGCTGGTCGAGCACGGCGCCGAGTTGATCGGCGACAGCCTCCCAACCCATATGCTCGACCACGAAACGGCGCGCGGCCGCACCCATGGTTTCGGCCATGCTAGGGTCGGCGACCAGAGCATCGATCCGAGCGACAATTGCTTCGGGATCGGCCGGGGCGATCGCAAAGTGGTTGCCGTCCTCGGCGCCTATGCCGGTAGCCGCGCCGGGGGTGAGGACCACGGGGCGGGCCATCGCCATTGCTTCGAGAACCTTGTTCTGGACGCCGCGCGCGATCAGCAACGGCGCGACCACGATGTCGGCGGACTGGAGGAACGGTCGCACATCGGGCACCTCACCCCAGATCCGCGCGCCATGGTCACCGTGCTTCTCTCTCAGGCCGCGGCTTGGTGATCGTCCCACGACATGGAACCGCGCCCGCGCATGCGCACGGCGCAAGCGCGGCATGATTTCGTCGATCATCCAAAGCGCCGCCGCGATATTGGGCGCGTAATCCATCTGCCCGGTGAACACGATCTGAGGGCCATCGCCCTCCTCCAGATCGGATTGCGCCGAAACATGCGCGGGATCGAAGAAGCCCGCATCGATGCCATTGCCAAGGGCTCGCAGCCGCGCAGAGCCGGGATGGCGGAGGCGTGACGCAAAAAGCTGCGCTTCCGCTTCGCTGATCAACAGCGTTGTGTCCGCCCGCGCGGCAAGACGTTCCTCTTCCAGTGCGAGCAGCCGCGCTTCGCGCCGGTTGAGCCATCTGCGGTTCCCGGCATCGGCATAGGCATCGAACTTGGCGCTATCGACGTCGCACAAATCGACGATCACCCTCCCCACGAAATTCGGGGGTACATACTGGCCCATCTGCCCCGAAAACACGAAGATCGTATCGATAGGATGGTTGCCGAGCGTTTTTGCTACATAGCGGTGCATGGCGGCGTGATCGAACGCGCTGAGGCTGACCGGGCGACGTTGCCACAGCGCTTCGAGCCCGGCGAGCGGGAGCGGCTTGCTCCGCCGGACAAGCGCATGCGTGCGCGCCAGTTCGGCCAGTGCGGGCTTCTGCGCCATGTCCGCCGCGCTCTCGCCAAAGGTGCCCACATGGACCGCCCCCCGCTGGGCCAGCACCTTGAGCAGGTGGTGCGAGCGGATCTTGTCGCCGCGATCGGGCGGAAAGGGCACGCGGTGCCCGAGGAACAATGTCTCGCCCATCAACCCAGTCCGCGTGCGATCCACGGTCCCAGCCGATTGGCTACCGGCAGCGGCAGCCGCTTCCACAAGGCGATTTTTGCCGAATAGCTATCGTCGGTCGGATCGATGTTGCGTCCCCGGCCCGCTTCGGCAGACCAGGTGTAATAGGTCAGCGGTTCGGGCTCGAAGCCCCAGTTCTTCTTGAATGCGAACGGGCCGCTACCGGTCTTCGAGCGACCGAAGTCGAACCGCGTGCATCCTTTGCGTCGCGCGTGACCCATGAGCTCGTAATACATTCGTTCATTGGCACGCAACGCTCGTGCACCCCAGGTGCCGCCGCCCCAGAACGGCATGACCGCGCCCGCGTGATAGAGCGAGAGGACGCTCGATACCGGTCTATCGCCCTCCCACACGGTAAGGATGTCGGCAGCTTCGCCGCACAGGTCGAGCACCGCATCGAACAGGCTGCGCGGAAATACCGGCGTTCCAAGATTGCGGACGCTTTCGGCATAGACCGCGTAATGCGCCATCCGGTCACGCTCTGCCGCTCCCACAGTGATCGCAAGGTCGTTCTTCAGCCCCTTGCGCACCTCGGCCCGCGCCTTGCGCGGAATGGCGAGCAATTGCGCCTCGTCATCGTCGGCCAGCGGGCCCGCAAAATTGGCGTGCTTACCTGTAACCACATTCCAGTCAGGTGGAGCGCAACCACCGCGCAATTCGATATCGGGGATCGAGAGCCGCTGTGCCAATTCCTGCGCAGCATGGCACAACCGTTCGCCATCGCGCGCTTCGGCAGCCAGCACTCCGCCGCCAACCCCGAAACCGCTCGATACCAGCGCTCGCCCGAACAGTGGAGAATGCACCCCCGTCAGCGGCAGCCAGCCGCACAGGCTCGTCCCGCGTTCGAGCACGAGACCGAGCGCATCGTTGCCCGTTCCACGCGCGATGGCCTGCAGCCACAGCGGACGGTGGAAGACGCTGCCGTCCAGCTCTTCGACGAATGCCTCGACCCGCGCAATGTCCCGCGGGTCGTCAAAATCGACCTGCCTAACAGTGTCGGCGTGGCGCAGCGGCGCGTTCATGCCGCCCAGTCCAGGCTCCGCGGCTTCTCGCGCGCGGCCAGCGCATCCATCCGGCCCCAGGCGAAGTCGCCGAGCAGGTCGGACAGCTTGCCCGCCATGCGCGAAAGATTGGTGTAATGCCGCAATCTGGAACGCATCGGCGCGCTCGCAACCCGGGGCTGGCCGGGGTCGACCTCCCATGGGTGGAAATAGAACACCGCCGGGCGTCCTTCGGCATTGACCTGCCTGATCGCCCAGCGGCTGAACCCGTAAGGCAGCACGCGGAAGAACCCGCCGCCGCCAGCCGCCAGCCGCTTGCCGCGAAGGATCGCGGTGGTCACGGGGATCTCGACCAGCTCGCTACCCGGGACCGGGTCGAAGGCGAAACGCGGTGCATCGCGCCAGCCGTAATGGTCGTGAACGATGGGAGCGACCGACGACGAATAGGCATAGCCATGCTCGGCCAGCACTTCATGTGCCCAGCGGTTGCGGGCATCGATTGAAAAGCTCGGCGCGCGATAACCGGTTATCGCCTGGCCCGCGGCGTCTTCGAGGATCGCGCGCGATTTTGCGAGATCTTCGGCAAACTCTGTCCGCGACAGCGTGAAGACACGCGCATGGTCGTAACCGTGGCTGGCGAGCTCATGCCCGCGATCCACGATCGCCCGCATTACGGTGCGGTTGCGCTCGGCAATCCAGCCCAGCGTGAAGAAGGTCGCCTTCACTCCGGCTTCGTCGAACAGGTCGAGGATCCGCGCGACATTGTCGCCTACGCGCAGTTCGAGACCGTCCCAGTCCTCGCGTGCGATCGTGTGCTCGAATGCGCCGACCTGGAACCAGTCTTCGACATCGACCGAGAGGCCGTTGACGATCGTCATGCCGTGCAACGCTCCCTTCCTGCGATCACGCCGCTTCGCGCGACCCCTGCGATTCGAAATAGTCGATCATCATGCCCAGCACATTGCGGAGCGAGCTTTCCTGCTCGTCGAGCCGGGATTCGATCGCCGCGAGACGCGCTCCGATATCTTCGGGGAGATTACCCGTGGCGCGCTGTTTGCCCAATCGGTCGATTTCGCTGCGCATCGCCATCAAGTGCTTGTCACGCTCGGCGAATGCTGCCTCGATCGCTTCGATCTGGTGATCGAGCAGGCCCTTGTCGCGCGCTTCGACTTCGGAAGCAGACTGGGCAGCGGTTTGCGTCGCAGCACCGGTCGGGGTCTGAGTCGCCGGCGCAATATCCGCCTGTCGCGCTTCGTCCTTGGCCCGCGCGATGGCGTCGGCTGCAGGACCTTCGCGGTCGGGGCGAACCTTGCTGGTCGCGTCTTCGACCGGAGCGGCGTCGCCCGACATTTCCTCGATAACTGCTTCGAGCATGTCGGTTTCGAGCACCGCCTGCTCCTCAACCGCGCCGAGCAGCAGAAGCCGCGTCATCACCTGGTTGATCTTGCGTGGAATGCCACCGGTGGCCTTGTGCAGTTTCACCCAGATACCCGAATCGATTTCCGGATTGCCGTTCCAGCCCACGTGGTTGAGCCGGTGCATGACATAGGGTTCGATCTCGCCCGGTTGCATCGGTTCGAGATGATGCGCCGCGATCACGCGCTGGCGAAGCTGTTCGAGCTCGTCCGAATGCGCGAGCAATTGCTTGAACTCGGGCTGGCCGAGCAGCAGCGTCTGCAGCAACGGGTGCGAGCCGAGTTGGAAGTTGGACAGCATGCGCAGCTCTTCGAGCGCGCCGATCGAGAGGTTCTGAGCCTCGTCGACGATCAGCAAGGTGCGACGGCCGTTGCGCGCTTCCTCGTGCAGGAACAGTTCGATCGCCGCCAGATCGGCGGCCTTGTCGCCACCCGTCACATCGAGACCGAAGCTGCGCGCAGCGACGTGGATCATCTCTTCGCCATCGAGCGCGCTGGTGACCACTTCGCCCACGGTCAGTCGTTCATCGTCGAGCTTCTGCTTCAGGTGCGCGACAAGCGTCGACTTGCCCGAGCCGACCTCGCCGGTAATCACGATGAAGCCTTCGCCCTGGTTCAAACCATAGCCGAGATAGCTCAGCGCCTTCTTGTGCGTAACGCTCTCGAAGTAGAACGCCGGGTCGGGCGTAAGCTGGAAGGGCCGCTCGCTGAAGCCGTAGAATTCTTCGTACATCTGCGGGATCCTATCAGAAATCGTAGCGCAGGCCGAGCAGGGCCGATGCGGTGGTGAAATTGTCGGGCGCGATGTCGCTGTCGAGCATCGAGATGGCCACCGCGGCGCGTGCGGACAGATTGCGGAACACCTGCTCGCTGTAGCTCGCCGAGCCGCCGATCGCGCTCACGTCACCCACGCCGGCGCTGCCGCTGTTGAACCAGTTGGCATAGCTGTTGACCGAGAAATTGCCGCGCTGGCCGACCGGGCCAGAAAGCCCCGCGGTCACGTAATAGCTCTCGTCGACCAGCCCATCGGCCAGTTCGAGCACGGTACCCGGGGCACCGATGAACTTGCGCCGGTCGTAGCCCGCGCCGATTCCGGCGGTCATCCGACCGATCTGGCGCGAATAGCTGGCCACCACGCCGCGGCCGCGGAACACCGAGGAACGCAACGAGCCGAGCAGACCATCGAGGCAGCCGCTGCCATCGAGCGTGCTGACGCATCCCGTCAGTTCGCCCGTCACCGGGTCGCGCGTCACGTCGAAATCGGTCGGCAAGGCGGCAAGCGAATTGTTCAACCGGCCACCGAATCCTTGGATCCCGTCATACACGCCGATCTGCAGATTGCTGCGGCTGCTCGGGCGCCAGCTGAAGCTGCCGTAGAAGGTCTCGCTGTCATAGCGATGTCCGAAATGCGCCTCGAGCTGGGTCCGGCTGCTGGGCGTCCAGACAACGCCGACGTCCCAGATCAGCCCGCTCGCTTCATAGGCGATAATGCGCGGACTGGCTTCGTCGGTGATATAGCGGCCATTGTCGCCGATGATCGGATTGCCTTCGGCGTCGCGCACTGCATCGCGGCTCGACACTTCGACATCCTCGACCCCTGCGCCCGCAACAAAGGCCAGCGTGGGTGTGATCGGTACGGTCACATCGCCGCGCACATAGGCATCGCGCACCCGCTGATCGAGGTTCGAGATGTCTTCCTGATAGTAGCCTGCGCCCACGCCCAGACCGAACGGCAGAGGCTGTCCGGGGCGCGTGCCCGCACGGACAGTCGCGCTATGGCTGACGCTTTCGTCGAACAGATCCGCCGGGGTGCCTGCGGCAGTGACGAAGTCGGGTCCGTCGACGCGCGTGTAACCGATCCGGTAATTCGCGCTCACATCGACATCGCCCATGCGCGTCTGGAGATTGGGTCCGGCATAAGCCGAATAGGTCTGTGTCGAGACATTGTCGTCAACGATCGGATTGATCACCGAGCGCCCCTGTGCGTCGACCCGCGTGCTGCTGGCCAGGGCGCCCGCCTCGACGGTGAGGACACGCGGCACGATCGAGGCGTAACCGCGAGCGATCCCAGTGATGGTGTCCGAATCCGCGGCATCGGACTGATGCGCGAAATTGCGCTCATAGCGGACCGACAGGCTGCCACCGTTGTTGCGGCCCGCGACCGAGGCGTCGACACCCGCGGCGAGCTGCGTATAGGTGACCACGTCGCTGCCGGGCGAAATTTGCCAGCTCGCGATCGAATTGGCCTCGATATAGGGATCGATGCGCAACCTTCCGCGGCTGCCCGCCGAAGACCCCTCTACCTCGCCGCCCGAAGGTTCGGCATCGGCACCCTGGTAGCTTTGCGCCTGGAGGGGCGCGCCCTGGACCAGAACGAGCGCCATAGCGGCGCCGGCCAGGCGGGTCGGAATGTAAGGCTTAGCCATGGGTCTACTCCCCATATCCGTAATAGGTGCCGAAGCGGCGCCCGCTGGGGCTGAAAGTCGCATCGTTCAGCAGCAGGCGAATGTCGGGGCAGGCCGACAGCAAGTCGATCGCATCCTCCAGTGCCGCGCGGCCGGTCATGTCCGCACGCGCCACGAGCAGCGCCTGCCCGGCGTGCTTGGCAAGTTCGGCCGCGGGCGTCGCTGCTAGCGCGGGCGGGCTGTCGAAAATCACGATCCGGTTGCGCGCACCGCGGGTCAGCTTATCGAGCACCTGCTGCGTACGCTGACTGGCAAGATATTCGCTGTCGCGCCCGGTACGTTCACCTGCGGGCAGCAGGTAGAGACCCGGAACGTCGGTGCCGAGCACGAAATCCTCGACGCGGGCGCGCTCGTCGGCAAGCACATCCATGAACCCCTTGGTTTCGTCGAGTCCGAGCTTGCCCATGATCGAAGGCTTGCCGAAATCGGCATCGATCAGCAGCACTTCCATCTCGCGTTCGCCGGCCAGGGCGATGGCGAGATTGAGCGCGCAAAAGGTCTTGCCTTCATTGGGATGGGGCGAGCACACGAGCACACGCCGCGCGGCCTGACTGCCTTCGCGGCGCATCGTCGCCAGCACCTGCCGTTTTACGATCCGGAACTCTTCGAGCAGCGTCGAGGCGCCGCCGTCGGGATCGATCAGGCCCTGTTCGCGCAGATGCTTGCGGTCGATCGACTGCTTGCCGCCGCGGAAAACGATCTCCGGCTGTGCGGGTTCGGTATCAGCTGCGGGCGCCGACGCAGGTCCGGTGGAAACGGATGCGCCTTCAGGCAGGGTTGCTGATGCTGCGGGCACCGGCGTCGATGTCGGCGACGCCCCCGTATCGCGGCGGCGCGGGGCGAATTTCTTCGCCTTGTCGTCTGCCAGCTTGTCGGGAACGGCGGCGGGTTTGAGCCGGTCGAGACCGAAGGCTCCGCTGGCACGCTCGAACAGCGAGCCGCGCTTGGTGTTGTCGCCATCGTCGTTCGAAGGCTTGAGATTGGCGGGCTTGTTCACGGACATATTCCCCTCAGGCCACCGAGCCGACCTGGACGATTTCGACCACCAGCAGCAGGAAGCATACCGCCCCGAGGCCGCCGACACCGGCGAAGAACTGCTTCATGCGGCGCTTTTCATGCGCTCGCGCGGCTTCGGTCACCGACCGCGAAATCGTCCCGATGACCGGCATATCGAGCGCCCGCTCGAGCCGTTCGGCCGTGGTGAAGCTCGACTTCAGCTGGCCCATAACGAAGGCGACCCCCGCCCCGGCACCGAGACCCACGATCAGCACACCCAGCAGCAGCAATGGCCGGTTGGGCGCGGCGGGCGCGCGCGGCGCGGTAGGCGGATCGATCACCTCGAACTGGAACGCACTGCGCTCGGTCTCGACTTGCCCGCGCAGCCGCATTTCCTCGCGGTCCTTGAGCAACTCGTCATACTTGTCCTTGAGCACTTCGTAGTCGCGGCTGATCCGATTGGCTTCGGCCGCCACTGCGGGCTCATCCGCCTGCGCGGCGATCAGCGCGGAGATATCCGACTGCAGCGCCGCCTTGCGCGCCTGCAGGGCCTGCACATTGGCCTGGCGCTCGGCGCGGATCGACATGAGCGAGGTATAGGCGGGATTGGGGGCGCCGCTCGCCCCGGCGGGCTCGTTGGCCGCCTGTTCGCGCAGCGATTCGACTTGCCGGCGCTGTGCCTGCACATCGGGATGGCTGTTGGTCAGCCCGCGGGCGCGCATCGCGGCAAGCTGCGACTGCGCCTGAATGAGCGCGCCGCGCGCACCGCCACTCTCGGCTGTCATGATGCTGCGCGGCGTACTGGCAAGTTGCCCGTTGATCGCCGCCAGCGCGCTTTGCGCCGCAGCGATGTCGGCATCGATCCCGCGCATCTCGGTGCGCATCGTCTGCAACCGGCCGGTCACCGTGCCGGTCCCGCCGATGAGATCGGGATGCTGCGCCTCGAAATTGAGCCGGCGCTGCTCGGCCGCTTCGAGCTCGCTCTTGCGCTCGTCGAGCTGCTGGTCGAGGAACGCGATCGTATCGGCCACGTCGCCGCGGTTGCCGGCGATGTTCGATTCGCGGAAGATGTCGATCAGGTTCTGGACAACGTCCTTGGCGAGCGCCGCATTCTCCGCATCGCTCAGGTTCGACTTGCCGACCGTTGCGGTGATCTCGAACAGATTGTCTTGCTCGCTCTCCACAAGGATGTTCTCGGTCAGCGATTGCACCGCACTTTGCATTTCGCTGTCGGTGGCGACCTTGTCGCCCAGCTTGGTGCTGCGCACGACGCGCTCGAGATTGACCGCGCTCACCAGCGTCTGGCGGACCTTGGTGATTGCCTGCTGGCCATCGCCGGAAATCTCGAGCTGTTCGGACAGGACATCTTCGAGCTCGACATAGATGCGCGCGCGGCTTTCATAGCTGTTGGGGATGAAGGCCACCGCCAGCCAGCCGAGGATGCACACGCCCCAGGCCACCGCCAGCGCGAGCCAGCGGCGGTTCCACACCGTGTGGAGAGCGCTGCGCAATTCGTCGAAGACTTCCTGCATGCCCCCGCAGCCCCCTAAAACGCGCTTTCGGGAATGATGATCACGTCACCCGGCTGCAGCAACACATTGGCCTTGCTGTCCCCGCGCTTGAGCAGATCGGTCAGCCGCAGCGCGTATTCGCGTTGGCGTCCGAGTTGCTTGTCGAACCGGATCAGCTTGGCGCGGTTGCCCGCGGCGAATTCGGATAACCCGCCGACCGCGATCATCGCGTCGAGCACGGTCATGTTCGCGCGATAAGGCAGCGAGGCAGGTTGCTCGGTCGCACCGACGATGCGGATTTGCTGGCTGAAGGTCCCCGCGAACTCGTTGACTATGACCGAGACCAGCGGGTCCTCGATATACTGGCTGAGCTGCAGGCGGATGTCCTCCTCCAGCATCGACGGGGTCTTGCCCACGGCAGGCATGTCCTTGACCAGCGGGATCGTGATCCGGCCATCTGGGCGCACCTGGATCTTCTCTGCGCCGAGCTCGGGATTGCGCCAGACGTGGATCGTCAGCTCGTCGAGCGGACCGATGACATATTCCTCACCCGGCCCTTCCTGCATGGCGACGAAGGTCGCGGGCGGAAGCTCGGTCCCGCCGCTTGCGCAGCCCGCCAGCACCAGCAGGGGCGCGGCGCATCCGGCGAACAGCATGGAAGATCGGTTGAAACGCATCTGTCTATCCTGGCATTTTTCCGGGGCCGACCCGGCCGCAGCATGCGCCCGACAACCCCCGTTTGGCCCGACTATTGGCCGGGAAAGGTGAATATACCGTTAGCCATGGTCCCGATAAGCCTCGGAAACCACGGGATTCGGGGAACTTAGCCCAGCCCGCTCATACAAGCATTTCGGCTGCCGGACCCTGTCCCAAAAAGGCACTGGGCGAAGCGCTTGCCCCATAGGCTCCGGCGCAGAAGACGGCGACCAGATCGCCCACCTCGGCGCGCGGCAGATACGCCTTGTCGGCCAGCCGGTCGAGTGGGGTGCACAGGCATCCCACCACATTGGCGACCTCCTCGGCATCAGCGGCAAACCGACTGGCGATCGCCACCGGGTAATTGCGCCGCACCACGGTGCCGAAATTTCCCGAAGCGGCAAGCTGGTGATGCAACCCGCCATCGGTAATCAGATAGGTTTCGCCGTAGCTGTCCTTGCGATCGACTATCCGCGTCAGATAAACGCCTGCCTCGCCAACGAGATAGCGACCGAGCTCGATAAACAGTTCAGCATCGGCCAGCGTATCGGGGAGCGCGGCGAACCGCGCTTCAAGCGCCTCTCCGACGGCAACGATGTCCAGCGGTTCGTCACCGGGAAAATAGGGAATGCCGTAGCCGCCGCCCATGTTGAGCTTGGGCAGCGTCACCCCGGCCTCGCGCGCCAACCGGTCGGCGCAATCGAGCACCTTGGCCTGCATGTCGATCACCGCATCGGCGGACAAGGCCTGGCTGCCGGTGAAGATATGCAGGCCACGAAAGTCGGCCCCGGCCGCGTGAACCCGCTTGATAAGCTGCGGGACGCGGGCGGCATCGATGCCGAATGGCTTGGGCCCGCCGCCCATCTTCATGCCCGATCCCTTGAGTTCGAAATCGGGATTGACCCGCACCGCCAGCCGCGGCTGCTTCTGTAGCCGGGCGGCGATCGCCAGCGCGCGTTCGGCCTCGGCCTCGCTTTCGAGATTGAGCGTCACCCCCGCAGCAATCGCAGCCTCGAGCTCGGCATCACGCTTCCCCGGCCCCGCGAAACTTACACGGCCGAGATCGAACCCGGTGGCGCGGACCATGTCCAACTCGCCACCCGAGGCGATGTCGAGCCCGTCTGCAAGTGTCGAAACATAGGCAAGAAGCGGTGCGAAGCTATTGGCTTTTATAGCGTAATTAATCTTGAGTCGCTCGGGCATCGCCGCGCGCAGATCGGCGAAACGCTGCGCGATCAGCTCCTTCGAATAGACGAACAGCGGGGTCCTTTCCGCCTGCTCCGCCCAATGGCTGACGCGCGCCCCGCCGATCGCGAGCTCGCCGTCGATCGCCGCATATCCGGCGGGAATGGGGCCAAGCGGCTTCATGCGCCGATTTCCACGGCAATTGCGGTTCGATCGAGCTTGCCGTTAGGATTGAGCGGGAGGATGTCGCGCCAGTGGATCACGTGCGGTTGCATGAAATTGGGCAATTCCTTCTTCAGCGCCTTGGGCAGATCGGTCTCGGGGGCCTTCGCATCGGGAGCGGGTCGGACAACCAGATGGATCGCATGGCCGAGGCGTTCGTCCGGCACGCCCAGCGCAACGGCTTCGGCGACCAGACCGGTGCCCAGCGCGGCGCTTTCCAACTCCTGTGGGCTGATGCGGTTGCCCGCGCTCTTGATCATGGCGTCACGCCGCCCGACGAAATATAGCAGGCCACCCTCATCACGCGTAACGCGGTCGCCCGACCATACCGCCGTGCCGCCATATTTTGACATCGCAGGCGCGGGTTTGAACCGCTGCGCAGTCCGTTCGGCATCCTGCCAGTACCCCTGCGCCACCAGCGGACCGCAATGCACCAATTCCCCCTCCTCGTCCGGCTCGGCGAGCTGCCCATCATCGGTGACGACGAGGATCTCGGCCATGGGAATCGCGCGCCCCATCGAGGTCGGATGTTCGTCGACAAGGTCCGGATCAAGATAGGTCGAGCGGAAGGCTTCGGTCAGGCCATACATGGGAATAAGCTTGCTTTGCGGGAACATGCGTCGAAGATCTTCGACGAGATCGCGGGTCAGGGCCCCACCAGAATTGGTCAGGCGCCGCATCGCCGCGACCGCTTCGGCGGGCCAGTCGATCTCGGTCAGTTGCACCCACAGCGGGGGCACGGCCGCCAGCGTCGTGACCCCATGCCTGGCGCAGGCCTTGGCGACGTCGCGCGGGAACAGATAGTCGAGCGGCACGACGCAGCCGCCCGCGTACCAGGTCGAGAGCAGCTGGCTCTGGCCATAATCGAAACTGAGCGGGAGCACCGCGAGCGTGACATCGTCTGCCGCCATGCCGAGATAATGCGCTACGCTGACCGCGCCGAGCCACATATTGGCATGACTGAGCATGACGCCCTTGGGTTTGCCGGTCGATCCGCTGGTATAGAGGATCGCAGCGAGCGCGTTGGGATCATGCGCGGATGGCGGCAGTGCACCGTTCCGCTCTTCAGCTCGCGCAAAGGTCTCGCTTTCCTCCAGGACACGACAACCTGTGGGGACATCGCCCGTTTCGAGCGAGGCAAGGCGGGCCTTCGTCCCCAACAGCAGCACCGCTCCGCTGTCGGCGAGGATATGCGCGACCTGCGCGCGCTTGAGCAGCGAATTGATCGGCACATGCACCAATCCCGCACGAGCAGCAGCCAGCGGCAGCAGGCAGGTCAGCTCGCCTTTTGCCGCCCAACTTGCCACGCGCGCACCGGGCCGTGCCTGCTCCGCCAGCCAGGCCGCCAAAAGCGAGACACGATTTCTCAAGGCCTCATAGGTAAGCACCGTGTCGCGCAAGACCAGCGCAGGCGCCTGTGCACGCCCGCGCTCGGCCAGTTGATCGAGCGGATGCGGCGTGGGATCAGGCATCATTGCTCCTGAGCGAGGGAATTGGGGTGAACATCGCGGTCAGCTATCACGAGACCCTTACCAAACTGCAAGGGCTGGATTGGCCCGCGCAGGGGCCTTTCGACAGGCTCGACTGGTTCGCTTTGCTCGACGATCCGCTCTACGCGCTTGCCGAAAGCGGCAGAGGGCGGGTGCTTCTTCCGCTGCAACGCGAGGAACACCAGCTTGCCAGCCTCGCGAACTGGTTCAGCTTCACGTGGCGGCCGTTGGGTGATGACCCGGCCCTGCTGGCCGCGCTCGCGCGCGACCTGCGCCGGCAGACACACCGGGTAGGAGTGGCCCCACTGCCCGACGAAGATGGCAGCGCCACCGCGCTCGAAATCGCTTTCCGCGACGCGGGCTGGCTGGTCGCGCGCGAGGTGTGTGACGAGAACCATGTCCTGCCCGTCGCCGGGCGCAGTTTCGCCGAGTACTGGGCAGCGCGGCCGGGCAAGATGCGTACCACGCTCAAGCGCAAGGCGCGCAAGGTCGAGATCACCATCCTGAAGCATTTCGACGAGGCGGCATGGGCCGAATACCGCGGGGTCTATGAAAGCAGCTGGAAGCCGCAGGAGGAACGCGCCGACCTGCTCGAAGCATTCGCCCGGGCAGAGGGGGCCGCGGGACGCATCCGCCTGGGTATCGCACGCGCGGCGGGCGAACCGGTCGCGGCGCAATTCTGGACGGTGGAGAACGGCACTGCCTATATCCACAAGCTCGCGCATATCGAGGCCGCCAAGCCGCTGTCGGCAGGCACCACGCTAAGCGCCGCGCTGTTCGAGCATGCAATCGACATCGATCGTGTCGAACTGGTCGATTTCGGCACCGGTTCCGACGGCTACAAGCGCGACTGGATGGAAGCCAACCGCCCGCGCTACCGGCTGACCTGCCTCGACTGGCGCAATCCGCGCGCCTGGCTCGCCATCGCCAAGGCACGGTTCCGCCACCTTGCACCGCACAATAGGCCCAGCTAAGGGCACGCCTTTGCAAGCTGGCACACGCAGGGGAAGCCGAGGAATGACCGCCGAAACCGCACACGCCGCGCCCACCGGGCCGAGCCGCAGCGACATCGACCAGACGCTGCGCGCGATCCTGCGCGACGTTCTCGGGCTCGACGAGGCGCAGGTCGCCGGCTTCGACAGCGACACCGGCCTGTTCGGTCACCTGCCCGAACTGGATTCGATGGCGGTCGCGGGCCTACTGACCGAAATGGAAGACCGGCTCGACATCGTCATCGAAGATGAAGACGTCGATGGCGAGATGCTCGAAAGCTATGGCGGCTTGCTCGCCTTCGCCGAGGCCAAGGTCGTCGAGGGCTGAGCCCGTCATGTATGCCACATGGCCTTGCCCGCAGCCGGACGGCAGGTCGGGCGAGGAAATGGTCCTCGGCTTCGACAAGGCGCGCAAACTTCGGCTGCTGGTGATTCCGCCACTGTTCGAAGAAGCCAACAAGTTTCGACACCAAGTCACTGAAATAATGCGAAGGCTTGACGAGGCAGGAGTGGACTGCTTCTGCCCGGACCTGCCAGGCTGCAACGAAAGCCTCGCCCCGTTTGCGGCGCAGACACTCGCCGGCTGGCGCGCGGCCGCAACCCGCGCGAGCGCACATTTCTCCGCGACGCATGTCCTCGCGCTGCGCGCCGGATGCTGGCTCGCACCCGAAAGCCTGCCCGGATGGCTCTATGCCCCGGCCAAGCCAGCGACCGTACTGCGCACCATGTTGCGCGCCCGCGCGCTAGCCGCGCGCGAGGCGGGCCGCGAAGAGAATGCAAACGACTTGCTCGCGCAGGCGCGTACAGAAGGAATCGAACTCGCCGGATGGTCGCTTGGCGCGGCGCTAGTGGCGGAACTCGAACGGGAAGAATTTGCCCCGTCGGCAAGGCACGCCGTGATCGACCAGGCCGATGTCGGCGGGCAGCCTCTGTGGCTGCGTGCGGAGAACGCTTACGATTCCAAGCAGGCCGATGCGCTGGTTGCGATTCTCGCCCGCGGGATGACGCAAGCATGAAGCGCCTGCATCTCAGCTTCGAATGCCGCGAGGATCGCTGTGCTGCGACGCTCGACAGTGCGCCGGGGACCACCGGCCTGCTGATGGTCAGCGGCGGTAACGAAATCCGCGCCGGCGCCTTCAACGGCCAGTCGCGCCTCGCGGCCGAGATTGCCGCGGCGGGCTTTCCCGTCTTCCGGTTCGACCGCCGCGGGATCGGCGATAGCGAGGGGACCAATCGCGGCTTTCGCAAATCGACCAAGGACATCGCGGCGGCGCTGCTCGCCTTCCGCGCAATCGCACCCCAGTTGCAGCGCGTGGTTGGATTCGGCAATTGCGACGCGGCCAGCGCGCTGATGCTGGATGCAGGCGTCGAATGCGATGCGCTGGTGCTGAGCAACCCCTGGACGATCGAGGATACAGAAAGCGATGCTCCGCCACCTGCGGCCATCCGCTCTCGCTATGCCGAGAAACTCAAGGATCCGCGCGAAGTTGCGCGGCTTGTTTCAGGCCGGGTCGATCTAAAGAAACTGGCCGGGGGAATGGTCCGCGCGATGAAACCTAAAAGCGCTCCCTCCTCGCTCGCCGAAGACATGCGGGCGGGTCTGGACGCCTTTACGGGGCCGGTACGCTTCCTGCTCGCCGAGGACGACCGTACTGCACAGGTCTTTGCCGAGCGCTGGGACGCGCAGGATACCCGCATCGCGCGTTGCCCGGGGGCGGATCACGCCTATTCGAGCGCCGAGGCGCGCGGCTGGCTGCGCGACCGCCTGCTCGAGGCACTGCGCCGCTAGCGGGTAAAGTAGCTGGTCAGCTCGACATGGGTCGACCAGCGGAACTGGCCTACCGGCCGCAAACTTTCGAGACGAAAGCCCGCTTCGAGCAGCGTCTTCGCATCGCGCGCCCAGCTTGCCGGGTTGCAGCTGATATAGGCCACGCGGCTGGCCTCGCTGGCAGCGATCTGCGCCACCTGTTCGCGGGCTCCCGCGCGTGGCGGATCGAGCAAGAGCGCCCCGAAGCGTGACGCTTCCGCGCTTTGCAACGGATTGCGGAACAGGTCGCGATGCAGCGTAAGTACCGGGATGCCGCGCGCATTCGCGACCGCCTTGCACACCCTATGCGGTAAACCGCGCTTCTATGGGAAAAACTGCAATAAAATCAGTGCGGGCGTTCAGCAATACGCTCGGCAGATCGGTAGCTGTTGATGGCTATGCGGTCCCCAATAATTCGCAGAATTTCGGGACTTTAGCTGGCAGTTCTGATATTCCTGATGGCCATATGGTCCCCGCAGCAAAAAAGCAGGGCAACAGAGCCTTTCTTGACGGCAATTTCGCACGCCGGAATCTGCCGCTGAAGGCGAACGAATATTGCATCTGGGACACCGAGCTGGCGGGCTTCGGACTTCGGGTTCGCCCCTCCGGCAACTACTACTGGTTTGTGCGGCTACGCCATCGCGGCAAGCATCGGCGGATTACGCTTGGAAAGACGACCGACCTCGACGCGGCGCTGGCCCGCTCGCAAGCGCGCCGCTTGCTTGCCGAGGTGGCGCTGGACGGTTTGCCCAAGCGGGTGGTGGTGCGGTCAACGCCGACCATGAGCGATTTCGTGGCAACCTATTTTGACGACCTGTCGCGGGTCTGGAAACCCTCGACCGCAAAACGCAACGCCGATGCCTGGCGCTGCGATCTCGCACCGCACTTCGGGGATATTCTGGTGGCTGACGTCACCAAGGCAGATGTCGTGCGCTGGCGTGATGCTTTTGCAGGCGAACGCGAGGCGCGATACAACCGCGCGATACCCGTGCTGGCAGCGCTGCTGAATTATGCCGAGGCGCTGAAAATGCGCCGCAAGGGCTCCAATCCGTGCCGAGGGATGCCCCGCTACAGGCGGCAAGCGATGGAGCGGTATCTCACCCCTCGCGAGTACGCGCGCGTCGGCGCTGAGCTGCGCGCGCAAGAAGCCGAATTTCCGGCGCAGGTCGCGATCCTACGGCTGCTTCTTTTCACCGGGGCGCGTCGCGGCGAGATTGAGGGGCTGCGATGGGACTGGGTCAAACCGCCCCGGCTTGTCCTGCCTGACAGCAAGACCGGCCCGAAGGTGATCTGGCTGAACAGTCAAGCATTGGCGGTCCTTGAAGGCGTCGACCGAGTTCCGGATTGTCCGCTTGTGTTCCCTGATAGTAAGGGCAAAAATCCGATTGATATTGGGGCTTGGTGGGAAAAATTTCGGCGCCGCTGCGCCTTGCCCGATGTACGTCTGCATGATCTTCGCCACAGTTTTGCCTCGACCGCGATCATGGACGATGTGCCGCTTGCCACGATCGGGAAGCTGCTGGGTCATGTGCTGCCCGAAACGACCGCCAAATACGCGCATCTGGCCGACGAGATCGTCGCAGACGCGGCCAAGCGCATTTCCGGCTCTCTGGCTAACTCGCTGGGGCTGCACGCATGACCGCGCTGGGGCTTAAGCAGGTCGTCGAAGAGGCGCTGGCGCGGGTCGGCGCTGACATCAACCTGATCCGCATCCCTAAGGGTAAGCCACGCACGACGACCTGGCTCGGGATCGAGCATGGGTTCGGCATCCGGCACTATGCCACTGGCAGAAACGTCTACATCGTGCAGACGCGGATGGGCGGCAAGCTGCGGACGGTGACGCTGGGGCCAGCGTCGGTTTTGACACGCGCGCAGGCGACGCAGGTGGCGCGGATTGTGCTGGCATATGCGCGTGTAGGTCAGGATCCGGCCAGTGAGCGCAAGCGCATCCGGTCGGCCCCGCGCTACAGCGATTTTCTCGACGAGTTCTGGGAAAAGTGGGGGACCCGCTGGACGCTAAAAACATGGAACGTGAATGCCAGCTACCGCCGCCTCTACCTGCAAGATGCTTTTCAGGGCCTGTGTATAGACGAGCTGAACGAGGAGCATGTCACGCGCTGGTTCGCCGAGGTCAACCGCCAGACCGGGCCAGGTGCCGCGAACATGACGCTGGCGCTTCTGAACTCAATGCTGAACAAGGCGGAGGTCTGGGGCTACAGGCTCGAGAACACCAATCCGTGCCGTGCCGTGCGCATGAACCGCCGCAACCACCTGAAGCGCTTCCTCTCGCACGAAGAAATGCAGCGCCTTGGGGCAGTGCTGGCCAAGGAGCGCGCCAGCGACAAGCCAATGCGGGCGCTCGCCGCAAAGGCGGTGACCCTGCTAGCGCTGACCGGGTGTCGGCGCGGGGAAATTCTCGGTCTGCATTGGCAAGACGTCCACGGCATTCGCCTCAAGCTCCGCCACGGCAAGACCGGGCCGCGCATGGTGTGGATGGGAGACGATGCGCGCGCCGTATTAAATACGTGTCCGCGCTACAAGGACGTTCCCTGGGTGTTCTGGAATCCAACCTTGCGCAAGCCGGTCAGGGACTTGCATCACTACTGGAATAAGTTCCGCGACGACGCTGGCCTTCGCGATTTTCGCCTCCACGATCTGCGTCATAATTTCGCGAGCCAAGCTGCGATGAACAAGGAGACGCTTCCGATGATCGGGCGTCTGCTTGGCCATGCTCACGTTCAGTCCACAGCCCGCTATGCCCATCTCGATGACGGACACGCGCTGGAAGCGGCGGAACAGATTGGTGCAGCAGTCGAGCGCATGCTGGGATGAGGCTGCACGTCATCGATTCGCATGACGGCGAATTTCGTCTGGCATCGGCCTCGGGAAAACCGATGCCGAACCGGCAGCTTCCCCACGATTTTTGCCAAAACCTGCCGTTCAGAAAACGACCCCAAATCGGGCCTATTAATGGGTATGTGATCTTCGTCTGTGTCCAGCTCTTTTCAAGCGTGTCTCTCTTCAAGGCCGGGGTCATTTCTGGCCGCGTCTGTGGCCTGCGAAAGAGCAGACAGCACTTCTTCAGCAGCACATTCCCCGGACTGGATCGCCCCTTCGATGTAACCAGTCCAATGCCGAGAGGTTTCCGTGCCTGCCCATACCATGCGTCCGACTGCCCGGCGTAGCCATGACCCGTGCCGGGCAAACATCCCTGGCGGGAAATATGCACCATAGCATCCACCAGACCATACTTCTGCGGTCCAATCGGCCTCGACATAATCGACCGGGTTCATCGCAGCAGGACCAAAGTGCTCAGCCAGCATCGACAGCACAGCATTGCGTCGATGATTTGCACTGCTGTCGCCATGGCGCAGGGCGTGATCGCCGTCGAAAAAGCCCGCAATTACGCCGAGTGGCTGACCAGTGGGAGAGACATCGAAGCAGGGCGAACAAGGCGCATCGTCGCGTACGACGGAGCCATTGAAGCCCTGCTCGCGCCAGAAAGGACGATCATAGGCCACCCAGTATTTGATGGCCGAGCCCATCGCCACTCGCGCGTGAAGCGCCGCCTTTGGCTGCGGCAGAGGCGGGCGAAATTCAATTCGCGGAACAAGGGTTGGAGGAACCGCAACAATCACGCGCGAGGCCTGGTAAGTGCCTCGATCCGAATGGACGGTGGCACACGCACCGTGCCAATCAATTGCCGTAACGGGTTCATCAAGATGGAGGCGCGCTCCAATTGCCTCCCCCATCCTGCGCGCGATCTGGTGAACGCCGCCATGAAACAGAAAGTTCTGCGCCCCGCCGGTCTCGGCCGACATCAGGATTTCAAGCCCGCCCGCTGACTTCAGATAATTCACAAAGAACAGCAGCGAAATCTGATCGGCTTCAGCGCAGAAAATGGAGAAACAAAGCAACCGGTAAAGCTGCCGCACCCTCTGGCTTCGGACGTTGTCCAGCACCCATTGTTCGACCGTCTGCGCGTCCAGCACAGCTGCCTGCTCATGCGACCAAGGCTGCTCGCAGTCGATAGCCGCCACAAGGCGGCCCAGCTTTCGGCTTGCGGCAAGGTAGGACAGCTTGTCCCACCAGGTCATCAGCCCGTCCATCCGCTCGCGCTCGCCATGATGCTCCCGACCGTGCAGCCGAAATATGCTCTTGCCGTCGAGATGTGTGGGGTATGTCTCTACCTGAAACTGTCGCGCCAGTGCGGCAAGCCGGGTCTGCGTCGGGCCCAGCCACATGCCGCCAAGATCGATGTCGAGGCCAGCCAACGTGCCATGCTTGGTCCGACCACCAACCCGGTCCCGCGCTTCGAGCACGATAAAGTCGTCGCAGCCTTTTTCCATTAGTCGGGCCGCTGCTGCGAGGCCGGAAAATCCCGCGCCGATAATGATCACGTCAGGCATGGCATCGCCTTTTTGCAAGTGAGATTGGACCCGCCAACGGGAACGCCCTCAGCCGAGGATTGCGAAGGCGGGACGGCTTTCAGCACACAGATCGCAGCAACGGCGCGGCGGCGCGCGCTGCTTCGATGGCGGCATTCTGGTGAGGCTGTAACTCCTGCCCCGGCATCGCGTCGATCATCGGCGCAAACGGATCAATGCATCCGGTCGACACGCCGCTCAGCGCTTCCATCACGGCAAGCCCGCAAAAGGGGACATATTCGGCAGAATAGCCGCCCTCATGCACGAAACATACGCGCCCGTTGATCCGCTGGTCAGACCAGACCAGAAGCCTCTCGGTCATAAGGCGATAATGGGCCGAACTGAGCATCATTGCCGCCAGCGGATCCATGGCGCACGCATCGAAACCGCTCGACACGATCAGGATTTCAGGATCGAACGCGTCGAGCGCCGGGAGCACAATCTGGTCGATCGCGTGGAGATATGCGCCTCCGCCCGAACCTGCCGGAAGCGGGACGTTGATGTTGAAGCCAACTCCGGCGCCTTCGCCGACAGTGTCTGTTCCTCCGCGTGCCATCGGATAAAGGCCATCCTGATGTACCGAAATGACCAACGTTTCGCTGTCGGTCAAAAATGCGCTCTCGGTTCCATTCCCGTGATGCACATCCCAATCGATCACGGCTACGCGCCGCACGGCGGAGGTGATGCGCAAGTGGTGAATGGCAATCGCCACATTGTTGAAAATGCAGAAGCCCCGGCCCATGGCCGGCTCGGCGTGGTGGCCGGGCGGACGGCAGAGTGCATAAGCGTTGCGGACTTCACCGGAGGCCACAGCCGCCAGTGCCGCCATCGCGCCGCCAGCAGCGAGCAAGGCGATCTCATAGGTGCCCGGGCCAACCAGCGCGAATTCGCCTGCATCGCCGCCGCTGCCTGAGCTCAACCGCTGCACGCGCTCGACGTAGGCGGCATCATGAACCGCAAGAATGTCGTCGAGGGCAGCGGGGGCGAAAGGTACGGGCGTGAGGCGCGGTGTGAGTTCGTAACCGTCCATGAGGTTCTTCAGGCGACGCTTCGTTTCAGCGCTCTCGAAGTGGGCGCCCGGCTGATAAGTTCCCCGCGAAGGAAGCACCGCAACCGACGGACCCGCGTCATGCCACATCATTCGTTCATGCCAGACAAAACCGGTCGCCATTGCATTCTCCATTCGCCTTCGAATTAATCGAACGCGTTCGGTTATGTCAATTCCCAACGCTTCATGCTAGTGGGGCGCGATGGTTGATCCTGTGCGTCAAAGGGCTGTCGGCAAATCTGTGCGGGGGCGGCCGCGGATGAGCGACTCCGCGGTTGCTGACGTGCGCCGACAGATCATCGAGCGCGCCAAGAACCTCTTCCAAACAGAAGGTTACGGTGCGATTTCGATGCGGCGACTGGCTGCTGAAACAAACCGCGGCGTCGCGACAATTTACGAGTATTTTCCCTCGAAGGCGGATTTGTTACGCCACATCTGGGCAGATTTCTTCGATGAGATCTTCAGCCAGATATCGGATGCCGGCCGCGCCAAAACCGGGCTTGCGGCTTTAAAGGCGATGACGACCGCTTACACCGAGTATTGGTTCGAGCATCCAGACAGGTTCCGAATAGTGTTCTTCAATGAGGATCGGTCCGAGCAAGGAGAGCCGCTGTTTGTTCATCGTTTTTCCATGCAAACCCGGCTGAGACCATTGTTGACCGCGATCGAACAAGGCCAAGCAGCGGGCGAAATCATACCTGGCGATCCGGTAACACTGCTACATGTTCTGATCGGATTTGTGCATGGCGCCGCTTTGAACCTGATCACCATCAGTGAATTTGAATGGGTGGAACGCGACCAGCTCATATGCACGGCACTGCGTTTGCTTGATAGACAGGCCCCGACGAGCGATTGCCTTTGAACAGCGCGCGTGAACGCAAATCTGCGATTGCCGACCAGCGCCCAGCGAAACAAATCTTCAGAGAATAGGCTTTTGCATATCCCATCGAGCGAATCTTGATGGCGTCGTCGACTATAGTTAACGGCAAGTTCTGCAGTGCACGGCGCGCCAAAAGCAGCCATTCGCTAATCCACCCATCATCAGTCATTCCCGGTGGTCCCGGGCAACTCCAAAACCGGACGGGCAGCTTGCGCCAAAATTCGGCCAGAAGCTGAAATTCTCAAAGCGACCCCAATTCGGTCATTCGATTAATTCTAGCAGTCCGGTGTCGAAACCCCATCAGGCAGCAACTGATGATAAGGAGCGCTAGCATGCCGCCATGCACTTGATCTCACTTTCAACTACTTATACTCTGAACTGAAGTCATAATGCCTCAGCGTTTCTTTAAATTTAGGATTAATGGTTGAGCCACTGACTACATTTCCCTTCGGCCCATCGATACCTAGCCACTTCAGCGTATCTTCGATGTCGGCAGACACATCATCACTGGTAGTTTCGAGCAAAATTCGCGTCACGCCGATGGCTTCCGGGTCCACCGGCTCCGCACTGGTGGGGATATCGACATCACCAAAACGCACCATCAACGGCCAGTCTTCCCGCGGGAGTTCAGCCGTGTAGTCGGCAAACCAACCTCCTAATTCGCTAACGGCCGCCAAATTAGCGTCGATATCGCCAGACCTCGTTTCAGGAAGGAAAGCCCTCGTCGCCCGGATGCCTAAGTGGTCACCCGCGACAGGCATCTTCAGTGTTACGAATACTGGTCCGTTGGGCAGGTCGAGGATCAATGCCTGCCCCCTTGTTCCGCCACTGCCGGCACGTGCCTCTGACGTAAGCCTAACCAATTTTTTGGCGGTTACCTCGTACACAGACGACCCTGTTACCACCCCTTGCGGGGTCTCGGCTTCGACCGTCATCCGGAATCGGTAGGATTTGCCGCTGTAGGCACCGCATCCCGTCAGACTGATTGCGACGGTCGCGCCCAACAGCCCGAGAACACCCCTGCGCGCTATCATTTCGTTCGACCCCCGATGTACCCGACTATGCCAGAGCAGGCCTTTAACCCAACCTACAACGAGTGGCCGGGAGAGATAAAGGTTTGCTTTACAAGCGGGTGATCGCCGCCGGCAAGGCCGCAAAGCAGACATTCGCCTAACCACCCACCTGCGGTCATAAGCAGAGCTGGCAGGCGGCACCGAAACCTGCTTGGCAGCTTATCATAAGCAGACGTCAGAATGGGCGAGTTTGGTTCCGCCCTCGCTATGGAGAGGGAACGAGTTGCTACTCTGAAATTTTGACGCCCGACGAGGTCTCTGCACCGGACAAAAAGATTTGCTCGCCTTAGGCGTTTCGTTTGTGCGAATAACGACGAATGCCGACAGTCAAGCCTTCCATCCTGAAATGGGCGCGCGAGAGCGCTGGGCTTTCGCTTGAAGAGGCGGCAGCCAAGGTGGGCATCAATGCTGCCCGTGGCGTTTCGGGCGCTGATCGACTGCTTGCTTTGGAAACGGAAGAAGGGGAGGTGTCGCGGCCCGTCTTGCTGAGGATGGCCAAGACCTATCGCCGACCGCTCGTCTCATTTTATCTGGATGAGCCGCCCGTGCGGGGGGACCGGGGCGAAGACTTCCGTACTCTACCTGATCGTCACACTGGCGGTGAGCCGCTGGTGGACGCACTGGTTCGCGACATCCGGTCTCGGCAAGCCGTTGTCCGAGCCGTGCAGATGGAAGAGGAGGAGGCCGGACCCCTCCCGTTTATCGGCTCGATGTCGCGCAACGACGGCGTTGGCCCGGTGTTGGCATCTATCCGCCAAGTGCTTGGCCTCGACCTTGCCGCCTTCCGCGCCCAAGGATCGGCGGATGCTGGCTTTGCCTTGCTCCGCAGCCGTGTCGAAGCCGTCGGCATTTACGTACTGCTGATCGGCAATCTCGGCAGTCACCACTCGGCGATCGATGTTGATGCGTTCAGGGGCTTTGCTCTCGCCGATCCAATTGCTCCATTTGTGGTGATCAATGACCAGGACGCCAAGACGGCTTGGTCGTTCACCTTGCTGCATGAAGTCGCTCACCTCTGGATCGGGGCAACCGGCGTGAGTGGAGGGCATTTTGAGGGCGCGGTCGAGCAGTTCTGCAATGATGTCGCTAGCTCATTCCTGCTCCCGCAGCGGGAGCTCGATCAGCTTCCAATTACCCGCGCGACTGACCTTGAGGAGGCCGCACGTTTCGTTACGAAGTTTGCCGAAGAACGGTTGGTGAGCCGATCCTTAGTAGCCTACCGCTTGTTCCGCGCAGACAAGATATCCGAACGCACATGGCGCGCATTGACCGATACTTTTAGGACGCAATGGCTGCAAAGCCGCGCGGCCCAGCGGGAACGCGCACGGGGCATGGACGGCGGCCCCAACTACTACATTGTCCGACGGCACCGGCTCGGCGCGGCATTGCTCAATTTCGTGGCCCGGAACATGAGTGAAGGAGTGCTCACGCCCACGCGCGCGAGCAAGCTGCTGGGGGTCAAACCCCGGAGCGTTCACACGCTATTGAGCGGCGCTGCACTTGCCATCGAACAGGGCGCCTGACGCATGGTGTACCTGCTTGACGCCAACGTGCTCATCACGGCACAAAATCTCTACTATCCCGTAGATGCTGTGCCGGAGTTTTGGGATTGGCTGGTCCACATGGGCAACACGGGCGAGATCAAGATGCCGATCGAGACGCTCGAAGAGGTGAAGGACGGCAGTAACGATACCGAGCGTGACCTGCTCTATGCTTGGATTCAAGACGATGCAAACCGGGCTGCGATCCTGTTTGACGAAGAGGTTCAATCCGCGTTGGTCCAACGCGTCACCGACCAATACGCACCAGACCTGACGGACGACGAACTGGAGGCAATCGGTCGCGATCCGTTTTTGATCGCCCATGCCTTGGCTGACCCCGCTAATCGTTGTGTAGTGACGACTGAAGCTTCAAAGCGTAGGCAACAGCGCCAGAACCGCCGCATTCCCGATGTCTGTGCAGATGTAGGTGTTCAGTGCTGCGACACTTTTACCATGCTTCGTGCGTTGCGTTTCCGAACGGGCTGGCGTGGTTGAACTACGATTTTCATCTGGTTTCAGCGACTGAAACCAGCCTATCCGTTGTGCACCCAAGTCGAGTGATCCGCGCCGTTTTTCGCAAGGCTGACGTGACCTCCAATCCTCCTAGAGATTGCACAGAGCCCGGCAGACGGATTGGCCAACATTCTGCTCCATGAGTCGGCAGCAAAAATTCACGCACTTAGCGATATCTTTGGCTAGCTAATCTGTGACCAAACCCCACAGGAACCTAGGCACTCCCATGATCGAACAAAGCAGATTTCGGCTCTCAGTTCGAGGACGAAATCGGCCGCTTCCACGTTGCCACGGAGGCAATCTAGTCGACTCAACAGTACGCCCGCTTTTGATGGCTATTTGGTCCCCATTTGAGAACAAAACGCGATTCGGGCTCAAAATGAGGAGGGACGCTCATGGCCGCACGGCCCGGCGACGCCCCTGGAAAGCCCAGAAAATCATCCACTTCCAAGATCGACGTTTACGACTGGCCACAGCCTCCAGTCCCTCTTGACGAAAGCACACCATATGCGCGTCGCGTGCGGCCTCGACCGCCAGCACCTTGCGCGGACCCGCGAGCGCGAAGGCGAAGGTGCCGAGGCCCGAGAACAGATCCGCCACCGTACTTGCCCCAGCGAGGTAGCGTTGCGCATCCCCGACGAGCACGGATTCGCCATCTGCGGTTGGCTGCAGGAAGCTGCTGTGCGGGAACGGGACCGGGATATTGCCCAGCGTGATGGTGAGCGGTTGCGGCTCCCACACCGTTTCGGGTCCGAAACCCCGGTCGAGCGACAGGCGTGCGAGATTGTTGTCGCGCGCGAACTCGAGCATGGCTTCGGTCGCAGCGAGACCTTCGGCCTCTATCCCCTTGAGCGTACAGTCGATTCCCTGATCACCGAGCGCCAGTTCGATATCGACCGGTGTACGCGTTCCGTACTCAGCCACCAGCGCGCGCAGCGGTGCGGCAAGCGCGAACAGTTCGGGCCGGAGGATGTGGCATTCGCGCATGTCGACGATGCGGTGCGAGCCGCCCTCGCGGAACCCCAGCACTGCGCCCTTGGCTGTACGCAATGCGTGCAGCGTGGCGCGACGGCGCGAATTGGGCGGCGACAGATGCGTCGGCAGCACCTCTCCGACCGGCACCCCCTGCCCTTCGGCAGCGTGCACCACGCGATCGGTGACGAACTGCCGCAAGGCGGTCTCGTCGGCATGCTGGAGCTGGCAACCGCCACAGGTCGGGAAATGGCGACAGGGCGGCGCGACGTGATGCGGGCCCGGGGTCAGTGTCCCGTCACCAGCAACCGTGTCGCCCGGCGCCGCCCGCGCGACATGGCGTCCCGATGCGGTAACCCCGTCACCGCGCGCCGCGATCCGTTCGATGGTTTCACCGGTGCTCACAGAAATACTCCCATCGCCGGCGCGACCGCATGCGCAAGTTCACCCGCAGTGAAGGCGGGACCGGCCCGGCGCGCGGCCTCGTGGTGCAGCCATACCGCTTCGTTTGCCGCGCGCGCAGGGCTGCCGTGCAATGCGAGGCGCGAAGCCGCGATCCCGGCGAGCACGTCGCCGGTTCCCGCGACCGAGAGCCAGCTCGATCCGCGCTCGAAAAATGACGTCATGCCGTCTCCGACAAGGATCGTGTCGGGCCCTTTCGCCAGCACGGTCATCCCGGTGACGTCATGCAGTCTGCGGCTGCGGTCGAGCTTGCAGTCCGCCCCGACGCCGAAGCTATCGCACAGCTTTGCCAGCTCGCCTTCATGCGGCGTCACGCACAGCTTTGCGGGATCGGTCTTGGCCAGCATTGCACTATCGAACAGGTGCAGTGCATCGGCGTCGATCATGGTCGGTAGACCTCGTTCAAGCACTGCGGCGAGGCGGTCGCGGGCCGCGCCGTCACGTCCGAGACCCGGCCCGACGAGAAACGCGGCAATCCGCTCGTCGCTGATTGCCTGTGCGAAGTTGTCCTGTTCGATCACCAGTTCGGCGGGCGCGTCGGGATGGGCACATTCGCTCAGCAGCTTTACATACCCCGCCCCGCTGCGCATCGCGGCTTCGGCGGACAGCAGCGGTGCGCCCGGCATGGCGCCCGCAACCACGGCCAGCAGGCCGCGGCGATATTTATGCGCATCGGGCGATGGCGCACGCAATTGTGGGGGCGAGGCAAACTGCATGCCGGTATCAGGGATATCGATGCCGATCGGGACGAGGCGACGCGCGCCCATCGCCGCCATCGCGGGCATCAGCCCATGCGCCAGCTTCCACGCGCCGAGTGCGAGCGTCAGGTCGTAATGGGGCAAGGGCCCCAATACGGCTCCACTGTCGCTTTCGACGGCACTTGGCACATCGATAGCGATGTTATAACAGTCACTTGCGGCAATCTTCTCAAGCAATTCGGCAAACTGCCCCTCGACGGCGCGCGTCAATCCGTAACCGAACAGGCAATCGACGGTGATCGCTTGTCGGGGCATGGCATCGCTCGCCACATCCCCGGCATAATGATCGCGCGCAATCTGCGCGGTCTCGGTCCTCGGAGCGAGCGGGGCGATGACTTCGACACCCAGCCCTCCGCGGCGGAGCGTTTCCGCGATGACATACCCATCACCGCCATTGTTCCCCGGGCCGCACAACACGCTCACCGGACGACCGGCCGCGATGCGCGCGACCCACTCTGCAGCGCCGCGTCCGGCCCGCTGCATCAGTTCCCAGCCGTCGGTGCCCGCAGCCATGGCCGCCCGTTCGGCAGCACGCATTTGTTCCACGGTTAGGATCGCGTCAGTCACCAGTCTGCTCCTGCCACCGGTAGCGATCCGCACCGATGGTCAAGACGATGGTGTCGCCTTCGAGCCGGCTAGTGGCTCGCTGCGCACCATCGAACTCTGCATAGCCTGCGGGCGTATCCGCTTGAACGAGCTTGCGAAATCCGCCGTCGGGATGGCGGATCACCGCGCCCGAGCCGTCACCCAGTTCCACGAGCCGGCACTCGCTTGCGAAGTCGGTCGCGCCGCCAAGCGCACAGGCGACCGGAGTCCCGCCTTCGCTGGCGATGTCGGGGGCGGCTTCGCAGGCGCAAAGCGCCAGCGCCGCCAGCAGCGGCGTGGTTCGGAGGGTTCGATCGATGGCCATGTCTTCGCCGCTGCCACGCGCGCGGCAGGAGGGCAAGCCTCAGCGCTGCTTGACCTGCGACACGTCGCGAATGGCGCCGCGCGCGGCCGAGGTGGTCATGGCCGCATAGGCTTCGAGCGCGGGCGACACGCGCCGGTCGCGCGGCTTGGCGGGTTGCCAGCCCTTCGCCTCCATCGCTGCGCGGCGTTCGGCGAGCACATCGTCGGAGACCGCGAGGTTGATCGTGCGCTGGGGGATCGAGATCTCGATCAGATCGCCGGTCTCGACCAGCCCGATCGCGCCGCCTTCGGCCGCCTCGGGCGAGACATGGCCGATCGAGAGGCCGGAGGTGCCACCCGAGAAGCGCCCGTCGGTCAACAGAGCGCAAGCCGCGCCCAGCCCCTTCGATTTCAGGTAACTGGTCGGATAAAGCATTTCCTGCATGCCCGGCCCGCCGCGCGGCCCTTCGTAGCGGATCACCACCACGTCGCCTTCGACCACCTGGCCCGTAAGGATCGCGGTCACCGCGTCGTCCTGGCTTTCATAAACCTTGGCCTGCCCCGAGAAGGTGAGGATGCTTTCGTCGACCCCCGCAGTCTTCACGATGCAGCCGTCGCGAGCGATATTGCCATAGAGGACAGCGAGACCGCCATCCTTGCTGAAAGCATGCTCGGCACTGCGGATGACGCCATTCTCGCGGTCGATATCGAGTTCGGGCCAGCGGTTCGACTGGCTGAAAGCGGTCTGTGTCGGCACGCCGCCCGGAGCGGCAGCGAAGAAATCGCGGACCATGTTGTTCTGCGTCCGGCCGATGTCCCAATCGTCGAGCGCATCGGCCATGGTCGGGCTGTGCACGGTGGGCAGTGCGGTGTGCAGCAGTCCGGCTTTCTCGAGTTCGCCGAGGATCGCCATGATCCCGCCCGCGCGGTGGACATCTTCCATATGGACGTCGCTCTTGGCCGGGGCGACTTTCGACAGGCACGGCACCTTGCGGCTCAGCCGGTCGATATCCTGCATGGTGAAATCGACCCCCGCCTCATGCGCGGCGGCAAGCAAATGCAGCACGGTATTGGTCGAGCCGCCCATCGCGATGTCGAGGCTCATCGCGTTCTCGAACGCCTCGAAACTGGCGATCGCGCGCGGCAGGACGCTTTCATCGTCTTCCTCGTAATAGCGCTTGGCCAGCGTCACCACGAGGCGCCCTGCCCGTTCGAACAGGCTCTTGCGATCGGCATGCGTCGCCAGCGTCGAGCCATTCCCCGGAAGGGACAGTCCCAGCGCCTCGGTCAGACAATTCATCGAATTGGCGGTAAACATGCCCGAACAACTGCCGCAGGTCGGGCAGGCGTTCTGCTCGATCGCAGTGACTTCCTCGTCGGTATAGGCTTCATCGGCGGCGGCGACCATCGCGTCGACGAGGTCGAGCGCGACTTCCTTACCCTTCACCACGACCTTCCCCGCTTCCATCGGTCCGCCCGACACGAAGACGCTGGGAATGTTGAGCCGCATCGATGCCATCAGCATGCCCGGAGTGATCTTGTCGCAATTGGAAATGCACACCATCGCATCGGCGCAATGGGCATTGACCATATATTCGACGCTATCGGCGATGAGGTCGCGGCTGGGCAGCGAATAGAGCATGCCGTCGTGCCCCATGGCGATACCGTCATCGACCGCAATGGTGTTGAATTCCTTGGCGACGCCGCCCGCCGCCTCGATCTCGCGCGCGACCAACTGGCCCAGATCCTTGAGATGGACATGGCCCGGCACGAATTGCGTGAAGCTGTTGACCACTGCGATGATCGGCTTACCGAAATCGCCGTCCTTCATCCCCGTCGCGCGCCACAATCCGCGTGCGCCGGCCATGTTGCGGCCATGGGTGGTGGTGCGGGAACGATAGGCAGGCATGGTCGGTCTCTCTTGGCTTCGGTCAGAGCCTAGCAGAGTGCGATGCGCGCGCTAACGGAAGATTGGTGCCGGGCGGGCCAAGCTCGGCTTTACACTTCGAGCGCGACGCGACCCATGACATCGGCCAACATCATTGCCCAGCGTGCCTGCCCGGCTTCGTTAGCTACCTGATCCTGGCGGATTTCGACGAGGCAATAGGGAATGCCCTGCGCTTCTGCATGGCGATCCATCGTCGCATTGAGCTGGGTACCCGAGTAAGGCTCGTTATCGCCCACCGTCAGCCCCTGTTCGCCGAACAGCCGGATCGCGTGACGCGCCGCGCGATCGTCCTGATTGTAGAGCAGGGCCACTTCCCAGGGGCGCTTTTCCGCGCTGGTGGCGAGCTGCGGGGTGAAGCTGTGCAACGAGAGGATCAGCCTTGGCTGCGCCGCGGCGATCAGTTCGCCCAGCGCGGCATGGTAGGGGCGGTGGAAGCGTTCGAGCCGCGCCTCGACATTGGCACCGATATTGCCGGGTATCAGCGTGCCGTCGCTCTCGGCGGGGACCACCGCCGGTTCGTCTTCGCGGCGGTGCAAATCGCACACCAGCCGGCTCACCGTCGCGATATGCGCGGGGATGCCATGCCGTCGCGCCAGTCGTTCGGCGATGCCTTCGACGCCGATATCGACCGCAATATGCTCGTCGAGCAGATGCGGCTCGATCCCGAGCTCGATATCCTCGGGCACGCGGTTCGATGCGTGGTCGACAACGCACAGCAGACCCCCGGGACGAAGATCCTCGGTTCCGATCTGGCGATAGGGCAGCGGGTCGGGGGTCATCGCAAGGCGCCTTTCATCTGCCACCAGCCCGGGTGGTCGCTCTCGATCGCCGCGGCCGCTGCATCGCGGGCGGCAACGTCGTCGTATAGCGCAAAACAGGTTGCGCCAGAGCCCGACATACGGGCGAGGAACGGCGCAGTTCCATCGAGCGCGGCGAGCACACCCGCGATCTGCGGGCAGAGCGAGATCGCCGGCCCTTCGAGATCGTTGCGGCCCTCAAGCGCGATTGCACGTGCGTCCCCCGGCGGCAAAGCGCCGCGATCCTCGCCGTCCCAGTGCCTGAAAACCGGACCGGTCGACAGCGGAACACGGGGATTGACCAGCAATGTGGGAGTACTTGCAAGGCTGTCGTCGGCGGGCTCAAGCTCGGTTCCCTTCCCGCGCCCGATGCATGTCCGGCTGTCGACGCAGGCCGGAACGTCGGCCCCCAAGGCGGTCGCGCGCGCGTGCCAGTCTTCGGGCAAACCGTAGCGTTCGCGCACCATGCGGAAGACCGCGCCCGCATCGGCCGATCCGCCCCCCAGCCCGGCTGCGACCGGCAGGTTCTTCTCAAGTGTGATGGCGAGCCCGTCGGCGCGGGGCAATGTGCCCAGCGCCTTGGCGACGAGATTGTCGAAGGGATTGTCGAGCCCGTCAGCAAACTCTCCGAACACGCGGACACTGTCCTGCGCGGCGCCCGAAGCCGAGAGCACATCGCCCGCGTCGACGAAGGCGAACAGCGTCTCGAGCTCGTGATAGCCATCTTCGCGCCGCCTGCGAACATGCAACGCGAGGTTGATCTTGGCGTAGGCGGTTTCAGTCATGGCCACCCATCTGCTCCCTCGTCATTGCGAGCGAAGCGACGCAATCCAGGACGGCACCGTGGATTGCCGCGTCGCTTCGCTCCTCGCAATGGCAGAGCAAGCGACGCCGGCGATCACATATTCGGATAATTCGGCCCGCCGCCACCTTCGGGCGTTGTCCATTCGATGTTCTGGTTCGGATCCTTGATGTCGCAGGTCTTGCAGTGGATGCAGTTCTGCGAATTGATCTGGAACTTCATTTCGCCCGTATCCTCGTCGGCAAGCCATTCGTAGACGCCCGCGGGGCAATAGCGGTTCGAGGGGCCGTCATATTCGCCCAGCTCGCTGGTCTTCTGCAGTTCCCAGTCGCACACCTTGAGGTGAACCGGCTGGTCCTCCGCGTGGTTGGTGTAGCTGAATGCGACATTGGTCAGCTTGTCGAAGCTCAGCTTCCCGTCGGGCTTGGGATAGGCGATCTTCTTGTGGAGGTCCGCACGCTGCAGCATTTCGTGGTCGCGATGATGCTTCATCGTGATCGGCAGGCCGATCTTGAGCGTGCGCATCCACATGTCGATGCCCGCCAGCACGGTTCCGAGGTCTTCGCCCCACTTGGCCACCGCGGGCTGCGCGTTCTTTACCTTCTGCAGCTCTTCGGCGATCCAGCTCGACCGGACCGCGGCATCGTAATCCATCAGCTCGCTGTGCTCGGCACCGCCGGCGATCGCCGCGGCGATGCTTTCTGCCGCCAGCATCCCGCTCTTCATCGCGGTGTGGCTGCCCTTGATCCGCGGCACGTTGACGAAGCCCGCGGCGCAACCGATCAGCGCACCGCCGGGGAAGGCCAGCTTGGGGACCGACTGCCAGCCACCCTCGTTGATGACGCGGCCGCCATAGGCCACGCGCTTGCCGCCTTCGAGGATGGCCGCGATCGCCGGGTGGTGCTTCCAGCGCTGGAATTCCTGGTAGGGCGAGACGTAAGGGTTCTTGTAATCGAGCGCAGTCACGAAACCGAGCGCGACCTGGCCGTTGGCCTGGTGGTAGAGGAAGCCCCCGCCCCAGGTTCCGGTTTCGCTCAGCGGCCAGCCCTGCGTGTGGATCACGCGGCCCGGCTCGTGCTTGGCGGGATCGATGTCCCAAAGTTCCTTGATGCCGAGCCCGTAGACCTGCGGCTCGCAATCGGCCTCGAGGTCGTACTTCGCCTTCATCTTCTTGGTCAGATTGCCGCGCGCACCCTCGGCGAAGAGCGTGTACTTGGCGTGGATTTCCATGCCCGGCTGGAAATCGCTCTTCTGCGAACCGTCCTCGGCGATGCCCATGTCCTGCGTCACCACGCCGGTGACCGCGCCCTGCTCGTCGAACAGCACCTCTGCCGCGGGGAAGCCGGGGAAGACCATTACGCCAAGACCCTCGGCCTGTTCACCCAGCCAGCGGGCGAGATTGCCGAGCGAGCCGGTGTAATTGCCGTGATTGCCCATGAAGGGGGGCAGCAGGAATTCGGGCAGGTCCGACTGGCCGGTTGCCGACAGCACCCAGTGGTGGTTCTCGGTCACCGGGGTTTCCGCCATCGGGCAATCCATGTCGCGCCACTCGGGGAGTAATTCATCGAGCGCACGCGGATCGACCACCGCCCCCGAAAGGATATGCGCACCGATTTCGCTGCCTTTTTCGAGCACGACGACCTCGAGGTCCTCGTTGATCTGCTTCAACCGGATCGCGGCTGCCAGGCCTGCCACGCCACCGCCGATGATGACGACATCGCAGGGCATCGATTCGCGTTCGCTCATGTCTCTCTCTTTTCGTCGCGTAACTTGTGCGTGTGCCTTGATTGGTGGCGCTATTGAGGTCAAGACCTGCCGACCTAGGAATGATGCACGCCGAACCCCCGTCCCCGCGCGAATTCAGCGCCCTTGAAAGCCTCGAGGGCGCGCTCGACTGGTGGCGCGAAGCCGGCGTCGACGCCGATTTTACGGACGAGCCGAGCGGCTGGCTGCTCGAGCCCGAGAGCGAGAATTCCGTAGCGGCCCCGCCCCCGCCTGCCCCCCCGCCGGTCCAGCGCCAGACGCCGTTGCAGCGCGCACTCGATCGGCCCGCCGAAGACAAGAACCGGTTCGACCGCGAGACACTTCCCGGCACGCTCGAAAAATTTCGCGAATGGTGGATGACCGAACTCGCGCTGGCGGATGGTTCGCTCGACCGGCGCGTGCCGCCACGCGGCGTAGCCGAAGCGCGCCTCATGGTCGTGTTACCGCAGCCCTTCGCCGACGACACCGATCGCTTGCTGACCGGCGGTGCCGCGCCTTTCGTTGCCGCGATCCTGCGGGCGATGGAAATCGCCGAACACGAAACCTATCTCGCCAGCGCGCTGCCTACGCCCATGGCGATGCCCGATTGGGACGATCTGCGCGCCGCCGGCTTCGGCGATGTCGCGCGGCATCACATTGCGCTGGCCGCGCCGCAGCGCGTGCTGATGTTCGGCCGCGCACCGCTCGCGCTGTTCGACATCGCCGCCGACCGCGCGCGTGAGCCGCTGGCGATCGAATGCGCGGGCCGGCAGGTGCCGCTGCTCGCCGCCCCCGATCTGCGCAATCTGGCGCGTTCGGCCGGACGGCGCGCCAATTTCTGGAATCGTTGGCTGGATTGGACACGATGAGCTTTCGCACCCTTGCTGTCGCCCTGCTTGCCGGCGGCGCCTCTGCTCTGCTTCCCACCCCTGCCGCCGCGCAGGCGGATAGCGTCGAATATTTCACCCGCGCGCATGCCGCAGCGCTGCCCCAACTGCTGTCAAGCGACGACCGCGCCTATTACGGCTCGCTGTTCGAAGCGATCGATGCGCGCAACTGGGACCGGGTCGAAGTCATGCTGGCCGGGCGCGACAGCGGACCGCTGCATGGCGCCGCATTGGCGGCCTATTATCTTCATCCGCAAAGCCCGCGGATCGAACTGCCCCGGATCGAGGCGTGGCTGGCCCGCTATTCGCGGCTCCCGCAGGCCGAAGCGATCGTCCGGCTGGGCCAGACCCGGGGCCTCGAGAACCCGCCCAGCCTGCCCCGCGCGCGCGATCTGGTGCGCCAGCCCGGCTCGAGCAAGCGCATTCGCCCGGGCACGATTACCGATGGGACGATGCCCGAAAGCGTCCGCTCGGCGATCCTCGAGCGGATCACCAATGACGATCCCGACGGCGCGCGGCTGCTGCTCGACGGGGTCGACGCCACGCTCAGCCCGCAGGCGCGCGCCGAATGGCGCTATCGCGTGGCGTGGAGCTATTACATCGAGAACCAGGATGCGCAGGCCTGGGCGCTGGCGGACACCGCGCGTGACAATGGCAGTGGGCCATGGGTTGCCGAGGGCGATTGGGCCGCAGGGCTCGCGGCGTGGCGGCTGGGCGATTGCGACAAGGCGGCCGAAGCCTTCCAGCGCAGCGCCGCCGGATCAACCAATCCCAACCTTACCGCTGCCGCGCATTACTGGGCCGGCCGCGCGTTGATCCGCTGCCGCTTTCCCGAGAAGGCCGACGAGCAATTGCGCGGCGCCGCGCGTTTCCCCGAAACGCTCTATGGCATGCTCGCGCATGAGCAGATGGGCCGCGACCTGCCCGAAACGCATGCGCAGCCCGATTTGACCGAGGCCGACTGGCGGCGGCTGCGCGATAAGGAAGCGGTTCAGCAAGCGGTGATGCTCGCCGAGATCGGGCGGCGCGACGAGGCGGCGGACGATCTTGTCTGGCTGGTCCGTCACGGCAACAGCGACGATTATGCCGCGCTTTCGCGGCTGGCGCGCGCACTCGGGCTGGCGGGTGCACAGACTTTCATGGCCTACAATGCGCCGCGCGGAGAAGGAGCGCATCCCAGCCTGCGCTATCCCGTCACTTTCCGGACGCCCGTGGGCGGCTGGCGGGTCGATCCAGCGCTGGCCTTCGCGCACGCGCTGCAGGAATCGAATTTCCGCGAACGCGTGGTCAGCCCCGCTGGCGCGATCGGGCTGATGCAGATCATGCCGATCACGCAGCGCGAATATGCTGCCTCGATCAACATGAGCAGCAATGCCGATCTCAAGGACCCGGCGGTCAATCTCGCTTTCGGGCAGCGCACGCTCGAATCGCTGTCGACCGCAGGCTACACGCAGGGTCGCCTGCCCAAGATCATGGCCGCTTACAATGCCGGCCCGTCGCCCGTAGGGCGCTGGGAAAGCGAGATCCGTGACCAGGGCGACCCGTTGCTCTACATGGAAAGCATCCCTTATTGGGAAACGCGCGGCTATGTTGCGGTCGTGATGCGCAATTACTGGATGTATTTGCGACAGGCAGATGCCCCCGCGCCCAGCCGGATCGACCTCGCCGAGAACGACTGGCCGCTATTCCCCAAGGTCCGCTGATGCCGATCGACCAGAATCTCCGCTTCCAGCCCGTCCGGATCGCGCTGCTGACCGTCTCCGACACGCGCACGCTGGCCGACGACAGCTCGGGCGACATCCTCGCCGCGCGGATCGCCGATGCCGGGCATGAACTCGCCGCGCGCGAAATCAGTCGCGACAGCAAGAACGAGATCGCCGCACACCTACATCGCTGGATCGACGATGAAATGGTCGATTGCGTAATCACCACGGGCGGCACGGGGCTGACCGGGCGCGACGTCACGCCCGAAGCGCTCGACCGCGTAAAGGACAAGGACATTCCCGGCTTCGGCGAACTGTTCCGCTGGCTCAGCTACGAGACGATCGGGGTCAGCACGATCCAGAGCCGCGCCTGCGCCGTGCTCGCACGCGGCACCTACATCTTCGCCCTGCCCGGTTCGAACGGTGCGGTTAAGGACGGGTGGGACAAGATCCTCCTCCACCAGCTCGACAGCCGCTTCCGCCCCTGCAACTTCGTCGAACTGATGCCGAGATTGCGCGAACGCTAGACGCTGTTCACGCGCCGATGTTCCATGTATGTTCTCATGCATGGATCGACGACTCGCCCCAGCCATATTTGGACGCGGTGCGCAGGGCGCGGTGGTGCCCACGCGCTTCGGCCTCGCCACGCGCGAGGAAGACGGCGACTGGCGCGATTACATGGAGCAATTGGTCTCACACGATGAAGGCCCTCCCGTAAAACTGCGCACCGAGGTGACCGAGGAATTCCCGCGCACCATCCTCAGCTTCAACCAGTCGCCTGACGTGCCCTTCGACCGTTCGGTCAACGCCTATCGCGGCTGCGAGCATGGCTGCGTCTATTGCTTTGCGCGGCCCACGCATGCCTATCACGATCTCTCGCCCGGGCTCGATTTCGAAACGCGCCTGTTCGCCAAGCCCAATGCGGCAGAGCTGCTGCGCGCGACGCTGGCAAAGCCCAAATACCGCCCGCGTCCACTGGCGATGGGGACGAATACCGATCCCTACCAGCCGATCGAGGCGCGCTATCGCATCACCCGGCAAGTGCTCGAAGTGTGTCTCGATGCGCGCCATCCGGTGACGATCACCACCAAGTCCGACCGCGTGCTCGCCGATCTCGACCTGCTGGCCGAACTGGCCGAGCGGCGGCTGGTGGCGGTGGCAATCTCGGTTACCTCGCTCGACCCAAAACTGTCGGGCAAGCTCGAGCCGCGCGCGGCGGCCCCCGCCAAGCGGCTGCAGGCGCTGGGCAGGCTGGCCGAAGCGGGCGTGCCGACGCATTGCTCGGTCTCGCCCATCATCCCCGCGATCACCGACGAATTCATGGAGGAAATCGTCCAGCGCGCCGCCGCGCTCGGGGTCGACAGCGTGGGCTGGATCCCCCTGCGCCTGCCGCACGAGGTCGCACCGCTGTTCCGCGAATGGCTTTCGGTCCATTATCCCGAGCGCGGCGACAAGGTGATGGCTATCGTCCGCTCGATCCGTGGCGGGAAGGACAACGATCCCGACTTTCACACACGCATGAAACCCACCGGCGTATGGGCCGACCTCTTCCGCGCCCGCTTCCGCCTTGCCTGCAAGCGCGCCGGGCTGGCCAAGGCAAAGTTCGAGCTGGATTGCACGCAATTCAGGCCGCCCGCGTTAGGCGGGCAGATGCGGCTCCTGTGAGTATCATTGCGTCAATCGATTGACTTGCCAACTTTGTTTGCGATTCTGGCGGGAAAGAACGGCGGGAATTTTTCTTGGAACAGCAAAATCATACACCGACTTTCGGCAGGTGCTTCGCGAGCATCGCACTGGGGCTATCCCCCATCTTCCTCATATTTGGAATCGCCGCCTTGTTTGGCGCAGACACGGTCACTTTCAACGGTGGACAACAATATGGGATCGTTGGCCTATTGGTTGCGATCATTCTCAACCTTGCAATGGCAACAGTCATTGCTGGAGTTCAGAAGCTAGGCTATATTTTCCTGCGTTTCATCGAGCGCTTTCGGCAGCGCTCTGAATGAAACGGATAGCAGTCAGCCCCTAAAACCCCTCGCCCGCCGCGCCCGGCTCGAAGCGCATCAAGCGGCTGTCGACCAGCGCGGCCGTGCGGTTGACCACCGCCTGCTGGTATTCGGGGTCCTTGATCATTTCGAAGAAGGCGCCCGCATTGGGGTATTGCGCGACGAAACCGTCGTGCCAGCGCTTGACGTCGGGACCGGTCACCATGGTCTGGAAGCTCCCGCGCCAGACGATCGTGCCGCCAACGCGGCGAAAGATCGGACCGCTGGTCTTGCCATATTCCTCGTAGGCACGGCGCCCGCTCCAGCCCTTGCCGGCGTGCTCGTGGCCCTGCGGATACTCCGCCTGCTCGCGATACTCGAGCAGGTTGAGCATGTGGATCGGCTCGTCACGTGGCAAGTCCTTGAACGCCTGGAAATTCGCGGGGCTCGGATCGATATAGCTGTCGGCCATGCCTAGATCTCCAGCTGGTAGTCGCTGAACCGGTCGCGCAAATCCTTCTTGCTGATCTTGCCGGTAGCGGTGTGCGGGATGTCGTCGACGAACTCGACCGCATCGGGCAGCCACCACTTGGCGACCTTGTCGGACAGGAAGTTGATCACCTCTTCCGCGGTGACGTCCTTGCCTGCCTGCTTGACCACGAACAGCACCGGGCGCTCGTCCCACTTGGGATGCATCATCCCGATGGCGGCAGCTTCGGCGACTGCCGGGTGGCCCACTGCGGCGTTTTCGAGTTCGACCGAGCTGATCCATTCGCCGCCTGACTTGATCACGTCCTTGGTGCGGTCGGTGATCTGCATCGTGCCGTCGGGATGGAGGATCGCCACGTCGCCGGTGTTGAACCAGCCCTCGGCGTCGATCGCGTCTTTCTCGGCCTTGAAATAGCGCTTCACCACCCAAGGCCCGCGGATGTGCAACGCGCCCGAGCTTTCGCCGTCACGCGGCAGGACCTTGCTCGGATCGTCGAGATCGACCGTGCGCAGCTCCACGCCGAAAATCGGGCGGCCCTGCTTCATCGTCTTCTCGACCTTCTGATCGAAGGTGAGCTGTTCCCAGTCGCCCGTAGGCCCGCCGACCGTGCCGATCGGCGAGGTTTCGGTCATGCCCCAGGCATGCTGGACGCGCGTGCCGTTCTTCATCAGCCGCTCGATCATGAAGCGCGGCGCGGCCGATCCGCCGATGGTCGCGGCGCGCAGCTTGGGCAGCTCGAGATCATTGGCGTCGCAATACTGGAAGTGCGCCAGCCATACCGTCGGCACACCCGCAGAATCGGTCACGCCTTCGGTCTTCATCACTTCGTCGAGAACCGCGGGATCATTGACCGCGCTGAAGACGAATTTGATCCCTGCCATCGCACCGGCGTAGGGCAGGCCCCAGCTCGCCGCATGGAACATCGGCACGACCGGCAACATCACCGAGGACGCGTTGAAGTTGAACGCCGCGGGCTGCAGCCCCGCCATCGCGTGCAACAGCGTCGAGCGGTGTTCGTACTGGACGCCCTTGGGATTGCCCGTGGTGCCGCTGGTGTAACAGATCATGCAGGGATCGCGCTCGTCGCCGTCGACCCATTCGAAATCGCCATCCTGCGCGCCGATCCAGTCCTCGAAGCTGGTGGTGTGCTCGCCGCTGTCGAAGCAGATGTAATGTTCGACCGTCGGCCACTTGTCGCGCATCTTGTCCACGATCGGCTGGAACGCGGCATCGTAGATCATTACCTTGTCCTCGGCGTGATTGACGATGTATTCGAGCTGGTCCTCGAACAGGCGCGGATTGCAGGTGTGCAGCACGCCGCCCATGCCGGCGACGCCGAACCAACTGACGAGATGGCGCGCGTGGTTCATCGCGAGGCTGGCGACCTTGTCGCCCTTGCCCAGCCCCAGCGCCTGCAGCGCCTGGCTCATCTTCTTCGCATCGCGCCGGATGCCGGCCCAGTCGGTCCGGGTTTCGCTGCCATCGGCCCAACGGGTGACGATTTCCCGGTCGGGGGCCTCACGAGCCGCGTGATCGATCACATGCGAAATCCGCATGCTCCAGTCCTGCATCGCGCCAAGCGACATATGTATTCCTCTCCGTTTTATGGTCATTGCAGGGCGCCGATGGCGACGCAGCGATCCAGAGTCCATTCGCCGCCAGCAGGCGACTGTGGGCGCTGGATGGCCACGCCGTGCGGGCGTGCAACGACCGTGTACTCAGGCGACGAGGCGCAGGTTCGCCTTGCCCCGCCGCGCGGTCAGCTGCACCTTGGCAAGCCCGGGCACGCTTGCCAAGCGTTCGGCAAGCTCCCCGTCGATAGAAAATGTTCGCCCCAATCGCATGACGGGCGCGGCGGCATCGCCGGTCAGCAAGGTGGCGACCGCTTCGTCGCCACCCTCGCCACCTTCGCCCAGTGCCAGCGCCAGCTGCGCCATGGCCTCGACGCTCTCGACCTCGAGCGTCAACAGCATCGCCATGCTGCCACGCACCGCGTCGAGCGGGACCGCCCCGCGCACCGTGATCCGCGGCGGTTCGTCGGGGCTGGGGCTGTCCAGTTCGACATCGAGCTTCACGCAGGTGCCCTTCTTGGCCCATTCGAGGAATTTCTCGACCAGTCCTTCTTCGAAACAGGCTGCGCTGAACTGGCCCGAGGCATCGGAGAACTCGGCGCGGATGAAGGGCTTTCCCCGTTTGGTCGTGCCCTTGCTGGCGCCTTCGACCTGCACCGCCATCACCGCCCCCATGCGGCCGCCACCGGGCACGCCGCCGGACATCAGCGAAGCATGCGATCGCGCCCCCTGCGCGCTGGCGATCTCGCGATAGGCAGCGGTGGCGTGCTGCTTGAAGGAAAAGCCCATGTTCTCCTTCTCGCGGGCGCGCGCCTCGCTGAGCGACCAGTCCTCTGCGTCCTTCAATCGCAGATCGTCCTCGACCGCCGCATCCTCGCCGCCGAACAACCCGGCCTGCCCACTCGAACGTTCGCGCTCGGCTGCATCGGCCACCGCGAGCAGCATGTCGGCATTGGCCATCAGCTTGGCGCGATTGGGCTCGAACTCGTCGAGCGCGCCCGCGCTGATGAGCGCTTCGAGCTGGCGCGAATTCATCGAGCCCTTGGGAAGCCGTTCGAACAGGTCCTTCAGGCTTTCGAACCGGCCGGCGGTCTCGCGTTCCTCGACGATTGCTTCCATCGCGCGCTCGCCGACATTGCGGATGCCCGCAAGGGCATAGCGCACGGCATAGCCATCGTCGGTCTGCTCGACCGTATATTCGGCTTCCGAGTAATTGAGCGCAGGCGGCAGCACCGTGATCCCGCCACGCCGCGCATCGTCGACGAAGATTGCCAGCTTTTCGGACTGGTGCATGTCGAAGCACATCGAGGCGGCGTAGAATTCTTCCGGATAATGCGCCTTGAGCCAGGCGGTCTGGTAGGCGAGCAGCGCATAGGCGGCGGCGTGCGACTTGTTGAAGCCATATCCGGCGAACTTGTCGATCAAATCGAACAGCGCGTTCGCCTCGGCCTTCTCGATCCCGCTGACCTCCTTGCACCCCGCCACGAAACGCTCGCGCTGGATGTCCATCTCCGCCTGGACCTTCTTGCCCATCGCACGGCGCAGCAAATCGGCGTCGCCGAGCGAATAGCCCGCGAGGATCTGCGCCGCCTGCATGACCTGTTCCTGGTAGACGAAGATGCCGTAGGTCTCGGCCAATATGCCTTCGAGCTTGGCATGGGGATACTCGATTTCGACCTCGCCCGCCTTGCGCTTGCCGAACAGGGGGATGTTGTCCATCGGGCCCGGACGGTAGAGCGAGACGAGCGCGATGATGTCGCCGAAATTGGTCGGCTTCACCGCGGTCAGCGTGCGCCGCATGCCTTCCGACTCGAGCTGGAACACCCCCACCGTGTTGCCCGCCTTCATGAGTTCGTAGACCTTGGGATCGTCGAGCGGTAGTTGCGACAGGTCGATGTCGATCTCGCGCCGCTTGAGCAGGTCGACCGCCTTCTTGAGCACCGACAGCGTCTTCAGCCCGAGGAAGTCGAACTTGACCAGCCCCGAGCTCTCTACATTCTTCATGTCGTACTGCGTCACCGGCATGTCCGAGCGCGGATCGCGGTAGAGCGGCACCAGCTTGGCCAGCGGGCGGTCGCCGATCACGACGCCCGCCGCGTGGGTCGAGCTGTTGCGCGGAAAGCCTTCGAGTTGCATCGCCAGGTCGACGAGCCGCTTCACCTCGTTGTCATTGTCGTATTCGGCCTTGAAATCGGCCGCGCCATTGAGCGCGCGCGGCAGCGTCCACGGGTCGGTCGGGTGGTTGGGCACCATCTTGCACAGCCGGTCGACATGGCCGTAGCTCATTTGCAGGATGCGCCCCGTATCGCGCAGCACCGCGCGCGCCTTGAGCTTGCCGAAGGTGATGATCTGCGCGACGTGGTCGTGCCCGTATTTCTGCTGGACGTAACGGATCACCTCGCCGCGGCGGGTTTCGCAGAAGTCGATATCGAAGTCGGGCATCGACACGCGTTCGGGATTGAGGAAACGTTCGAACAGCAGGCCCAGCTGGATCGGATCGAGATCGGTGATCGTCAGCGCCCAGGCGACGAGGCTGCCCGCGCCCGAACCACGGCCCGGCCCCACGGGAATGTCGTGGTCCTTGGCCCATTTGATGAAGTCGGCAACGATCAGGAAGTAGCCGGGGAAACCCATCTGGTTGATGATGTCGACTTCGAATTGCAGCCGGTCGAAATAGACCTTGCGCTGCTCGTCGCTCATCTCGCCATAAGGTTCGAGCCGGGCTTCCAATCCCTTGCGCGCATCTTCTTCCAGCGCGCGCGCCTCGCCCTCGAGGTCGCCCGCGAGGCTGGGCAGGATCGGCTTGCGATAGGGTGGCGCATAGGCACAGCGCTGCGCCACGACGAGCGTGTTCTCGACCGCTTCGGGCAGGTCGTCGAAGGCCTCTTCCATCATGTGGTAGGTCTTGACGTAACTTTCGGGGTTCGACTTGGCGCGCTCCTCCGCATCGACATGCGTCGAACCGGCAATGCACAGCATCGCGTCATGCGCCTTGTGCATGTGCGGCTCGGCGAAATTGGCGGGATTGGTGGCGACCAGCGGAAGGTCGCGTGCATAGGCGAGATCGACCAGCGCTGCCTCAGCGCGTTCCTCGACCGCGTTCCCGCGCCGCGCGAGTTCGATGTAGAGCCGTTCGGGGAACAGCGCCTGCAACCGGTCGAGCGCGGCTTCGGCATGGCTTTGCTGGCCTTCCGCCAGAAGTCGCGTGACCGCGCCCTCGCTTGCCCCGGTGAATGCGATCAGCCCGTCGGTATATCCGGCGAGATCGTCCATCCCGACATGCGGATCATATTCGAGCGGTCGTTCGAGATGCGCCTTCGAAACGAGGTGGCAAAGATTGTCGTAACCCGCCTCGTCCTGCGCATAGAGCGGGAGGTAATCGACCTGCTTGCCCTCGCTGTCGCGCGCGACACCCAGCAGCGTACCGATGATCGGCTGCACGCCTTCCGCCTTGCAGGCATTGGCGAACATGACCGCGCCGTACAGCCCGTTGCGGTCGGCGATCGCGATCGCGGGAAAACCGCGCTCCTTGGCCAGCTTGGCCATCGCCTTCGGATCGATCGCGCCCTCGAGCATCGTATAGGCGGAAAGGATACGAAAGGGGACGAAGGGCTTGTATGGCATGCTGCGCAATATGCGCAGCGCGCGGGGATTCGCCAAGCCGTGCGCAGCCCGCTTTCCTCCATTCCGTCAGCTCGCCGCGGTCAAGGCCCCTGATGGCGTTATCGCCCCGTCTCAGGCGTGCGGGAAATCGGGTAGTGCGGCCAGTTGGGCGACTTCGGCGGCGTGGTATTCGCGGTCGCCTGCCTTCTCGATGCAATAGGCAGCGCGTTCGTCCTCCGGCAGCAGCATCATGTGGCGGATCATCTCGGCGAAAGTGCCGCTGCGCAGGCCCTTGGCCCCATCGAGCACGCCATCGCCGTCATCGACGCGGTGCAGGCTGGCGCGATCGTCCCACGCGATGCCTTCGTGGTGGGTATCGTCGGCGCGGAAGGTGCTGGGATGGTCGGTCATGCAGAATCTCCTTTGCCCGACCAACGATTGAACCGCATTCGGGGTCCGTCAGGCAAGCAGGCCTTCGTGCAACCGCACAACGCGATCCATCTTCTGCGCCAGCCGCTCGTTATGCGTTGCGATCAGCGCCGCGCTGCCCTCGCCACGCACCAGCGAGAGGAACTCGGCCAGCACCCGGTCAGAGGTCGCCTCGTCGAGATTGCCGGTGGGTTCGTCGGCGAGCACGAGATCGGGCTTGTTCGCCAAGCCGCGGGCAACGGCGACACGCTGTTGCTCGCCCCCCGACAGCTGGCTCGGGCGATGGTCGAGCCGGTGCCCCAGCCCAAGCGCGACCAGCAGCTCCTGCGCCCGCGCCTCGGCTTCGGCGCGCGGGGTGCCGGCGACAAGTTGCGGCAGCACGACATTTTCCAGCGCGTCGAAATCGGGCAACAGGTGATGGAACTGATAGACGAAACCCAGGTGGTCACGGCGCAATGCGGTGCGCGCGCGCGAGTTCGACTTTTCCGCCGAATGGCCCGCAATCACGATCTCGCCGCCGAAGCCGCCCTCGAGCAGCCCCACCGCCTGCAGCAGCGTCGACTTGCCCGAACCCGACGGCCCGAGCAGCGCAACGATCTCGCCCGGGCGGATCGCCAGATCGACCCCGCGCAGCACGTCGATCCGCTCGCCGCCCTGTTCGAAGCTCCGGGTGAGCGCCTTGAGCTCGACCACCGGTTTGACGCCCAAATCATTCATAACGCAGCACCTGCACGGGATCGGTGTTCGCCGCCTTCCACGCCGGGTAGAGCGTGGCGAGGAAGCTGAGGCCCAGTGCGAGCAGCGCGATCATGGTCACCTCGCCACCGTCGACCTTCGAAGGAATGGTGGTGAGGAAGCGGTATTGCGGATCCCACAAGTCCTGCCCGGTCAGCGCGCCGATCGCCTGGACGATTTGCTGCCGCCCGGCGAGGATCGCGAAACCCAGCGCAAGCCCGATCACCGTCCCGATCGCGCCCACGGTGAAGCCGGTGGTGACGAAAATCTTCATCAGGCTCTGCCGCGTCGCGCCCATCGTCCGCATGATCGCGATGTCGCGCGTCTTGGCCCGTACCAGCATCACTAGGCTGGAAAGGATGTTGAACGCTGCCACCAGCACCATGAAGCTGAGCGCAAACGCCATCGCCGCGCGCTCGACCTGAAGGGCGTCGAACAAGGCTGAGTTAATCGTTTTCCAATCGTTGACGACTGCCCGCCCCTGCACAGCGCGCTGCACGGGTTCGAGGATTTCGCCGACTTCGTCGGGGTCCTCGACTGTAACCTCGATCATGCTCACCGCGTCGCCGATCAGCATCAGTGTCTGCGCATCCTGCATCGGCATGACCACGAACGCGCCGTCGTAATCGTAGACGCCAACCTCGAAGATCGCAGCGACTTCGTAACCGATCTGCCGCGGCATGGTGCCGAATGGGGTCGAACGTCCCTGCGGATTGATTACGGTGATCGTGTCACCAACGCGGGCGCCAATATTTTCGGCGAGGCGCACCCCGATGGCGACCTTGCTTGCACCGGGCTGCAGCTGGGCGAAGTCGCCGCTGATCGCCTTCGTAGCGAGATCGTCGAGATCTTCTTGAATATTACCACGTATGAGAATGGCTTCGACACGGCCGTTGAAGCTGCCCAACAGCGGCTGTTCGATCAGCGGGCTCGCATCGACCACCCCCGGCGTTGCACGCACTTCCTCAAGGATGTTCTCCCAATCGTCCATCCGGCCGCCATAAGCCTGGACGATAGCGTGCCCGTTCAATCCGGTGATCTTGTCGAGCAGTTCGGCGCGAAAGCCGTTCATCACGCTCATCACCACGATCAGCATCGCCACCGACAGCATCACCACGCCGATGGAAATGCTGGCAACGAGGGCGATGAAAGCTTCGCTCTTGCCCGGAAGCAGGTAGCGTTTGGCGATCGTCCATTCGAAAGGAGAGAGGTTCAAGGCAGCCCTTGTCTTTGCCTGCGGGAAGCGACGCGTTTAGGCAGAGCCACCTTGCTGCGCAATGAAATCGTGCGCGGCAGCGTGGGTTTGGTCGCACTGCCCTTGTAATCGGAGCGTAACAACGCCATTGGGCGCGCATCCCGATCAGCCGCCGCGGACAGGCCATTCGATGAACCTCACCCACCCGTTTCTCGACGAGGATGGCGACAAGCTGCGCGAAGAGTGCGGCGTGTTCGGCGCCGTCAATGCCACCGATGCTGCCGCGGCCACCGCGCTCGGCTTGCACGCGCTGCAACACCGCGGGCAGGAAGCCGCCGGCATCACCAGCTTCGACGGGACCGAATTCTTCACCCGTCGCGGTCTCGGCCATGTGGCCGAGAATTTCTCTTCGCAGGAAGCGATCGCCGAATTGCCCGGCATGATGGCGGCAGGCCATGTCCGCTATTCGACCACCGGCGGTTCGGGGCTGCGCAACATCCAGCCGCTCTATGCCGATCTCGCCAGCGGCGGTTTCGCGGTCGCGCATAACGGCAACATTTCCAATGCGGGGATGCTGCGCGAAGACCTCGTCCGCCGCGGCTCGATCTTCCAGTCGACCAGCGACACCGAGGTGATCATCCACCTCGTTGCCACCAGCCGCTATCCCACCATCATGGACCGGCTGATCGACGCGCTGCGCCTTCTCGAAGGCGCCTATGCGCTGATTGTCATGACGCCCGAAGGCATGATCGCCTGCCGCGATCCGCTGGGCATCCGCCCGCTGCAGATGGGCCGGGTCGGTGATGCGACGCTGTTCGCCTCCGAAACCGTCGCTTTCGACGTGGTCGGTGCCGAATTCGTCCGCCAGGTCGAACCGGGTGAAGTGATCAAGGTCGATTTCGACGGCAATGTCGATTCGCTCCATCCCTTCGGCAACCATTCCGCGCGTCCGTGCATCTTCGAGCACGTCTATTTCAGTCGCCCCGATTCGGTGTTCGACGGACGCAGCATCTACGAGGCGCGCAAGGCGATCGGTGCCGAACTGGCGCGCGAAACGCCGATCGAGGCCGATCTGGTGGTGCCCGTGCCCGACAGCGGCGTGCCCGCCGCGATCGGCTATGCGCAGGAATCGGGTATCCCCTTCGAACTGGGCATCATCCGTTCGCACTATGTCGGACGCACCTTCATCCAGCCAAGCGACGGTGCGCGCCACTCGGGCGTGAAGCGCAAGCACAATGCCAACCGCGCGCTGGTCGAAGGCAAGCGGATCGTGCTTATCGACGACAGCATCGTGCGCGGGACCACCAGCCTGCAGATCGTCGAGATGATGCGCGATGCGGGCGCGACCGAAGTGCATTTCCGCGTCGCCAGCCCGCCCACCGCGCACAGTTGCTTCTACGGTGTCGACACGCCCGAACGCAGCAAGTTGCTCGCCGCGCGGATGGATGTCGAGCCGATGCGTGAATTCATCAAGGCGGACAGCCTCGCCTTCGTGTCGATCGACGGGCTCTATCGCGCGGTCGGCGAAAAGCCGCGCGATGCCGCCTGCCCCAAGTTCTGCGATGCCTGCTTTACGGGTGACTATCCCACCTCGCTGACCGATCTCGCGCGGCGCGACGACAAGCAGCAGCAGCTCGCCTTCCCTTCCGAACAGGTCGCCTGATGACGAAACCGCTCGACAACCGCCTTGCTCTGGTCACCGGAGCCAGCAAGGGCATAGGCGCAGCGACGGCAAAGGCGCTTGCCGCTGCCGGTGCGCATGTGGTGCTGACCGCGCGCGACGTCCGCGCGCTCGAAGCGGTCGAAGACGCCATCCACGAAGCCGGCGGCGCCTCCACCATCGCCCCGGTCGACCTCGCCGAAGGCGACGGGATCGCGCGGTTGGCCTCGGCGATCGGCGGGCGCTGGGACAAGCTCGACGCGCTGGTGATCGCGGCCGCCTACCTGCCCGCGCTGACGCCGGTCACGCAGATCGACGGCAAGCAGCTCAGCCAGGCGCTGACGGTCAACTTCCTCGCCACGCAAGCGCTGATCGCCAATTTCGATCCGCTGCTCAAGCGCGCCGAAGCGGGCCGCGTTATCGGGCTGACCAGCAGCGTCGGCGCAGCTCCGCGGGCCTACTGGTCAGCCTATGGTGCGACCAAGGCGGCGTTCGACAATCTGCTCGAAAGCTACGCGCAGGAGGTCGAGAAAGTCTCCAAGGTCCGCGTCGCAGTGATCGACCCGGGCGCCACGCGCACCGACATGCGCGCCAAGGCCTATCCCGGCGAAGACCCGAAGACGGTGAAAGACCCCGCAGTGGTCGCCGACCGGCTGGTCGAACTGCTCGTTAACGATTTCGATGGCTGCCATCGCGAGCGCGTCGAGGGCTGAGTTAACCACGCCTGGCAAGGTTCCGGAAAGGCTGATCGGGGATACTCCCCGCTCGCCCGCGCATCCCCGCGCGGCATTGGGATCGAAAAGAGGGCGTCGCATGATTCAGCAACAGGACAGCTATTCGCTGGCCGCGCAGGAGGACCGTAGCGGTCCGCGCGCGAAACTGACGATCCCCGCGCAGCTACGCGCCAGCGGGGGCCGTGCATTCCAGACCGTCATCCACGACCTGTCGGTGTCGGGCTTCTCCGCCGCAGCCCTCAACCGCATGCATGAGGGGCAATTGTGCTGGCTGACGTTGCCGGGCCTCGAATCGCTTCAGGCGCAGGTCGTCTGGTGGGAGAAATGCATGGTCGGCTGCGCGTTCAGCGAACTGCTCAGCCCGATCGTCTTCGATAGCATCATCACCCGCTTCGGGAGCGACGAAGCACTGCGCAGCGCGTAGGGGCGGCGCGCCCTGAAGCCCGCCACCCACGCGCCACATCAATCGGCCGCCGCCTCGCGGATCGACCCGACCAAGGCGCGGAAACCGTCGCGCGCCGGGGCGCTGGTCGCGGTCTTCCAATTGCTCACCACGGCCACCACCAGGCTCTCTTCCGGAACGATGGTGATCGCCTGGCCGAAAATGCCCTGCGCGCCGTACATGTCGCCGGGATAGGTCCACCATTGGTAGCCATAGCCGAAGCCGGGTGCCTGCGGTCCGAAATCGACCAGTGACGAGCCAGCCTTGGCGAACCAGCCTTCGGGGACCACCCCGTCACCGCCCTCGAGCGCGAACTGCCCCATCCGCGCATAATCCGACAGGCGCAGCGACAGGCAGCAGCCGCCGATGTTTCCGCCCGTTAGATCCTGCATCCAGAACATCCCGCCTGCGAAGCCAGCCGGGTTGACGATCTTCTCTGCGGCATAGGCGGCGAGCGACTGGCCCGTCGCCTGTTCGACGATCAGCCCGAGCAGGTTGGTTTCGAGTGTCTTGTAGACCCATTTCTCGCCCGCAGGGGCCTCGCGCTCCAGCGTCCGCGCATAGGTCACAGCCTGCGATTCTCCCTCCACCGGCGTCACCGCGAGCATCTTGGCCACGTCGCTGTCCGGGTCGGTGTAATCCTCGTTCCACGCCACGCCCGAAGTCATGCTGGCGATCTGGCCGACGCTGACGCCGTCATAGGCGGTGCCCGCGAGGGCGGGAATGATATCGGTCACCGGCGTATCGACGCTGGCGATGGCGCCATCGGCAATGGCGGCGCCCAGCAGCGTGGAAGTGAAGCTCTTGGCGACCGAGAAGCTCGTCCAGCGTCCTTCGGGCCCGAAGCCGAGCCCGTAATGCTCGGCGATCACCTTGCCGTCCTTCAGCACCATGACGCCCGCGGCATTGGTCTCGTCCATATAGGCGCGGATTTCGCGCTGGACGGTGCCGGGCAGCATTTCGCTCGCGCGTGGCAGCACACGCGGATCGGCAGCGGGCGCGACCTCGAGCCCGGGGAAGCTGTCCTCCATCGCACGGAACGCCGCCGAACGCCGCTCGTCGCTCCAGAACAGGATCGAATCCGACGGATCGAGACTGGCCATGTCCGCAGGCATCGATTGCGTGACCGCTGGCACTGCCGCCGCTGGAGCTGGCGCAGGCGCAGGGACGCTGTCCGCGCTGCCGTAGGCGCTGGTGCAGCCGGCCAGTGCCAGCGCAGTGGTCGTGGCCCACAGGACCCGCTTGATCTGTCGCATCATTTCTCTCCCTCTTTCACCAGCGTGACCTGGTGGACGTCGATTCCGCCACCGCGGAAACCGCCTTCGCAATACATCAGGTAATAGCGCCACAAGTCGCAGAATTCGCTGTCGAAACCTGCCGGCAGCCGCCCCTCTGCGGCGGCCTTATCGAAATTGCGCCGCCATTCAAGCAGCGTCGCCGCATAGTCGGCACCGAAGTCGCGCTGGTCGGTCCAGGCGAGGCCGCGCTCCTCTGCCAGCGCACGAAACTCGCTGGTGCGGATCAGCAGCCCGCCGGGGAAGACATAGGCCTGGATGAAATCGGCGCTGCTAGCATAGGCATCGAACAGGTCGTCGCGCATGGCAATGAACTGGATCGCCGCACGCCCGCCCGGCGTCAGGTTCCGCGCGATGCAGTCCATGAAGGTCGGCCAGTACTCGCGACCCAGCGCCTCGACCATCTCGACGCTGACGATCGCATCGAAGGTGCCGGCCGTGTCACGATAGTCCTGCTTGCGGAAATCGACACCGGGATGACGCGCGCGCGCCCAGTCGAGCTGTTCCTCGGAAAGGCTGATCGCGGTGACGCTGCGGCCCTGCGCGGCAAGTTCTGCGGCCAGCGCACCCCAGCCGCAGCCGATCTCGAGCACGCTGCCCGCATCGCCGATCCGTTCGGACAGGCTTGCCCACTTGCGCCGCTGGGCTGCCTCGAGCCCGTCCTCGCCCACCGCAAGCGCCGAGGAGTAGCTCATCGTCGGGTCGAGCCAAGCGGCATAGAAATCGTTGCCCAGGTCGTAATGCGCGGCGATGTTCTTGCGCGCGCCGGAAGGCGTGTTGCGGTTGACCAGGTGCGCGAGGCGGAGCGCGTGACGGAACGGCCCCTTCGCGCGCGCCGTATCGCCCAGCAGCGCGGCATGCTGCATGAACAGCGCGAACAGCGGCACCGGATCGGGGCTCCACCACTCGCCCGCGGCCCAGGCCTGGTACCAGCCGACCGACCCGTTGCTGGCCAGCCTGACCAGCGCGTTCCAGCTGCGCAATTCGACCGTGCAGTCGAAGCCCGGTGCGCGCCCGCCCAGTTCGCGGCGGCTGCCATCGGGCAAGGTGGCGGCAATGCTGCCGCTGACCAGCGCCTTATCGATGCGGTCGAGAATCTTGCCGAAGCCCGGCGCCACCAGCCGGGCAAGCATACCCGGACGGCGGGCAAAATTGAACGAGCCCTCGATCAGGTCGCGGCCGCGCGGGGTGGTCGGCATGGTCATTGCCCCGCTATGCCGTGCAGGTCGGGCGCCGACAAGCGATGCGCTTCCCGCGTGCCGCTTGCCGCGAGTCCTCAGTCCTTGGAGGACCGGTAGGCTTCGAGCGCGCGCTCGCGGGCTTCCTTGTGGCCGATCATCTTTACCGGGTAATCGCCGCGCCGGTCGTCGGGCGGATCGTGGATACAGGCATCGTCGAGATCGGCCAGTTCGGGCACGTACTCGCGGATATAGGCCGCTGCGTCGAACTTCTCGCTCTGCGTGAGCGGCGCCATGATCCGCACGAACATATTGCTGTCGACGCCCGTGCCGCTGATCCATTGCCAATTGACGCCGTTGTTGCCGTAATCGGCATCCACCAGGCAGTCCCAGTACCACTGCTCGCCGAAGCGCCAGTCGATCAGCAGATGCTTCACCAGAAAGCTGGCGCAGATCATCCTTACGCGGTTGTGCATCCAGCCGGTCTGCCACAGCTGGCGCATGCCGGCATCGACGATGGGATAGCCGGTCATGCCCTTCTGCCAGCATTCGAGGTCCTGCGCGATCAGATGCCCCGCATTGGGGTTTCGCCACAACGTCCGCTCGTCATAATCGCGGTAGCTTTGCGTGGGATAATCGGGGAACTGGTCGATCACATTCTGCGTGTAATCGCGCCAGATCACTTCCTTGGCGTAGGTCTTCCAACCGTCCGAGCGCTTGTCCTTCAGCTTGTGCCAGACCTGCGCGGGGCTGATTTCGCCCCAATGCAGATGCGGGGACAGGCGCGAGGTGATGTCCTCGGACGGCAAGTTGCGCCCCTCGTCGTACTCGGCAACCACATCGGTCCACCATTCGAGCCGATCATGCGCGGCGTCCTCGCCGAAGTCCCAGAAGTCGCGGATGCCCCCGGCCCAGTCAGGCTTGGTCGGAAGCAGGTCCCAGTCGGCCAGTTCGTCGCTTTCGGGCCAGCCGTCGGGCGAATGGATCGTGCCGGGTTCGGGCAATGGATCGCGCGGCGGCAGCCGTTCGAGCATCGCTTTCGAGAACGGCGTGTAGATCTTGTAGGGATCACCCGAACCGGTGGTCACACTGCCCGGGGGGAGCAGGTAATTCCCGTCGTAGAGGCACAGTTTCGTGTCCTCGCCCAAGGCGTCACGAAGCTCGTCTTCGGCCTCCTTCCACCACGGCTCGTAATGCCGCATGGCGTGGATGCAGGTCGCGCCGGTCTCGTCGGCCAGCGCGGCAAGCACCTGCGGGGCGTCGCCCCGGCGCAGCACGATCCGCGAATTGCGCGCACCATAGCTCTTGCCGAGGCTTTCGAGCGAATGATGCAGCCAGACCTTCGACGCTCCACCATAGGCATGATCGCCCGCACGGTCCTGGTCGAACACATAGACGGGGATGACGGGGCCGGCCTGGGCCGCGGCATAAAGGGCGGGCTGGTCGGCCATGCGCAAATCGCGCCGCAGCCAGACTATCTGCGGTGAACTCATGCCAACCTAACCGCCGGGTCCGGACGTGGGTTCCGTGCGGACCTGCGGGCAGGCGCTGGCAGGTATCGCGACACTGAATCGGCCCGCGGCGCGCGGGTCGGAGAAGCGCGCATCCTGCAGCAGCAAACTGCCGTCCTCTTGCGGCACGACATAGGGGGTGCGCGCCCAGAACAGGAAAGCATCGACCTCGCTGTCGGCCGCGCGCACCGCGTCGAGATCGCAACGGTCCAGCGGCACGCCGGGAAAGGTCGTATCCGCATTCATCGTATACAGCCCGTTGCCGCCGGTGATGATGTCGCGCTTCCACGACATGAGCGGCGGCGGGCTGGCGATGACCACCGCGGTTCCGGTCGGGCTCTCGGTAACACCGCGCTCCGCCGCACCGGTAATCATGCCCTGCCCTGCGATGTAAAGCGCGCCCAGCGTCAGCGCCCAATGCGCAGGCTTCCTCCAGTCCCCGCCCCGCTTCTCCCGGCGCAGCGAAAACCAGGTTGCAAAGCCCATCAAGAGCCACAGCCAGATGTCGATGATGAACAGCGTATCGCCGTAGAACCACTGGCTGGAAAAGGGTTCGAGCAGGCGGATGCCGTAGACATTGAGCCAGTCGAGCGCGGGGTGCGTCAGACAGCCGATGAAGCTCAGCAGGTAGAGCCATTTGAAGCTAACCGGCAGCCGCCCCTCGGGCCGCTTCCCGCGCCGTGCCTGCCAGCGGTCGAAACCGTAGAGCAATCCGGCGAGGACCAGCGGCAGCAGGATCAAGGCAGGCGGGCCATGCGTGATGCCGCGCCTGAAGCCGAGATGTTCGGTTCCCTCCAGCCAGAAGAAGCACGCCGCATCGACATCGGGCAGGTTCGCCCCGATGATCAATGCGGGCATGGCGAGCCCGGTTTTCTTCTTGAGACCCGCCTGCCCGATCAGCGCCCCGACCAGGCTGTGTGTGAGATTATCCATTGCGCGCGAGTGTTAGCCCGCCTTGCGCAAAAGGAAAGGGCGGCAGGTTACCCTACCGCCCTCTGTCCATCGGTTCAGCTTCGATCAGGAATCGAAAGTTTCGCCGCGCCGTGCAGCGGTGAACTCGCGGCGGTCGAGATAGGTGTCGCCGTCCGCGTCGTAGTAGAAGAAGCTGTCGGCAGCCTTGTTGATCGTCTCGGCCTTCAGTTCGGGCTGGCCCTGATCGTTCATCGCCTCGTGCTGCGGATTGAGCGGGATCGCCCAGATCGCATATTCGGCGACCGAGAGCTGGTCGTCGTCATTGCGGTCGAGATAGCCCCAGGTCATGTTCTGACGCAGCCGCATGTTGGTTTCCGTATCGCGTTCCTGCGACGCGGCGGTCATTTCCTCGCGCTCGTCCTCGCTCATGTCCTGCGCGGCGTCGCCGTCATCAGCCTGTTCGACCTGCTCGGCCGCCACCTCGTCGCGATAGGTTCGATATTCGCTGCGGAAGGCATCGGCATCGAAGGCATCGCGGCGCGTCTGCGCCTCGTCACCAAGCATGTAGTCCCGGGTCATGGGGTCGTATTCGTCCACCATGGCGGTTTCGGTATCGGCCATTTCGCTGCCGACCACCGGATCATCCGCCACGTCATCTCCGCAGGCGGCGAGCGCCAGCGCCAGCGTGGACAGTGCGGTTGTCTTGATCGGGAAGTTCATGATTTCTCCATTGGTTCAACGAGCCCGCTCGTGGCGGGGATATGTCGAACCAACGGAACCGGACCGCAATCGGTCCGAGAAATCCCTGAACTGCCCTCAGCGGGTCACACCGGATCCTGCGCGGTGCCGTCGACGGTCCAGGTCTGCCCCTTGCCGAGCAGCTTGGCGAGATTGGCTTCCTTGCCTTCGCTTGCCGCGGCCTTTTCCGCCAGCGCGGCAGCCTCGAAGGTCGGCTTGGGATCGTCGTAAAGCACCCCCAGCGCCATCGGGAACGGACCGAAGGGCATCTCGACCAGCATGTGCGCGATCGAGCGATTGGTCACGTCATGGACGATCACGCCCGCGGCTTCCCAGTCGCCATCGACCACATCGACGACCTCGAGGCTCAGCGTGTCGCGATTGAGCGCGATGCCCTTGCTTTCCTTGGCGAACAGCATGGGTTTGCCGTTCTCCAGCCACAGCTGCTGGTCTTCCGCGCCCTTGGGGGCGGCGAAATCGTTGAACACGTCCTTGTTGTAGACGATGCAGTTCTGGAAAATCTCAATGAAGGCGGCACCCTGGTGGGCATGCGCGGCCTTGAGCACGTCGGGCAGGTGCTTCGACACGTCGAACCCGCGGCCGACAAAACGCGCGCCCGCACCCAGCGCGAAAGCGGCGGGGCGTGCGGGATGGTCGTAGCTGCCGATCGGAGTCGAGGGCGATTTGGTGCCCTCGCGACTGGTGGGCGAGGCCTGACCCTTGGTGAGGCCGTAGATCTCGTTGTTGAACAGCATGATCTGCATGTTCACGTTGCGGCGCAGTACATGCATCAGGTGGTTGCCGCCGATCGACAATCCGTCACCGTCGCCGGTCACCAGCCAAATATCGAGATCGGGGTTGGCCAGCTTGGCGCCGGTCGCAAACGCGGGCGCGCGGCCGTGGATCGTATGGAAGCCGTAGCTTTCGACATAATAGGGGAACCGGCTCGAGCAGCCGATGCCCGAAATGAACACGGTGTTGGCCGGGTCCGCGCCCAATTGCGGCAGCGTGCGCTGCACCGCCTTGAGGATCGCGTAGTCCCCGCACCCCGGGCACCAGCGGACTTCCTGATCGGTTTCCCAGTCCTTGAGCGTGGTTTCGATTTTCACTGGTGCGTTCACGAGCCGTGCTCCTGCGATTGCGGCGAGGCTGTGTCGTTCAACGAGCCATCGTCGTGCCCCGCCTCGAGATGGGGCAACTGGTCGTCATTGACGAGCACCTGCCCGCCCTCATTGCCTTCGACCCCGTCGAAATACTTGCCGATCGCCTCTTCCAGCTCGGCGATCTGGAACGGTTGGCCGCTGGTCTTGGTCAGCGGCGTCGCATCGACGAGGAACTGGTCGCGCAGCACGGTCTTGAACTGGCCGGTGTTCATCTCGGGCACCAGCACATGCTCGAAGCCGTGCAGCAATTCGCCGAGATTGGCGGGCATCGGCCAGATGTGGCGGACATGGATGTGGCTGACATCGAGCCCCTTGCGGCGTGCATTGTCGACCGCGCGATGGATCGGGCCATAGGTCGACCCCCAGCCGACCACCGCGAGCTTGCCCGACGTGTTGCCGAGGCAGACCTCCTGATCGGGCACCGCGATGCCCTCGACCTTGCCCTTGCGCAGGTCGGTCATCCGCTGGTGGTTGTCGGGCGAATAATCGATATTGCCCGTCAGCTCGTGCTTCTCGATCCCGCCGATACGATGCATCAGGTCGGGCGTGCCGGGCTTGACCCAGGGCCGTGCGCCCTTCTCGTCGCGCTTGTAAGGCAGGAAGGTCGCGTTGCCGTCATCGTCCTGCGCGTTCTTTTCGGTCAGGAACTTGGCCGGGAACGGGGTGTAGCTCGCCGGATCGGGCACCTTCCACGGTTCGGCGGCATTGGCGATATACCCGTCGGTCAGCAGCATGACCGGGGTCATGTACTGCACCGCGATACGGCACGCCTCGATCGCGACATCGAACGCGTCGCCGGGGCTGCTTGCCGCGATCACCGGCATCGGCGCATCGCCGTTGCGGCCGTAGACCGCCTGGTAGAGATCGCTTTGCTCGGTCTTGGTCGGCAGGCCGGTCGAAGGGCCGCCGCGCTGCGAATTGACGATCACCAGCGGCAGTTCGGTCATGATGCCCAGCCCGATCGCCTCGGTCTTGAGCGCGATGCCGGGGCCCGACGAACTGGTCACGCCCAGGCTGCCCGCATAGCTCGCACCGATCGCGGCGCAGACCGCAGCGATCTCGTCCTCCGCCTGGAAGGTGGTTACGTCGAACTCCTTGAGCCGGGCCAAATGGTGCAGGATCGCCGAAGCGGGCGTGATCGGATAGCCGCCGAAGAACATCGGTAGCTCGGCCAGTTGCGCGCCCGCGACGAGGCCGAGGCTGACGGCTTCGGCGCCGGTCACCGTGCGGTAAAGACCCGGATCGCTGGGAACCGGATCGACATGGACCTGCTTGAGCGGCCCGGCCAGTTCCGCGGTCTCGCCATAGGCATGGCCCGCGTCGAGCGCGGCGATGTTGGCCTCGGCGATCTCGGGCTTGGTCTTGAACTTGCCCTTCAGCCAGTCATGGATCGGTTCGCGCGGACGGTCGAACATCCACAGCGCGAGGCCCAGCGTCCACATGTTCTTCGAACGCAGCGCGTCCTTGTTGCCCAGCCCGTAAGGCTTGACCGCCTCGATCGTTTTCTCGCTGATATCGAAGGCGAGCACGTCGAATTTGCCGAGGCTGCCGTCCTCGAGCGGGTTGGCGGCATACTTCGCCTTCTCGAGGTTGCGCTTGGTGAAGGCTCCGGTGTCGGCGATGATCAGCCCGCCGGGCTTCAATGCGGCAAGGTTCACCTTGAGCGCGGCGGGGTTCATCGCCACCAGCACATCGGGCGCATCGCCCGCGGTGTTGATCTCGCGGCTGCCAAAATTGATCTGGAACGCCGAAACGCCGAAAAGCGTGCCCTGCGGCGCGCGGATCTCGGCCGGGAAATCGGGGAAGGTCGCAAGGTCGTTCCCCGCCAGCGCGGTCGACAGCGTGAACTGCCCGCCAGTGAGCTGCATCCCGTCGCCGGAGTCTCCGGCAAAGCGTACAACGACGCTTTCAGGGGTGTCGGGCAGGCCGTCCTGCGGCAGGCCGGGGTCGTTCGGGGCGGCTGTCGCCATCCGGGTCATCCTTGTCTGCGCCCGCGTGCCGGGGCGCCGTTTCCAGTGGGATGCGCCACCTAAGCCCCACCCCATCCTCTCGCAATGAAGTTTCTCTGCTAGGCCAAAAAAGGCGCATGGAAAAGCGCTCCAAACACGCTAAGTCCCAAAAAGCAACGCAAATTGGAGAGAGCGTTATGGCCGATACAGAACATTATGTGCGCGAGGACGTACGCGGCTTCCTCGACATGCTCGAGGCGATGGGCACGAAAGGCGTCGAGGAAGTCGGCGCGGTCGAGGGGCGCGAACAGATGCGCACGCTGGGTAGCGTCGCCGAGGCCGAACCGCGCCCGATGGCGATACGCCGCGACCTCACCTGCCCCGGCCCCGCGGGCGACATTCCGCTGCGCTTCTACGATCCGCGCGAGACCCGCGCGGCGGGTCCCTGCGTCATGTTCATCCACGGCGGCGGTTTCGTGATCGGCGATCTCGAAGTCTACGACGCGCTGTGCACCGAGATCGCGCACCAGCTCGATCTGCCGGTGGTCTCGGTCGATTACCGCCTCGCCCCCGAACACCCCTTCCCCGCCGCGCCCGACGATTGCGAAGCGGCCGCGCGCTGGATCGCCTCGTCGCCCGCCGAACTGGACCGCGAGATCACCGGCCTGGTGATTACCGGCGACAGCGCGGGCGGAAATCTGACGATCGTGACGACCAACCAGCTGGTCAATGAACCCGCCGCGGTCCCCGTGGTGGTGCAGGCGCCGATCTATCCGGTTGCCAGCGACCTCAGCCGCCACAGCAGCCTGGCGATGTTCGCCGAGGGTTTCCTGCTGACCGGCGCGGCGATGGCGTGGTTCACCAGCCAGTATGGCGGCGATGCCAGCGACCCGCGACACACGCCGATGGTGGGCGACTGTTCGGACACGCCGCCGACCGTGGTCTGCACCGCCGGGCTCGACCCGCTGCGCGACTCGGGACGGGAATACGCCGCACATCTGGTGCAGCTCGGCACGGAAACTGTCTATCTCGAGTTCCCCGGCATCATTCACGGTTTTACCACGCTGAGAAAAGCGATACCGAGCGGCCAGAAGGATCTGGAGGCGTTTCTCGACGCCGTGAAACTGATGGTGGAGCGACACAGGTGAGCGAAGAGCTCGGTTACCGCCCCTGCGTGGGCGTGATGCTGGTGAATGCGGACGGCAAGGTTTTCGTCGGCCGCCGGATCGACAATAAGGAAGGCGACTGGTGGCAGATGCCGCAGGGCGGCGTCGACGAGGGCGAAGACCTCAGGGATGCCGCGCTGCGCGAACTGGCCGAAGAAACCGGTGCGCGCGCGGAGCATGTTACCATCCTCAAGGCGATGGACGAACCGGTGCGCTACGACCTGCCCGAGGACCTGATCGGGAAGCTGTGGGGTGGAAAGTACCGCGGGCAGGAGCAGGTGTGGTATCTTGCGCGCTTCACCGGCAGCGATGCCGATATCGATCTCGAGGCGCATGACCCGCCCGAATTCTGCGACTGGAAATGGGTCGATGCCGAGCAACTTCCCGAACTGATCGTGCCCTTCAAGAAGCGCGTTTACCGCGCGGTGGTCGAGGCGTTTCGCGAGCTGGTGTGACCCGCTTCGTCCCCCGCCCTGCGACGTGATGGACGATTTCCGGCCGCGCCAGCCTCAGTTGGCTTGCGGCGAATTCGCTTCGGGCAGGACCGCCTCGGCGGTCTGTACGCGAGCAGGCGGGCCCGCGGCGATCGTGGCCGACAGCGTCTGCGTTTCGGGACAGCTCGCGCCGCACAGCGATTCCAGCTTGGCGAGACTGCCCTTGGCTTTTTCCAGCGCGCCCTTCTCGACCAGAGCCTGCCCCTCGCCCGCAATGGCGGCGAGATTGCGCGGGTCGCGGTCGAGCGCCTCGCGGTAATAGCGGATCGCCTTGCCCTGCAATTGATCGGCACGCGCGGCTTCAGCCAGCCGCAAGAAGATCGGCGTATAGCCCGGGTCCACCGTCAGCGCGGCTTCATAGGCATCGATCGCGCCCTGCACGTCGCCCTGTTCGAGCGCGGCCTGCCCTTCGGCAAGCAACACGCCCGCGCGCGGTGCCGGCGCGCGTTCACCCGCCCAGCCGACACTCGAGGTCACGGCAAGAGCCAGCGAAAGGGCAGCGGCGGCGGGGGCAAAACGCATCATCGTCTCCAGCAGGGTGTTCCGTTCTTCTTGTGGCGGATCAGCCATAATCGACATGGCTAACACGTTCACCCTGCACAGGCGATGAAAAATCCGTCCGTACCGTCGCGAGACGGGCTCAGCCGAACGCCCTGTCCATGCGCGCGACCCAGCGGCAGCGCGAGCTCGCGCGCTGCAAGCTGCGGGTGGCGCCCGAGAAAGCCGGAGAACTGGTCCGCGCCTTCCTCGTCGAGCAGCGAACAGGTGACATAGACAATCCGCCCGCCGGGCCTGACCAGCCCGACCGCGAGGTCGAGCAGCCGCGCCTGGATCGCGCACAGCCGCGCGAGTTCGCCCTCGTCGAGCCGCCAGCGCGCTTCGGGATTGCGCCGCCACGTGCCCGTGCCCGAACAGGGCGCATCGATCAGCACCGCATCGGCCTGTCCGGCAAATGGCTCCAAGGCTTCCATTTCGCGCTGCGGATCGAGCAGCACGGTCTCGATATTGGTCGCGCCCGCACGCTCGGCGCGCGGTGCCAGCCGCGACAAGCGGCCGCGATCGGTGTCCGAAGCGATCAGCCGCCCCTGATTGTCCATCGCTGCGGCCAGCGCCAGCGTCTTGCCGCCGCCACCCGCGCACAGATCGATCACCGTTTCGCCCGGACGCGCTGCCAGCGCCGCGCAAGCGAGCTGCGAACCGGTGTCCTGCACCTCCACCGCGCCTTCGCGGAACGCGGGCCATTGCTCGACCAGCGTTCCCGTGGGCAAGCGCAGGCCCTGCGGCGCAGCGGTCGTCTCGAACGGCTCGGGCAGCGTCAGCGTGGCGCGTTCGGCCTTGAGTGTGTTCACCCGCAAGTCGAGCGGCGCGCGTTCGAGCAGGGCGGCCGCCTCTGCATCGTCCACCGCGGAGCCGCGCAGCCGTTCGACCAGCCATGCGGGTGCAACGCCGCCCTCGGCAACCGCCTCGCCGTCGCCGATCGGCGCGGGACCGTAGTTCGATCCGTCGAACAGCGGGCGGATGTCGTCATCGGTTTCGGCCAGCCGCAGCATCGCCGCGCGGCCCGAGGCGGGCACCGGCCCGCAGGCGCGGATCGCGGCATAGACCAGCGCACGGATCGCACGCCGGTCCTTCGACCCAGCGAAACGGTTGTTACGAAACCAGTCGGCGAGGATGCGATCGGCGGGCGCACCCTTCGCGCGCGCCGAAGCGATGATCGTGTCGAGCAATTCGATCGACGTCTGGACGCGCGCTGCCGGGGTCACGGCTTATCCGCGCGCGCGCCATCGCGCCGCGCATCCATTGCTTCGAACAGCGTTTCGAATTCCTCGGGTCCGGGGATCGCGGTGCAATAGGCGTGGACCGGCCCGGGGGTATCGCCCCCCGCTTGCGCCACGATCCGCTCGCCCGCGGCCTCGCAGGCCTCGACGGTTTCGAACAGGACCGGATGACGCGTCAGCTCGGGGCGTGCGCCCTCCTCATCTCCCGCGTGCAGGAGAAAGAGCATGATCGGATAGAACAGTTCCACCGGTCAGCGCGTCGGGTAGTTGGGCGCCTCGCGCGTGATCGCGACGTCGTGGACATGGCTTTCGGTCAGGCCGGCATTGGTGATGCGCACGAATTGCGCGCGCTTGCGCAGGTCTTCGATCGTGGCGCTGCCGGTATAGCCCATCGCCGCCTTGATCCCGCCGACGAGCTGGTGAACGACCGCCGCGGCAGGGCCCTTGTAGGGCACCTGCCCCTCGATCCCCTCGGGGACCAGCTTCTGCTGGCTGACATCGGCCTGGAAATAGCGGTCGGCACTGCCGCGCGCCATTGCGCCCACGCTGCCCATGCCGCGATAGGCCTTATAACTGCGGCCCTGGTAGATGAAGGTTTCGCCCGGCGCTTCCTCGGTCCCGGCAAGCATCGACCCGACCATGACCGTGCTCGCGCCCGCAGCCAGCGCCTTGGCGGCATCGCCGCTGGTGCGCAGGCCGCCATCCGCGATCACGGGGATGCCGTGCCGTTCGGCGGCTTCGGCGCTGTCCATCACCGCGGTCAGCTGCGGCACGCCGACTCCGGCGACGACGCGGGTGGTGCAGATCGATCCCGGACCGATCCCGACCTTGACCGCGTCGGCGCCTGCCCCCGCGAGCGCCTCGGTCGCTTCGGCGGTAGCGACATTGCCCGCGATCACCTGGACGCTGTTCGACAGCTTCTTCACGCGATCGACCGCGCGCGCCACGTCCTTGTTGTGGCCATGCGCGGTGTCGATCACCACCACGTCGACACCCGCATCGATCAGCGCTTCGGTACGCTCGAAGCCCTTGTCGCCGACAGTCGTCGCCGCTGCGACGCGCAGCCGGCCCTGCTCATCCTTGGTCGCTTCGGGATAGGCGACCGCCTTCTCGATGTCCTTGACCGTGATCAGCCCGACGCAGCGGCCGCTGTCGTCGACCACCAGCAGCTTCTCGATCCGGCGCTGGTGCAGCAGGCGGCGTGCCTCGTCCTGCCCGGTGCCCAGCGGCACGGTGGCAAGATCGTGCGTGGTCATCAGTTCCTTGACCGGTTGCAGCGGGTTCTCGGCGAAACGCACGTCGCGATTGGTGAGGATCCCCACCAGCTTGCCGCCGCGATCGGTTACGGGAATGCCGCTGATGCGGTTGGCCGCCATGATCTGCTGCGCTTCGCCCAGCGTCGCGTCGGGATGGATCGTGATCGGATTGACCACCATACCGCTTTCGAAACGCTTGACCGCGCGCACCGCAGCGACCTGCTGGTCGACCTCGAGATTGCGATGCAGCACGCCGATCCCGCCCAGTTGCGCCATGGCGATCGCCATGTCCGCTTCGGTAACCGTATCCATTGCGGAGGAAACCACCGGGATGTTGAGCGCGATCTCGCGCGTCAGCCGCGTGGCGGTATTGGCCATCGAAGGCAGGATATCGCTCTCGGCCGGACGCAGTAGAACGTCGTCGAAAGTCAGACCGAGGGGGATGTCGAGATGTGCCACTGAGAGAATCGCCTGCCGGGGGAGAAATGTGGCGGCCCATGTAACGACGGTTTCCCCTGCGCGCTAGAGGGGCGCCGAGGCCGCGGTACATCCAGAGTGGATGCAATCCGGGTCAGCTGTCGCCCAGCGACGATCTACGCTTCGGCTTCCAACAACGGGAAGGAAGCAAGATGACGGAAGAAAGCGAAGTCGGCGATGTCGAAATCCTCGAGGCCTCTGCCGAGGAAACGGCACGCTTCGAACATTACAAGCAGGGCCTGACGCCCGACGAGAATGGCCAGGTCTCGATCGATATTCCGTTTGGTTTCACGGTTGGCGCGGCGACCGTTGCGGGCATCTTCCACCTGCGCGATCCGATCGAGGACAGCTCTGCCGAAGGTGCCGTGGCAGGAGTCATCAACGGCACTTTCAAGCTCAACCGCAAGAAGACGAGCGCCAAGTTTTACGATCCCACCGGTAGCCTGCTGCGCATGGTCATCGAGCTGAACCTGCAGAAGAACTACCTGCGGGCACGGATCGACACGCGCAAACTCTTCGGTGGCTGGAGCAAGGGCAGCTGGGTCTACGCAAGGTTCTGAGGCCTGCTGGAATCGGGGTCGGACGTCAGCCGACCTCGAGCACGATCTTGCCGACATGGCCTTTCTGCTGGAACAGCTCCTGCGCCTGCGCAATCCGTTCGAGCGGGAAGGTCGCGGCCACCAGCGGGCGAATCTGTCCGCTCTCGATCCGCTCGACCAATCCTGCAAACACCCCCTCGCCCAGCACGGTGCAGCCGAACAGGCTGAGGTCCTTGAGGTACAGCGTGCGCAGGTCGAGTTCGACGCCATGCCCGCCGATCGCGCCCGAGACCGCGTAGCGACCGTTCCGCTTGAGCACTTCGAGCAGGACCGGCCAGCCGGGGCCGCCCACCAGATCGATCACCACGTCGTAGCTCTGCCTGCCGGGGTCGTTCAGCAGATCGGCATCGCGCGCGAAGGTCCGCTGCGCGCCGAGCTTTGCGAGATGTGCGAACTTTGCGGGCGAGGTTAATGCATCGACCAGCGCCCCGCGCGCTGCGGCGAGCTGGATCGCGGCCGATCCCACCCCGCCCGATGCGCCGGTGACCAGCACGCGGTCGCCCCGCCCGACAGCTGCACGGGTCAGCATGTTCTCCGCGGTGGAATAGGAACACGGGAAGCTGGCCAGTTCGACATCGCTCAGCGCGCTGCCGACTCGGTGCGCGTGCCGCGACGCGACGCGCGTATATTGCGCAAAACCGCCATCGCATTCGGAGCCGAAATACCAGGGCGTTTCCAGCCGCTCCCCCGCGATCTCGGTCAGGCTGGGTTCGATCAACACCCGTTCGCCAACCCGGTCGGGCTCGACGCCTTCTCCCACTGCGGCGATGTACCCGCAGACATCGGCGCCCTGGATCAGCGGAAGCGGCAAGGCCGTACCCGTCCAGCTCGCATCAGCCGCATCGTTATCGCCCTTCGAATACCAGCCGATGCGCGTGTTTATATCGGTATTGTTCACCGCCGCCGCCGCAACCCGCACCAGCACCTCGCCGCGCCGCACTTCGGGAACCGCGACCTCGCGCAGTTCGAGCATCTCGGGCCCGCCATGTCCGACAAGCTGCACGGCACGCATTTTTGCGGGGATTATCACGGGTAAAGGCCTCGTTAGCGAGCGGGGGAAATGCGGCGATGCAGCGCGACACGCAACAGAACCGCGAATGCGCCGAGGGGGAAGAGGACACGCAGAGTTTGCGGTTCCCAGCTTCCCGGCACCGCGCCGTAGGACACGGTGGGCAGCGCAATGCCGAAGAACCAGTAGATCTCGGCCGGGTCCTGCCATGCTGACGCGCCGCCGCCCACGCCCACCAGCGCAAGCACGGCCCACAGCAGGCGGAAGCGCAAACCCGGTTCGCGCAGCGCTGCGAACAGCCCGACGAGGCTCAACAGCAGGCTGCCGGCCATCGCCGCGTAGAACAGGATGGCGGTGGAAATCACACCGCTATTCCGCGGTCCAGCCGCCGTCGACGCTCCAGTTGGCGCCGTTCACATTCTGCGCTTCGTCGCGGCAGAGGAATGCGGCGAGCGCGCCGATTTCGTCGGGCTGGACGAATTTCTTGGTTGCCTGCTTGACCAGCAGCACATCGTTGACGACCTCGTCGCGCGTCATCCCGCGCGCCTTCATCGTGTCGGGAATCTGGTTCTCGACCAGCGGCGTCCAGACATAGCCGGGACTGATGCAATTGGCGGTGACGCCGTGTTCGGCAAGCTCGAGCGCGACCGTCTTGGTGAAACCGTCGAGCCCGTGCTTGGCCGAATTGTATGCGGACTTGAACGGGCTGGCGACCTTCGAATGTGCCGAGGCGGTGTTGATGATCCGGCCCCAGCCCTTCCGTTTCATGCCGGGGACTGCAAGCCGCGTGGTGTGGAAGGCCGCGGTGAGGTTCAGCGCGATAATCGTGTCCCACTTCTCCACCGGGAAGTCCTCGACGGGCGCGACATGCTGCATCCCGGCATTGTTGACGAGAATGTCGATCTCGCCCGCCTCTGCCATCATCGCTTCGATCTGCGCCACATCGGTCAGGTCGGCGCCCGAATGGGTCGCGCCCAGTTCCGCGCGCAATGCGGCGATCTGCGCTTCGTCACCGAAGCCATTGAGCACCACTTCGGCGCCCTCTGCCGCCAGCGACCGGGCGATCGCGAGCCCGATCCCGCTGGTCGAGCCGGTGACGAGTGCGCGCTTACCCTTAAGCAATTGACCGTGTGACAATTGGTCCTCCGGACGTTGTAGGAATGGTCGATATCGGCCATTGCGGAGATACTCCGCGCTGTAAAGCGGCCAGGCAACAAGGGAATGCGCATGCGGCTCAATCCGTTCAACACCGGCAATATCAACGTGCGATCGAGCGGCGGCGGCGGCGTGCCCGGCGGCAAGGCGGGCGGCCTGGGCTGCGGTACGATCGTGATCGCGGCGCTGGGGTATTTCGTCTTCGGGCTCGACCCGATGCAGACCGCGGGCATGGTGGAAAGCGTCCAGCAGGGCCAGCAGCAGGCCGGTCCGGCAAACACCGATGAACAGGCGATCTGCACCAGCAGCGCCTATGCGCGCGAAGCGTGCAACGGGCTCGATTCGCTTAACCAGACCTGGGCGGCGACGTTCGAGCAACAGGGCTTTGGCGGCCAGTTCCAGCAGCCCACGCTCGATCTTTACGGCGGCGGCGGGGTCAACACGGGCTGCGGCGCGGGCAACTCCTCGATGGGCCCCTTCTACTGCCCCGCCGACCAGACAATCTATATCGACACCAGTTTCTACGACACGCTCGAACGCCAGCTCGGCGCGGGAGGCGATTTCGCGCGCTATTACGTGCTGGCACATGAATACGGCCACCATATCCAGACGATCACCGGGATCTCGCAGCAGATCCGCAGCGCGCAGCAGCAGAACGCCTCGCGCCGCAACCAGTTGCAGGTACTGATGGAACTGCAGGCCGATTGCTATGCCGGCGTATGGGCAGGCAAGAACCGCAATCTGATCGAGCCGGGCGATATCGAGGAAGGCATGAATGCCGCCGCGGCGATCGGCGACGATAGGCTGACCGGGGGACGGGTTTCGAAGGAGAACTTCACCCACGGCACCTCGCAGCAGCGCAGCCAGGCGCTGCGGCTGGGCCTGCAGGGCGACGACCGCGCCTGCGACAGGATCACCAATATCGGCTGACGCGTAAGGCGGGCAGCAAAAAAGGGCGCGGCCCCGTCGACCGCGCCCTCATGGGTCGCGCTGCATGCGATCAGCGCGAGAGCCGGGCGATCTCCGCATCGATATCGGCCAGTATTTCGGCGCGGGTGTCATCGGACCACTTGCTATCCGATGCGATCGACTTGCGCGTGTGCTTGAGCGCCTTCAGCGCCACCATGTCGCCATAGCTTTCGCACACATACATGGTGGTGCGACCCTCGGCGTCGACCTTTGTGGTGACCGCGCGGTCCTTGTCGAGGCATTTCATCACCACCTTGGGGGCGCTGGCGACGGCCTTCTCGGCCACGGCCTCGGCGCGGACCTGCGCCGCTTCGGCATGCGCCTCCGCGGGTGCAACCTGGACCTCGCGTCGGCTTTCCGCCCGGTCGACCTGCCGCGCTTCGATCTGCTGCAACTCGCGCTGCACCTTGCCGCCTTCGGCCAGGTCCTCGCGCAACTGGGCCATTTCCTTCTTGAAGGCGCGCTTTTCCTTGTCGCTCATCTGATCCCAGTCGCGGCCGTCCCAGCGGGCATGGCGCGCCGGGTCGCGCTCGACCCGTGCCACAGTCTCACGGGCGCGTTCGATCTCGCGTTCGGCACGCTCGATATCGCGCTCGGCGCGGATGAACTCGCGTTCGATCCTACGCTCCACAGCGGCGGTGAATTCACGCTCGCCCGGCTCCTCGGGCGCTGGCGGGGCATCCGGAGCGGGCGGCGCAGCGGGCACGCTGAAAGCGGGAGCGACCGGCGCGGTGGGCGCGAAGGGGGCAGCGGGCGCCTCTGGCGCCGCTACGGGCTCGGCATAGCTGATGCTGGCGGTCATCGGCACCGCCAGCAGCGCCGCAGCCACAGCGCCACGCGCCGCCCAGCGGCGCCCGCGCGAACCATCGTCCATCGGCAGGCTTTTGAGACGGTGGATGATCGACTTGTCGCCCAGCACCGGGCAGGCCATCGGCGCGGCCAGTGCGGGGCGCGGCGCGATCTGCGGACGGCGCGCGAAATCGGCGATGATCGCGGCATAGGCGGCGCGTTCGTCGCGGCTGCGGCTGGCAACGACGCGTGCATCGCAGGCGGCTTCCTGGTCGCGCCGCATGGCGTCCCAGCCCATCCAGCCGAGCGGATTGAACCAGTGGATCGCGAACAGCGGCTGGACCAGCATGTTGACGAGGATGTCGTGCCCGCGGTGATGCGCCAGTTCGTGCGCGATCGCGAGGTCGCGGACCTGCCGCTCGCGGCTGGCCATGAAACCGTCGGGCAAGGCGATGACCTTGTCGAACACGCCGAATGCCATCGGGCCCGAAATCGCGGTGGTCTCGATCATGCGGATATCGTCGACTTCACCCACCGGGCGCGCATTCTCGAGCAATTCGCGACGCAACTGCGCATAAAGCCAGAAGCGACGGCCCATGAAGATCGCCGCGCCGACCAGCCACAGCACGACGAGCGGCGAAAGCAGGTCGATCGGCGAATCCATCGGCACCGGCGCCAATGTGGCGCCCATCTCTGTCTGTCCGAGCACTTCCGCCCCTTCGGGGACCAGCGCCGCGGTGGTGGCAGCGTCGGTAACGGGTGCAGGTTCGGACAGCGCCGGACGCATCCGGCCGGGCAGCGTCACGGGCGGCAGTATCAGCCGCGCGAGCGGCAGGAACCACAGCGCATAGGCTGCCCCCGCCCCGAAATGGCGCGCCACCGGGCGGCGCAGCAGCAGCACCAGCGCGATCAGCGCGCCGGTCCACATCAGCGTATCGAACAGGAAGCCGTCCCAGCCGGCGTGGATAAGCTCGGTCATTTGCGCATCTCCCTCAAGAGCGCCTCGATTTCGGTGAGATCGTCATCGGTCAGCGCCTCACTCTCGGCGAGCTGCGCAAACAGCGGCGCAGCGCGGCCGCCGAACAGGCGATTGACCAGCCGGCGGCTTTCGACCCCGACATATTCGGACCGCGCGATCAGCGGACGATAAAGAAACTTGCGTCCCTGCGGCTCGGTACCGACGGCCTCCTTCTGGACCAGCCGGCTGAGCAGCGTCTTGACGGTGGGGATCGACCAGTCGCGATCGGCGCAGATCGCCTCGCACACATCGGCGGCGGAGATCGGGCTGCGATCCCACAGCACTTCCATCACCGCGTGTTCGGCTTCGCTGATCCGTTCGCCCGGACCGTTGCTCCGCTTGGCCATTTCCAACTCCTGAAGTCTGTCGCGCAATTTACGATTACGTCTGTAGCCGCAACGACTACGAATGTAAACCTGAAGCGTGGATGAACGCGCGAGAAAGGAACTTGCTTATCGACCAACGTCAGATCACTCTGGATGAATGATACGGTTCCTCGCTGCCCTTGCCCCCTTCGCACTTATCGCCACCCCGCTAACCGCACAGGACGACTCGCCTGCTCCCGCTGCCCCGCCCGAGCGCGATTATGAAACACAAATGGTCCTGATCGAGACCAGCATGGGTGACATCACAGTGTCGCTGGAAACCGAACGCGCCCCGATCACCGCCGGCAATTTCCTGCGCTACGTCGATGAGGACCGGTTCGACGGGACGAAATTCTACCGCGCGATGCACCTCGACTATGGCGAGCCGCCCAACGGGTTGCTGCAGGGAGGCACGCAGATGCATCCCGACCGCGTGCGCGACCCGATCGCGCATGAGCCGACCAGCGCAACAGGGCTCAGCCACACCGATGGCGCGCTGTCGATGGCGCGCTACGCCCCCGGCAGCGCGACGGGCGATTTCTCGATCATGATCAAAGACCAGACCGGGCTCGATGCCAATCCCGCCTCGCCCGAGCCGAACCTGCAGCAGGGGTTTGCCGTCTTCGGCTATGTTATCGACGGGATGGAGGTGGTCCACGCGATCCACGCCATGCCGCCCGATCCCGACAAGGGCGAAGGCTGGATGAAGGGGCAATTGCTGGCCGAACCGGTCGAGATCATTGACATGCGGCGCATCGGCGACGCATCCGCCCCCGCGGGCTAGCAAACCTCGGCAGTGTTTTCCGGCAACGGTCCCGGCGGGACGCGCGCGGGATGCATGTGGAAGGGATCCGACTGCAGCCGGTGGTTCTCGCCATAGGCCGCTTCGAGCACTGCATAGAGCTGCGGGTCGTAGGCCGCGAGGTCGGTGTGGTTCAGGATCTGACGCCCGTCGAACGCCTGTAGCCGGTTGGAATTGAACCAGAACTGCGAGCCCTCGGCCCAGTATTCCTGCACCGTCGTGGTGGTGTATTCCTCGAACCACAACCCGTTTGCCAGCGCATGGGCATAGGCCGCCTCGACCCGGGCGTAGAGCGCCGGATCCGCGCCCTGGATCGCGAAGAGCACATTGTGGGCGAATTCGTGGACGAAGATCGTCTCGCCGTAATAGCGGCTGACCGGCAGGCCCAGCACGTCCTCTTCGGCACCGGCCATGCGCTCGCCGCCAATGCCGCGGGCGCGCTCGTCCCAATATTCGCGATCGGTCTTGGCGCCGATACGCTCGTCGTAATGCTTGCGTTCGCAGCGGGTGAGGCGCGGATCGTCGCGGGCGGGTTTCGTCCAGTGTGCGTTTTCGGGCAGGTCCAGCAGCCCTTCGTCGCGCGCAATCAGCGCCACGCGATAGTCGTTGGCGGCGAGCCACGCGGCCAGGTCGGGCCGGTGCGCGAGCATTCCGCGCATCATGTCGCGCGCGGCGAACAGCGCTGCGTCGGGCACGCGCTGCGAGGACAGGATCGGAATGCCCGCAGCAGCGAGATGCTTGGCATAGAAGGGCGCAGCGCCAAGCCGCTCGGGCGGAGAACCGGCAGTGGTCGCACAGGAGGCGAGCAGCGCCGCAAGTCCGAGCGTTGCCAGCGACCGCATCGGCGCAGCGCTATTTCGCGGAAGCGTCTTGCGCCAGGCGACTCATCAATATCGCCGAGCGCTGCGCCTGCCGCACGATCGAACGCAGGTCGATCGTCTCGCCTTCGGCATGGCTGCCGCTGCCCGCGGGCCCCATTCCGGCAAGCCCGTCGACATGCGGTGCGACAAAGCTGATGTCGGCGGCACCGCGCCGCGACGGGGGATAGGGCTGCATCGCCTCGCGCCCGAGATCGGCATTGATCGCATTGAGCCGGTCGAGCAGCACAGCATTGCCCGCGGTCGGCGCCATCGGGGGGTAGCGGAACTCGATCGCGATTGTCGCCTCGGTACCCGGCAGGTGGCGCGCGACGATGGCGCGCATGCGTTCGGTGGTCGCCTCGTTCTGTACCGGGGTCAGCGCGCGCAGGTCGCCGCGCGCCACCGCATGCGAGGGAATGATGTTGGTCTTGCCGCCGGTGGTCGCCGAGAGGCCGTCTTCGCCCAGCTCCGCCGGCGTGCCGCCCGCCATGAAGCCGACGTTGTAGGTGAGGTTTTCCTCGGGCAGTTCGCGCCGGAAGGCGTCGAGGATGCGCGCCATTTCATAGATCGCGCCATAGCCCGCATGTTCGGAGAATATGCCCGAACTGTGCCCGCTCCTCGCGCTGGTGGTGAGTGTCCAGCTGCCCGAAGACCGCCGCGCGATCACGCCCGCATCCTTGCCATCGAGCTGCGACAGCCCCTCGTAGCCAAGCGCGACATCGGCCCATTTGCCCGCCTCGACCAGGTCGCGGCGTGCCGCTTCGAGCGGTTCGCCCGCATCCTCCTCGTCGCCGGTCAGCGCGACGAGGATGTTCGCGCCTTCCAGCGTGCCCGCCTCTTTCATCGCACGCAGCGCGGCGAGGATCACCACGATCCCGCCCTTGTCGTCGACCACGCCCGGGCCGGTGGCGCTGTCGCCATCGCGCACGAAGCCGGTGAAGGGGGAATCGGGCTCGAACACCGTGTCGAGGTGGCCGATCAGCAGCATTTTGGTGGTGCCGGGCGCGCCTTCGTGCCGCGCGAACAGATGGCCTGCGCGCCCGTTCGCCGACTGGTCGATCCACTCGACCTCGAAGCCAAGCGCTGCGAATTGGGGTGCCAGCACATCGGCCACCGCCTTCACGCCCGCATGGTTGTGCGAGCCCGAATTGATCAGCGTGATCTGCTCGAGCAGCGCGACATCACGCTCGAACCCGCTCTCGACGGATTCGACCATGACCTCTTCCGCATCGCTGAGCTGCGCGGTGGCGGGGGCGGCAAGCAGCGCCGCGAGACCCGCGACGAAGCCGAGCGCCCCCGCCCGCATCAGTAAACCCGCTTCTTCGGCTCGATGTACTTTACATCGTCGGTCAGCGTGTATTCGTGCACCGGACGGTAGTCGATCTCGACCGCGCCCTTGCCCGAACCCTGCGCACCGCCGCCCCAGCCGTCGAACCAGGCGATGGTGTGCTTCATCCATTCGGCATCGTTGCGGTCGGGGAAGTCCTCGTGCGCGTGCGCGCCGCGGCTCTCCTTGCGGTTTTCCGCGCTGACCATGGTGACATTGGCCTGCGCCATCAGATTGTCGAGCTCAAGCGTCTCGATCAAATCGCTGTTCCAGATCAGCGAGCGATCGTGGACCTTGATGTCGGCCATGCGCGCGTTGATCGCGGCGAGGTTCTCGACGCCTTCGGCCATCAGCTTGCTGTCGCGGAACACCGCCGCGTGGCGGGTCATCGTCTTCTGCATATCCGCGCGCAGCGCCGCAGTCGGCGTATCGCCATCGGCGTAGCGGAAGTGATCGAGGCGGCTGAGCGAAAGCTCGGCGCTGTCGGCGGGCAGCTCGTCATGGCTGGTGCCCGGCTTGATCAGTTCCTTGAGCCGGTGGCCGGTTGCGCGGCCGAAGACCACGAGGTCGATCAGCGAGTTCGAGCCGAGGCGGTTCGCTCCGTGGACCGAGACGCAGGCTGCCTCGCCCACCGCGAACAGGCCGGGGACGATCTTTTCCGGATCGCTCTTGTCGCCCGCCATCACTTCGCCGTGATAGTTACAGGGGATGCCGCCCATGTTGTAATGCACGGTCGGCGTCACCGGCAGCGGTTCGCGGGTCAAATCGACGCCGGCGAAGATCTTGCCGCTCTCGGTGATGCCCGGCAGGCGCTGGCCGAGCACGGTCGGATCGATGTGGTCGAGGTGCAGGTAGATGTGGTCTTTCTCGGGGCCCACGCCGCGGCCTTCGCGCATCTCGAGCGCCATCGAACGCGAAACGACGTCGCGGCTGGCGAGGTCCTTCGCGCTGGGCGCATAGCGCTCCATGAAGCGCTCGCCCTCGGAATTGGTCAGATAGCCGCCCTCGCCGCGCGCACCCTCGGTGATCAGCACGCCGGCACCGTAAATGCCGGTCGGGTGGAACTGGACGAATTCCATGTCCTGCAGCGGCAGGCCGGCGCGCAGCACCATGCCGCCGCCGTCACCCGTGCAGGTATGCGCGCTGGTGGCGGTGAAATAGCAGCGGCCATAGCCGCCGGTCGCCAGCACCACCGCCTTGGAACGGAAGCGGTGGATCGTGCCGTCGTCGAGGCACATGGCGATCACGCCGACGCATTCCTTCTCGCCGTTCGCACCGGTCTTCATGATCAGGTCGAGCGCGAAATATTCGATGAAGAAGTCGGCGTCGTACTTCAGGCTCTGCTGGTAGAGCGCGTGCAGCATGGCGTGGCCGGTACGGTCGGCAGCGGCGCAGGTGCGCTGCACCGGCGGGCCTTCGCCCATGTTCTGCATGTGCCCGCCGAAGGGGCGCTGGTAGATCGTGCCGTCGTCATTGCGGCTGAAGGGCACGCCGGCATGTTCGAGTTCGTAGACCGCCTGCGGTGCCTCGCGCACCAGATATTCGATCGCGTCCTGGTCGCCCAGCCAGTCGGAGCCCTTGACGGTATCGTACATGTGCCACGACCAGTGGTCGGGGGTGTTGTTGCCGAGGCTGGCGGCGATCCCGCCCTGCGCGGCGACGGTGTGCGAACGCGTCGGGAAGACCTTGGTGATGTTGGCAGTCTTGAGACCGCTTTCGGCGGCGCCCATCGTCGCGCGCAGGCCCGAACCGCCCGCGCCCACGACCACCACGTCATAGGTGTGGTCGGTGATCGGATATTCGCGACCGTTGATGCTGAAAGTGTCGTTCCGGGCCATCAGGCGGCTCCTCCAAGGGCGAGGCGGGCAATCGAAACGAGGCCGAAGGCGCCGCCGCCGATGGTTGCAAGGTTGAGAAGGGCGAGCGTGCCGAACTTGGTCCCGGCATCGTGGACATAGTCCTCGACCAGCACCTGCAGGCCGAGGCGGGCGTGCCAGAAGACCGACACGATCAGCAACGCCAGCGCGGTTGCGGGCAGCGTCTGCGACGCCCAGCCGGTCACGGTCGCGAAGGAATAATTCGGCAGCAGCGCGAGGCTGAGCGCAAGGAACAGTGCCAGCACGATATTGCCGATGGCGGTAAAGCGCTGCACCAGCCAGTGATGCGCGCCCTCATGCGCCGAGCCAAGCCCGCGCACGCGTCCGATGGAGGTTCCGTTACCCATGGATGATCCCCTTTAGCGAAGCTGGACGAGGGCCCAGAAGCCCGCGGTGAGAAGGATGCCGATGACCGGCGCGAGGATCGACCAGGTCTTGTTCGTGTCGAGCTCGTAGCCCGCACCGATGTCGAGCACGAAGTGACGCAGCCCGCTCATCATGTGGGTGAAGAAGGCCCAGCTCAGCCCGACCAGCACGACCATGCCCAGCGGCGAGCCCATCACCGTCTCGAAGGTCGCATAGGCCGCGGGGCCGGCGGCCATTGCGCCCAGCCACCACAGCAACACGCCCAGCCCGACCAGCGCCATCCCGTCTCCGGTAATGCGGTGCAGGATCGAGACCGCCATATGCGGACCCCATTTCCAAATCTGCAGATGCGGCGCCATCGGGCGATTGGCCATTGTTCTCTTCCGATAGAAATCTCTTGGTGCGCATCCCCTTAGCGATGTGAACGTGTGTGACAAGGCGCGCGGCCTCGACAAATTGCGCAAATTTTTCGAATAGGCTTTGCATGACATGCATTCTTCTCACCGGCTCCAGCCGTGGCATCGGCGCCGCGGCCAAGGCCGCGCTGGAGGCGCGCGGGGCCCGCGTCGTGGGCCAGGCGACGCGTAGCGAATCGGTCGACACCGTGCCCGCCGATTTCTGCGAACCGGGTGCGCCGCAGGAATTGTGGCAGGCCGCGCTGGCGCGCGCGGGCGGCGCGATCGACGTGCTGGTCAACAATGCCGGCCTGTTCGATCCCAATCCGATCGACCGGTCTGACATCGGCTGGCTCGATGCCTGGGAAGACACGCTGCGGATCAACCTGACCGCCGCTGCACAGCTCAGCCGCTTCGCGGTGCGCCACTGGCAGGCACGGGGCGTGCCCGGCCGCATCGTCCATGTCGCGAGCCGCGCGGGGCACCGCGGGGATTCTCCCGCCCACTGGCACTATGCTGCGAGCAAGGGCGGGATGCTGGCGATGCATAAGACCATCGCCCGCCAATATGCGAAGGACGGGATCCTCAGCTTCGCGATCACACCCGGCTTTACCGATACGTCGATGGCGGGCGACTATCTCGAAAGCCGGGGCGGACCGGGCCTGCTGGCGGACATTCCGCTCGGCCGCGTGGCCGAACCCGAAGAAATTGCACGGCTCGTCGAATTCTGCGCGCTCGACGCGCCCGCCAGCATGACCGGCGCCACGCTCGACGCCAATGGAGCCAGCTATGTCCGCTAGATACCTGCCCGCGCTGACGCTGCCGCTGACCCTTGCGGCCTGCGCCCCGCCGATCCAGACCCCCGATCCGCTGCCCCCGCGCGAAATCGTCACGCCGCAACAATGGGCGCAGCAATGCACCGACTGGGACGAATGGGACAAACCCGCCCCGCCCTATCGCATCCACGGATCGACCTATTACGTGGGCACTTGCGGAATCGCCGCGATCCTCGTCGCGGGCGACGGCGGTCATATCCTGATCGATAGCGGGACCCAGGCGGGCGCGGATGTGGTGCTCGACAATGTCGGCAAGCTCGGCTTCCGTCCCAACGAGATCGCCAGCCTGCTGCACAGCCACGAACATTTCGACCACACCGGTGGGCACGCGCTGGTCAGGCGGGCAAGCGGCGCCCATGTCGTTGCCTCGCCGCAGGCCGCGCCGGTCCTGCGCACCGGCGAAGACGACCCCGCCGATCCCCAGCACGGCCTGCACGATGCGATGGAGCCGGTGCCGGTCGATGTCATCGTGCGCGACGGTGAAACCGTGCGCAGCGAAACCGCGACGCTTACCGCGATCGCGACCCCGGGGCACACGCCGGGAGCGTTGAGCTGGGCATGGCAATCCTGCGACGAGGCGGGAAATTGCGTCTCGATCGTCTATGCCGATTCGCTTTCGCCGATCAGCCGCGACGGCTATCGCTTCGGCGACCACCCCGAGTACCTCGAGGGTTTCCGTGCCGGCCTCGAAAAGCTCCGCGCGGTCGATTGCGACATCCTGCTCACCCCGCATCCCTCGGCCAGCGACATGGTGACACGCGCCGCCGCGGGATCGATGGTCGGGGGCATGAGCTGCGTGGACTATGCCGATGCGGTCGAAGCGCGGCTCGACAGGCGGCTGGCGGAGGAAGCGGGTGACTGACGCCTGGAAGATCTACGCCGAGGTCTCGAAGCCCGTCGCCAAGGCCGCGCTCGTCGCGCATGAAGACGCGCTCGACTGGCCGGCGGACTGGGTGGTCACCGGGATGGAGGTGGCCGACCACCTGCCCGACGAATGGACCTTCGAGGTTTATCTCGATCACCGACCCAGTAAAAAGGAAATGGCGCGGGTCGCCGCTCTGTTCGAGGGCGGGCCGCCGGAATTCACCGTCGAGAAACTGCCCGAGACCGACTGGGTGACCGAAAGCCAGAAAGGCGTCGACCCCATCCGCGCGGGACGGTTCCACGTCCGCACGCCCGACCACCAGCCCGACCCCGAACTGGTCGATTTCGTAATCCCCGCCAGTCAGGCCTTCGGCACCGGGCAGCACGAGACCACCGCGGGCTGCCTCGCGATGCTCGACCTGATGAAGCGCGAAGGCGTGGTGTCGCGCAACCACATCGATGTCGGGACGGGCACCGGCCTGCTCGCCTTTGCCGCAATGGAACTGTGGCCGCATGCGCGCGCCACCGCTTCGGATATCGACCCGGTCTGCGCGGGCGTGGTGCGCGACAATATGGTGGGCAATTTCGTGCCCGAGGGCGACGGTCCGGGCGAACTGACCATGGTCATTGCCGATGGGATGGAGGCCCCGCTGCTGCGGCTACGCGGCCCCTATGACCTGTTCATCGCCAACATCCTTGCCGGGCCGCTGGTCGAACTGGCCCCGTCCTTCGCGCAGGCCATCGCCCCCGGGGGCAATTTGTTGCTCGCGGGGCTGCTCGAGACGCAGGAGCCGCGCGTACGTCGCGCCTATCGCGCACTCGGTTTCCGGCTCTCGCGGCGGTTGATCAATGGCGACTGGTCGATCCTGTGGCTGCGCAAGAGCCGCGTGCGGTGATCCGCTGGCGGCGCTGGCTGACCACGCTGGTCGCGCTGCCGCCTGCCGCCCTTGCGTTGTTCCTGCTCGCCGCGTGGATCGGTAGCAGCCTGCCGCGCAACGCCGACTGGACGCCCCCTGCCGCGGGTATCACCATCATGGTCGAAACCAATGGCATCCACACCGGCATCGTCATGCCCGTGAACACCCGGGTCAAGGACTGGCGCGAGACTTTCCCTTCCGCCGGTCGACCACGGGCCGACGGGAAAATGCCGACTCATGTCGCGATCGGCTGGGGTGAGAAAGAGGTTTTCCTGAACACGCCGACCTGGGCCGATCTGGAACCGCGCACGGCACTGCGTATCGCGCTGCAAGGCGGTGACGGGCTGATGCGCGTGGGCCACTACGTGCATCCCGCACCATCCGAATATCACCGCCCCTTGCGGCTGCGCCCGGCCGAATATGCGCGGCTGGTCGAGCGGATCGAAGCCGCTCTCCCCCCGCTCGCGCCGGGAGAAACGCGGCGAACCTACCGGAGTTTCGAACCGGGTGCGCGCAATTACGACGCGCTCGGCCGCTACACGCTGGCCAACACCTGCAACCAGTGGGTCGGCGATACCCTCGCCCATGCGGGCATCGCCATGGGCCGCTGGACCCCGCTGGCAGGGGGCGTGATGAAATGGGTGCCGGAGCCCGGCCTCGACAGTCAGTCGATCGCTGCATTCGGCCGGGATGCAGGTACCGGAGCGCGCGCCGCCTCGTAGCGCGCCACTGCACGTACCACCTGCTGCATCATCTCCATTCGCACCGGAGTAGGTTCGCGGGTCCGTGCGATCATCACCGCTATCGCATAGCTGCGCCCGCTCGGGGCGGTGAACAGGCCGATGTCGTTGTAGCCCGATTGTTCGCCGTCGAAAAACTGCCCGGTGCCCGTCTTGTGGCGTACGATCCAGTCCTCCGGCGCGCCCGCCTTGAGCCTTTGCGGCCCGCTCTTGGTTCGCGCCAGCGTGCCCAGCAGCAGGCCGGTCGATCCCGCTGACAGCAATTCACCGCGCTGCAACCGCGCCAGCGCCTCGACCAGCGCAACCGGGGGTGCCCCGTCGATCGGGTCCGCCAGGTAGCTTTCGAAGGCCTCGCGCCGTGCGGCTTCGTCCACGCGGTCACGCGCGTCGAAGAAGGCGGGGCCCTGCGCATAGGACTGGCGCCATTCGAGACCCGCTATCGCGCTCTGCTTGCTGCGTTCGTCGATCCCGAAACGGATGCTTGCCAGCCCGTGCGTGTCGAGAAAGTCCTGCACCGCCTCGGCGCCGCCCACCCGCCGTAGCAGGCGGTCGTTGGCGGTGTTGTCGCTCTCGGTGATCGCGCGCTCGATCAGCTCGGCATAGTCGCTGGAGAAACTGCCGTCGCGGCGCACGATGTCGCGGATAGGCTGGTGGAACACGGTCAGGTCGGCGGTGCGGATCGCGACCATTTCGGACAGGTCGAGCCGCCCCGCGTCAACCTCGTCGAGCGCGGTCATCGCCACCCATAGTTTGCTCACGCTTTGCTGCGGGAACAGCTCGAGCCCGTTGAAATGCAGCGTGCGTCCGCCCTCGATATCACGCACCGCGATGCCGACATGCCCGTCGAAGGTCCCGCCGATCCGGCTGACCGCTTGATCGAGTTCCCGTTGCTCCGGCGTCAGCGGCGCGGCTTCGACCGCCTCGCTTGCCTGTTCGACCAGCGGGTCGCGTGCGCTGTCGCCCACTCGCGGAAGCCAGACGGTGAGCAGCGCGAGCAGCAGGACGGGTAACACCAGGAAGAGGAAGCGGAACGGGTGTGACACATGCTATCAACGCGCTGCGTCGCGCCGGTTCCGCAGGCGCTGTCAGGCGAGGCCCGCATCCGCCGCGCTCTCGCCCGCCAGCGGCTGCCCGACATCGAGCATCGCGCGCACGCGCTCGGAGAACATCAGGTTCCCCTGCGGGAAATGCCGCTCATAAATGTCCATCAATTGCTCGAGATGGTTCTGCCCGTCGCCGTTCAGCGCTGCGCGGAAATCGGGGCCCAGCGCGCTCTTGCCGAAATGCGGGCGCGTGTCGGGTTCGTAATGCATCACGAGACGCTGCAACCGTTCGAGCCAGGCATAGTCGCGCGGATCGGCGAACAGGTCGATCGCCGCCATCGGCTGGCGCGCATTGGCAGCGAAGACCGGCCCGGCGGTGCCGGGCAGTTCGCGCACCGAGATGATGCCCTTCAGGTAAAAGCCCAGGTCGCGCAGCGCATCGGCCTCGCGGATGATGAATTTCACCACCGCGGGTGCCTTCTCGAGCGGGACGAAAAAGGCGAGATTGTACCCCGTATAGGTGGTCGAGAAGAGCCCGCGGGTGATGCTCGGCGCGCGGTTTTCCTTCAGCCCCGGCTTGGGATCGTAGAGGTAATCGAGATCCTGCGGGTCGGTCACCACGCGCTCGCTCTGCTTGAGGTCGAGCCAGTCGATAAAGCGCTGCATCGGCCGGCGAAACCACGGCAGAAAGCGGTCGAAATTGTAATAATGCTTGAGAAACCACTTGGCGAAATGCCCGCCACCGCCCTTCGCCTCGGGATGCGCGGTCGGTTCCACTCCCTTGTCGCATTCGGCCAGCGCATGCAGCATGATCACCGGGTCTTCGGGGTCGGTATAGGGCATCACTGCCCAGTTCGCCGCGATCGCGCCCTGCTTGAGCTCGGCCAGCTTGGACAGGCGGCTCATCGAGCTGACCGAGACGTAGGATTCGAGCGGCTTGGTCTCGAGCACCAGTTCGACGATCGGCGCGATCGTGCCGAAGGACAGCGCGACATGCGCGAAATCCGGATCGCCGCGGCGCAGCGTGACGCGCTGGCCCGCGCCGTCGAGAAAGGTCAGCTCGACCACGCTGTCGGCCATGACCGCGCGCGGGCCGAAGCCGTGCGTCCCCGTCGCCAGCGCACCGATGACCGACTGTTCCATGTAATTGCCCGAATTGAGCAGCCCGCGGCCGTGCCCGTCGCGCAGGAACAGCTTGAGTTCGCGTACCGAGACCGAGGCGCCCACGCGCACCGTCTCGCTTCCAGGGTCGTAGGTGAGCGTCTTCAACCCGCCCTCGCGCATCAGCATCGCGGTGACACCGGGCACCACCTGCACGCCATTGTAGGAATGCGACTGCCCCACACAGCTGTAGCGTCCCTCGCACACCAGCCGCTGCAGCGCCGCCTCGTCCTGCGGAATGCGTGCCTCGGTCTCGCAACGGAAGACGTTGATCCACGAACGGATCCAGCGTTTTCCCTCGGTCCCGATGGCGCGTGCGTCGGCCGCGCGCTCGCGGCGGCTCAGATTGCTCCCGATCATGGCGTATCCCCCTGCCAAGCCCCTGTGGCCCCTGCATAACCCTTTGCCGCGCGCGATGCGAGGACAGGATCGACACGGCCGCACGCGGAACTTCGCCCGCGCCGACGCGCTGTGACGGGGCAAGGACAGACAAGGACCGATCATGACCCAGACCCTCCTCATCACCGGTGCCTCGAGCGGCATCGGCGCCGCCACCGCCCGCGCTGCCGTGAAAGCCGGATGGCAGGTGGCGTTGCTCGCCCGCTCGCGGGACGCGCTCGAAAAGCTGGCCGCCGAACTGGGCGACGCCGCGCTGGCACTGCCCTGCGACATCACCGAACGCGACCAGCTTTCGGAGGCGGTCGCCAAGACGATCGAGCGTTTCGGCGGCCTCGACGCGGTCTATGCCAATGCGGGCAAGGGGTCCTCCAGCCCCGGCATCGAGCAGGGCGATCCCGACGACTGGCACGCGATGATCCATCTCAACGTGCTCGCCGTGCTCACCACCGCGCATGCCACGCTGCCGCATCTGCGCAAAACGAAGGGACATTTCGTGGTCACCGGCTCGAAGGCCGGGCGCGATCACATGAAGGGTTCGGTCTACGGCGCGACCAAATGGTTCGTGCAGGGGATCGCGGGCAATCTGGCGGAGGAAATGCGCGAATGGGGCGGCCGCTGCACGCTGATCACCCCGGGAATGGTCGACACGCCCTTCTTCGACGAGCCCAAGCCCGACAAGATCCAGCCCGACGATGTCGCCAATGCGGTGGTCTTCGCGCTGTCGCAGCCGCGCAGCGCGGATGTGCGCGAGATCCACATCATGCCAAGCGGCTGATCAGCCGCGCAGCGCGTCTTCCAGCGTCTGCAGCGCGGCGCGCGCAAAGGCTTCCATATTGGCGATCCGCTCATCGCCGCCGGTCTCGGTCACCCGGACGAATTCGAAACCGTCGGGCCCGGCCACAGCCGCACAGCTACGCCCGGCGGGGGCACCGCTGGGGTGATTCGATCCCCCGACCGAGCCGCTTTCGGCCAATCCCCATTGCGCACCGAAATTGTCGCGGATCGCGCGCGCCTGCAGCAGCGCATAATCCTCGCTTGCCCCGCGCATTCCGGCATAGGCATCGCGCGGCAGGGCGAACAGCACGTCGCGGGCGCGGAAGGAATAGACCACTCCGCCTCCAACGAAAAAGTCGAGCGCGCCGGGCACGGTCAGCAGCGAGGCCGCGACCAGCCCGCCGGTAGCGCCATCGGCCACCGCGACCTTCTCGCCGCGCCGACGCAGCAGATCGGCAATGCGCAGCGCCTGCTGGTGGGTCTGATCGAGCATGTCAGCCGGCCGCCTTGACGATTTCCGCCCAGCCGGCCTCGTCCACCACCTCGATCCCGAGTTCGGCGGCCTTCTTCAGCTTGCTGCCCGCGCCCGGCCCCGCAACCAGCAGATCGGTCTTGGCGCTGACCGAGCCGCTGGCCTTGGCGCCCAAACGTTCGGCCTGCGCCTTGGCCTCGTCGCGGCTCATCGTCTCGAGCTTGCCGGTAAACACCACCGTCTTGCCGCTGACCGGGCTGTCACGCGTCTCGACTTCGTAGCGCTGCGGTTCGACCACCCCTTCGCCCGGCGCCGCGCCGATCAGATCGTCCCACACGCTGCGGTTGTGCTCCTCGTGGAAGAAATCGGCCAGCGCCTGGCCCACCGCGGTGCCGATCCCGTCGGTGCGGACCTCGAAGATGCGCTTCACCGCTTCGACCATGCGCGTGTTGAACGGGCTTTCCTTCTCGCCCTCGGCGCGCGGGTGCTCGCGGCAGTAGGTCCGGAACTCGGCGGCCTTAGCGGGCAGCAGGCGGATATCGCCCAGCCCCTTCATCAAATCGCGCGCGGTGACCGCGCCGACATGGCGGATCCCCAGCCCGAACAGCAACCGTGCGGCGTCGGGTTCACGGCGCGCTTCAACAGATTCCAACAGATTATCCACAGAGCGCTCCTTCCACCCGTCGAGCGCGAGAATATCCGCGCGCCGCTCCTTCAGGCGGAAGATGTCGGCGGGGCTTTCGAGCCAGCCGAGCGCAAAGAACTGGTCGATCGTCTTCTCGCCCAGGCCGTCGATATCGAGCGCACCGCGACTGACGAAATGCTTAAGCCTTTCCGTGCGTTGCGCGGGACATATCAGACCGCCTGTGCAACGCACATCGACCTCGCCCTCTTCCGCCACTGCCTCGCTGCCGCATTCGGGGCAGTGATCGGGAAAGTGGAAGGCCTCGCGCTCGGCCTCGGGCGTGAGGTTATCCACAAGCTGTGGAATAACGTCGCCCGCGCGCTGCACGACCACGCGGTCGCCCGGGCGAACGCCCAACCGTTCGATCTCGTCGCGATTGTGCAGCGTGACATTGGTCACCGTCACACCGCCGACGAGGACCGGGGCGAGCCGCCCGACCGGGGTCAGCTTGCCCGTTCGGCCGACCTGTATGTCGATGCTCTCGAGCGTGGTCTGCGCCTGCTCGGCGGGGAACTTGTGCGCCAGCGCCCAGCGCGGTGCCTTGGCGACAAAGCCCAGCCGCTGCTGGTAGTCGAGCCGGTCGACCTTGTAGACCACGCCATCGATTTCATAGGGCAGGTCGGGGCGCGCGGCAGCGATGGTTTCGTAATGCGCGAGGATCGCGGCGGCATCGTCGAACCGCGCGAACAACGGCGAGACGGGGACGCCCCAGCGCTCGATCACGTGTACCACTTCTTCCTGCGTTTCGCCCGGCACATCGGAGGCCGCGCCCCAGCCATGCGCCCAGAACTTGAGCGGGCGCTGCGCGGTGACCTCGGCGTCCTTCTGCCGCAGCGATCCCGCGGCGGCATTGCGCGGATTGGCAAACTGGCGGACCTTGGCCGGGTCGAATTCCTCGCCCTTTTCCTCCGCTGCAGCGCGCGCGTCATCCATCAACCGCGCGTTGAGTGCCTCGAAATCGGCGCGTCCCATATAGACCTCGCCGCGGATCTCGAACACCTCGGGCGCATCGCCGCGCAATTGCTGCGGGATGTCGGCGATATGCGCGACATTAGCGGTAACGTCCTCGCCCACCTGCCCGTCGCCGCGCGTCGCCGCGCGCACCAGCCTGCCCTTCTCGTAGCGCAGCGAGCACGACAGCCCGTCGATCTTGTCTTCCGCCGTAAACGCCACCGGATCGCCATCGGACAGAGACAGGAAGCGCCGCACGCGCGCGACCCAATCCTCGACCTCCTCCGCATTGAAGGCATTGTCGAGGCTCATCATGCGAACCTCGTGCGTCACCTTGCTCAGCGGCGAGGTGGTGGCGGTGTGGCCCACCTTGCGGCTGGGCGAATCGTCACGCACAAGATGCGGAAACGCTGCCTCAAGTTCGGCATTGCGTCGCACCAGCGCGTCATATTCCTGGTCGGTGATCTCGGGCGCGTCTTCGGCATGATAAAGCCGGTCGTGCTTTGCGATCTGCCGCGCCAGCCGCATCAATTCGTTGGCGGCTTCTGCCTCGGAGGGGATTGTGTCGCTGTTCATCGAAGAATCGCCGCGTATTGCTTGCTCTCGGCTCGAAGCCATTACACATTGGCTTTCAGGGGAACAGGGGAACGGGAATGCGTACACGCGGCAAAGTGGGGATCGGGTGCCTGGTGATCGTACTGGCGATCGTCGGGATCGGTGCTTTCATGTGGTTCAACCGCGAACCGCGCCCCCTCGTGGTGGCGGAAGCCGGTGCCGGTGGAGAGCGGGTGATGCTGGGCGACACCCCGGCCAATTTCTTCCCCGGCGCGGGCGATGGCCCACGCCCCGCGATCCTGCTGCTCGGCGGGTCGGAAGGCGGGCTGAAGGAAAGCCGCAACGTCTTCGCGCGCCAGCTGGCTGCGGAAGGCTATTCGGTACTTTACCCCGGCTACACCGCGACTAGCGAGGCGAACCGGGCGTTCGACATGGTCCCGCTCGAAATCTTCGATGCCGCGCTCGACTGGCTCGCCGCGCGGCCGGATATCGCCGCAGGCCCGGTGGCGGTCATCGGCCATTCGAAGGGTGCAGAAGGCGCCTTGCTGCTCGCCAGCCGCGACCAGCGGATCGGCGCGGTGATCGCAGCGATGCCGAGCGACGTGGTATGGCAGGGCTTCTCCTTCGATCCGGTCGATGTCTCGCAGTTGCAATCGTCGTGGAGCGTGGGCGGAAAGCCCGTCCCCTACGTGCACTACGACATGCCCGCCTGGTACGAATGGATTACGGGGGCAACCATGCTGGGCATGTTCGAGGAGAGCCGTGCTGCCGCGGACGGCAATTCGAGAGCGCTGATCGCGATCGAGGCCATCGACGCGCCGGTGCTGCTGATCTGCGGCGAGCAGGACAATCTCTGGCCGGGCTGCGACATGGGCCGCAACCTGCGCGACCGCGCCGAAACTGCGGGCGCGCCCGAGGTCGAATTGCTGGCATACGAGGATGCCGGCCACTGGGGCTTTGGTCCCGCAAGCGATCTCGACGAGGGCGACACGCGCCTTCTCGGGCAGATGGGCGGCACGGTGGAAAGCGACATGGCCGCGCGGCGGGATCAGTGGCCGAAGATGCTCGCCTTTCTCGCGGCCAGTCTCGGCAAGACGGCGGACTAGACTCCCTCGAGCAGCCGGTCCGCCTGCGCCCGCGCCTCGGGGGTGACCTCGGCGCCGCTGAGCATGCGCGCGATCTCTTCCTGGCGGCCGGCCTCGTCGAGCAGGACCACACCGGTCTTGGTCACCGTGCCCTGGCTCGACTTGGCGATCATGTAATGCGTGCGCCCACGCGCGGCGACCTGCGGGCTGTGCGTCACGGCAAGCAATTGCCCGTCGGCCGAGAGCCGCGCGAGCCGTTCACCGATCGCGGAAGCCACCGCCCCGCCGACACCGCGGTCGATCTCGTCGAAGATGACCGTCGCCGCCCCGCCCTGCTCGGCCAGCGCGACCTTGAGCGCGAGAATGAAGCGCGACAGTTCGCCACCGCTGGCGATCTTCGCGAGCGGCGCGAAATCGGCGCCGGGATTGGTGGCGATGAGGAATTCGACCGCATCCATGCCCTGCGCGCCCCAGCGCTCTTCGGGCAGTTGCGTGACTGCAGTGCGGAAACGCGCGGCATCGAGTTTCAGCGGCGCCAGCTCGCCCGCCACCGCCTTGTCGAGCCTTGCGGCGGCGGCCAGACGCGCATCGTGCAGCGCTTCCGCCTCCTTGCGATAGCGCGTGCCTGCATCCCGGGCCGCGGCTTCGAGCGCGTCGAGCTGCGCCTCGCTGCCCTCGATGCTTTCGAGCCGGCTGCGCATGTCGCGCATCAGTTCGGGCAGTTCGTCGACCTCGCAGCGATGCTTGCGGGCCAGCGCGCGCAGTTCGAACAGCCGCGTTTCGGCAGCCTCGAGCGCGGCGGGGTCGTGGACCAGCGCCTCGGCTGCCGCCTCGAGCTTGTCTTCGGCCTCGCCGGCTTCGATTACCGCGCGGTCGAGCGCCGCCAGCGCTTCGGCCAGCAGCGGGTGCTCAGGGGCAATCCGGTCGAGCCGGCGCGCGGCGACGCGCAGCGATGCGAGCGGCGAATCCGAGCCTTCCCACAGGTGCCGCAATTCTTCCAGATCGCCCGACAGCTTCTCGCCCTTCTGCATGTCGGCGCGCGTTTCGGCGAGCCGCGCTTCCTCGCCCGCCTGCGGTTCGAGCGCGGTCAGCTCGGCCAGATGCGCAAGCAGCAGGTCCTGGTCGGCCTTGGCAGTCTCGACCGCGAGCCGTGCCTCGGCCAGCGCGTCCTCGGCGTGGCGCCAGCCGGTCCATGCCGCCGCCAGCTTCGCGCCGTCGACACCGGCAAAGCGATCGAGCAGAGCGCGATGGCCGCGGGGGTTGACCAGACCGCGATCGTCGTGCTGGCCGTGCAGTTCGACGAGGAAGCCCGCGATTTCGCGCAGCAGGCCGACGCTGACCGGCTGGTCGTTGACGAAAGCCTTGCTCTTGCCGTCGGCCCTGAGCTGGCGGCGCACGATCAGCGGCTCGCCATCCTCGATCTCGATGTCGGCATCGTCGAGCCGTTCGGCGAGCGCAAGCGGGAGCGCGGCGAATTCGAAGCTCGCACTGACACTGGCCTTGTCCTCGCCGCCGCGGACAAGCCCGCTGTCGGCGCGATTGCCCAGCACGAGGCCGAGCGCGTCGAGCAGGATCGACTTGCCCGCGCCGGTTTCGCCCGTGAGCACGCCCAGCCCGCGCCCGAAGGTCAGGTCGAGCGCCTCGATCAGCACGATGTTGCGAATGGACAGGCGGGTCAGCATGCGGCCTCCCTCCTAGCCGCTGGCGCAAGGCAAGTCAGCAGGGCTTGCGCGGCAATCGACAAGTGCGAAGCGGCATTGAGAAGAGACGTTGTAAACGCCGAATTAGCAAATGCTGCATTAGTCCGCTCTGCGTGACAGGGAAACGCTTTTTCGCCGGGCTGCTGGGGCCCGATATTCCCGCGCATCTGCGCGACGAATTCACCTTGCTCACCGCCGACCACATGCGCGGCCAGGCACGACTGCTGTTCATCGGTTTCATACTCAGCCTGCCCATCTGCATCTATGGCGCGAGTCCCGGCGCGGGGCCGGTGATCGCCTACGGCACCCCGCTGCTCGTGCTGGCACTCAGCGTGACCGCGCTGGTGCGCATCCGCCAACCGATCGACGAGGCCACCGACGTAAGCGAAGCGCGCGCGGTGATCGATTCGGTGTGGCAGATCTGCCTGCTGACCGCCGCGGTGGGGAGCATCTGGTGCATTGCCAGCTGGGCCAGCGCGCCGGTCGGGATACGGCTCTACTACCCCGCCATCATGTCGCTGGGCGCGCTGATTACCGGCTATTGCCTGATGGCGGTGCGCAGCGTCGGAATGACCGTGCTGCTGGTGACGATGGGCCCGGTGGCAATGGTGCTGCTTGGAACCGGCGAGCTGATGGACCGCGTGCTCGCATTGACCATCCTGATCGCGGCGGGGTTCCAGCTGGTGATGATGGTGCGTCACCAGGGCCTGCTGCTCAGCCTCGTCGAGGCGCGGCACCGTTCGGGCGAACTGGCGCGCCGCGACCCGTTGACCGGGCTGGCCAATCGCCGCGCATTGCTCGAATGTTTCGAACGCTTCGCCGCGCGCGGCACGGCGGTGCGGCTGATGGTGGTCGACATCGACCGCTTCAAGACGATCAACGACCGCTTCGGCCACGATGTCGGCGACGCGGTGCTGCAGGCGATCGCGCATCTGCTGCGCACGCACGCCCGCGGCGAAATCTGTGCGGCGCGGCTCGGCGGCGAGGAATTCGCGCTGCTCGCGGGCACCGAAACGCTCGATCCGGCGATCGCGCTACAACTGCTGGGAGAAATCGCCGCGGCCGATATGCCGCATGGCGAAGCGATCACCGCCAGCATCGGCGTCGCCGAGGCGCGGGTGACGGCAGGCGAGGACTGGACAGCGCTTTACGGCCAGGCCGACCGCGCGCTCTATCGCGCCAAGAACGAAGGCCGTAACCGGGTGCGCGATTCGCGCGATCCCACCGTGCCGCGGCACGCCTCGCACGCGGCGGCCGCGTGCGTCGGCACCGGTTGAGGATCAGCCCGCGCTGGCGCCCGGGGCGTGCTTCTGCACGAGGTCGTAGGCCTTGTCGTACCACTCGCTGCCCGGATAGTTCGCGCCCAGCACCGCGGCGTATTTCACCGCTTCGGCGGGAATGCCCAGCGCAAGGCTGGTCTCGGTCAGCCGGTACAGCGCCTCGGGCGCATGGCTGGTGGTCTCGTAATTGTCGACCACGTTCTGGAAGCGGATCTGCGCCGCGATCCACTTGCCCGAGCGTTCGTAATGCCGCCCGATCTCCATTTCCTTGCCCGCGAGGTGATCGCGCACGAGGTCGATCTTGAGCCGCGCATCGGCGGCATAGTCGCTGTTGGGGAAGCGGCGGTTGATCTCGTTAAGCGCGGTCAGCGCCTGGTCGGTGATCTTCTGGTCGCGCTGCACGTCGCTGATCTGCTCGTAATAGCTGAGCGCGATCAGGTAGAAGGCATAGGGCGCGTCCTTGTTGCCCGGGTGGATCTGCAGGAACCGCTGCGATGCGGCGATCGCCTTGTTGTAATCCTTGGCAACGTAATAGCTGAACGAACCCATCAACTGCGCACGGCGCGCCCAGGGCGAATAGGGGTGCTGGCGCTCGACTTCGTCGAACAGCGCGGCAGCCATTTCGGCCTGGCCATTGTCGAGCCGGCGCTTGGCTTCCCAGTAGAGCGATTCCACGTCGCGCGCGACATAGGCAGTGTCGCGCGGGCCATTGTCGCGCCCGGCGCAGCCGGCAGTGAGGACAGTCGCACCCGCCAGCGCGGCGCCGAGGATGAGCTTGGTTGCGGAACGGGTCTGGGTCGTCATGGGAAGCAGCCTATAGCCAGCGTCCCGATGAACGCCAAGTGAAGTTCGCCGCCCTGTCCCCCGCGCGTCGCCATGCCGCGACGCCCTTCCCGGGTCGTCCCGTGCGTCCGGTCAGACCTGGCCGACGATTTCCTCGGGCGCATCCCACAGCAGGTGACGGTTCTCGAGCATCACCAAATTGGCGCTGCGGACCACCTCGCCCTTGGTGCGGTAGCCGAGCAATTGTTCGGCCTGCGTGTCGGGGTTGCTGGTCAGCACGCGCAATTCCTCCGACGTGAAATCGCTTAGCCCGCGGGCGCGTTCGATTCCCTTGCTGTCGTAGATGTGCAGCACGTCGCCGCGCGTGAAATCGCCGGTCATCGAGATCACGTCCTCGCGCCGGATCGGGCGATCTCCGCTGAGCGAGGCGGCCAGCGAATCCGAGATCACGAGGCTCCCCGCCATCTGCAGGCGGTTGGCGATCCAGCTGTCCCAGCCCGACAGCGGGTTGGGATGCGGCAGGATCTTCGTCGAACGACGCGAACCATCGAGCACGCTCGAAACCGGGTGGTCGACCTCGCCTTGGGCGATCCATGTGGTGACCCCCGCTTCCTGCGCCATGTTCGCCGCGAGCAGCTTGGTTTCCATCCCGCCGGTGCCCAGCGTGCTCTTCCCCTTGGTCGCATCCATATACATGCCGACATCCTCGACCTCGGCGATGAACTTGGCCCCCGGCTCGTCCGGATTGCGATCGTACAACCCGTCGACCCCGGTAAGGATGACGAAATCATCCGCCCCGACCATCTGCGCGACCTTGGCCGCCAGCCGGTCGTTGTCGCCGACACGGATTTCCTCGGTGGTGATGGTGTCGTTCTCGTTGACGATCGGCACCACGTTCGATTCGAGCAGGCGATGCACCGTATTGCGCGTGTTGAGGAAGCGCCGGTGGTCTTCGAAATCGCCGAGAGTCAGCAGCACCTGCGCGATATCGAAGCCGAATTCGTGCCCCACTTGCTTGTAGGCGTTGAGCAGCAAGGGCATGCCGCAGGCTGCAGCCGCCTGCTTGTCGGAAACTCCTGCGCTTTCGGGCGTTTCACCGATGATGCGCAAGCCCAGCGCGACCGAGCCCGACGAACATAGGATGACGTTCGTCCCTTCGGCGCGAAGCTGGGCAATATCCTCGAGCAGGCGCTGGAGGAAGCCATAGCGCGGCGTGAGGAGTTCAAGGTTGGCAAGGAGGGCCGAACCGATTTTGACGACAATGTTTCGCTTTTTGGTCATGCTTTCCAAAAGTTGCGGAGGCTTGAAATATCTAGAGCGTAATATAGATAGTGATGGTGCAGCGCACAACCACAATCTGCCGAATATCGGCCAAGCGCTTAAAACATGGTAACTGTCAAAGTAGCAGTCGAGTTCCCGGGCGTCGGGAATTCTGTAGTCAAGTAAGCGGAAGAAATCACAAGAGCATATAGGCTCGGAAACGGATTTTAGTCATTACGAAAACTGTTTGTATTGTCGGATGCGGAAAAATGGGTTCCGCTTTACTTTCGCAATGGGTCGAGGGCCCCGAAGCGATAACCGTGGTCGATCCCGCGGGCAGCGATGTGCCCGATGGGGTCACGCTGGTTGCCGACCGCGGCGATATCGCCGGGCAGCGCTTCGATCTCGTCATCGCGGCGGTCAAGCCGCAGCTGATCGACGATATCCTCGCCGGCTATACCGAACATCTCGCACCCGGCGGCTACGTACTTTCGATCGCCGCGGGCTATTCCGCAGGTCGCCTGTCGACGCTGATGGGCGATGCGCCCGTCATCCGCACCATGCCCAACCTTCCCGCTGCTATTGGCCAGGGTGTCAGCGGCATTTGCCCGGGCCCGCATGCAACGGGCGATCACGTCGCCCATGCCGAGGCCTTCATGCGCCGAGCGGGCGCAACGATCACCGTCGACAGCGAAGAGAAGCTCGACCGCGTCACTGCAGTTGCAGGCTCGGGTCCGGGCTACGTCTTCGAAATCGCACGCGCCTACGCCGAGGCGGCGATGGCGCAGGGCTTCGACGAGGACGAAGCGCGCGACATGGTGCTGGGCACGATCGGCGGTGCGATCGCCATGGCCAGCGAGGCCGGCGCGCCCAGCCTCGAGGAATTGCGCAATTCGGTCACCAGCAAGGGCGGCACCACCGCTGCCGGGCTCAACGCACTCAATGGCGACGGTGGCCTTTCCACCCGGCTGCATGATACACTGCAGGCCGCATACGACCGGGCGGTCGAGCTGCGCTGATGCCCAGCGCCTCCCGCCCCGACACACGATAACGGAAGATTTTTATGACCGACCAGACACTTGATCCGCAAATCCATATCCATGAACTGGGCCAGCGCGCGCGCAAGGCGGCGCGTGGCCTGCTATCGGCCAGCACCGATGCGAAGAACACCGCGCTGCGCGAAGCCGCCAAGGCGCTGCGCAGCCGGACCGGCGAATTGCTGGAGGCCAACGCCGAAGACGTAAAAAGCGTCGAGGGCAGCAAGCCCGAAAGCTTCATCGACCGCCTGCGCCTGACCCAAGACCGGATCGAAGGCATGGCCGGCGCGCTCGAGGAGATCGCCGAATTGCCCGATCCCGTGGGTCGCCAGCTGGCCACCTTCGAGCGCCCCAACGGCCTGACCATCGAACGCGTTGCCGTACCTATCGGCGTGATCGGCATGATCTATGAATCGCGCCCCAACGTCGGTGCGGATGCCTCCGCCCTGTGCCTCAAGTCGGGCAATGCGGTAATCCTGCGCGGCGGCAGCGAGAGCCGGCATTCGACGCGCGTAATCGTCGAATGCATGCGCGCCGGACTGAACGCGGCGGACCTTCCCGAAGATGCGGTGCAGACCGTGGGCACCACCGACCGCAATGCCGTCGCCGCATTGCTCAAGGCCGATCAATTCGTCGACCTCGTGATTCCGCGCGGCGGACGCGGGCTTGTGGAACTGGTCCGCGACCAGGCCAGCGTGCCCACGCTGCTCCACCTCGATGGCAATTGCCACAGCTATGTCCATGCGGCAGCCGATCTCGACAAGGCGGTCAAGGTGATCCGCAATGCGAAGCTGCGCCGTACCGGCGTGTGCGGCGCGACCGAAAGCGTGGTGGTCGACCGCGCGGTGGCCGCGGATTTCATTCCCAAATTTGCCGACACGATGGGGACGGATTGCGAATTGCGCGGCGATGCCGATGCAGTGGCTATCGACGACCGGCTCAAGCCCGCGACCGAGGAAGACTGGAACACCGAATATCTCGACCCGATCGCCAGCGTGAAGATCGTCGACGGCCTCGATGAAGGCATCGCCTGGGTCGAAGAGCATTCGAGCCATCATACCGATGCGATCATCACCGAGGACGGAGCCGCCGCGCGCAAGTTCATGACCAGCATCGACAGCGCGATCGTGATGCACAATGCCAGCACGCAGTTTGCCGATGGCGGTGAATTCGGCATGGGCGCGGAAATCGGCATCGCGACGGGCAAGATGCACGCGCGCGGCCCGGTCGGGCTCGAACAGCTGTGCAGCTTCAAGTACCTCGTGCACGGCGACGGACAGACCCGTCCGTAAACGACACGCTGAAAGCGTTTGAGACGGCCAGCCCGGTCTATCGGATCGGGCTGGCCGCTGCTTTGTCGGGATCGATGATTTCCTGCGGTATCGCTACCGGCACATTGCGATATTCGTAAACGGGGATCGCCGAGGCAGCCGTAATGCTCGCGCCGTGCGGCGTCGCAGGCGTATCGGCCGACGCCGCCCAGGGCGATGGCGCGCCCGGCGCCGATACAGGCTGCGGATCGCCGCTTCCCCGGCTCAATATCCGGCGTGCCTGTTCGGTCTGCGCGGCGTCCGCCTGCGCAATGTTCGACACCGCCCCGCCCTCGCCCAGCATGGCGAGGACCAGCAGCATCACCGCCGCCGCGATCGACAAGGCGAACTTGCTGTTCATCCAGTCCTCAACAGGCGTTGGTGGCCAGTCGCTGGATATTGGAAATATCCTGGTCGTTGCGCTCGCGTACGTTGAAGGCGCTCTCGTAGCGCAGGTCGATCCCGTTGCTGACGATGCTCGGCAGGATCCTGGGCGTGTAGCGATAGGACACTTCGGCGAACATCACCGCGGTGCCTTCGGCGGCGCGGATCCGCGAATTGAGCGATCCCATGCCCAGCGCCAGCGAATTGTCGTTCTTGCCCGTGCCTTCGGCGCCGTAGCGTGGCGACACCGGGAGCGCGCCATAGCAGCGTTGCCAGGTGATCATCTGGCCCGCCCGGCTGCCCGTCTGCTTGTTGGGTTCGAGCGACGACAGGATCACGCGCGCGTCGCGGTGGAAATCGCCCCCGCCGACCAGGTTCGCGCCCGCGAACACTTCATAGATATCGGCCTCATCGATCTTGGTCCGCACGCGTCCGGCGTTATCGGCCACGCTGATCGCGACCTGGCTCATCCGCATATGCGCCATCACCAGACTGATGATTTCGAGCCCGCCGAACAGCAGCGTCACGAAGATCGGCAGCGAAATGGCAAACTCGGTCAGTGCGATGCCGCTGCGCGACGCGCGCAGCCGTGCGAGCAGGCCGGTCACGGGGATCGGCCGCCGGAGAGGGATTGGCCGCCGGATAAGAGCGAATTCGGTCATACGCATACGGTCGGCGGCACCTTCTGCACCGCATAGGGCTGGTTGCGGATCGCGCTGGTCGCGGTGATCGCATATTCGGGCGAGACGTCGAGAAAACGATGGATCGGGAACAGCCGCGGCATTGCCAGTTCGACCTTGTAAAACACCACGTCGTCCGCGCCGCCGCGCCCGGTGCGTCCTGCGCCCTCGTCGAAGCTGCCGTTCTCGTTGAGATCGACAAAACAGTCACCCGCGTCGTAGCGCCCGTTGCGGTTGTTGTCGGAGACCAGCTTTTCGCTGCGGCCGATGCCGGAGAAATCGTAGAAACTGGTCATCGAGATCCGATAGGTCGCGTTGCGCGCGACCACGTCGGACCGGGTGCGGATGGCGCAGTCGATCTTCTTCTCCACGGTTTCGCCCGAACAGGAAATGCCCGGTGCCTCGAGCGAGCTGCTGCGGGCGACATCGTTGAGCGCCCCCTGCACCACCGAGCGCAGATAGGCCTGGTAGCCGAGGTCGAGCCCGCCGAAGAGGAACAGCACCAGCGGCACCAGTACCAGCGCGAATTCGACGATTGCCGCGCCGCGTTGCGCGCGCCGCAGCCGGGCCAGCAGCGCGATCACTGCGTCAGCCTCAGCGCGCCGATCTGGTTGCCGATCTGGCGGAACTTGGCGATCAGCGCGGTGCGGTTGGCGGCCGTGTCGGCCTGCGCCGGGCTGCTCGCGCAGCCGGTCAGGTTCGCGTTGAGCCCGGTGGCGAAGCCGATCACCCAGACCGAGGTGTTGGTGTTCTTGGCCGCGTTGCAGGCCATGCGGAAGCGCTGCTCGTGGCGTGCCACCAGGTTCTTGACCGTGGAATTGTTCGGATCGTCAGACGAACAGCCGCCGCTGCCGCGCACGCGCATATCGTTCCGCTCGAGCCCGTAGGAGCCATAGACGTTGCAATAGGCGGTCTGGTCGCCGTCGGTCATGAAGATCACGTGACGGTTGCAGGGCATGCCGTTGTAGACATCGCAGCTGTCGCCGAACACGCCGCCGGTCGAGATGAACCGCGCGCCCCAGATCATGCCGATGTCGTGATAGGTCCCCCCGACCGTCTGCAGCCCCTTCACATAGCCGTCGAGCGCGCCGCGGCCCCACACCTGCAGCCGCCGCGCCTCCGTCGGGCAGGCCCAGTAACCGGACTCGTAACTGTTGCCCTTTATCCACCCGGTGGTGCTGCTCGCGCCGGCGGTCGAATTGGCAGAGCCGGTGCCCGCATTGCGCTGGTAGATGAGATCGGGGACCATCGCCCGCCAGCGCGTGGCATCGCTGTTGGGCACGAGGTTGATATCGAGGTCATGCGCCCCCGCGGGGATCGCGAGGCTGCTGCCGCCATCGATCGAGGTCACCGTGTCGCGCTCCTCGATGCAGCCGTTCCACACCGCATTGCCGATTCCGCCACCGGTCACCGCGCCCGCCAGCGTCTGCGCATTGTACGCGCCCGCGGTCCGCACCGTCCCCTCCGCCGTGGGCGCGATGGGCATTGCACCGCCCGGCTTGAGATAGTCGCCGATCGCGTATTCGCTGTGGCGATAGGTCCAGCCATTGTGCGCATAGGCGGTGTCGTAGGTGGTCGTCTCGACGATCTTCCACCGCCGGCAGCTGCCGCTCTGCCCGTTGTAGTTCCAGTTCTGCGCCTTGACGTAGCCGCTGCTCGAGGCCGTCCCCTGGTACCTGGTCACCACCTTGGGCGAAGGCGCGCCGGGGTTCGAGGTCACGTCGTTCGCGCCGACATAGCTCTGGCACTGCGTCTCGGTGCGCGTGCCGTTGTAGACTTCCCAGTCCGCGCTCGTCGTCGGCGTGTTGGCGGTGTAGACCGGCTTGGTCATGTTCGACACGCGCGAGGGCACGGTCACGCTCGCGCGCAAATTCGCCGGATCGTCGGCATAGAGCAGCCGCCCGACATTGACCGTGCTCGAATAGGGCACCACGCCATAACGCAGCCGCAACCCCTGCGAGGCGAGCTGCGCCTGGATCGGCGCGAGCTCGTCATACAGCGCCATCACCGCGTCCTGCAGCGCCTCGATCTTGCGCGTCCCGTCGACCGCCTCATTCATCGAACCGGTCACGTCGAGCACCAGCACGATGTCGGTGTTGACGAAATTGAGCGAGGCATCGCAGCTCACCGCCACCGGCAGGGTGGAGAAACCGAACATCTGCATCACCACCGTCGGGATCCTGGCATCGGCGGCGATCCGGATCACCCCCGCCTCGGGCTTGCTCACCGCGGGATTGAACCGGCTCGCGCCATACAGCCCCTGCGGATAGTTGAAGAAGAAGAACTCGAGCCCCGTCGCGCGCACCGCCTCGGTCAGCTCGTCGTCCTTCATCACCCGCCGCGCGGCAAGGCTCGCGGCGTCGCAGGCGCTCTGCATCTTGGCCTTGGCCATATAGGCGCGGCTCAGATCGATGCCGCTACCGATCATGATGGTCAGCGGCACCAGCGCCGCACCCACGATGGCCAGCACGTTGCCCCGCTCATTACGCCGCAGACGTGCCAGGAGACGACACACAGATGCCATCGCTCGATACTTTCGAAATGGGGTTGGACCCGGCACCCGATGCACCGCCCCCGCCTGACACTTATCGTGGCCGGGTTAAGATTCGGTAAGCGGGATGTGGGTTGGGTTGCTTGTTTTGCGCACCCGCATCCGCGGGCGCGTCCTCGGAGGAGTCTTTGCGTTACGCACCCGCATCCGCGGGTGCATCCTCGGGGCTGTTCCTCCGTCGCTGCGCTCCTACGGGCCCCTGCGGGCGGCCGGTCGGCCTTGCCGGGCCTCCGCCGGCCCGGATCTGGCACGATGGAGCAAGCGGGCGCTGGTTCCGAGCCGCAGGCGAGGCAAGGGCGACCGCCCGCCCGCAGCGGGTGCAGCTTGCTGCACATCTAGCGAGGACGAACCCGCGGATGCGGGTTCGAAAAGAAAAGACTCCTCCCCCCTCCCCCGCAATTTTCCTACTCGCGCCAAATCTGCTCCACCCTCGCAGATGACCGACCACGACCACGACCCCGACACCGGCACCACCCAACACCCCCGCACCGCACGCGGCACGCTGCCCGCCTTCACCCCCGTCCCGCGCGCGAAGGAACGCTCGAACGGGTGGAAGCCGCACGTCCAGCGCGCCTTTATCGAGGCGCTGGCGGATACCGGCAGCGTCGCCAGCGCCTGCCGCGCGGTCGGCCGTGCCGAGGTCGGCGCCTACCTCCTGCGCCGCCACCCCGAGGCCGCCAGCTTCCGCGCCGCCTGGCAAGCCGCGCTCGATCTCGGCATCCAGCGGATCGAGGATGTCGCGATGGACCGCGCTTTGAACGGGGTCGAGGTGCCGGTCTATTCCTATGGCAAGCTCGTCGGCAGCCGCACGGTGCACAACGACCGGCTGCTGATGTTCATGCTGCGCAACCGCGCGCCCGAACGCTTTGCCGAAGGGAGGCCCAAGGGCCCCGACGCGGTGGGCAAGATGGAGCGCGAGCGGCTCAAGAAGCAATGGCGCAAGGAATGGGAGGCCGAGCGCAACGCTGCCGCGGGCGAGGAAGAGGCCGAGACGCTGCGCTCGCTCAACGCCAAGCTCAACGCGGGCTACGAGAACTGGCACGCCCAGCTGAGCCCCCGCACCCGCGCGGCATGGGCGGAGTACAAGCGGCTGGAGGCGCTCGACCGCGAGGAAGGCTACCTCTGCTACGACGACCCCGAACACGAGCTCTACGACGATCCCGAAGCGCGGTGGGACGCGGCGGAAGAGGCGATGCCGCTACCGTCGCCCGAGGGAAGCGCGTGTGAGGCGCCGGAAGAGATGCCGGAAGCCACGGGGCCCCGGTGTCGAACGATCAAGGATGCGGGGTGGGATTGAGGGCGCATTACCCGCACGCCCCGCGGATCGTTGGGCCCGCACCGGTCTGGCGCTCGACCGCGAGGCGTTGCCGAGTGCACGCGCGGAGTCGGATCATTCGCTGTATAGGGAGTGGGCGGAAGAACAGGCCCGCGCCAGGTGGCAGGCGCCCGAGGAGGAAGAGCAGGTCATCGCCTCGATCAACACCAAGCTGGAACCGATGCACGACCGCGGCCTTGCCGCGATGAGCCCCCGCACCCGCGCGGCCCAGGAGGAATTCAAGCAGCTCGAAGCACTCGACAAGGCGGATGGCTATTCCCCCTACAACGACCCAGAGCACCCAAACTATATCGACCGAGAGCACGCCGCCCGCAAACCAGACCCGGTGCCCCTACCCCCGCCCGATTGGGCCAAGCGCGAGGGGGAGGACAAAAAGCTCAACGCACCGGGAGACCCGCGCTGGCAGTCGATCAGGATGGGGGTGAGGATAATCCGACGGATTGACGCCTCTTTTTCACGCCACTACCCGGTACAACAGCAGTTATGGCTTGGCCCGAAACAACGATAAAACGACCGCGCCCTCAAGGTGCTGAGGGGAAATCTCCTTTCCGCTATCCAGGCGGGAAGGCTTATCTGCTGCCGGAAATTGCGGACGCTATACGGTCGTCGGGCGCTCAGATTTCCTATTACGCAGAGCCTTTCGCTGGAGGAGCAGGCGCTGCCATAGAACTGCTATCCCTAGGCGCAGTCAACAAAGTCTTTCTCAACGACGCTGATCCTAGAATTGCTGCAGCGTGGCAAGCGATGCTTTACGAAAGTGCTGCCTTCATAGATCTGCTCCAAGGCGCCAGTTTAAGCCTAGAGACTTGGCATCATTACAATGATCTAGTGAAAAATCCGAGCCTCGCAAATAGCAAACTTGAGCTCGGCTTTGCGACCTTCTTTATGAATCGTACAAATAGGTCAGGAATTGTGCTCGGGGCCGGCCCAATCGGTGGATATGAGCAGAAGGGAAAATGGAAACTCGGAGTCCGTTTTTATCGCGAGACAATGGAAAAGAGGGTAAGGTGGCTAGCCGAGCGACGAGAGCTTATTAAAGTCACCAACTTCGACGGAGTGGAATTTATTCGAAGTTTCCAGGCCAGGAAGGCCAGACAAACCTTCTTTTTTATTGACCCACCCTACGTTGGGGCCGGCAGCAGGCTTTATTTAAATCAAATGAATATAGCCAAGCATGAGGATCTCGCCAACACCCTACGTAGAAAGAAGTCAATCGAAAATTGGCTGATAACATATGATGACTGCCTCCTCATCCGCGACCTGTATTCAGGCTTCTCTATTCAAAGCTCTCCGATTAGGTATAGCCTTCAAAACAAACGTACGGAAAATGAGGTGAAAATTTCGCCCTTAGCTGCGTAGCTGCTCAATAACTTTTTGGGACCACTCCACGACAAGATCAAAATCTTCGAAGCCTTGGATTTTAGAGGTCTCATCTGCTTTAAGCTGGAATGCTGACGCTGTCGCTATCGAGATTCGGTCGCGATCCAGCATGATACCAAATTGTCGTTCTTCGTGCTCCAAGGTAGCCCTCCGAAGGGCATAAGGATCGCAAACCTCTTGGATCGTAGCCCTAGCGTCAGTGATGTTAAACGGCATCACCATCGCGGGCGTGAACCATTCGTAGCTCGCACCCCCAAACCAACCCTTTAAGCTCTTAGCGCGATCGACGACCGATTTTCCAGACCAATTGCGCCCAGAAGCAACCTGGCCAATGACAAGAATCTTGGCTCCCATTTTGTCGCCGAAGTCCAACCAACCAATAAGGTCGATGCCTGCATCGTTCTCTTGATTTGGAGCGCCGACCGGGACGTTCTCCACAGGGGCGTAGGCACCAAATTGCTGCCAAATACTTTGATGAGCTGCCAGAAAGGTTGAACCGTCCGGCCGCGGATAGCCAAATGAGTAGACCTCTCCGCCAAGGTATCCTCCAAGGGCGACTGTCGCGCATACTTGTAGGATTTGCCCATACCTATACTCCGAATGCACGAGGTTCGTATCGGTAAGAACATCGCTGTCTTTTGCGTCTATGGTGATGATCCCATGACGAATTGCGGATATTAGCAGACAACATATGTATGCTGCCCGCCCTTCTTTACCGCGGCCAAATCCGCGAAGCTTTATTTTTGGCGCCCCGCCCAAAGCGGACTTGGGTTCCTCGAAATCGAATGGGTAATGATCTCCCAGCGTAGAGGATCGACGCTCAAGTTCTGCTACTGTGGAGCGTAGGACCTCACTGTTACCTTCAGCCAGTATTTCTTGCTCTAGGTCTTCCCCTGTTTCTTGGTCATAGGACCTTCTGCTCTCCCTGCCGCTGTCCTGTATGCGTAAGAGTTTATCGACCTCAGAAGTCCCAACTGATCGCTCCGGCTGCTGAATAGCCAAGATTTCCATCCAATCCACAAGACGACTAACACGTTGATTAACGTCAGGACTAGTCAGAATCATTTGCTAATCCAGCCAGCGGATCGTCTTGACGCCCATGCATCGCATCTCGCAAAGTTAGAATGGTTTTACCCATATTTGCAACCACTTGCATAAGCGCAGGGTTACCATCATAGTTGTCCGCCATCGCCAAAGCATTAGAACAACTGCGAGCTGCCTGCCGCAAGGCTATTTCGAAGCGATCCTCCGCTGGCGTTAGAACAGCTGTCGCTGAGACCAAATCTCTATTGGCAACTAGTTCCTCGTAAGCAGCCTCGTGCGCGATAACGCGCACCAGGTTGGAAAGGTCAGGGTTCTGCGTTCGAATAACTCCAGGCTCTTCCCGGTTTTTCTGGCCAAATAGCCAGCTCATAGCCTGCAAGAGAGCATCGGTCCTATTTGTAGGAATGTCGTCCGGTTCAATCACCTCTCGTGTCGCTTTAGAAATTCCCAGATAATTCCGGAAATCTGGTCTCGTAAGAGCGGTGTATAAATGCGAAATCGGTAACGGTGGAGTGGTTGTAACTTGCGAAGGATCAAACCCTGCGGCGATAGCCCTCTGCAGAACATTCCAACCGTTTATGAGCCTTAAGACAGTTAGGTGGCTATCTCCGAGAGTGCGACTTACAATGTCAACGTCTTGCCCATCAGCAACCCATTCGGCTGCAAACTTTGCCTTCGCTAAAGCGTCCCATTTGAATGGGCCATTGATATGCTTGAAGCCGATGTAGACGTTTGCTTCACTGCGGTTTCTCGCATAACGAACACTGATAGAGTCAGGCTCACTGTTGGGATGCACCTCCCCGATCTCTGGAAGCTTGTAGCCTACACGTCCACGTAATTCAGCATCTGCAATTAGCTTGAGTGCTGCGAGCCTCCGGTTCCCTTCGAAGACCACATTAGAATTTTCTTCTGCAAGAAGCGGTTCGTAGTCGAGCCATCCAGCCGTCAAGATCGACACGACAAGCTCGTCCACATCGTATTCAACTAGAAGATGCTTGATCACTTCATCTTCGTTAGAAAATTCCGCATCAACTATTCTAGGATTGTCTCTGTCGAGCCTCAGTTCGACCGGGGCAATCGGATATGTCGAATTGTTTTGGTCAGAGCTTCCGTCGGCCATCCGTGTTTCCTGATTTTTGGGAGAGACTAGGGCTCGGCGGGTCAAAAGCAAGCTACGAAGCCGCTAAATTTCTGAGACGCTTAGCCTCTCATTCCTCCCCCATCCGCAGCGCCGCAATGAAGGCTTCCTGCGGGATGCTCACATTCCCATACTCGCGCATCCGGGCCTTGCCCTTCTTCTGCTTCTCGAGCAGCTTTTTCTTGCGCGTGATGTCGCCGCCGTAGCACTTCGCGGTTACGTCCTTGCGCAGCGCGGCGATGGTTTCGCGGGCGATGATCTTGCCGCCGATCGCGGCCTGGATCGGGATCTTGAACAGGTGCCGCGGGATGAGGTCCTTCAGCCGCTCGCACATGCCGCGGCCGCGTTCCTCGGCCACGCTGCGGTGGACGATCAGCGATAGCGCGTCGACCGGTTCGTTGTTGACGAGGATGTTCATCTTGACGAGGTCGCCCTCGCGCAGGCCGATCTGCTCGTAATCGAAGCTCGCATAGCCGCGGCTGATCGACTTGAGGCGGTCGTAGAAGTCGAACACCACCTCGTTCAGCGGCAGTTCGTAGCTCACCTGTGCGCGGCCGCCGACATAGGTCAGGTCGGTCTGGATGCCGCGGCGGTCCTGGCACAGCTTGAGGATGGCGCCGAGATATTCGTCGGGCGTGTAGATCACCGCCTTGATCCACGGTTCCTCGACCGCGTCGATGCGGTTGACGTCGGGCCAGTCGGCGGGGTTGTGGATGTCGATCGTCTTGGCATCCTCGGTCTTGGTGTGGCCGAGGTGCACGCGGTAGACCACGGATGGTGCGGTGGTGATGAGGTCGAGATCGTATTCGCGGGAGAGGCGTTCCTGGATGATTTCCAAGTGCAGCAGGCCGAGGAAGCCCGCGCGGAAGCCGAAGCCCAGCGCGGCGGAGCTTTCCATCTCGTAGCTGAAGCTGGCATCGTTCAAACGCAGCTTGCCGATGCTCTCGCGCAATTTCTCGAAATCGGCGGCGTCGACGGGGAACAGCCCGCAGAAGACCACCGGCTGGACTTCCTTGTAGCCCGGCAGCGCCTTCTCCGCCCCGCCCTTGACCGTGGTGATCGTGTCGCCGACGCGCGCCTGTTCGACTTCCTTGATCTGCGCGGTGATGAAGCCGATCTCGCCCGGGCCCAGCTCGGGCAAATCGGTGCGCTTGGGGGTGAAGCAGCCGACGCGGTCGATCAGATGCTGCGTGCCGCCCTGCATGAACTTGACGTTGAGGCCCTTCTTGATGACGCCGTCCATCACGCGCACGAGGATGACCACGCCGAGATAGGGGTCGTACCAGCTGTCGACCAGCATCGCCTTCAATGGCGCGTCGCGGTCGCCCGTGGGGGCGGGAATGCGCCGGACCAGCGCCTCGAGCGTGTCCTCGATGCCGATGCCCGACTTGGCGCTGGTGAGGACCGCGCCGCCCTCTTCCCACGCGCCGGTCGCCTCGATGCCGACGATTTCCTCGATCTCCTCGGCGACCCGCTCGGGTTCGGCGGCGGGGAGGTCGATCTTGTTGATCACGGGGACGATCTCGTGGTCGTGCTCGATCGACTGGTAGACATTGGCGAGCGTCTGCGCCTCGACGCCCTGCGCCGCGTCGACGACGAGGAGCGCGCCCTCGCAGGCGGCGAGGCTGCGCGAGACTTCATAGGCGAAGTCGACATGGCCGGGCGTGTCCATGAGGTTGAGCTCATAGGTCTCGCCATCGCGCGCGGTGTAGTTGAGGCGCACGGTCTGCGCCTTGATGGTGATGCCGCGTTCCTTCTCGATGTCCATGTTATCAAGCACTTGCTCGGACATCTCGCGGTCGGTCAGCCCCCCGCAATGCTGGATCAGCCGGTCGGCAAGCGTCGACTTGCCATGGTCGATATGGGCAATGATGCTGAAATTGCGGATTTTCGAGAGATCGGTCATAAAAACTGCTTAAGCGAAAATGATGGCACACAGAATGCCTTGCGCGCGCCTTAGCTGCGCGCGGCAATCTCGCCAAGCGTGCTGTGCGGTGTGATGTTGCGAAGCGGGATTGCGCTTCAGTAAGCGGTGCCGGGCTTGGGACCGCCGACTTCGACCTCGACGAATTTGCGCTTCAGCGCGTCGTTCACCGCATCACCCGCGATCAGAGCATAGGGATCCTGCGGCAGAGCGGCGAGCGGGCGGCCGGCGGCCTCGATCTGGTAGGGTGAAACGCGGTGGCGGGTGCACAGGCCATCGGCGCCGTCGCTGATAAGGGGAGTCTCGAATTCGACCCCCTGCACCGCCCCGCGCGACCGCCGTACGGTGGCGACCGCCAATTGGCCGTTCCCGAGATCGAGCACCACTTGCGTACCCGGTGGCACGTCCATCACGCCCTCGATCATCGCGCCGGTCTTCGACAAATTGCGCATCACCACGCGGTAGCGGCTATCTTCGTGGATCAGCCCGATCCGGCGGAACACGGTCTTGCGCGCAGCGCGGTGCTTGGCGGGCCCGCGCGGCTCGTATTTCAATTGCTTCTTCTCGAGACGCTGGAGCAGGTCCTCGTTGGGCACGGCGCGCGAAAAGATATGCCCCTGCACCAATGTGGCGCCGCGCTCGGTAACGAGGTCGAGTTCGTCTTCGGATTCGACGCCCTCGGCGACGGTCTCCATGTCCAGTGCAGCGGCCAGGCTGACGATCGCCTGCATGATCGCCGCATTGTTGTTGTCGGGCTCGGTGGCACCGCGCACGAAGCTCTGGTCGATTTTGATCTTGTCGAATGGCGCGGTGCGCAGATAGCTGAGCGAGCTGTAACCGGTACCGAAATCGTCAAGCGCCAATTTCACCCCGATCGCCTTGAGATCTTCGAACACCCTCTGCGTGCCGCCATTGTCGCCGAGGAAGACGCTTTCGGTAATTTCCAGCTCGAGCCGCTCGGGCGGCAGACCGCTCTGCTTGAGTGCGCGGCTGACGATCTGCGGGAAATCGTCCTGGGTGAACTGGACCGCCGAAACGTTCACCGCAACGCGCAGATCCACCGGCCAGGCCCGCGCATCGCGACACACTTCGTGCAATGCCCATTCGCCCATCGCCTTGATCACGCCGATTTCTTCGGCGATGGGGATGAACACGTCGGGCCGGATGTCCCCACGGTCGGGGTGGTGCCAGCGCATCAGGGCTTCGCAGCTGCGCACCAGCCGCGTCTTGGTACAGACGACCGGCTGATAGTGCATGACCAGCTGCCCCTTGTCGATCGCATCGCGCAAGTCCTGCTCGATCTGGCGACGCAGCTTCGCCCCATCGGCGAGATCGCTCGAATAGAACCGATACTGTCCGCGCCCCCCGCCATTGGCGGCTTGGACGGCGAGTTCGGCCGCAGTGATCAGCGCGTCGGCATCGAGACCGTCATAGGGCGCGACCGCGACCCCCACCGTGGTCCCGATTATCGCGCGCGAACCTTCGACCGAATAGGGCTGCGAGAGCAGCTGAATGACCCTCTGCGCAAGATCGCCCAGCGTGCCGCGATCGTCCGTGTCGGGCAGGACGATCTGGAAAGCGTTACCACCGCGACGCGCAATTTCGGCCTTGCCGCCGGCAATCCGTTCGAGGCGAGCTGCCGCCTGCTTGAGCAGTTCATCGCCTGCCGCATGACCGAGCGTTTCATTGATGTGCTTGAACCGGTCGAGATTGATGATCAGCAGGGCACAGGATCGCTTGGTATTGCGATACGCCTTGAGCATCTCCGTCAGCCGAAGATTGGCGCGCTGGCTGTTGGGCAGGCCCGTCACGGGATCGAATTGGGCGAGCCGTTCGGCATCGCGCTGACTTTCGCGCGCCTCGGTAATGTCCTTCGCACTTCCGCGATAGCCGACGAATTCGTCATTGGCGTCGAATTGCGGCTTGCCGGCGATCTCCCACCAGACCTCGCGTCCTTCGATAGCCAGGCGAACGTTGAGCTGGCTGATCGAATTGCGCGCGCGCAGGAGAAAGGTCAGCGGGCGTTCGGGGCGATCGGGATCATCGGCCTGTTCGGCGATAAACAATTCACCCAGTGACTTGCCGATCGCCTCTCCCGTTTCCCAGCCAAGCTCGCGTTCAGCATTGGGAGAGAGGTAGATGAGCCGGCCCTCCGAATCCGTCGCCCAGAACCAGCCCAGGCCCGCCGCTTCGAAGCTGTCCAGCAATTCGACCCGACGCGCGATATCGGATGCTCCGATGGGGCGCAGGGCAGACCCGTCCGCAGTACCGCTGCGTTCAGTCCGCCCTCGCCCTGCGCGCGAGAAAAACCCTGCCATGGTGAATTCGGCTCCCGAATGATGAGGACGCGACGCATCCGCCGGTGTCCCGAGTAGACATGAAGGTAACCATGAATCCTTGCCAAACGAATAACCACGGCGCGATGCGCTGACGGGACGGGCTGCTTGCCAGCATGGGGGCAATCGTGCTTCATCCCGCGCTCCGGAAGGGAGAGATGCATGCGACATATCGCGATCGTCGGTTCGGGCCCGGCTGGCTATTACACCGCCGAGGCTGCGGTAAAACAATGGGGTGAGGATGCCAGGGTCGATATCTTCGACAAGCTGCCCGTCCCATTCGGTCTGATCCGTACCGGTGTCGCCCCCGATCATCAATCGATCAAGGCGGTTGCGCGCCGCTACGAAAAGACCGCGATCGGCGACACCGTCCGTTTTGCCGGAAATGTCGAAATCGGCCGCGACATTGCGATCGAGGAATTGACCGAACTGTACGACGCCGTGATTCTGGCTACCGGTGCACCGCGCGATCGCGACTTGCCCATCCCCGGCGCGGACAGTGCGAACGTCTTCGGTAGTGCAGCTTTCGTAGGCTGGTACAACGGCCATCCGGAATATGCCGCGCTCGCCCCGGACCTGTCCGGTCGCCATGCGGTCATTGTCGGCATGGGCAATGTCGCACTCGATGTGGCGCGCATCCTGTCGAAGACCGAAGCCGAATTCGAAGGGTCCGACATCGTGGCGCATGCGCTTGAGCGGCTGCGCGACAGCAACATCGAGACGATAACGATCCTCGGTCGTCGCGGGCCTCACCAAATCATGATGACGCCGAAGGAACTTGGCGAATTGCTGCGCCTCGAACGCGCCGTCCCCCGCGTCGAGAACGCCGATCTCCCTCCTCCTGAGAGCGACGATATGCTCGATCCGGGGCAGCGCAAGTCGGTCACGCTGCTGCGCGAATTCGCCGCGCTTTCCCCATTCGACCGTACGGGCAAGGCTCTCTCGATCAACTTCGACTTTTTCGCCAGCCCCACCCTTATCGAACAGGAAGGAGGCCAGCTGTCGGGGCTGGTGGTCGAGCGCACCGAGTTGAAGGACGGGCGCGCCGTCGGATCGGGCGAAACCTATCGCATCCCCGCCGATCTGCTGGTCAGCTGCATCGGATACCGGACATCGCCCATTGTCGGGGTTCCGTTCGACGAGCGCGCGGGCCGGTTTCCAAACGAAGAAGGACGAATAGCGCCCGCGCTCTATTGCGTCGGCTGGGCCAAACGCGGTCCCAGCGGCACGATCGGAACCAACCGGCCCGATGGTTATGCCGTGATCGAAAAGGTCGCGGAAGACATTGGCGAAGGAGCCGGAAAGCGCGGCCGCGAGGGCTTCGACGAGCTTGCGCAGAAGCGTGCGCTCGACGTCGTTACCTTCCGCGACTGGCAACGGATTGAAGAAGCCGAAATTGCCGCGGCACGCAGCGGTGCCCCGCGCGAGAAGTTCGTCGATATAGAGAGCATGATTGCCGCGCGGGGGGCGTGACCCGCCCTACTCTCCCCCGCAAGACGCTGGACTCATCGGTTGCATTGTGAGACCTTCCTCGGTGGAGAGAGGAGCACAAACATGCCCGCATATGATCTGATCATCCGCAACGGGACCATCGTCGATGGAACCGGACAGGACCGGTTTGCCGGCGATATCGCCATCAAGGACGGGCTCATTGCCCAAGTCGGAGAAGTCGGTGGCGATGCCGCCGAGGAGATCGATGCAGGCGGTCATCTGGTCACACCCGGCTTCGTCGACATCCATACGCATTACGATGGCCAGGCGACCTGGGACCAGGAATTGGCGCCCTCGAGCTGGCATGGCGTGACGACGGTCGTCATGGGCAATTGCGGCGTCGGTTTCGCACCCGCCAAGCGCGACAAGCATGAATGGCTCATCGGCTTGATGGAAGGCGTCGAGGATATTCCCGGCACCGCGTTGGCCGAAGGGATGAAATGGGACTGGGAAACCTTCCCCGAGTATCTCGACGCGCTGGAGAAACTGCCGCGCGCCGTCGATGTGGGTACGCATGTGCCGCACGGTTCGGTGCGGGCCTACGTGCTCGGCGACCGCGAGCGCCCCGGTGCGGTGCCGACCGAAAAGGACATCGAGGAAATGGGGCGCATCGTCGAGGAAGGCGTGCGTGCAGGCGCGCTCGGCTTTTCGACATCGCGCACCGTGCTGCATCGCGATATCGATGGCGAAGTCGTGCCCGGCACCACCGCCACCGCCGAGGAACTCGTCGCCATCGGCCGCGCGATGGGCCGTGCGGGCCACGGCGTGTTCGAAATGGCGAGCGACATGATGCGCGAATGGGACGAATTCGGCTGGATGGGCAAGATGAGCCGCGAAACCGGCCTACCCGTCACTTTTGCTGCGCTGCAGTCGATCGCCAAGGAACTGCCGCTTGACGAACAAATCGCCAGCATGCGCGCCGAAAACGACAATGGCGCCAATATCGTCGCGCAGATTGCCTTGCGCGGCAACGGCATCGTCATGGCCTGGCAGGGAACGGTACACCCTTTCCGGCTGAAGCCGAGCTGGAAGGACATCGAGGACCTGCCATGGGAAGAGCAGAAGGCGAAGCTCTTCGATCCCGAGTTCAAGGCGCGTATCCTGGCCGAGCAGCACGACTTCTCGGAGGTCAATCAGGACATCATGGGTCTGATCATGGTGGTTTGCGGCGGCTGGAACATGCAATTCGAAATGGACCCCGATTTCAATTACGAACCCACTGCACAGGAAAGCATATTGGAACGCGCCAAGGCGGTGGGCATGTCGGGCGACGAATATGCCTACGACCTGTTGTGCAGCGATGATGGCAAGGGCTTCATCTACTTGCCGATCCTCAACTACGCCGACGGCAACCTGGACTTCCTGATGGATCTCCAGCAGTCCGATGACACGGTGAATTCGCTGTCCGACGGCGGGGCACACTGTGGCACCATCTGCGACGCGGCTTCACCCACCTTCATGTTGCAGCACTGGGTGCGCGATCGGGCGCGCGGCACGATCGGATTGGAGAACGCCGTCAAGCGCCAATGCAGCGACACAGCCCGGCTATACGGGCTGGAGGATCGCGGGATCCTGGCGCCGGGCTATCTGGCCGATCTCAACATCATCGACATGGACCGGATCAGGCTCGGCAAACCCTGGCTCGCCTTCGACCTGCCCGCGGGCGGCAAGCGCCTGCTGCAGAAAGCCGACGGCTACATTGCGACGATCAAGAACGGCAAGGTCACCTTCCGCGAAGGGAAATGGACCGGTGAAACACCCGGCGGGCTGATCCGCGGCCCGCAGCGAGCAGAACTGCTGGAGGCGGCCGAATGAGAGCGATCCGCACGGGCGCGACGCCCTCCACGCTCGAAGCACTCGAAGTGACGGAACTCGACGAGGCGGCGGCTCCCGGCCCCGGAGAGATTACCGTCGATCTCAAGGCCAGTTCGCTCAACTACCACGACTATGCCGTGGTCAAGGGCATGATCCCGACTGCGCAGGGGCGCATTCCGATGTCCGATGGCGCGGGTGTGGTGACGGCGGTTGGCGACGGGGTTGGCGAATTCGCCGTCGGCGACCACGTCGTCAGCACCTTCTTTCCCGATTGGCTGGACGGTGGTCCTCCTTCGAGTGCCTTCACCCGGGTCCCGGGCGACGGGATCGATGGCTATGCACGCGATGCCGTGACTGCGCCCACGCACTGGTTCACGCGCGCGCCGCGGGGATACAGCCATGCCGAAGCGGCGACGCTGACCTGCGCCGGGTTGACTGCATGGCGCGCGCTATTCGTCGATTACGCGCTCAAGCCGGGGGACACGGTGCTGGTCCAGGGTACCGGCGGCGTCTCGATCTTCGCATTGCAATTTGCCAAGGCCGCAGGCGCAACGGTGATCGCCACCAGTTCTTCCGACGAGAAACTCCAACGCGTCAAGGCGATGGGCGCCGACCACCTCATCAACTACAAGGACGTGGAGGCCTGGGGCCCCAAGGCGCTCGAGATCACCGGCGGTCGCGGGGTCGACTGCGTGGTGGAAATCGGCGGCGCGGGAACGCTCGACCAGTCGATGCTGGCCACCCGCGTGGGCGGACACATCGCATTGATCGGCGTGCTCGCGGGCTTCGCCGGCCCGGTTCAGACGGCGGTGCTCTTTTCCAAGAACCTCACCGTTCAGGGGCTGACCGTGGGCAGTCGCCGGATGCAGCAGGACATGATCGCCGCGATCGAGGCGAATGGAATCAAGCCGGTCATCAGCGACACGTTCACTCTCGAGGAGCTCGCCAAGGCATTTCACCACCAGGAAAGCGGCGGACATTTCGGAAAGATCGCGATCGAGATCTAGGGCTCGATCACGATTCCCTTGGCAGGGTCCACCCTGCCCGCCACCATGTGCACAAAGACATCGCGAGCGGCGGCGAGACCCTGTTTGCGCTCGATCGTCACGCTGTCGCCCGCGTCGACGAGGAAGCCGCGCCAGCTTTCGGCCATCTGGCGCCCCGCCTCCTCGGGGCCGACCTGCTTGAACAGCGCGACCGCATGGTCGGGGGCGAAGAACAGCGTTGGCGTCGGCCCGGGGATGTCACCCGTGCCGCCCTCGCGTTGCTCGATATGCGTTGCGCCGACGAGGCATGAATAGGCCAGCGCACTGCCGAGATGTTCATGCAGGCTTTTCAGCAACCCGGCGTTGCCCGCGAAGTCCACCGACACGCTGGGCTCGCCGGCTATGCGGGTAATGTTGTTATAGGCGAAGACTTTGTCATATAGCCCGCTGTCCTCGACGAACCCGACATTTCCCGCCGAGGTGAGCCCGATACGACGGATATCGGGCGAACGGTGCTTGGCGACGCTGGCCAGCCCCATCGCGGTCTTGGACGATGCGCTGGTGAGGATTGCCTGGCGCGCGCCGAACCAGCTTTCCGAACGCATGAAATATTCGATCAGGAACCCGGTCTTGAACAGCGGTCCGAAGATCATCCGTTCTCCCTCGCGCGCGGGATCGTGTTCGGGATCGGCTGCGAGGCGCGTGTAGCTGTTGTACACCGGGCTCATCGGCTGCCGGTGTTCGGCCATGTCGGTGAACCCCGCGGCGCTGACCTTGCCCGGGACTACGTCGAGATGGGTTGCCATGGGCAGATAGCCGTAGACGCGTTCGTCCACCGCGACCTCGGGATGGTTGCTCTCGATCACCCGCGCATGGCCCCACATGGGAACGATGCCCCGACCATCGGGCGCGGGGAAGAAGTTCCAGTATCCGAAGCCGTCACCGACCACGGCATAGGTCACATTGTTTGCAGTGACCGAAAAGCTCTCGATCGCAAGCCGCACCGCGCCCGCGGCCAGTGGCCCCTGCGCGGTTTCAACCAGTTCGGTCTCGCCGATGGAATCCTTGCGGACGTGGACCTGCTGCATTCGTAATCCTCCCTCTGCGGGGAGGACGCTAGCGGCAGGCGCGCGGCAATGCGAGCGCTTAGACGCGCATCGGCATCAGGACATAAAGCGCAGGCGAATTCTCGTCCTTGCGGATCAACGTGGGCGCGCCCGCATCCGCGAGATGGATCTCCACCGTGTCGGCATCGATCTGGTTGAGAATGTCCTTCAGATAGCCCGCGTTGAAGCCGATCTCGAAACCGTCGGCGCCATATTCGGCGGGCAGTTCCTCGGTTGCGCTGCCGTTGTCCGGACTGGTGACGGTCAGCGTCACCTTGTCCTTGTCGAGCCCCATCTTGACCGCACGGGTCTTCTCGGTGGCGATCGTCGCGACACGGTCGACCCCCTCGTGGAAGCTCTTCGGATCAAGCTTGAGGAGCTTGTCATTACCCGTTGGAATAACACGCGAATAATCGGGGAACGTGCCGTCGATCAGCTTGCTGGTGAGAACCACGCCGCCTTCTCCACCAAGCGTGAAGCGGACCTTGCTGGCCGACAGATCGATCTGGACATTGCCATCGAGCGATTCTTCCAGCAGCTTGCGAAGCTCGGCCACGGCCTTCCGCGGGACGATCACATCGGGCATGCCCTCTGCACCATCGGGCCGCGGCAAGGTGAAGCGCGCAAGGCGGTGGCCGTCGGTCGCGGCGGCCTTGAGCACCGGCTCGCTGTCGTCCGAAACGTGGAAGAATATCCCGTTGAGATAGTATCGCGTCTCTTCGGTCGAGATGGCGAAGCGGGTCCGGTCGATCAGCTCGGCCAGTGTCTTGGCAGGCAATTCGAAGCTGGTCGGAAGATCACCCTCGACGATCACCGGGAAGTCGTCGCGCGGGAGCGTGGGCAACGAGAAACGGCTGCGCCCGGCCTTGATCGCCATGCGGTTCTCGGCCGCTTCGAGGCTGACCTGCGATCCGTCGGGGAGCTTTCGGGCGATATCGAACAGCAGATGCGCCGACACGGTTATCGAGCCCGCGCTGTCGACATTCGCGTCCATGTGCTCGATCACCTGGAGATCGAGGTCGGTGGCCATGACGCGCAGCGAATTATCGCCTTCCGCCTCGATCAGCACATTCGACAGGATCGGAATGGTGTTGCGGCGTTCCACAACCGACTGGACGTGACTGAGACAACGCAGCAGCGTCGCGCGTTCGATGGTGGCCTTCATGGTCCTACTTTCGTCCCTCTAGGGCGCAGGCAGGGCCGGAATCGCCCCTGCAGCGCCGGAATATGAACGGTCACCCTAGCGGGGCGCTCGGGTGGAGCAAGCCGCAAGCCGCCCGCGTCCGATTTCCTTGGGGAAAAGTGGGCGTTTATCGCTTCGGGAAGACCATATGCGGCGTTTGCGAGGGTCCGCGAGGCGGACCGGGCCCCTGCGCCCGGGTCGCGCCCGCTGGGGCGTCTCAGCCCGGCATCGCCATGCCGCCGTTCACATGCAGCGTCTGGCCGGTGACATAGGCGGCCTCGTCACTGGCGAGATAGGCGACTGCGGCACCGATTTCCTCGCCCTCGCCCATACGGCCCATGGGGATCCGAGAATTGATCGCGCTTTTCTGGTCGTCGGTCAGCGCATCAGTCATCGCAGTGCGGATGAAGCCGGGCGCGACGCAATTCACAGTGATGTTGCGGCTGGCCAGTTCCTGCGCGAGGCTCTTCGACATCGCGGTAAGGCCCGCCTTCGCCGCTGTGTAGTTCATCTGGCCGGGATTGCCGGTGTGCCCGACCACGCTGGTGATCGAAATGATCCGCCCGCCCTTGGCTTTCATCATCGGCCGCGCGCTGGCCCGCATCAGGCGGAAGCTGGCTTCGAGATTGATGCGGATCACCTGGTCCCATTCCTCGTCCTTCATCCGCATCGCGAGATTGTCGCGCGTGATGCCGGCGTTGTTGACGAGGATGTCCATGCGGCCCAGCGTGTCGACGGTAGCCGGAATCAGTTCCTCGACCTGAGTCGGATTGGAAAGATCGCAGGTAATTTCGACGTGGTCGTGTCCGAACTCGTCATTAAGCTGCTCGCGAAAGGCGCGCAGCTTGTCGGCATTCGATCCCGACAGCGCGAGCCGCGCACCCTGCTTGGCCAGCGCATAGGCGATCGACGAACCGATCCCGCCGCTGGCACCGGTAACCAGAGCGGTCTTTCCTTCGAGACTGAACATCATGCGTTCTCCTTGGCGAAATTCTCGAGGTCTTCCATCGTCACGAGGCTGACGGTTTCGGCTTCCTTGGCGATGCGCCCGACCATCGGGGCCAGCACCTTGCCGCCTATCTCGACGAAGCGCGCAATGCCTGCGCCATGCATGGCCAGCACGCTTTCGCGCCAGCGGACGCGCCCCGTAATCTGTTCGACGAGCAATCCCTGTTCTTCCGCCGGGTCGGTAACGCGGGTTGCAGTGACATTGGCGTAGATCGGCACGGCGAAGGCCTGCGGCGGAGTTTCTGCCAGCGCATTCTTCATCCGCAGCGCTGCGGGGCCCATCAGCGAGCAATGGAAGGGTGCAGAGACGGGCAGCTTGATACCGCGCTTGATGCCGTGATCCTTCGCCAGCGCAATTGCGCGTTCGATGGCCTCGGCGTGACCCGAAATGACCACCTGCGTCGGGTCGTTGTCATTCGCGACTTCGCAAACCTGCCCTTCGGCAGCGGCTTCGGCCAGCGCGCTGGCCTTCTCGATATCGGCACCCAGCAATGCGGCCATCGCGCCCACACCGATCGGCACCGCGTCCTGCATCGCAATGCCGCGCAGCCGTAGGAGCTTGGCGGTATCCGTCAGCAAGAACGCACCCGCGGCGCACAGCGCACTGTATTCGCCGAGCGAATGGCCGGCGACGCATTCGGCCTTGTCGGCCAGCACGATCCCGAAGTCCTTCTCCAGCACGCGCGCGGTCGCAAACGAATTGGCCATGATCGCGGGCTGCGCATTGGCAGTCATGGTAAGCTCGCTCTCCGGGCCGTCCTTCATCAACGCCGACAGCTTCTGCTTGAGCGCCTCGTCGACCTCTTCGAACACCTCGCGGGCATGCGCGCTGGCTTCGGCGAGTTCGACGCCCATGCCGACCTTCTGGCTGCCCTGACCGGGAAAGATAAATGCAGTCATCGATATCTCCTCGTGGGCGCGCCTAGGCCCGTGGGCCGCGCGCCTCAAGCCCGAAGGGGACAATCTTGTTGGCAGCGTCGTGCCCGATGTCGGCGCGGCCGAGATAGGGAATGCCGCTGCGCGCGCACCAATCTTCAACGATGGCGACCTCGTCCGTTCCGAAGGGCCGGTCGTTTTCCGGCACGTCGCTAATCCGGCCGAGACGTAGCCCTGCGATGCCCTTCAGGTGCTGCGTAACATGGAACAGCATCCGGTCGACCGCATAGAGATGCTCGGCCACTTCCTCGATCAGGACCACGTGCCCCCCGAGGTCGGGCGCGAGATCGGTTCCGACCAGCATCGCCAGCGTGGTGAGGTTGAAAGCGACCGCCGGGCGTTCGTCGAGACCCGGTTCGAGCCCGGAAACATGCCCCTTCAGCCAGTCCAGCGCACGTTCGACGGCCCTCTCACCGCCCTCGCGCCGGATGTCGCCAGCCAGCGGCCCATGCGCCACCCGTCCGATGCCATTGCGGTATAGCGCGCCGAGCAGGAAGCCGGTGTCCGAATAGCCGAGGTAGGATTTCGCCCGCGCCGCCGCATTCATCTGCGCGATTGCCTGCGCTGCGATCCGGTTCGAGCCATAGCCGCCCATCGCGAACCACACCGCATCGAAGGCGGGATCGTTCGCGCAGTCGACCAGCGCGCGCAACCGCACGCCATCGTCGCCGGCGAAGTGCCCGTCCTCGGCGAAACACTGTTCATGGAAATGCAGCGACACGTCGTCACGTCCCGCCACCAGCGCCTCGACCATATCGGCGCGGTCGCGCTTGAGCCGTTTTCCCGGTGCACAGATCGCAATTCTGACCATTCGCGCGTGCTAGCGCGCTTGTGTCGGGCGACACAACTCAATAGCTGCACGCGAATGAGCGATATGCCCACTCCAGACGAACTCTTCGCGCGCCCGTTTTTCTTTTGCGGCATCGGCGGCTCGGGAATGCTGCCGCTGGCGCAGATCCTGCGCGGCCGTGGCTGCACGGTCGAGGGTTCGGACCGCAGCCGCGACCAGGGCCGCATGCCGGACAAATTCGCTGCACTCGAAGCGCAGGGCTTCGGCCTCCACCCGCAAGACGGCAGCGGCATCGTATCGGGTGAACAGATCCTCATCGCCAGCGCCGCCGTTGAAGACAGCGTGCCCGACGCACGCCGCGCCCGCGAACTCGAATGCCTGCGGCTGACCCGAGCCGAGCTCAATTCGATCCTTTTCAACACCAGTGGCGCCGGTCTGGCGGTTGCGGGAACCAGTGGCAAGTCGACCGTTACCGGCATGCTCGGCTGGATCCTCCATGCCTGTGGCCGCGAGCCAACGATCATGAACGGCGCGGTGATGAAGAATTTCGTCGCGCCCGACCGGCCCTATGCCAGCGCCGTCGTCGGCGGACAGAGCCTTTACGTCAGCGAAGTCGATGAGAGCGACGGTTCAATCGCGCTCTATCGCCCTGCGGTCGGCATCCTGCTCAACGTCAGCCTCGACCACAAGAGCATGGAGGAACTGCGGCAGCTGTTCGGCGACTACCTCTCGCGCAGCCGCATCGCCGTTATCAATGCCGACGATCCCGAAGCGCTTGCGCTGCTGCCGCTGGCGAAGGAAGTGATCACCTTCGGCATCGCGCAGGAGAAGGCGCAGATCGGCGTCGTCGCAGGGTCGATCGCCGAAGGTCCCATGCGCCAGGCCGCGCTGGTGATCGACCGCCACGATGGCAGCGAGCACGCGCTGACGCTCAACCTCCCCGGCCGACACAATCTGTCCAACGCGCTTGCCGCCATTGCGGGGGCCGCCGCTGCCGGGATCCCGGTGGCAAAGGCGGTCGAGGCCTTGGCCGGGTTCGACGGTCTTGCCCGGCGTTTCGACGTGATCGGCTCCAGCCCGTCAGGCATTACGGTGATCGACGACTTCGGCCACAATCCCGAAAAGTGTGCAGCGACCTTGCGGACGCTCAAGGCGCATCCGGGGCGCGTTCTCGCCTTCTTCCAGCCGCATGGATACGGCCCGTTGCGGCAAATGGGCGAGGAATTGGCGCAGACCTTCGCTAGCGAACTCGACGAGCAAGACCGCGTGTTCCTGTGTGATCCGGTCTATTTCGGGGGCACGGTCGACCGCAGCGAGGGCAGCGAACGGATCGTCGCGCTGGTCGAACAGGCCGGTGGTCATGCCGAACACATTGCCGAGCGCAGCGCAGTCGGCGATCGGCTGGCGCAAATCGCTCGCCCCGGCGACCGGATCGTCATCATGGGGGCGCGCGACGATACGTTGAGCGCCTTCGCCCGCGACCTGTTCGACCGGCTGGCCTAGATCGCCGCGGGTCCGGTAGCCTCGCGTTCGACGGCGCGGAGGTAGCCCTCACGCGCGGTCAGCCGCTCGCGATAGGCCTTGAGCGTTGCCGGAACGCCTTCGTCGAGGCCGACCTTGCGCGCAAGGATGAGCGCGTAGCCGCAACAAATATCCGCAACGGTAAAGCGGTCGGCGCACAGATATTCGCGGTTCTCGAGCCTTTGCTCGAGCTTGACGAGCCGTTTCCAGAACCACTTTGCATAGGCCTGCCCCGCCTCGCCCCAGCCCTTGTCCTTCTCGAACAGCGCGAACCGCATGTAGACGGTTTGCGGGAAGGTGATCGTGGCATCCGCGTGATAGGTAAAGTCGAGATAGGCGGCATAATCCGCCTCGTGCGGCTCCACCACCAGTGAGCGATCGCCCCCCTTGCTCGCCAGATAATGCGCAATCGCGCAGCTCTCTGTCATGGTAGATTCACCGTCGACCAGCATGGGCACGGTGCCCAGCGGGTTGGTCTCGAGAAACTCGGGCGCCTTGAATCGCGGCGGGAACGGCAACAGCCGCAGGTCAATTGCGACGCCCGCTTCTTCCGCTGCCCAGGTCGCGCGCAGCCCGCGCGATCCTGCACAAGTGTAGAGGACCGGCAGCTCAGTGCTCGGCATGCGTCTGACCAAGCTTGAAGACATTGTGCACCAACAGCGCGATCACCACACCGAGGACGAGCCCCGCGAGCGCGGAGAGGCCCGCATAGGTCGCCCAGCCCAGAATTCCCGACAGACCGCCGGTTACCGCCTCGACCGTGTGTTGCAAGCCATGCGCCCAGTCCGAGGGGCCGTGTAACCCGAGCTCATGCAGGCTGTGCAGGATGATCCCGCCGCCAACCCACAGCATGGCGATGGTCCCGACGAAGGACAGCGTCGTGAGCAGGTAGGGCACCGAGTTGACAAGAAACTGGCCGAACGCCTGCGCCGCCTGCGAGGATTTCTCGCGCAGGTGCAGCCCGATATCGTCGAGCTTCACGATCAGCGCCACCGAGCCATAGACCACCAGCGTCACGGCGATGCCGACAATCGCCAGCACACCCGCGCGGACGATGAAATCCTCGGCCGCGACTTCGTTCAGTGTGATCGCCATGATCTCCGCCGACAGGATCAGGTCGGTGCGGATCGCCCCGGAAACGCGCTGCTTCTCGAATGCCACCGGATCGACGATCTCGTCTTCGACGGTGAGGCCGTGCTTTTGCCCGCCGAGCTTTTCCATGACCTTCTCCGCGCCTTCGTAGGAGAGGTAGGCGCCGCCCGCCATCAGGATGAAGAGGATCGCGCTGGGCAACAGCCAGCTCAGCAGCAGCGCGCCGGGCAGCAGGATGATCAGCTTGTTCTTCAGGCTGCCCTTGGTGATGTTCCAGATGATCGGCAGCTCGCGCGCGGGGCTGAGGCCGGTGACATAGCTCGGCGTGACCGCCGCATCGTCGATCACGACGCCGGCGGTCTTCGATCCCGCCTTGGATGCTGCGACTCCGATATCGTCGATCGAGGCGGCGGCCGTCCGGGCGATGATCGATACGTCGTCAAGCAGGGCTACTAATCCACCGGGCACGTCTTGCTCCTTCGTTGCACATGCAATACCGCCCTGCCCGCAGCGTTCCCGCGTGCCAAGCCCCGAACTTGGCTTGCAATCCCCTCCAATCCCGCTATGTGCGCGCATCCCTCGTGTCCGGCCCGCCGGATTCGCCGGGGTGTCGAAGAAAGCCGGAGGGGCCCCGCAATCCCGCGGACAAGCCAGCGATCGGCCACATGTGAAAGGACAAGGGCATGGCTCTATACGAGCATGTTTTCTTGGCGCGACAGGACCTGAGCCAGGCTCAGGTCGACCAGCTCGCCGCCACCGCTACCGAGATTGTCGAGAAGAACGAAGGCAAGGTCACCAAGACGGAGACCTGGGGCCTCAAGAACCTCGCCTACAA